>Ga0247717_1000088_pt1 | contig 26653 bp, 25 predicted proteins | sample 24E_NmetaG_FD_189047 | JGI IMG/M metagenome (GOLD analysis project Ga0247717, IMG submission 189047) | Soil microbial communities from hillslope of Landscape Evolution Observatory, University of Arizona, Oracle, AZ, United States - 2-4-E_N | ecosystem: Engineered > Artificial ecosystem >... | reverse complement strand
TGGCGAAGCCGACCATCGTGGCGATCACGGCGATGTACACGCCCACGGGCACCACCAGCGCTCGATCGGAGCGGGCGACCGCGGTGACGACCCGCACCGCCACCGGCACCAGGAGCACGAGCACCGCCAGACCCGGGCGGACCTCGGCGCCCGCCACCGCGAAGCCCGCCACGTAGGCCACGTGGGCCAGGAGGAACGACGCGAGCCCGGGCACGAAGCGATCGACGGTGGGAAGCAGGAACACGTCGCCGGCCAGGGACAGCACGAGGGCGGCGACGAACCACGCCCGCTGGGCGCCGTCGGCGGGGTCGAGGGCCAGCGCCGCGACCACGAGCAGCACGACGACGAGCGGCTTGAGGACGCGCTCCGTCGCCGTCGGTCGCCGCCACACCGCGATCCAGTCGGCGACGGCCGCCACTGCAGCCGCGCCCAGCAGCCCCCACGACAACGCGTTCACGGCCCGTAGCCTGGTCGATCCATGACCGCGCAGTACATCTTCACCATGTACAAGGTGGGGCGCTTCCACCCGCCCGACCGCCAGGTGCTCGAGAACATCAGCCTGTCGTTCTTCCCCGGCGCCAAGATCGGCGTGCTCGGCGCCAACGGCGCCGGCAAGTCGTCGCTGCTGCGGATCATGGCCGGGGAGGACGACGGCTACACGGGTGAGGCCCGCCTCACGCCCGGCTTCACCGTCGGCATGCTCCACCAGGAGCCGGCCCTCGACCCGGGCAAGGACGTGCTCGGCAACATCATGGACGGCGTCGGCGAGACCGCCGCCGTGCTCGCTCGCTACAACGAGGTGTGCGCGGCGTTCGCCGAGCCCGACGCCGACATGGATGCCCTGCTCGCCGAGCAGGCGGACCTGCAGTCCAAGATCGACGCGTCGAACGCCTGGGACCTCGAACGCACCGTCGAGGTCGCCATGGACGCCCTGCGGGTACCGCCGGGCGACGCCGACGTCACCACGCTCTCCGGCGGTGAGCGCCGCCGGGTGGCCCTGTGCCGGCTCCTGCTCTCCCACCCCGACCTGCTGCTCCTCGACGAGCCCACCAACCACCTCGACGCCGAGTCGGTGGCGTGGCTCGAACGGTTCCTGAACGACTACAGCGGCACGGTCGTCGCCATCACCCACGACCGCTACTTCCTCGACAACGTCGCCGGCTGGATCCTCGAGCTCGAGCGGGGCAAGGGCTACCCCTTCGAGGGGAACTACTCGGGTTGGCTCGAGCAGAAGGCTGCCCGCCTCGCGCTCGAGGAGCGCAAGGACGCCGCCCGCCAGCGGACCCTCGAGCGCGAGCTCGAGTGGGTGCGCCTGTCCCCGCGGGCCCGCCAGGCCAAGGGCAAGGCCCGCCTCAGCGCCTACGAGGCGCTCGCCGCCGAGGCCGAGGCCGCCGACCGGGGCCCGGACAAGCTCGAGCTCCACATCCCCCCCGGCCCCCGGCTCGGCGACCAGGTCCTCGAGGTCGAGCACCTGCGCAAGGGCTATGGCGACCGTCTCCTCATCGAGGACCTCTCCTTCACCCTCCCCCGAGCCGGCATCGTCGGGGTCATCGGTCCCAACGGGGCCGGCAAGACCACGCTGTTCCGGATGATCACCGGGCAGGAGACCCCGGACGCCGGCTCCCTGACGGTCGGTCCCACCGTGCAGCTGTCCTACGTCGACCAGTCCCGCGACACCCTCGACGCCGACAAGACGGTCTACGAGGAGATCACCGGCGGCATCGACGAGCTCCTCGTCGGCGGGCGCACGGTCAACGGGCGGGCGTACGTCGCGAAGTTCAACTTCAAGGGCTCGGACCAGCAGAAGAAGGTCGGCGTCCTCTCCGGCGGCGAGCGCAACCGCGTCCACCTCGCCAAGCAGCTGCTCACCGGGGGCAACGTGCTGCTCCTCGACGAGCCCACCAACGACCTCGACGTCGACACCCTCCGCGCCCTGGAAGACGGCCTTCTCGCGTTTCCCGGCTGCGCCGTGATCATCAGCCACGACCGGTGGTTCCTCGACCGCATCGCCACCCACGTGCTCGCCTTCGAGGGCGACTCCGAGGTGCGCTGGTTCGAGGGCAACTTCAGCGACTACGAGGCCGACCGCCACCGCCGTCTCGGCGCCGAGGCCGACCAGCCGCACCGGATCCGCTACAAGCCGCTCGTCAAGCAGTAGCCCGCCGCGCAGCCGCGTGAGTGCCGGGCAGGGGTGCACGGCGGAAGCACCCCGGCCCGGCGGCGCAAGGCTTGACGACGCGGAAGTCCGAGTCAAGCGGGGTTGCCACCCCGAGCGCGGTCGATGGTCACACGCCGAATCGGACATTCTGCTCAGGTCGCCGGAAGGTGGTGCCGATCACTCGGGCATGTCTGAGAACACCGCCACCGTCACTCGGGTGGCCCCGGTCAGCCGTGCCGTCCTGCGCCGCATCGAGCCCGGGAACATGGCCGTGTGCGTCCACTGCGAGCAGCAGGTGAAGTTCGCCGCCCGCCTCCACAAGCTGCAGGTGATCGCCAACGTCTACGTCGACGGCCGCTGGAACCGCGTCGAGCACTTCCACGACGAGTGCTACGAGCAGGCGGACACGCCCTACGGGCCGGCGGACTCCTCCAACACCACGAGCAGCCGCCGCGCCTGAGCGTCCGGGTCGCCGTCGGCCGGCGTGAGGACCAGATCGGCGGCGACCGGCGGCTCGTAGGGCGAGTCGATCCCGGTGAAGCCGGCGAGCTCGCCCCGGCGGGCCTTGGCGTAGAGGCCCTTGGGATCGCGCCGCTCGCACTCCTCGATCGGGGTGTCGACGAACACCTCGACGAACGGGATCCCGGCGACCTCGTGGGCCGACCGCACCGCTTCCCGGGCGCCTCGGAACGGCGAGATCACCGGTACGAGGACGACCACCCCGGCGTCGGCCATCAGCCGGGCCACCTCACCCACCCGGCGCACGTTCTCCCGGCGGTCATCGTCGCTGAAGCCGAGGTCGGCGTTCAGCCCGTGCCGCAGGTTGTCCCCGTCGAGCACGTAGGCGGGCCGGCCGGCATCGACGAGCAGCCGCTCGGCGCGGGCCGCGACGGTTGACTTGCCGGAGCCGCTGAGGCCCGTGAGCCAGACCGTGGCGCCACGCGACGGTCGCTCGTCGCGACCCACCTCACCGTGGTGCCAGGAGACGTCGGGACCGCTCACGGCGCGCATCCCGCAGGGCCGGACGGCAGTCCGGCATGTCGAGCGGCAAGCCGACCGCGAGCGCCAGCGAGCCTCCCGGCGCAGAGCGAGACCATCTAATGCATCATGCCCGCAGCGACGGTGGCGTAGGTCGCCTCGTCGATGAGGATGAACGAGCCGGTCGTGCGGTTGCGGCGGTACTCGTCGACGAACAGCGGCGCGGTGGTGCGCAGCGACACCCGGCCGATCTCGTTCAGCGTGAGCGCGTCGGCTGACTCGTCCCGGTGCAGCGTGTTCACGTCGAGCCGGTACTGCAGGTCGGTGAGCATCGCTCGCGCCTCGCGCGTCGTGTGCTTGATGAAGTACTTGCCCCGGGGCCGCATCGGCTGCTCGGAGAGCCAGCACAGCATGGCGTCGATGTCCTGGCTCGCACGCGGCTGGTTGTGGGGCCGGCAGATCATGTCGCCCCGGCTCACGTCGAGGTCGTCCGTGAGGCGGACGGTGACCGACATCGGTGGGAACGCCTCGTCGACGGGCCCGTCGGCGGTGTCGATCGACGCGATCCTGCTGGTGAAGCCGGACGGCAGGACGACCACCTCGTCGCCCGCCTTCATCACCCCGCCCGCGATCTGGCCGGCGTAGCCCCGGTAGTCGTGGAACTCGTCGTTGCGGGGCCGGATCACGTACTGCACCGGGAAGCGGGCGTCGATGAGGTTGCGGTCCGACGCGATGTGCACCTCTTCGAGGTGATGGAGGAGCGAGGCGCCCTCGTACCACGGCATGTTGGCCGACCGGTTCACCACGTTGTCGCCGTTGAGCGCCGAGATGGGGATGAACGCCAGGTCGGCGATGTCGAGCTTGGTGGCAAAGCTCCGGAACTCGTGCTTGATCTCCTCGAAGACGGCCTCGTCGTAGCCGACCAGGTCCATCTTGTTGATGCACACGACGATGTGCGGCACCCGCAGGAGCGAGGCGAGGAAGGCGTGGCGCCGGCTCTGCTCGACGATGCCGTTCCGGGCGTCGATCAGCACGAGCGCGAGGTCGGCGGTCGACGCGCCGGTGACCATGTTGCGCGTGTACTGGATGTGCCCGGGGGTGTCGGCGATGATGAACTTCCGCTTCGGCGTGGCGAAGTAGCGGTAGGCGACGTCGATGGTGATGCCCTGCTCCCGCTCCGCCCGCAGGCCGTCGGTGAGCAGCGCGAGGTTCGTCTCCTCACCGCGCTGGACCGAGGCCCGCTCGACGGCGTCGAGCTGGTCCTCGAAGATCGCCTTCGAGTCGTAGAGCAGCCGGCCGATGAGCGTCGACTTGCCGTCGTCGACCGACCCGGCGGTCGCGAAGCGGAGCAGCTCCATCTAGAAGTACCCCTCCTTCTTGCGATCCTCCATGGCCGCCTCGGAGAACTTGTCGTCGGCCCGGGTGGCGCCCCGCTCGGTGACCCGGGTGGCGGCGACCTCGGCGGCGACCTCGCGCGCGTTGCCGGCGGCCGACTCGATGGCGGCCGTGCAGGACGCGTCGCCCACGGTCCGGTACCGGATCGTGGCCTCGAAGACCTCTTCGTGGTCGAGGGCCTCGAAGTGCTCGTTGATCGAGAACAGCATGCCGTCGCGGCGCACGACGCGGCGGCGGTGGGCGTAGTACAGCGACGGGATGGCGACGTCGTCCTCGGCGATGTACTGCCACACGTCCAGCTCGGTCCAGTTGCTGATCGGGAAGGCCCGGATGTGCTCGCCCTTGCGGTGGCGGCCGTTGTAGAGGCTCCACAGCTCGGGCCGTTGGTTCTTCGGGTCCCACTGACCGAAGTCGTCGCGGAAGCTGAACACCCGCTCCTTGGCCCGGGCCTTCTCCTCGTCGCGCCGGCCGCCCCCGATCGCGCAGTCGAAGCCGTGCTCCTCGATGGCGTCGAGGAGGGTGGTGGTCTGCAGGCGGTTGCGGCTGGCGCCCGGGCCCGACTCCTCCACGACTCGTCCGGCGTCGATCGTCGCCTGGACCGACGCCACGATGAGCCGCACACCGAGCTCGGCGACGCGCGCATCACGGAACGCGAGCGCCTCGGGGAAGTTCTGTCCGGTGTCGATGTGCATGACCGGGAACGGGATCTTCGCCGGCCAGAAGGCCTTCTCGGCCAGCCGGAGCATGATGATCGAGTCCTTGCCGCCGGAGAACAGCAGGACCGGCCGCTCCATGGTGGCGACGACCTCGCGGAAGATGAAGATCGACTCCGCCTCGAGGGCGCGCAGGTGCGAGAGCTCGTACGTGTGCGTGGCGATCCGCCGAGCGTACATTCCTGACCTCCGAGGTCAACATTCGGGTCAGCCGGTACCGTCCCCTGCCGTGCCGGTGGCCAGCGACGACGACCACGCCCTCGCCCGCCGGGCGGTGAGCGAGGCGGGCGACCTCCTCCTCGAGCTGCGCACCCGCTCGGGTCTGCACCCCGAGACCATGCGGGCCGACGGCGACTGGCTCGCGCACAAGCTCATCCTCGAGCTGCTCCGGGCCGAGCGGCCCGGCGACGCCGTGCTGTCGGAAGAGGGCGCCGACGACCCCTCGCGGCTCGCGCACGAGCGGGCCTGGATCGTCGATCCCCTCGACGGCACGCGGGAGTTCGGCGAGCCCGGCCGCACCGATTGGGCCGTGCACTGCGCGCTCGCGATCAACGGGACCCTCGTGGCCGGCGCCGTGGCCCTGCCCGCCATGGGCCTCGTCCTCGGCACCGACGACCCGCCCGAGGTGCCGGCCAACGGCGACCGCCCGATGCGGGTGGTGACGAGCCGGACCCGGCGACCGTACGCCTCGGTGCTCGTGGCCGACGCCCTGGGCGCCGAGCTGGTGCCGATGGGATCGGCGGGCGCCAAGGCGATGGCCGTCGTCCTCGGCGTGGTCGACGCCTACGCCCATGCCGGCGGCATGTACGAGTGGGACTCGGCCGCGCCGGCCGCCGTGGCGCAGGCCGCCGGTCTGCACGCCTCCCGCCTCGACGGCGCCGCGTTGCGCTACAACGAGCGCGACCCGTGGCTTCCCGATCTGCTCGTGTGCCGGCCGGAGCTGGCCGAGACGTGCCTGGCCGCGCTCCGGTGACTCGCCCCGACTTCGAAGGTTGTCGCGCTGCGCCGCCGCAGGCGGGCGAGCGCGACAACGTTCGTGGCAGCGAGCGCCAGTGAGCGAGCCGGTGCTGGTCGAGGTCGACGGCGGCGTCGCCACCGTCACGCTGAACCGGCCCGAGCGGCTCAACGCGTGGACCGGTCGGATGGAGTCGGCCTACCGCGCCGCGATGGCCGACGCCGAGGCCGACCCCGCGGTGCGGGTGGTGGTGGTCACCGGCGCCGGGCGGGGGTTCTGCGCCGGCGCCGACGCCGCCGCGCTCGGTCCGATGGCCGAGAGCGGCACCTACGACCCCGGTACGGGCGACAGCGACGGCGGCGGCGGGGAACCCGGCCCGAGCGGCCGTCTGAGCGGAGAGCCCGAGCGGGGGTTCGCGTGGCAGCTGCGGATGTCGAAGCCGGTGATCGCCGCCATCAACGGCCCGGTGGCCGGGGTCGGCCTCGTGCTCGCGCTGTTCTGCGACCTTCGGTTCGCCGTGTCGGGGGCGAAGCTCACGACCTCGTTCGGCCGGCTGGGGCTACCCGCCGAGTACGGGTCGTCGTGGCTGCTCCCCCGGCTCGTCGGCCGCTCCCGGGCCGCCGATCTGCTGTTCTCGTCGCGGGTGGTGCTGGCCGAGGAGGCGCTGGCGATGGGGCTCGTCGATCGCGTGTGCGGGGTCGACGCGACGCTCGACTACGCCCGCACCATCGCCGCCGAGATCTCGCGGTCGTCCCTGGCAACGATCAAGCAACAGCTGTGGGCCGACCTGACCGGTCGATCGCTCGACGACTCCGTCGCCGACTCCTACGCCCTGCTCCAGCGCATGGTCGGCGAGCCGGACTTCACCGAGGGCGTCCGCGCCCTGCAGGACAAGCGCCCACCCCGGTTCTGAGCCCCCAGGAGATCTCGGGCCGGTGGAAGCCCCACCAGGGCCTTCACCGGCCCGAGATCTGTCAGGCGGGGGCGAGCTCGGCGGTGGTGGGGTCGATCACCGTGGCGACGCGACTGATCGCGTCCGCAGGGAAGCCGCCGCACTGCGCGTGCTCGCGGACGGCGTCCTCGTCGTCGGCGATGTAGACGCAGTAGATCTTGTCGCCGGTGACGTAGGACTGCAGCCACTGCGCCCGCCCGGCCATCCCGTCGAGCACCTCGTTGGACTTCTGCGAGATCGCCTGCAGCTCGTCGCTGCTCAGCGATCCGGCACCCGGAATGGTCCGCTCGATCACGTACTTCGGCATCGTTCGTCTCCCTGTCATCGGTGGGGTCGTTGTGACACCATCACTGTCCATGAGCGGGGGCGATGTGCCCATGACCGCGACCCCAGCGGGGATGACCGATTCCCCACGGTTCGACCACCTGCGGATCAGCGGCGCCATCTTCCTGCGCGCCGAGTACACCGAGCCGTGGGCCTACGAAGCGGTCGACGGGCCGTCGACGGCGGCGATGCTGCATCCCGGCGCCGCCAACGTGGTGCTCTTCCATCTGGTCGCTGCCGGTCGGTGCTGGATCGCGGTCGGCGACGGCGACCGGCACTGGGCCGAAGCGGGCGACGTGATCCTGCTCCCGTACGGCGACCAGCACGCGATGGGCGGCACCGAGCCGGCCGAGACCGTCTCCATCCTGTCGTTCATGGACCCGCCGCCGTGGGACTCCTTCCCCGTGCTGCGGCTCGGACAGGGCGGATCGCGGACCGACGTCGTCTGCGGCTACCTCCACTGCGACGACGCGCTGTTCGATCCGTCGCTGCGCACGCTTCCCGAGGTGCTCGTCGTTCGCCCGGACGACGCCGCCGCCCAGTGGGTCCGGGCCAGCATCGAGTACGCCATGGCGGCCGGCTCCGAGGTCACGCGGCTGCCCGAGCTGCTGCTCGCCGAGGTTCTCCGCCTCCACCTGGCGACCGCGCCGGCGGCCGACCACGGCCTGTTCGCCGCGTTGCGAGATCCGGTGCTGGCGCCGGCGCTCGCCGCCATCCACGGCCAGCCGGAGCGGAAGTGGACCGTCGCCGAGCTGGCGAACCACGCCGCGGCGGCGCCGTCCACGCTCGACGCCCGCTTCCGGGAGGTGCTCCGGCGCTCACCGATCCGCTACCTGACCGACTGGCGCATGCACGTCGCCGCCGACCTGTTGGCGTCGACGCGGCTGACCGTCTTCGAGATCGCTCGGCGCGTCGGCTACGACGCCGAGGAGGCGTTCAGCCGCGCGTTCAAGCGGGCGCGCGGCACCGCGCCGTCGGCGTGGCGGGAGTCCGTCAGAGGAGCGTGACGGTGCCGGTGGTGCCGTCGACCTCGATCTCGGCGCCGTCGGGGATGGTCTTCGTTGCCCCGGTGACCGAGACGACGCACGGGATCCCGAGCTCGCGGCTCACGATCACGGCGTGGGTGATCTGGGCGCCGACGTCGACGACGACGGCCGCGGCGGGGACGAACAGCGGCGTCCACGCCGGGTCGGTGAGCGGGGCGACGAGGATGTCGCCGGGCTCGAGCGCGGTCGGATCGGACGGATCGAGGATCACCCGGGCCCGGCCCCGGGCCGTTCCCGGGCAACCGGGGATGCCGGTGAGCACGGTGCCGGCGACGGCCTGCTCGACCGTGGAAGCGTCGCGCCGCGTCCACGACGACAGCGGCGGCGGGTCGCCCACGATCACGAACGGCGGTTCGAGCTCGAACAGCTCGAGGTACTGCTGCTCGCGCTCGCGGGCGACGGCCGTCCACGCCCCGGGGTCGACGAGCACCTGATCGAGCTCGTCGTCGGTGAACATGAACAGCTGCTCCACCGTGTCGAGGTGGCCGGCGTCGAGGAGGCGGCGACCGACCTCGCGCAGCGCCAAGCGCATCTCCTGCACGATGCGGATGCAGTTCGTCTTCGATCGCTCGCGACCGGCGAGGAACAGGCGGGCCGCCCGCAGGCCGGCCTCGAACTGACCCGCCGCCTCGGCGTCGCCGGCCACGAGCACCCGCACCTCGTCGGCCGCGGCGTCGGCCTCCGCCTTGCGCTCGGCCTGGTGGCCGGCGGGTGCGGCGCCGTCGGGCGACAGCCGCATGCGGTCGATGGCCGCCAGCGCCAGCTCGGGCTTGGTCCCCCACGTGTGCGAGCGCAGCTCCCACTCGTTCGGGCCCCGCGACCCGAACCGCTCGAGCAGCGCGTCGAACCCGTCGAGGAAGCGCTGGACGTCCTTCGAGCCGTCCGCCCGCAACCGGTCGAGCAGCCCGGGCACGCCGGCGCGGAACGCGGCGGTCAGCGCCTCGGATCCCGCGACCAGCCGGCCGAGATCCCACATCGCCATCGACGGCGCCGCCGAGTCGACGTCGCCGAGGCCCGCCACCAGCGTCATGGTGAGCTCGGGGCGGCCGACGGCGGCGCAGACCGCCGAGACCGTCCCGATCCCCATACCCGAGTTGCCGGAGATGATGATGTGACGGCCGAACAGGCGGCGGTAGAGCGGGACGAACGAGCGCGCGTGGTCGACGAGCTCCTGGTTCGACAGCTCGGCGAAGTCGGGCCGCGAACGCACGAGCCGCTCGGTCTGCGCGGCGTCGTCCCGCAGCTCGGGCAGGTCCTCCTTCGCCCAGACCTCGGACGCGAAGAAGGCCGTGAGCTTCTCGGTCGCCTCGGGCGAGACGTCGGTCGGCCGCGCCTCGTCCTCGTACGGCGGGATGCCCGCCATCTCCCCGAAGTACTGGAGGTCGACCTGCTCGGGGGTCATCAGCCCGGTTCGGAGGCCGTACAGCCGCGTCAGCGACATGTTGATGTACATGTAGCCGCCGAAGCAGTGGATGGTGTTCGTGCGATCGGGCTCGAACTCGTCGCGCCGGAAGGTGCCGGTGACGACGTACGCGTCCCGCCAGCCCTTCTCCCCGGCCTCGAACATGCCCAGCGTCGCGTTCAGCGGTGAGCACGGGTCGGGCATGACCTCACCGGCGTTCGCGCGCGACACGATGCGGTACTTCTCACTCGGCTGCGTGTCGGTGATGAAGGTGGTTCTCACAGGACCGTCACCGTGCCCTTCGTGCCGTCGACGGTGACCGTCGCACCGTCGGGGATCCGCTTGGTACCACCGGTCACCGACACCACGCACGGGATGCCCAGCTCCCGGCTGACGATGATGGCGTGGCTGATCTGGGCGCCGACGTCGACGACGACGGCCGCCGCGGGAACGAACAGCGGCGTCCAGGACGGGTCGGTGATGGGGGCGACGAGCACGTCGCCGGGCTCGAGCGCGGTCGGGTCGTTGCTGTCGAGGATCACCCGGGCCCGGCCGGTGGCCACGCCCGGGCACCCGGGCAGCCCCTCGAGCACGTCGCCGGGCTGCGCGAGGTCGTGGCGGTCCGCGTCGCGACGCGCCCACGTCGAGGCCGGCGGGATGTTGCCGGTGGTGACCACGAACGGCGGCTCGAGTGCCGCCAGCTCGGCGTACCACGCCTTGCGTTCGCGGATGGTCCCGGTGAACGACGCCGGATCGGCCAGGAACGCGTCGTACTCGTCGTCGCGGATCATCCCGAAGTCGTTGATGTCGTCGAAGTGACCGGCCTCGACCATCCGCCGACCGAGCTCGCGCATCGCCATCCGGGCCTCGTGCGTCAGCCGGATGATCGTCGTCTTGGTGCGCTCCCGGCCGGCGAGGAACACCCCGGCGGCGCGCACGGCGGCGAGGAACTGGCCCTGCGTCTCGGGATCGCCCGCCAGCTGCTCACCGATGTGGGCCACGAGCGCCTCCCGGTCGGCGGCCATCGCCTCGTGGTGCTTCTGCGGGGCGTCGATCTCGCTGGTGAGCCGCATCCGGTCGATGGCGCCGAGCGCGAGACCGGGCCGGGTCTCCCACGTCGGCGACCGCATCTCCCACTCGTTGGGGCCCCGGGAGCCGAACTCGTAGAGGAAGTCGTCGAAGGCGGCGACGAACCGCTGCTCCTCGGGGTCGTCGCTGGCCCGCAGCCGTTCGACGAGATCGCCGGTCCCCGCCTCGAACTGGGCGGTGATCGCCGGTGACGACGCCGCCATCCGGCCCAGCTCCCACATCGCCCATGACGGCGCCGCCGAGTCGACCCCGCCGATGCCGGCGATGAGCCGGTTGGCGAGGGTGGGATCGCCGACCGCCTGGCACACCTGGGCGATGATCCCCGCCGGCACCGTCGAGCAGTAGGTGATGAAGAGGTGCTCGCCGAACAGCGTGCGGAACCAGGTGCCCATCAGGTCGCGCAGGCGGTCGACGAGCGCGGCGTCCGGCAGCGTCGTGAGGTCCGGGCGCTCGGCCCGCAGCTCGGCGATGGCCTGCTGGTGCTCGACCAGCTCGGGCAGCGACTCGGTGGTGAGGATCCACTGCAGGGTGGCGCCGCACGCCGCCGACCGCTCGTCGCTCTCGTCGCCGTCCGCCGGTTCGTAGGGCGGGATGCCGGGCTGCACCCCGAACAGCGAGTAGTCGATCGCCTCCCACGTGAGCCCTGGCGTGCGCACCCCCATCAGCCGGGAGACCGACACGTTCAGGTAGCAGTACCCCCCGAACACGCCCATGACCTCGAGGTTGTCGGGATCGAACTCGGCGTGCGTGACGGCACCGAAGCGCTCGAGCGCGTCGCGCCAGCCGGCCTCGCCGTACTTCGCGCCGGCCACCGTCCAGGACAGCGGGGTGACGGGATCGGGGAACACCTCGCCGACGTTCGCCCGCGTGTAGATGCGGAACCGCTCACTGGGTCGGTTGTCCACGACCCACGGCTGATCCAGCTCGACCATGCAACCCCCCGGAGCTCCGCCTACCTGATCCGAGCAACGTAGCGAGGAACGGGTCGCCGGGCGCCGCGGCGCGAAGTCGGTACCGTCGCGCGCGATGCGGCTCGTCATCGCCACCTGCTCGGTCGACTACGCCGGGCGGCTCACCGCCCACCTGCCCATGGCGACCCGGCTCCTCATGGTGAAGGCCGACGGGTCGATCTCGATCCACTGCGACGACCGCGCCTTCAAGCCGCTCAACTGGATGAACCCGCCGTGCCGGATCGTCGAGGAGGAGGGCCGGTGGCTCGTCTCCTCGCCGAAGGGCGAGACGCTCACGATCACGATCGAGGAGATCCACACCGACCTCTCGCATGAGCTCGGCGAGGACCCGGGGCTGCGCAAGGACGGCGTCGAGGCCCACCTGCAGGAGCTGCTGGCGGCCAACCCCGAGGTGCTGGCACCCGGCCTCCGGCTGGTGAAGCGGGAGCACTTCACCGACATCGGGCCGGTCGACCTGCTGTGCCGTGACGAGGCGGGCGCGTGCGTGGCGGTGGAGGTCAAGCGGGTCGGCGAGATCGCCGGGGTCGAGCAGCTCGTGCGCTACCTCGAGCGCATGGAGCTCGACCCGGCGCTGTCCCCGGTCCGGGGCATCTTCGCGGCCCAGCAGATCAAGCCCCAGGCCCGGGTGCTGGCCGCCGCCCGGGGCATCGAGTGCGTCGAGGTCGACTACGACGCCCTCCGCGGCATCGAGTCGAACGTCCTCTCGCTTTTCTGATTGTCTCCGCTCTGCGCGCGCGGCTCGCTGCGCTCGCGATCGGCTTGCCGCTCCGACTGCCGGACTGCCGTCCGGCCCTGCGGCTGCGCGCCCTTGGCTCGTTGCGCTTCTACCGGTAGGTCATCCTGCCGTCGGTGATGACCACCTGGCCGGTCTGGGTGCGGGTGGTGAACACGGCTTCGCCGTCACCCACGCGCCACATCGAGACGGTCAGCTCGTCGCCCGGGAAGACGGGCGATGAGAACCGCCCGGCCATGCTCCGGAACCGCGCCGGATCGCCGTCGCACAGCCCGTGCAGGAGGGCGCGGCCGGTGAACCCGTAGGTGCAGAGGCCATGGAGGATCGGACGGTCGAACCCGGCGAGCTTGGCGAACTCGGGATCGGAGTGCAGCGGGTTGCGGTCGCCGGACAGCCGGTACACGAGGGCCTGGTCGGGCAGCGTCTGGTAGCTGATCTCGACATCGGGTGTCCGGTCGGGCGGCTCGTTGCCGCCGCCCGACGGGCCCCGGTCGCCGCCGAACCCGCCGGCGCCGCGGATGTACACCGAGGAGCGGGTCGTGAACCGGGGCTCAGCGGTCTTGGCATCGACCGAGGTCGACTCGGTGGCGATCACCGCTCCCTTGCCCTTGTCGTAGATGCCGGTGATACGGGACGTGGTGCTCACCGTCCCCTCGACGGGGATGGGGCCCGCCAGCTCGAAGGCCTGCTCGCCGTGGACCAGCTGGGTGAAGTCGATGTCGCCGGCGGCGGCCATGGCGGGCGCGCCGGCGCCGGCGATCACCGCGAACGTGGGCAGCACCTGCTGGGTGATCCCCTTGCTGTTCTCGGTGGTGAACGGGAGCTCGCTGGTGCCGGCGCCCACCCCGACCGCGTAGAGCAGCGCGTCCTTGGAGGTCCACGACCGCTCCACCGGTCCGGCTTCGGCTCCGACGGCATCCGGGTTGATGGGCATGGAACATCTTGCTCCAGTCGGCAGACTTGGCGCTCTTGAGACGCCGACTGCTCCTCGCCGGGATCCCCCTCGCGGTCCTCGCCCTCCTCGTCACCGCGTGGATCCTCGACGCCCGCGCCCACGATGGTGAGGCCCTCCGCAACGTCGAGGTGGCCGGACATCGGGTCGGCGGGCTCGGCGGCGACGCCCTCACCACCGCCGTGGAGGAGGTCGCCGGGCGCTACGCCGAGGCGACGGTGATGATCGTCACGCCCGACGGCGAGCTCGAGGCGGCGGCCGCCGATCTGGGGCTCGCCCTCGACGTCGAGGGCACCGTCGAGCGGGCCCTGGCGGCCGGACGGCGCGACGCCCTCCCGATGCGGCCCCTCCGCTGGCTGCGCTCCCTCGTCGGCGCCCGGGAGGCCGGGGTCGTCGTCGACGTCGACCGCGACAAGGTCCGGTTCTTCGTGGGCGCCGAGGATCCCACCGCCCGGCGCGAGCCGCGGGAGCCGGGCATCGTCGGCGACTCGGGCGAGATCGCGGTGGTGCTGGGCGAGGCCGGCGAGGGGCTCGACGCCGCCGAGGTGGCCGACGCCATCGAGTCCGCCGGCGCCGACGGCCGGCTCCCGATCGTCGTCGAGGTGGCGCCCACGACGATCCAACCCCGGTTCAGTCGCGAGGACGCGGAAGCGCTCGCCCGCACGGCCGAGGAGCTCACGGCGTCATCCCTCGCGGTGTCCGCCGGCGGCAAGGACGTCAGCATCCCGCCCGGGACGGTGCGAACGTGGCTGCGTTCCGACGCCGGGCCCGAGGGCCTCGAGCTCCGCCTCGACGGCGACCGCGTGCTCGCCGACCTGCGCGACCTCCTCGGGGATGTCGGCACCAGCCCGCAGAACGCGCGGTTCACCGTCGAGGGCGGTCGCCCGAGGATCATCCCCGGCGAGCCGGGCCGGACGTGCTGCGACGAGACGGCCGTCGGCTACCTGCTCGGTGCGGTGAAGGCCGGCAACGCGGGGCCCGTCACCCTCCCGCTCACCGAGCTCGAGCCCGACCAGTCCACCGCCGCGCTCGAAGCGCTCGGCATCGTGGAGGAGATCGGGAGCTTCACCACCCGCCACGACTGCTGCCAGGGCCGGGTCACCAACATCCATCGCATCGCCGACATCGTCCGCGGTGTGGTGATCCGCCCGGGCGCGCAGTTCTCGGTGAACGAGTTCGTGGGGCGGCGCACCGCCGAGCGGGGCTTCGTCGAGGGCGGCGTCATCCAGAACGGCGTGTTCGAGACGAGCATCGGAGGCGGGATCTCCCAGTTCGCCACGACGCTCTTCAACGCCGCCTTCTTCGGTGGTCTCGACTTCGTCGAGTACCAGTCGCACTCGATCTACATCTCTCGGTATCCCTATGGCCGCGAGGCGACGCTGTCGTTCCCCAAGCCCGACCTCGTCCTCAGGAACTCGACGCCCCACGGCGTGCTCGTCTGGCCCACCTACACGGGGACCACGATCACCGTCACGCTCTACTCGACCACCTACGCCAAGGGCGAGCAGACGGCGCAGTCCGAGGCTCCCGTCGGTCAGGCCGGGTGCAAGCGGGTCACGACCACCCGCACCCGCACCTACCGCGACGGGCGCACCGAGACCGACCGGGTGCACGCCGTGTACCGCCCCGCCGAGGGAGTGCGGTGCGACGGCCCGCCACCCACGACGACGACGACGACCGCGCCCGAGCCGGAACCCGAACCCGAGCCCTCACCCGACCCCGACCCGTCGCCCGAGGACACCTGAGCCGCTCGGTCTCGGCGCCGCGCGCCGAGAAGGGCGGGCACGGCCGGCGGCTCTAGCCTCGGGCGCCGTGCAGGCGGTCGACGTGGTGGTCGTGGGCGCCGGACCGGCCGGGGTGGCGGCGGCGGTCCCGCTGGCGCGCGCCGGCCGCGACGTGCTCGTCGTGGACAAGGCCGTCTTCCCCCGCGACAAGTGCTGCGGCGACGGGCTCACCACCCTGGCCCTCCGCGAGCTCGAGGCGCTCGGCTTCGTCCCCGACCTCCCCGGCTGGCAGGTGGTGGACGACGTCGTCGTGCGCAGCCCGTCGGGTCGCGAGGTCGTGTTCCCGCTCCCCCGCCAGCGGGGCACCTACGCCGCGGTGGTGCCCCGGATGGAGCTCGACGCCGCCCTCGTCGACCTGGCGCGGAGCGCCGGCGCCAAGGTGGCCGACGGGCACGGCTTCGAGGCGATCGAGGTCGACCCCGAGCGGGTCGTGGTGCATGCCGCCGGCATCGGACCCGTCGCCGCCCGGTACGCCATCGCCGCCGACGGGATGTGGTCGCCGCTGCGCAAGGCGGTGGGCGCGATCGAGCCCGGCTACCTGGGTGAGTGGCACGCCTTCCGGCAGTACTTCACGGGGGTGACCGGACCGGGAGCGCGCCACCTGGCCGTGTGGTTCGAGGCCGACCTGCTCCCCGGCTACGCGTGGTCGTTCCCGCTCCCCGGCGGCCGAGCCAACGTCGGCTTCGGCATCCAGCGGGGCGGCAAGGTGGCGACCCAGGCCATGGGCGCGCTGTGGCCCGACCTCCTGCAACGGGAGCACGTGCAGGTGTTCCTGGGGCCCGACGCCCGGCCCGAGGCGGCGCACAAGGCCTGGCCCATCCCCGCCCGCATCGAGGCCGCCACGCTCTCGGCCGGCGGCGGCCGGGTGCTCGTGGTGGGCGACGCCGCCGCCGCCACCGACCCCATGACCGGCGAGGGCATCGGACAGGCCCTGCTCACCGGTCGCTTGGCGGCCGAGGCGATCCTCGCCCGCGGCGCCACCGGCGCCGGACCCGCCTACGCGCGGGCGGCCCGCCGGGAGCTGGTGGCCGATGCCGCCCTGTCCCGCCTGCTCATCCGGGCGCTGCGGCATCGCAAGGGCACCCGTGCCGCCGTCCGACTGGCCGGGGCCAACGCATGGACGCGCCGCAACTTCGCCCGCTGGTTGTTCGAGGACTACCCGCGCGCCGTGCTCGCCACCCCGGGCAGGTGGCGTGAGCACTCCCTTGCCGGTGATGGCGCGTTCGTGTCTAGGGTCGAGACACCATGAGCGAGCGCAGCGAGCGGGGCCCGAGCGGCCCGGCCGAAGGCCGAGAGCGGACAGCATGAGTCAGCACCGTCGAGAGCGGATTACATGAGCATCGTCGCCTGGATCGTGCTCGGCTTCCTGGCCGGGCTCCTCGCCGAGAAGGCCACGGGCGCGCAGAGCAGTGGCTGCCTCACCCGGATCGCCCTCGGTGTCGCGGGCGCGCTCATCGGGGGCGCCATCGCCAACGCCGCCGGCGAGACGGGCGTCAACGAGTTCAGCCTCTGGTCGCTCCTGCTCGCGTTCGTCGGCGCATCGCTCCTGCTCCTCCTCTTCGGGGCGGTCAACCGCCGATGAGCGACGACGACCCGAACGTCCGCAAGCGGGCGGCCATCGCCGAGATCTTCCCGAAGACGCCCTTCATCGGCCGGATGGGCATGACCTTCGAGGTCTACGAGCCCGATCACGTGCGGATGCGGCTGCCGTTCCGGGAGGACCTCACGAACGACGGCGTCGTGTACCACGGCGGCGTCGTCGCCGCCCTGATCGACACGACCGGCGCGGCGGCTGCCTGGTCGAACCACGACTTCGACCGCGGTTCGAAGGCGTCGACGGTGAGCATGACCGTCAACTACGTCGGCGCCGCCCGCCAGTCCGACCTGCTGTGCACCGCCCGCACCGTGCGCCGCGCCCGCGAGCTGATCTTCCTCGAGATCGAAGCCACCGACGCCGACGGCCGCGTCGTCGCGTCGGCCGTCCAGACCTACCGCATCACCGAGTAGAGAGCAGAGCCCCAGCATGCGAACCCGACTGACCGACATCCTCGAGGTCGAGCACCCCGTGATGCTCGCCGGCATGGGCGGGGTGTCCTACGCCGACCTGTGCGCGGCGGTCTCCGAGGCCGGCGGGTTCGGGACCCTCGGCGCGTCCACCATGGGCGAGTCGATGGTCGAGGAGATCCGCAAGGTGAAGGCGCAGACCGCCAAGCCCTTCGGCGTCGACCTCCTCACCGCGGTGCCCGGCCAGGTCGAGCGGCAGGTCCAGGCCGTGATCGACGAGGGGGCCCGGGTCTTCGTGGCCGGCCTCGGCGTGCCGCGCGAGGTCGTCGAGCTCTGCCACGACAACAACGTGCTGGTCGCCAGCATGTGCGGGAAGGTCAAGCACGCGGTGTCGGCCGTCGCCGCCGGCTGCGACATCGTCGTGGCCCAGGGCACCGAGGCCGGCGGCCACACCGGGCAGATCGCCACGTTCCCCCTCGTTCCCGGGTGCGTCGACGCCGTAGGGGACAAGGTGCCGGTGGTCGCCGCCGGGGGCATCACCGACGGCCGCCACCTGGCGGCGGCGCTGGCGCTCGGCGCCGACGGCATCTGGGTCGGCACGCGGTTCATCGCCACCCCCGAGGCGTGGGGCGTGAAGGGCTACAAGGAGACGCTGATCGCCATCCCCGAGGACGGCACCGTGATCTCCCGGGCGTTCACCGGCAAGACGTGCCGGGTGGTGCGCAACGACTACACCCAGCAGTTCGAGGACGACCCGTCGGCTCTCAAGCCGTTCCCGCAGCAGGCCATCCAGTCGATGCAGGACGGCGCCAACCACCTCGGCGCCCCGCCCGAGACCGAGGTCGACCTGAAGCGGGAGTTCATGCCCGCCGGCCAGGGCGTCGGCGCCATCCACGAGCTGGTCCCCGCGGGCGAGCTCGTGCGCCAGTTCGTCCGGCTCGCCGAGGAGACCATCGACCGGATGAGCGCCCTGCGGGCCTGAGTCCCCGTACGGAGGCGAAGCCATCGGGTCGATCTCGCGAACGAGCGCAGAGCGATGCCGGTGATCGCGGCCTCCGAAGCCGAATTCACCGGCATTGCGCTACAGCGGATGCGCGAACCGGCAGTCGGAGCGGTTCGATCCTTCCATGAGGGATAGGACGGACGGGATGTCGAACCGTCGACGGCGGCGGGGCACCACGGCGCTCCTCGTCATGCTCGCCGCCGAGCTCGGAGCGTTGATCGGCGCGACGGTGGGAGTGGTTGCTGGTTGGGCGCTGGGCGCCGCCGCCGGCCTTCCGCGATACCGGCTTGGGGACGATCCGGACGGCATCGACGACCTCGACACAGCACTCATCGGCCTCGCAGTCTGCTGGGTCCTCGGCGCATGGGCCGGCGCGCACATCGCAACCAGACGCCATCGGAAGCCGACGCGCCTCACCCAAGTCGCCGCGGTAGCCGGTCTCGCCGCGCTGGCACTCGGTGCCACCGCAGTGGGCTCGGCGACGGCCGACTGGTACTACCCCGTCGTGTTCTTCCTGGCACCGCCGGTCATCATGGCGGTTGTCTTCCCACCGGGCATGGGACCAACCCCGCCCGCCGAACACTCGTCGGCACTGACCGTCCGGGACGGCACGGAGTCCCTCGATGCGGATCGCGGAAGCCAAGGAGCCGGCAGCGATCTCAGAAAACGTGCTGCCGTGATCATCCGTCCTGAGAGACCCGAGGACGTCTCGGCCATCGCGGCGATTGTCGAGGCCGCGTTCGGATCGGCCGTCGAGCGCGACCTCGTCGAGGCCATCCGAGGCGACCGCTGCTACCGCCCGGAGCTGGCCCTCGTCGCCGAGGACGGCGGCGAGATCGTGGGCCACGTGATGGTGAACCACTGCGAGCTGCACGACGGCGACACCGTCCACCGGGTCGGGATGCTGTCGCCGCTCGCGGTCACGCCGTCACGGCAGCGAGACGGGATCGGCTCGGCGCTCGTGCACGAGGTGCTCTCCCGGGCCGCCGCGGCCGGCGACCCGCTCGTCATCCTCGAGGGCAGTCCGACCTACTACTCGCGCTTCGGGTTCGTCGACGCCCGAACGCTCGGCATCACCATCCACCTGCCCGACTGGGCGCCGCCCGAGGCCGGCCAGGCCCTCACGCTGTCGTCGTACGAGCCGTGGGTTCGGGGCGTCGCCGTCTATCCCCCGCCGTTCGCCGGCCTCGGCTGAGCAGCGGTGGGCGCGATCAGGGTGTGAAGGGCGAGTGCACGGCGAGGGCGTAGCCGTCGGGATCGCGCACGACGAACTCGGTGTGGTGCGCGAGCTCGATGTAGGTCGGCTCGCTCTCGACCGCCGCGCCCATCTCCACCGCGCGCGCGTGCAGTGCGTGCACGGCGTCGACATCCGCGGTCTGCAGGTAGAGCAGCACACCCGCGCCCCGCGGCGCCCCCTCCGGTAGCCGTTCGGAGCCGTGCTCCTCGGCATCGGCGTGATGCAGCTGCAGCACCAGCTCGTCGCCCAGCATCAGCATCTCGAACTCCGGACCGCCGTGAGCGCTCCGCGCCCCGAGCAGGTCCTGGTACCAGCGCGACGATGCCTCGACGTCGTCGACGAACAGCATCGGGATGAAGCGACTCATGACGCCGCTCGGGCTTCGCGCCACGACTTGCCCTGCTCCACGTCGACGTCGTGCGGGAGCTCGAGGACCCGCTCGGCCACGATGTTGCGCTGCACCTGGGTCGTCCCGCCGCCGATCGTGAGGGCCCGGGCGAACAGGAACCCGTAGTGCCAGCCGTGCTGATCCGGTCCCTGCAGAGGCCCGCGGTCGGTCAGCATCCCGTCGGCCCCGCAGAGGTCCTTGGCGAGCTCCATGAGCTTCTGACCGTGCTCGTCGGCGAGGAGCTTGCGGATCGACGCCTCGGGCCCCGGCGGGCGACCCTTCACCGCGGCGGTGACGGTCCGCAGGCGGATCAGGCGCAGCAGCTCGGACTCGATGTACAGCTGGGCCATCCGCTGGCGCAGCGACCGGTCGCGCAACCCGCCCCGCTCACGTACCACCCGCAGCAGGTCGTCGTAGGACGGGCCGTTGCCCCACAGCGCGCCGCCGGTGGACAGCGACACCCGCTCGTTGCCGAGCGTCACCTTCGCCAGCTCCCAACCCCGGTTCTCCTCGCCGACGAGGTTGGCGGCCGGGATGCGGACGTCGGTGAAGAACACCTCGTTGAAGATGTGGGCGCCGGTCATCTCGATGAGGGGCCGGACCTCGATGCCGGGGGTGTCCATCGGGCAGATGAAGTACGAGATCCCCTGGTGCTTCGGGGCGTCGGGATCGGTGCGGACGATGAGGATGCCGAACTTGGCCATGTGGCCCATCGACGTCCACACCTTCTGGCCGTTCACGACGTACTCGTCGCCGTCGCGGACGGCCCGGGTCGAGATGTTGGCCAGGTCGCTCCCGGCGCCCGGCTCGCTGAACAGCTGGCACCAGATCTCCTCGCCGGCCAGCATCGGCATGAGGTAGCGGTCCTTCTGCTCCTGGGTGCCGCCGTGGATGATCGTGGGCCCGCCCCAGCCGATCCCGATGACGTTGCCGGGTCGGCGCACGCCCGCCCGCCGGAGCTCGTCGTCGATGATGATCTGGTGGATGGGGTCGGCGTCGAGGCCCCAGGGCTTCGGCCAGTGGGGGGCGACGTAGCCGGCCTCGGCCAGCTGCCGGCCGGTGGGGCTCGGGTTGGCGGCCAGCCACGACCGCACCGCCAGGCGCCGGGGATCGTCGTCGGGCGGCAGGTCGAAGTCCATGACCGCATCTTGGCGCAAACGACTCCCTGAACGACCGTCTAGTTTCCTCTCCCGACCGACGCCACCGAGGGGGAACCGTGCCGGGGATGAACTACGCCGACGTCTGGGAAGCGATCGCCGAGGTCCAGCCGGACGCGCCGGCCCAGATCCAGGGCGAACGGCTGCAGTCGTGGCGCGACTTCGACCGGCGCGCCGACGCCGTCGCCGCCGACCTGCTCACCCTCGACGGGGTCACCCACCAGGCGAAGGTCGCCCAGTACCTCCACAACTGCACCGAGTACCTCGAGTCGCTGTACGCCGGGTGGAAGGTCGGCCTCGTGCCGGTCAACACCAACTACCGCTACGCCGACGACGAGCTCGTCTACCTGTGGGACAACGCCGACGCCGTCGCCGTGGTCTTCCACGCCACGTTCACCGAGACGATCGAGCGCATCCGCGATCGCGTTCCCCGCGTCGAGCGCTGGTACTGGGTCGACGACGGCGCCGGCGAGATGCCGGACTGGGCGGTGTCGTACGAGGAGGTCGCGTCCCGCACGGTCGACCGCCCCACGGCACCCTGGGCGCGCGACGGCGACGACCTCTACATGCTCTACACCGGCGGCACCACCGGCATGCCCAAGGGCGTCATGTGGCGGCAGGAGGACCTGTTCTGGCTGCTGAACGGCGGCGGCCTGGTGCCGTACCCCGAGGGGGCGAGCCTCGAGGACGCCGTCGCCCAGCGCCGCGCCCAGGGGCCGGGACCCAAGCTGCTGCCGGCGTGCCCGCTCATGCACGGCACCGGCGCGCTCTCGTCCTTCGGCGCTCTCCAGGCGGGCGGGTGCGTCGTGCTCCTCGAGAACCGCTCCTTCGACGCCGCCGAGCTGTTCGACCTCGTCGAACGGCACGGCGTCAACGTGCTGGTGATCGTGGGTGACGCCTTCGCCAAGCCGATGCTGCGAGCGCTCGACGCCAACCCCGGCAAGTGGGACCTCTCCTCGGTGCTCGTCGTCCTCAGCTCGGGCGTGATGTGGAGCGAGCCGGTGAAGCAGGGCCTGCTGAAGCACCACCCGTCGATGATCCTCGCCGACTCCCTCGGCTCCTCGGAGGCGGTGGGCATGGGGTCATCGGCGTCGACCGGCGACGCCGCCGCGAAGACGGCCAAGTTCAACCTCGGCCCCAACGCCGTGGTGGTCTCCGAGGACGGGAAGCTCGTCGAGCCCGGCTCCGGCGAGATCGGCCGGCTCGGCATCAAGGGCCGCGTGCCGGTCGGCTACTACAAGGACGAGGCCAAGACGGCCGCCACGTTCCCCACCATCGACGGGATCCGGTACTCCCTGCCCGGCGACTTCGCCCAGGTGGAGGCCGACGGCACGATCACCCTGCTGGGGCGGGGGTCGGTGTGCATCAACACCGGTGGCGAGAAGGTCTTCCCCGAGGAGGTCGAGGAGGTCCTGAAGCTGCACCCGGCCATCCGCGACGCCGTCGCCGTGGGCGTGCCCGACGAGAAGTTCGGCGAGGCGATCACCGCCGTGGTCGAGCCCGAGCCGGGCGCCGAGGTCGACGCCGCCGACGTCATCGCCCATGTGAAGGGGAAGCTGGCGGCCTACAAGGCGCCCAAGCACGTCGTCGTGGTCGACACCATCGGGCGGGCGCCCAACGCCAAGGTCGACTACAAGCGGCTGAAGGCACTGGCCACCGAGCGGGTGGGGGCCGGCGCCTCATGAGCGAGCGAGGAACGAGCGAGCGAGGCCCGAGCGGCCCGGCCGAAGGCCGGGCGCGGATGCCGTGACGCAGCACTCCTTCGCCGACATCTGGGAGGCCGTCGCCGACGGCCTCCCCGACGCGCAGGCCCAGGTCCACGGCGACCGCAGGTACACGTGGTCGGAGATGGACCGCCGCGCCGACGGCATCGCCCGCACGCTGCTCGACGCCGGCGTGCAGCAGCAGGACAAGGTCGCCCAGTACCTCTACAACGGGCCCGAGTACCTCGAGTCGCTGTTCGGGATCGTGAAGGCCGGTCTCGCTCCGGTGAACACCAACTACCGCTACACCGACGACGAGCTCGTCTACCTGTGGGACAACGCCGACGCCGTCGCCGTGGTGTTCCACGGCACCTTCACCGAGACCATCGAGCGGATCCGCTCGAAGGTGCCGCGCGTGCAGACCTGGCTCTGGGTCGACGACGGGTCCAACCCGTGCCCCGAGTGGGCGGTGCCCTACGAGACGGCGGCGGGGGCGGCGACCGAGCGCACCGTGCCGCCGTGGGGCCGGTCGGGCGACGACCTCTACATGCTCTACACCGGTGGCACCACGGGCATGCCGAAGGGCGTCATGTGGCGCCAGGGCGACCTGTTCTCGATGCTCAACGCGGCTGCCACCGTGAAGTTCCCGGAGGACGCGTCACCCGAGGAGATGCGGCGGATCGTCGCCGAGGCCGGCCCCCAGCAGGTGCACCTGCCGGCGTGCCCGCTCATGCACGGCACCGGCGCGCTCACCTCGTTCGGGGCCATGGACGTCGGCGGGTCGATCGTCACCCTCACCAACCGCCACTTCGAGGTGGTCGAGCTGCTCGACACCATCGAGCGGGAGGGCGTGAACTCGATGGCGATCGTCGGCGACGCCTTCGCCAAGCCGATGCTGCGGGCCCTCGACGACGCGCCCGGCAAGTGGGACATCTCCTCGCTGAAGCTCATCGCCTCCTCGGGCGTGATGTGGTCGCAGGAGACGAAGGAGGGGCTCCTCCGCCACCACCCGATGATGCTGCTGTCCGACGGCTTCTCGTCCTCGGAGGCGATCGGGATGGGCCAGTCGGTCTCCGGCGGCGGCCAGGGCGTGGCCAAGACCGCGAAGTTCGCGCTCGGGCCCCGTGCCCGGGTGGTGAGCGAGGACCGCACCCGCTGGGTCGAGCCCGGCTCGGGCGAAGCCGGGCTCGTGGCGCTGAAGGGGCCGAACCCGCTCGGCTACTACAAGGACGAGGCGAAGACGGCAGCCACGTTCGTGACCATCGACGGCGAGCGCTACTCGATCCCTGGTGACTGGGCCACCGTCGAGGCCGACGGCTCGCTCACGCTGCTCGGCCGGGGCTCGGTGTGCATCAACACCGGCGGCGAGAAGGTCTTCCCCGAGGAGGTCGAGGAGGTGCTGAAGCAGCACCCGTCGGTGGCCGACGCGGTCGTCGTCGGCGTGCCCGACGAGAAGTTCGGCGAGGCCATCACCGCCATGGTCGAGGCCCGGCCCGGTGCCACGGTGGACGAGGCCGACGTGATCGCCCACGTCCGGACGAAGCTGGCGGCCTACAAGTCGCCGAAGCGGGTGTTCGAGGTCGCCACCATCGGCCGGGCCCCGAACGGCAAGGTCGACTACAAGCGCCTCAAGGCCGAGGCGATCGCCCGCATCTGACCTCCGTTTGGGCGGTGGGTCTGCCGCGTCACGCGGCGATTTCACCGCCCAAACAGGGAGGGAATAGCGTCCGGCGACATGGCAGAGCTCGGGTACGACGGCAAGGTTGCGATCATCACGGGGGCGGGCGGTGGCCTCGGGCGGGAGCACGCGCTGCTCCTCGCCAGCCGCGGCGCCCAGGTCGTGGTGAACGACCTCGGTGGCAGCGTGCAGGGGGGCGACAGCGGCAGCCTCGGCCCGGCCGAGCAGGTCGTGAAGGAGATCGAGGCGGCGGGCGGCGTCGCCGTGGCCGACGGCAACAGCGTCGCCACGCCCGAGGGCGGCGAGGCGATCGTCCAGACCGCGCTCGATGCGTTCGGCCGCGTCGACATCGTCATCAACAACGCCGGCATCCTCCGCGACAAGACGTTCCACAACATGACGCCGGAGTTCGTCGATCCCGTGATCGACGTCCATCTGCGGGGCGCGTTCTGGGTCACCAAGCCGGCGTGGATCAAGATGCGCGAGCAGGGCTATGGCCGGGTCGTGAACACCGCCAGCAACTCGGGCATCCTCGGCAACTTCGGCCAGAGCAACTACGGCGCCGCCAAGATGGGGCTCGTCGGCCTCACCCGGGTGCTCGCCGCCGAGGGCGCCAAGTACAACATCAAGGTGAACGCCCTGGCCCCGGTGGCCCGCACCCGCATGACCGAGGACATCCTCGGCCCGCTGGCCGACAAGCTCGACCCGAAGACGGTGTCGCCGATCGTCGCCTGGCTGGTGCACGAGGACTGCCCCGTCACCGGCGAGATCTACAGCGCCGCCGGCGGCCGCATCGCCCGCTTCTTCATCGGCCTCACCGAGGGCTACTACTCGGAGAACCTCACCGCCGAAGAGGTCCGCGACAACTTCGACAAGATCCGCGACGAGACCGGCTACATCGTCCCCAGCGGTCCGGGCGACGAGTTCGCCGCCCTCATGAAGCACTTCCGGTAGACCAGGAGGCCGTCACGCCGACGGCGTACTCCTCGGGCATGACCACCATCTCTGACGACCTCGCCGCCGCGGTTCGCCTGGCGCGGACGGCGGTGTCACGCGATCGGAAGCACGCCGCCGCCCTTCGGTGCGTCCTCGTGGAGCGAGCCGGCGACGTCATGCGCGCCGTCGCCACCGACAAGCACCGCCTCGTCGTGTGTGAGCGACCGGCGGGGCCCACCGACCCGGCGCGGGTGCTGCTCGACCCCGACACCCTCGAGCCGGCCGGCGACGTCGAGGACGACTTCCCGGACTACGAGCGCTTCCTCGCCGCCGACCCGGCGGCGGTGGCGACGACCGCGCACGGGCCGTCGGTGCTGCGCGCGCTCGAAGAAGCCGCCGACGATGGGCCCGTCTCCGTCCACGTCGGGACCGACGGTGTCCGCTTCGGCGGCGACGACGAGCTCCACGTCGATCCCGACCTCCTGCACGACGCCCTCGAGCTCGCGGGTGACGGGCAGGTGATCATCGAGGCGGCCGGACCGTTCGCCCCGCTGGCGGTGCGAGCGCCGGGTCTCCTCACGCTGGTGATGCCCGTCAGGGTGGCTCCCGCCCGCTGAACGACCGCTAGGTTCGCCCGTCGTGAGCGACCTCGAGACCTTCCGGGCCGACGTCAGCGCCTGGCTGCGGGCCAACACGCAGCACGCCCCCCGCAACTACGGCGCCATCGTCCCGCCCGAGCTCGTCGAGGAGGGCATGGCGTGGCAGCGCCGGCTCTACGACGCGGGCATGACGGGGTTCCACTGGCCCCCCGAGCACGGCGGCAAGGGGCTCAGCGCCGCGCACACCGGGGTGTGGCTGGAGGAGGCGGCGCTGGCCGACGTGCCGCCGTTCCTCAACATGGTCTCGATCGTGCTCATGGGCGAGACGGTGATGGCGCACGGCACCGACGAGCAGAAGGCCGACCACCTCCACCGCACCCTGCGAGGCGAGCGGGTGTGGTGCCAGCTGTTCAGCGAGCCCGGCGCCGGCAGCGACCTCGCGTCGCTGGCGACGAGGGCCGAGCGCGACGGCGACGAGTGGGTGCTCAACGGCCAG
>Ga0247717_1000087_pt1 | contig 26674 bp, 27 predicted proteins | sample 24E_NmetaG_FD_189047 | JGI IMG/M metagenome (GOLD analysis project Ga0247717, IMG submission 189047) | Soil microbial communities from hillslope of Landscape Evolution Observatory, University of Arizona, Oracle, AZ, United States - 2-4-E_N | ecosystem: Engineered > Artificial ecosystem >... | reverse complement strand
GCCGCACTCGAGCTCTTCGAGGTGGGCGCCGTCGATGGCCTGCGCCATCGTCCGGCTGTGGTGGATGTCGACCCACCGGTCGGTGAGCCCGCCGACGATCAGCGTGGGCGCGCTGATGCGGGAGAGGCGATCCTCGATGTCGATGCGGCTGTCGAGCTCGGCGTGGAGCGCGGTGCCCGCCGACAGCTGACCGGCGATCATCGGGATCATGGCGTCGATCCCGTCGCCGAACAGCTCGAAGGAGTCGCGTCCCAGGCCGTCGGCCAGCACGTAGCGGGCGAAGAGCTCGATGTCCGACTCGTACAGCCGCTTCCAGAGGTCGAAGGTGAACTTCATGCGAGCGTCGGTCCTGGCCCACCCGTTCACGAGCGCCAGCGTGCGCACCCGCTCGGGCTGCTCCGCGGCGAGCGCCGCCGCCACCACCGCACCCAGCGAGTAGCCGGCGAGGTGGAACGTCTCGACGCCGGCATCGTCGACGGCGCCGAGCACCTGAGCCACGAGCTCGTCGACCTCGAGCGGACGATCGGGTGTGGTGGACTCCCCGCCGCCCGCGTACTCGGGCAGCACCACGGTGTACCGCTCGGCCAGCGTCGGGGTCTGCTGGATCCAGGTCGCTCGGCTCCCGGTGCTGCCGTGCACGAGGACGACGGCATCGCCGCTCCCCTGCACCTCGTACGCGACGTCGACGTCCCCCACCCGCACGCTCGGCATGCGGTGTTCTTACTCCGGCTGGGGCTCCAGCGCGGCACGGAAGAACGACAGGACGTGGTCGAGCCGCCGCTTCAGCACCTTGTCGGCGAGCGGGTCTTCGCCGAGCAGCTCGACCAGGAACGGGGCGTCGCTGAAGTAGCTGAGCAACAGGCCGTAGCCGGACAGGATCAGGTGCTCGGGGTCCTGGCGCCGGAACCGGCCGGCCTCCATCTCCCGGTCCATGAACGCGCACGCCTGCTGGAAGAACGGCCGCAGGGCGTGACCGAGGTCGATGCCGTGGGAGTTCTCCAGCTGCTCGCGGCGGACGAGGCGCACGAACTCGGGGTTCTCGACGAAGAAGTCGAACGCCGCGCTCAGCACGTGCTCGAGCTGGGTCCACCCCTCGCGGTTGCCCTGCACCGCCTGGTCGACCCGTTGCCCGAAGTCGAGCACGGCCCGGGAGAACACCTCCTGGTACAGCGCCTCCTTCGACGGGAAGTGGTGCAGCAGGCTCGGCCGGCGGATGCCGACGGCGTCGGCGATGTCGTTGAGCGAGGTCCCGTCGTAGCCGTGCTCGGCGAACAGGAGCGTGGCTGCGGCCAGGATCTGCTCTCGCGTGGAGGGCGTCGCCTCGGCCGTTGCCATAGAGGACTCAGGGTACCGACGCCCCCTCGCGCGACCCGGGCATGTTCTCCCCTACCGACAAGTCGGTAGGGTGGAGCGGTGCTTCGCTCCCCCATCGTGTTCGGCGTCGTCGTCGGCTTCGTGCTGTGCCAGGTCGCCACCCTCATCACCACCGTCTACCTCCACCGGACCCTCAGTCACCGGGCGCTCACCCTCTCGCGGCCCCTCGAGGGGGTGCTGCGAGCGCTCACCTGGATCCTCACCGGGATCCGCCCCCGCCAGTGGGTGGCGGTGCACCGCAAGCACCACGCCCACACCGACGTGGACGGCGACCCGCACTCGCCGCTCCTGCTCGGCTTCGCCGCCGTCCAGCTCGGCAACGTCGGGCTGTACCGCAAGGTGGCCAAGGACGGCGCCCAGGTGGCCCGGTACGCCCGCGATCTGCCCGCCGATCGGTGGGACCGCCTCCTGTTCGACCGCGCCTTCCTCGGCCTCGGCCTCGGCATCGCGCTCATGGCGGTGCTGTGGGGCCCGGTGGTGGCGGCCGTCGCCGCCGTGACCCACACGGTCACGTACCTGCTGCTCAACGCCGCCGTGAACGCGGTCGGCCACGTGTGGGGCAGCCAGCCGTTCCCCAACACCGCCCACAACAGCCAGGTGCTCGCCCTCCTGACCTCGGGCGAAGGCCTCCACAACAACCACCACCACCGGCCGACGTCGCCCCGCCTCTCGATCGGACGGGGCGAGCTCGACCCCGGGTGGTGGTGCATCCGCGCCGGCGCCCGGCTCGGCTGGCTCACCGTGCGCCTGCCGCGATCCGACCGCGTCGAGGAGCCCGCCGCCGCGTAGGTTCCGCCCCGTGCGGATCGCCGGGTCCCGGGTGCTCACGCCGGACGGCTTCGTCGGACCCGCCGAGGTGGTGACCGACGGCGAGCGGATCGTCGCCGTCGAGCCGGTCCGCGCCGCCCCGGACCGCCTCCTGGTCCCCGGCTTCGTCGACCTCCAGGTCAACGGCTTCGACGACCTCGACGTCGCCGCCGCCGACACCGACTGGGACCGCCTCGAGGACCGGCTCCACGCCACCGGCGTCACCACCTGGTGCCCGACCCTCGTCACGGCACCGCTCCCCGATCTCACCGGGCGGTTGGACCGGATCCCGGCCCGCCCGTCCATCGCCGGGGTGCACGTCGAGGGGCCGTTCCTCGGTGGCCGCCCCGGCGCCCATCCGACCGACCAGCTCCTCCCCATCGACCTCGAGTGGCTCGCCGCCCTGCCGCCGAAGGTCCGGCTGGTGACCCTCGCCCCCGAGCTCGAGGGCGCCGTCGAGGCCACCCGGCTGCTGACCCGCAACGGGATCCTCGTGTCGCTCGGGCACTCGTCGGCCACCATCGAGCAGGTCCGGGCGTGCACCGACGCGGGCGCCGCCCTGGTCACGCACCTGTTCAACGGCATGCCCCCCCTGCACCACCGCGAACCCGGGCTCGTCGGCGCGACCCTCACCGACGACCGGCTGGTCGCGGGGTTGATCGCCGACCTCGTCCACGTGCACCCCACCGCCATCCAGGTGGCGTTCCGCGCCAAGCCGGGCAGGATCGCGCTCGTGACCGACGCCGTCGCCTGGCGCCGCGCCCGCATCGGCGGGATCGAGATCACCCATGACGGCGAGGCGCCCCGGCTGCCCGACGGCACCCTCGCCGGCAGCAGCCTCACCATGGATCGCGCCGTCCGCAACGTCGTGCACGCGGCCGGCGTCGACCTCGCGGCCGCCGTCGCCGCCGCCTCGACCACGCCGGCGACCGTGCTCGGGCTCACCGACCGGGGACGGCTGGCACCGGGCTGTCGGGCCGACGTCGTCGCCTTCGACGCGGACGCGCTGGCCGTCGTCGGCGTGTGGGCCAGCGGGCGGCAGGTCGCGTGAAGAAGTCGACCGTGCTCGGCCGCGGGCTCCGGAAGCGGTGCGCCGTCTGCGGCGCGGGTGGGCTCTTCGAGGGGTGGTTCCGCATGCGCTCGCACTGCCCGACATGCGGGGCGCGCTTCGCCCGCGAGGACGGCTTCTTCATCGGGGCGCTGTTCGTGAACTTCGCCGTCACCGAGGCGCTCATGTTCCTCTGGCTGGCGGGGGCCGCGCTCGCCACCATCCCCCACCCCGACCCGGTGCTGCTCGTCACCGGCGCCGCCACCATCTGCGTGGTCGTGCCGCTCACCGTCTACCCGTTCTCGAAGACGATCTGGTTCGCGATCCACGTCGCCATGCAACCCCTCGATCCGCAGGAGGAGGCCGAGCGGGCGGCCACGGTCTTCGAGCGGGACGGGCCGCCGGGGCCCGGTCGCTAGCGTCGGCCCGGTGGGCTTCGCTGCGGCGCTGTCGGTGCACCCGCTGGCGACGCATGCCGTCGGCGAGACCGTGGGTCACGTCCTCGACACGCTCGGCACCGAACCCGACCTCGTGATCCTGTTCGCCGGGACGGCCCACACCGGCGCCCTCGACGACATCGCCGCGTCGATCCGCCACCTGCTGCAGCCGGCGGTCCTCGTGGGCACCACCACCTCGACGGTCATCGGCGGGCGGCACGAGGTCGACGACGGCGGTGGCCTGTCGCTGCTCGCCGCCACCGGCGTCGCCGCCCAGGCGTTCCGCACGGCGCCGGCCGACCTCCCGGCGGGGACCACGGCGCTGCTGGCTCTCGCCGATCCCTTCTCGGCCCCGATCGCCGACCTCCTCCGCGACTCGCCGGTGCCGGTCGTGGGTGGTCTGGCATCGGCCGCCCGCGGTCCCGGCGGCAGCCGTCTCGTGCTCGACGGCGCTGTCCACACCGACGGCGCCGCGGTGGTCGCGCTCGGCAACGTGGCGGTCGAGTCGATCGTGTCGCAGGGGTGCCGGCCGGTCGGCGCCCCTCTGATCGTCACGCGGGCGTCCGGGACCCTCGTCGAGGAGCTCGCCGGCGAGCCGGCGCTGGCGCGGGTGCGGGCGATCTTGTCCGCGCTCTCCGCCGAGGACGTCGCGCTCGCTCGCCATGGGTTGCACCTCGGCCGCGTCGTCGACGAGTCGAAGGCGACCTTCGATCGCGGCGACTTCGTGGTGGGGCCCGTGCTCGGCGCCGACAAGCGCACCGGTGCGGTGGCGGTCGCCGACGAGGTCACCGTGGGCACCACCGTGCAGCTCCACCTCCGCGACGCCGCGACTGCCGCCGAGGATCTGCGCGCCCTCCTGCGCGGACAGGGTGCGGATGCCGCACTCCTCTTCACCTGCCAGGGGCGGGGAACGGGCCTGTTCGGCGTCCCCCATCACGATGCCGGCGCGGTCTCCGACGCGCTCGACGACGCCCCGTTGGCGGGCATGTCCTGCGCCGGCGAGCTCGGTCCGGTCGGTGGCCGCTCCCTCCTCCACGGGCTCAGCGCGTCGGTGGCCCTGCTCCACGCCGGACCGGTCCCGGGTGGCCCGCGACACCGTGGGTATGGTCGCGACGGTGAGTAGGGAGCTGGAGGAGCTCGGCATCAACGTCATCCGCGGGCTCGCCATGGACGCGCCGCTGCGGGCCAACAGCGGGCACCAGGGCACCGCGATGGCCCTGGCCCCCCTCGCCCACGTGCTGTTCACCCGGGTCATGAAGCACGACCCGTCGTGCCCCGACTGGCCCGATCGCGACCGCTTCGTCCTGTCGGCCGGCCACGCCTCGATCCTCCAGTACGCCCTGCTCCACCTCACCGGCTACGGCCTCGAGCACGACGACCTCGCCGACTTCCGCCAGTGGGGCAGCCGGACGCCCGGCCACCCCGAGGTCCACCACACGAAGGGCGTCGAGACCACCACCGGACCGCTCGGCCAGGGCTTTGCCACGGCCGTCGGGATGGGCGTGGCCGAGCGCTGGCTGCGGGCTCGCTTCGGCCCCGAGCTGTGCGACCACCACACCTACGTGATCTGCTCGGACGGCGACCTCATGGAGGGCGTCAGCCACGAGGCGGCGTCCTGGGCCGGCCACCTCGGCCTGGGTCGGCTCGTCTACGTCTACGACGACAACCACATCACGATCGACGGTCCGACCGATCTCACCTACAGCGACGACGTGCGCGGGCGGTTCGAGGCGTACGGCTGGCACGTCGACGACATCGGCGAGGTCGCCAACGACTGCGACGCGCTGGAGGCCGCGCTCCTGCGGGCCAAGGCCGAGGAGGACCGCCCGTCGCTGATCATCCTCCGCAGCCACATCGGCTGGCCCGCCCCCAACGCCACCGACACCGCCGCCGCCCACGGGCTCGGCCTCGACGCCGCCGAGGTGCGGGCCACCAAGGAGCTCCTCGGCCTCCCGGTCGACGAGGAGCTCTGGGTCCCCGACGACGTGCTGGCGTGGTACCGCGAGGCGGGGGCGCGGGGCCGGGCCGACCGCGTCGCCTGGGAGGAGCGGCTGGCGGCCCACGACGCCGAGCGCGACGCCTACCGAGCGTGCATCGAGGGCCGCGGCCTCGACGGCTGGCACGCGAAGCTGCCCACGTTCGAAGCCGGCGCGAGCGTCGCCACGCGAGTGGCGTTCAACGACTGCATCAACGCCATCGGTGACGTCGTGCCGGGCCTGCTCGCCGGCGGCGCCGACCTCACCGGCAACACCGGCACCCAGCTGACACCCGCCGACCAGCAGCGCCGCGAACAGCCAGACGGTCGCCTGCTCGCGTACGGCATCCGCGAGCACGGGATGGCGGCGGCCATGAACGGCATGGCGTTGCACGGCGGCGTCATCCCCGTCGGGGGCACGTTCTTCGTGTTCAGCGACTACATGCGCCCGGCGGTACGGCTGGCGGCGATGAGCGAGGCCCACGTCGTCTTCGCGTGGAGTCACGACTCCGTCGGGCTCGGCGAGGACGGCCCGACGCACCAGCCCGTCGAGCACCTCGCATCGCTGCGGGCCATGCCCTTCCTGCGGGTGATCCGCCCCGCCGACGCCAACGAGACCGCCGCCGCCCTCCGCATCGCGATCGACGGCGACGGCGCCACCGGCATCGTGCTCTCCCGGCAGAAGGTGCCGACCCTCGACGGCACCGCCGACCAGCACGCCGACGTGGCGCGGGGCGCCTACGTGCTCCGCGACAGCGACGGCGAACCCGACGTCGTGCTGGTCGGCACCGGCAGCGAGGTGGCGGTGTGCGTCGATGCCGCCGCCCTCCTGGCCGAGGACGGCGTCGCCGCCCGGGTGGTCTCGATGCCGAGCTGGGATCTCTTCGAGGCCCAGGACGAGGAGTACCAGGAGACGGTGCTCCCTCCGGACGTTCCCACCCTCGCCGTCGAGGCGGCTGCCTCCTTCGGCTGGGACCGGTGGGCTGACGACTCGGTGTCGATCGACCGGTTCGGCGCGTCGGCGCCCGGCGAGGTCGTGCTGGAGAAGCTCGGCTTCACCGGTGCCAACGTCGCCCGGCGCGCCATCGCCCTCATCGACGAGCTGGAGGAAGACGGATGACCACCTCCCTGCACGATCTCTTCACCCGGTGCGGCCAGAGCCCGTGGCTCGACAACCTCTCGCGTGACGCCGTGATCGACGGCACCCTGGCGGAGTGGCTCGACCGCGGCGTGCGGGGCGTGACGTCGAACCCGTCCATCTTCCAGAAGGCGATGACCGCCGGCGACGCCTACGACGATCAGCTGCGATCACTCACCGAGGCCGGCTCCTCGACCGAGGACGCCTACTGGACCATGGCCGCCGACGACATCATCGCCGCCTGCGGCGTCCTCCGGGGACTGTTCGAGCAGAGCGGCGGCAACGACGGGTTCGTCTCCCTCGAGGTGTCGCCGCTGCTGGCGCGCGACACCGCCGCCACCGTGCGGGACGCCCTCGGCTTCCACGAGCAGCTCGGCCAGCCCAACCTCATGGTCAAGATCCCCGCCACCACCGAGGGGGTCCCCGCGATCCGCGACGTCATCGCCCAGGGCCGCAACGTCAACGTCACCCTCATCTTCAGCCTCGAGCGCTACGCCGAGGTGATGGAGGCCTACCTGACCGGTCTGGAGACGAGGGCGGCCGCCGGTGAGGACATCTCCGGGGTGCGCAGCGTCGGCTCGTTCTTCATCAGCCGCGTCGACACCGAGGTCGACCGCCGCCTCGACGCCATCGGCTCGCCCGAGGCGCTCGCGCTGAAGGGCACGGCCGCCGTCGCCCAGGGCAAGCTCGCCTACGACCGGTTCCGGCAGACCTTCAGCGGGCCCCGCTGGGAGGCGCTGGCGGCCAAGGGCGCCTGCGTGCAACGGCCGCTGTGGGCCTCGACGTCGACCAAGAACCCGGCGCTGCCCGACACCCTCTACGTCGACACCCTCATCGGCCCCGACACGGTGAACACCATGCCCGAGGTGACCCTCGAGGCGTTCCTCGACCACGGCACGGCCGCGCACGCCGTCGACAAGGGGCTCGACGACGCCACCGCCACGTGGTCGGCCCTCGGCGGGGTCGGCGTCGACCTCGACGACGTGGCCCGGGTGCTCGAGGACGAGGGCGTCGCCGCGTTCGCCAAGGCCTACGACGAGCTCCTCACCGCACTCGACGCCAAGGCCGAGACGTACCGCTCGCGTTGAACCGCGAGACCGCGACCGACACCGCCCCGGCGGCGGGTCGGGCGGATGACTGATCGGTACTGTCGCCCCATGCCGGTCGAGCTGAACCACATCATCGTGCCGAGTCGGCAGAAGCACGCTTCCGCCCGCCTCCTCGCCGATCTCCTGGGCCTCGATCCGCCCCGGGAGGTGAGCCACTTCGTGGCTGTCGAGGTCGCGAACGGCGTCACCCTCGACTTCGACGACGCCGAGGAGTTCGCGTCCCACCACTGCGCCTTCCTCGTGACCGACGCGGAGTTCGACGCCATCTTCGGGCGCGTGAACGCGGCCGGGATCACCTACTACGCCGACCCCAACCACACCGCGCCCGGCGTCGTGAACGGGCGCGCCGGCGGCCGCGGCTTCTACTGGTCCGACCCCGACGGCCACAACATGGAGGTCTTCACCAAGGCCCCCCTCTGAGGCCCGCCCCACCGGCTTCTTGGAGCACCCAGACGTGTAGAGCACGCTTGCTTGCTCCAAGAATGACCGCGAGGCGCAGGAGGCGAGCGCCTGATCCCGGGTTCGTTGCGAATTGCAACTCACTCGGCCTAGGGTGCGCGCCGTGGGGGCAGCGAGGGGGTGCTCGATCGCCGGGACGCTCGAGATCATCGGCGACCGCTGGACGATCCTGATCCTGCGGGATGCGTTCCGGGGCGTCCGCCGCTTCGACGAGATCCAGCAGGACCTGGGCATCGCCCGGAACGTCCTCGCCGACCGGCTGCAGAAGCTCGTGGAGCACGGCGTGCTCGAGAAGCGGCCGTACCAGGACCGGCCCGTGCGCCACGAGTACCGGCTCACCCCCAAGGGCGTCGACCTGTCCCCCGCGCTCGTCGCCCTGATGCGGTGGGGCGACAAGCACCTCGCCGGTGACGACGTGCCGACCGTCCTCGTGCACGACGCCTGCGGCGATCCCCTCGACCAGACGTTCATCTGCTGGACGTGCGACACCACCGTCGAGCCCAACCAGATCAAGAGCCGTCCCGGCTCCGGAGGGAGACACGCCCGTGCGTCCTGACGACGTCGCCGACGCCCCGCTCGACGACCTCCTTGCGGCGGCCGCCGCCATCCGCGACACCACCACCGGCCGCCGGATCACCTACTCCCCGAAGGTGTTCATCCCGCTCACGATGCTGTGCCGCGACCCGTGCGGCTACTGCACCTTCGCGCAACCGCCGGCCCGCCTCGACGCGCCGTACCTCACGCCCGAGCAGGTTCTGCGCATCACCGCCGACGGCGCCGCCGCCGGTTGCCACGAGGCGCTCTTCACCCTCGGCGAGCGCCCCGAGGACCGCTACCCCGTGGCCCGTGACTGGCTGGCCGCCCACGGCCACGCCTCGACCGTGGACTACCTGGCCGCCATGTGCGACCTCGTCATCACCGAGACCGGGCTCCTCCCCCATGCCAACGCCGGTGCCCTGCTTCCCGACGAGCTGCACCGGCTCCGGGAGGTGTCGGCCTCGCAGGGGATGATGCTCGAGTCGCTCGACCCCGACCTCGCCTGCCACCGCGGCTCGCCGGACAAGACACCCGAGCGGCGCCTCGCCACCCTGGAGGCGGCGGGCGAGCTGGCGATCCCGTTCACCACCGGCGTCCTCGTCGGGATCGGCCAGGACCGGGCCGACGTCGTCGCGTCGCTCCGCGCCATCGCTGCCGCCCATGCCCGGCACGGGCACGTGCAGGAGGTGATCGTCCAGAACTTCCTCCCCAAGGCGGGCACCGCCATGCATGCCGCCCGGCCGTGCCCACCCGAGGAGTACCTGTGGGCGATCGCCGCGGCGCGGGTGCTGCTGCCCGCGTCGGTGCACGTCCAGGCGCCTCCGAACCTGAGCGACGACTTCGCCGTGCTCCTCGCGGCCGGGATCGACGACTGGGGCGGGGTGTCGCCGGTGACGCCCGACCACGTGAACCCCGAGCGCCCGTGGCCCGCCCTCGAGCGGCTGCGCGAGGTGACCGAGGGCGCCGGCTTCGAGCTCGCTCCCCGCCTCACCGTCTACCCGGAGTACGCCGCGGCGCCCGACCGATGGCTCGCCGATCGCCTGCGGTTCCCGGTGCTCGACCGCTCCGACGCCGAATCGCTCGGGCGCGACCACCGCTGGTCGCCCGGCGACGACGTGACCCCACCCCCCTTGCTCGCCGGCTCCCCGGCCACGACCGCGGCCGCCGCCACGGCGTCGCCCGTGGGCGGCGCCGTGCGCGAGGTCCTCGACGGCGTGCTCGCCGGCGAGGAGGTCGGCATCCCCGAGATCGTGACCCTGTTCGGGGCCCGGGGCCGGGAGGTGGCCGCCGTCGCCGAGCTCGCCGACACGCTGCGGCGGGAGGCCGTCGGCGACACGGTCACCTTCGTGGCCAACCGCAACATCAACTACACGAACGTGTGCACGTTCAAGTGCCGGTTCTGCGCCTTCTCCAAGGGCCCGCTCTCGCTCAACCTTCGGGGCAAGCCCTACCTGCTCACGCTCGAGGACATCGCCGCCCGGGTCGCCGAGGCGTGGGAGCTGGGCGCCACCGAGGTGTGCCTCCAGGGCGGCATCCATCCCGACTTCGACGGCGACTACTACATCGACGTCACCCGGGCGGTGAAGGAGGCGGCACCCGGCATCCACGTGCACGGGTTCACCGCCCTCGAGGTCACCGAGGGAGCGAAGCGCCTCGGCGAGCCCCTGGCCGACTACCTGCGCCGGCTCATGGACGCCGGCCTCCGGACCCTGCCGGGCACCGCCGCCGAGATCCTCGACGACGAGATCCGAGCCGTGCTCTGCAGCGACAAGGTCGACACCGAGGAGTGGCTCGACGCCCACCGCACCGCCCACGCCGTCGGGCTGCGATCGAACATCACGATCATGTTCGGGTCGATCGAGCAACCCGTGCACTGGGCCCGGCACATCGTGCGCACGCGCGACCTGCAGAAGGAGACCGGCGGGTTCACCGAGTTCGTGCCCCTGCCCTTCGTGCACATGGCGGCGCCGATCTACCTGCAGCGCAAGGCCCGGAGGGGGCCGACGTTCCGGGAGGCCCTGCTGATGCACGCGGTGGCCCGCATCGCGTACCGGGGCGCCGTCGACAACATCCAGACGTCGTGGGTGAAGATGGGGGTGGAGGGCAGCCGCCAGGCGCTCCGGGCCGGTGCCAACGACGTCGGCGGCACGCTGATGGACGAGAACATCTCCCGCGCCGCGGGAGCGGCTCACGGCCAGGGCATGACCGAGGCCGAGTTCCAGGCGCTGGTCGCGCCGCTCGGGCGGACGCTCGCCCAGCGCACCACCCTCTACGGACGGGTGCCGGCGCCGGCCTGAGCCGTCACTCCCACCACTCCTCCGGCAGCTTGGCCTCGATCGACCGGACGTGCTCCCGGGTGCAGGGCGGGCAGAGGTACGACACCCGCCCGCGCTCACCGGTGTCGATCGCCCACTCCGGCGGGACGCCACCCTCCGGGCACTCTCCCGTCCGACCGCACCGCGCGCAGTGCCGCACCATCCGGGCCACCATAGAGGGGTGCCGAAGCGCTCTCGCCCCACGACCGGCGACGCCGCCGTCGACGAGCGGCTCGCCGCGCTCCTCGCCGACCTCGGGGTCACCAAGCACCGGGACCTCCTGTTCGACATCCTCGTGTCCTCGACGCTGCTCGCCCTCGACCCGCCCGACCGGCTCGACCTGAAGATCGTCGGGGCCGCCCTCCAGGAGATGCGGGCCGCGTTCGGGATGTTCGCGCCCTACGCGGAGGTGCCCAAGGCCACGATCTTCGGGAGCGCGCGGACGCGCGAGGACGACCCGCTCTACACCCACACCCGCGATCTCGCGAAGGGCCTGGCCGATCACGGCTGGATGGTCGTCACCGGCGCCGGCCCCGGGATCATGGCCGCGGGCATGGAGGGCGCGGGCGTCGAGCGGTCGATCGGCGTCCTCATCCGCCTCCCGTTCGAGGCCGGCGCCAACGAGCTCATCGCCGGCGACGACAAGCTCGTCGAGATGAAGTACTTCTTCACCCGCAAGCTCATGCTGATCAAGGAGTCGGCAGCCTTCATCGCCATGCCGGGGGGCTTCGGGACCCTCGACGAGACCTTCGAGCTGTTCACCCTCGTGCAGACGGGCAAGGCGCAGCTCGCCCCCATCGTCCTGCTGGACACCCCCGGGGGCGGCTACTGGCAGGGGCTCGAGGCGTGGATCGAGCGACAGGTGGAGGCGGCCGGTCTGATCGCGGCGCCCGACCGCTCGCTCTACCGCATCACCGACTCGGTCGAGGAGGCCATCGACGAGATCGAGACCTTCTACCGCAACTACCACTCGATGCGCTACGTCGGCGACCGCCTCGTGATCCGCCTCCAAGCGCCACCCAGCGACGCCGAGCTCGACCAGCTGAGCACGGAGTTCGCCGACATCATCGACGGCCCGATCGTCGCCACCGATCCGCTCCCGCCGGAGGTCGCCGGCCACGACAACGTCGAGCTGCCCCGGGTGGCGTGCCGCTTCGACCGCCACGGCTTCGGCCGCCTCCGCGCGCTCGTCGACGAGCTCAACCGGCTCGGCACCGCGCCGGCTCCGGGCGCCAAGCCGCCCACCATCGGCCACCTCGCGCGCGTCGACGAGCGCCTCGACGAGAGCGCGGAATAGCTAGTCGTCGTCGGGTTCGCGCAGGATCGAGATCGCCTTCTCGACCGCGCGGCGCGCCCGCGTCAGGCGCCGCTCGTCGACAGGCAGCTCGCTGCCGCCGGCGTCGATCGACTCTCGCAGGCGCACGATGGCGAGGTCGGCGAGCTCCTCGGCGATCCCCTCGAGCCGGCCCCGGATCTCGTCGAACTCCCCTGCCACGATCCGCAACGTACAGCCCGTAGCATCGTCGACCTCATGGCGAAGGCGAAGGCGGTGATGACCCGCCCCCAGGACCGGCACGAGTGGCTGTCCTTCGAGGATCCCGAGGAGGAGCGGACGTGGATCTTCGATCTCACGTTCCTGCTCTCCCGCTGGACGTGCATCTTCGGAGCCGGCTGCAAGGGGGTGCTCACCGAGGACAGCCCCGAGCTGGAGCAGGGGTGCTGCTCCTACGGCGCCCACTTCGTCGACGACGACGACCGCCGCCGGGTCGAGGACGCCGCCCGCACCCTCACCCCGGAGCAGTGGCAGTTCCACGCCCAGGGCGGGCGCAAGGGGACCACCAAGCAGCAGAAGGACGGGACCTGGATCACGCGCCAGCAGGACGACGCCTGCATCTTCCTGAACCGGCCCGGCTTCCCGGGCGGCGCCGGATGCGCGCTCCACCGGGCCGCCATCGACCAGGGCCGCCACTTCATGGAGATGAAGCCCGACGTGTGCTGGCAGCTCCCGATCCGCCGCGTCGACCACACCGACGACCTCGGCCACGTGTGGTCGACCATCCGCGAGTGGAAGCGACGGGACTGGGGCGACGGCGGCGAGGAGTTCTCGTGGTGGTGCACCGAAGCCCCGGAAGCCTTCGTGGGTGAGCACACCGTCCTCGTGTCAGCCCGGGACGAGCTGATCGGCCTCACCAGCGAGGAGACCTACGAGCTGTTGCTCGACGCCGTGGCCGAGCGGCTCGCCACCGGCCCCGTCGTCCCCCATCCCGCGGTCCGCGTCACCCTCAACGGCTCTCGCCGCCGCTAGTCAGGCGCGGAAGACCTGGAGGTGGGGCCAGAGCTCGGGCGCCGTGGTCCGCCAGTCGTAGAGCGAACCCCCGATGGCGCCCCGCTCGAGGAGGGCGCGGTGCAGGTCGGCGACGTCGGCCGATGAGGTCCGGTCGGCGATGCCGCCGATCCCGTGCACCGGAGCGTTCCAACCGAGGTGGGCCCGCATCCGGTCGATGTTCTCCGCCGCGTACCGGTACGCGTCCCGGTAGCCGGAGTCGGCCTTGCGGTCGCTCTGGTAGCTCATCGGCAGCCAGATGTCATAGAGCGGCGACAGCTCGGCCCACGGGAAGTCCGGCCACAGGCGCGGGTTGATCACGTCGGTGACCACCGGCGGGTACGGGATGGCGCCGAGCGCGACACCCGGCAGCTCGTTGCGCAGGTTCGTGCTGATCTCGAGCAGTCGCCGGTTCCGCTCGGCGACGTCGGCCACCTTGAGCGACTCGATGTCGACGGCGAGGGCGTCGACGTCGAGCCGGCTGGCCGCCATCAGCCGGGCCATGTCCCGCTGGGGGTCCTCGAAGGTCGGCAGGTACCAGGCCACCACCCGCAGCCCGAGCGCCCGGGCCCGGGCGATGAGCGGCAGGAGGCGCTCCGGTTCGAGCACGTCGGTCGGCGAGTCCCACTTGGCGGTCTGGACATACAGGGTCTGGACGCCGGCGGCCGCCATCTCCTCGATCGTCTCGACCTCGACCAGGGCGCCGTCCTTGCCGAAGGTGAGGCTCCAGTCGTAGACGTCGATCCAGGTCCCCAGGCCGTTGTACATCGACAGGTTCCGGGTCCCGGCCGCCGCGAGGGGCTGGGTCGTGGTGGTGGTCGTCGGCGGGAGCGTCGTGGTCGTGGTCGGCACCGTGGTGGTGGTCGTCGGGATCGACGTGGGCACCGGGACGGCGGCGGCCTCGGCCTCGACGCCGGCGGGCGTCGTCTCCACCGGCGAGGCCGACCGGTCGTAGGCGGTCCGCACCCCGCCGAGGCCGACCCCGGCGATGAGGACGGCCAGGAAGACCGCGATGCGCAGGGGCACGGGTTCAGAACGTAGAGGGCGAAGCCGGCGTTTCCACGTCAGAGGGGACGACTTCGACCCCGCGGCCGCTCAGTCCTCCTCGTCGTCCTCGTCCTCGACGGCCTCGTGCATGCACCAGCTCGCGTGCTCGAGGCCGGGCTCGGCCCCGCACTCAGGGCAGGGCTCGACCGGCTTGAACCCCACGTCGTCGAGCTGCAGCTCGGTCGTGGTGCGCTTGACGGCGCGCGCTTCCTCGTAGCGCCGATGGCGACCCTTTTTCACCACGGGCGTTCCCCCGGAAGCGTCGATCGTTGACCTGCGAAGTGTAACCGGCGCGCGGCCGTACGCTCCCACCGGTGCGCATCCCGTGGTGGCAGACGGCCGTCGTGTACCAGATCTACCCCCGCTCCTTCGCCGACAGCGACGGCGACGGGGTCGGCGACCTCGCCGGGGTCACCGCCCGCCTCGACCACCTGGCGTGGCTGGGGGTGGACGCCCTCTGGCTCTCCCCCATCTTCCGGTCGCCCATGGCGGACTTCGGCTACGACGTGAGCGACTACACCGACGTCGATCCGGTGTTCGGGTCCCTCGAGGACCTCGACCACCTCGTCGCCGAGGCGCACGCCCGGGGGATCCGGGTGGTGCTCGACTGGGTCCCGAACCACACCTCGGACCAGCATCCGTGGTTCGACGCGTCACGGTCGTCGCGGGAGGACCCCAAGCGCGACTGGTACGTCTGGCGCGACGGCGGCGGCCCCGACCGCCCGCCGAACGAGTGGGCGGCGGCGTTCGTCGAGCCCGCCCGGTGGACCCGGGACCCCGCCACCGGCGAGCTGCGCCGCCAGCCCGACGCCACCGGCGGCACCGACCACACCGGGACGGCCTGGACCTGGGACGAGGGCACGGAGCAGTGGTACCTCCACCTGTTCCTGCCCGAGCAACCCGACCTCGACTGGTCCAATCCGGAGGTCGAAGCGGCGATGCACGACGTGCTGCGGTTCTGGCTCGACCGCGGCATCGACGGCTTCCGGGCCGACGTCGTGCACATGATCGGCAAGGACGTGGGCGAGGGCCTCGAGACCATGCCCCAGTCCGACATCGGCAAGGGCGAGGCCGTGCACGCCCTCCTCCGTCGCATCCGGACCCTCCTCGACGGCTACGAGGGCGATCGCATGATGGTCGGCGAGGTCTTCCTGCTCGATCCCGCGGAGATGGCCACGTTCTACGGCACGCGTGACGAGCTGCACCTCTCGTTCAACTTCGCCCCCCTCTTCACGCGGTGGCGGGCCGACCGCTGGCGCCGCCGCATCGAGGAGAGCGAGCGGTTCGTGCCGCCCGAGGTCGGCTGGCCCACCTGGGTGCTGTCGAACCACGACACCGTCCGCCATGCCGACCGCTACGGCTCCGAGGCCCGGGCCCGGGCCGCCGCGGTCCTGCTGCTGACCCTCCGGGGGACCCCGTTCCTCTACGCCGGCGAGGAGCTGGGCCTCTTCGACGCCGAGGTCCCCGTCGACCGGATCGTCGATCCCGGCGGCCGGGACGGCTGCCGCGCCCCGATCCCCTGGACCCGCTCGTCCGACCACGGATGGGGGCCCGAGCCGTGGCTGCCGTTCCCGCCCGCCCCCGCTGAGCACTCGCTCGAGGCGCGGCGCGACGACCCCCGGTCGATCCTCCACCTGTACCGCCGGCTGCTGGCCGCCCGCCGCGCCTCACCGGCGCTCCACCGCGGCGACGTCGTGCTCCTCGACACCCCCGAGGGCGTCCTCGCCTACGACCGCGTGGCCGGCGACGACGTGCGGCGGGTGGTCGTGAACTTCACCGGCGAGCAGGTCGCGGTCCCCGATCTCCTCGCCGGCTGGTGGGTCGAGGTCGACAGCGGCCTCGACGGGGAGCGGCCCGCGGGCTCGGCTCTGGGCCCCGACGAAGCCCTCGTGCTCACGCGGGAGTAGCCCAGTCCACCTCGGGCACGGGCAGGTCGACGGTCACCGGTCGGCCGCTGCGCTCCTCCAGCGTGAGTCCGCCGCGCCCGTCGAAGGCGAGGGCGAAGTCGCCGGCCACGAGCCGGCGGATGGGGTCGCCGAGCAGCCGGTGACGCCAGCCGTGCGCGAGCCGGGAGTCGGGGTCACCGTTCAAGAAGCTCGACAGGTCCGAACGGGTGGCGAGCAGGGTGGTGTCGATCTTGAGCTCGCGTGCGAGCTGGCTCAGCCACGCCGACGCGAGCGCCACCGCCGGGCGCTTGTCGCGCTCGACCTCGTCGCGCCGGGGGGCGGGGATCGACTCCGGCGGCGCGGCCTTGCCCTCCTCCACGGCGGCGAGGATGGCGGCCGCGACGTTGCCGCGGGCGTGCCGGGCGTCCACCCCCCGGAGGGCGGCGATGCCCGCCGCCGACGTCGGGGGGTTCATGGCGATGCCGACGATGGCCAGGTCGGGCAGCACGTGGCGGGCGGGCACGTCGAGCTCGGCGGCTCGCCGCTCCCGCCAGGCGGCCACCGCGCGGGCGATGCCCCGGGCCTTGCCTCGCAGCTGGCGGGCCTCCTTCATCCGGAGCCAGGCGGCGTCGGGATCGGGCGGTCCCCAGTCGCGGGCCCGCAGGTCCTCGCACTCCTCCTCGGCCCACGCCAGCCGCTCCGTCTCGGCCAGGACCCGCCGGAGCGCGGCGGCGATGTCGGCGAGATGGGCCACGTCGGCCGCCGCGTACCGCTGCTGCTCCTCGCCGAGCGGCCGCTGCAGCCAGTCGGTCAGCCGACTCGCCTTCGGGAGGTGGACGCCCGCCACCCGTTCGGCCAAGAGCGCGAGCGACGGGGTGGAGAACCCCACGAAGCCGGCCGCGAGCTGGGTGTCGAACAGCCGGGACGGCACGGTGCCACAGGCCCGGTGCAACACCTCGAGGTCCTGGTTGCCGGCGTGCATGATCGCCGTGCCCGGGCCCTCGAGCACGGTCACCAGCGGGGCCAGGTCCACCGCCAGCGGATCGACGAGGGCCACGTTGCCACCGGGCCAGCCGAGCTGCACGAGGGCGACCTTGGGGAAGTAGGAGCGCTCGCGGTGGAACTCGGTGTCGACGGTGTACTCGTCGGCGCCGGCGATCTCGGCGATCAGGTCGTCGAGGGCCCGGCGATCGGTGATCAGGCGGTGGCTGGCCGGCACCCGTCAGGCCGGCTCCGGCCCGGCGACCACCGGGTGCCCGGCCTCGATCCAGGCCTGGGTCCCCCCGGCCACGTTGACCGTCGTCCGCCCAGCGCCGTTGAGCGCCTCGACGGCCCTGGCGCTGCGGGCGCCGCTCCGGCAGATGACGAGGACGTCGCCGTCGGGGACCTCCTGCCACCGCTCACCCAGGTCGCCCAAGGGGATCAGCACGGCGCCCGGCACGTGCGCCTCCTCGTACTCCGCGGGGTTCCGCACGTCGAGGAGGTACGCGCCGTCGGCTCGCCGCCGGATCATCTCGTCGATGTCGATCTCGGGGACGGTCGGATCGGCCACGGGCAGAGTCTGGACGAGATCGGCAGGGGTGTTCACGTTGCGGAGCCACGCGGGGTCGATGCCGGCGACCTCCACGACCCGCAACCGGTCGAGCACGGCCCGCACGGCGAGCGTCCGGGCGCCGATGGCCGCCAGGACGGCGGGGCGCGCCGTCCGGCGCCAGGCGGCGTGCAGGGGCTCGCCCGGCGGGAGCGCGACGTCGGCTGCCCGATCGCCGGTGAGGGCGTCGACTACGGCCCGGATGCCCTCGGGCCGGACGTCGGGGAGATCGCAGGCGAGGACCACCACCACGTCGTTCCGCGCTCGGCGCAGGGCGGTGGCGATGCCGCCGAGCGGCCCGTTGCCGGGTTCGTCGTCGGCACCGACCTCGAACACCTCGCTGGCCCCGGCGGCGTGGAGGGCCGCGGCCACCCGGGCACCGAAGAGCGCCGCCTTGTCCGTCCCCATCCGGCGGCTCCGCCCCCCGGTGAGCACGACGCCTGAGAACGCTTCGGTCATCCGCGGATGGCGGCGAGATCGGCCAGGTCGTCCTCGTCGAAGTCGCGCGGCGGTCCCCCGGTCAGGAGGTCGGCGACGAGGGTCGACTCGACCGCCCAGTACATGACGCTGCGGCGGTTGCTGGAGTGGCCCGGGTGCTCGGGATCGGCGCGACCGGTGTCGAGATAGAGGTCGACCAGGCCGAGCAGGTGCCCGACCTCGTGCGTCGTGACCGCGGTCTCGATGGCGCCGGCGCCCACCAACGGTGACGCCGACCGGGCCACCCGGTCGACGAAGATGGCGGCCACGTCGGCCCGCACGGCCACGCCGAGGGCCGTGTCGCTGTCGGCGTAGCCGCCCCGGACGAACACGAGCCGGAGCACCCCCGTCGCGCCCTGTCGTGTCACCGCGGCAGCGTCGGCGGCGGCCCGGATGTCAGCGGCCGACCATTGCTCGCGCGGCGCCACCGAGCTCCCCGCCACCACCGAGACCTGCTTGCCGCTCACCGCCGCGAGGGTGGAGCGGACGTGCTCCATGGTCGCGGCTCGGGGCTCGGCGCCCGCCTCGGCGCTCACCTCGACCACGAGCGACGTGGCCGGCTGCGACCGGAGGAAGTACGCCGCCGCCGATCCCGGCGGGCCCGAGGTGTCGGGCGCCGGATCCGGGGCGGGACCGGGCAGCGTCGTCGTGTCGCCGAAGGGGGGCCCGCCCCCGAGCGGCGTGGTCGTGCTGGCCGTCCCGGGACCGGGGTCGCCCGCACCGGTGTCCGACGGCGCCGCGGGTGCCGCTCCGTCGGGCGTGGCTCCCGGTGCGGGCACCGTGGGGTCATCGCCCCGGCCGCAGGCGGCGGCGAGGAGGGCGAGGGCGACGACCGCAGCGGCGCGCCGGGAGCGGTTCAACGCGACGGATCCAGCTGGGTCAGGAACTGCACGCACCGCTCCGCCTCGTCGGTCTCACCGATGGCCGCGGCCTGCCGGCCGAGCCCCTCGAGGGACCGGAGGAAGCCGTGGTTCGACTCGTGCCGCCAGCGCACGTACCCCGATCCCCGCCAGCCGTTGGCCCGCAGGGCGTCGAGGCCGCGGTGGTAGCCGACGCGGTAGCACGCGTACCGCTCGATGTCGTCGCGGCCGAGATCACCGAGGGCGGCCCACGCGAGCAGCGAGCGGGGATGGGTGGCGGCGACGGCAGCCACGGCGGCGCGGTCGGTGCCGGCGGCCGCGAGGGCGGCGACGACGTCGGCCGGCTCCGCCGGCAGCACCGTCTCGGGAAGCCCCCGGCTGAGGTTCACGGGTGACCCGGTCATCCATCACACGGTACGGGCGTCGCCGTAGGGTCGCGGCCGTGGAGCTACCTGAGGGGATCGAGCCCGACCAGGTGAAGGTGGCGGCCATCGTGGCGATCGCCGTCGTGGTCCTCGGCGCGTTCCTCGTGCTCCGCTTCATCCAGAAGCTCATCCTGAAGCTGGTGATCCTGCTCGCGCTCGTCGGCGCCGGCGTGTTCCTCTACGCCCAGCGCGACTCCCTCGACGACTGTCAGCAGCGGGTGCGCGCGAGCCTGGGGCGAGATTGCGTGTGCGGCTTCGCCGGCTTCGACGTGACCGTCCCCGGCTGCACCGCCGTCAGCCGCCCGTAGCCCATGGAGCTCCTGATCATCAGGCACGGCCTGCCCGTTCGGATCGACGACGCCGGGGGGCCGGCCGATCCCGAGCTCTCCGACGAGGGCCACGCCCAGGCCCGGCGGCTGGCCGACTGGTTGCGGCACGACCGCATCGACGCGGTGTTCACGAGCCCGATGCGCCGCGCCCGCCAGACGGCGGCACCGTTGGCCGAGGTCCTCGGGGTCGAGCCCATCGTCGACGACGAGCTTGCCGAGTTCGATCGCGGCCAGCACTTCTACGTGCCGCTCGAGGAGCTCAAGGCCGCCCGGGATCCCCGCTACGAGCAGCTCATGCGGGGTGAGCAGATGGACGAGGTCGATCCCTACACGTTCCGGGAGGTCGTGACGGTCGCCGTCGAGCGAGTCATCGAGGCGCACGCCGGCGGCACCGTCGCGATCGTGTGCCACGGCGGGGTGATCAACGCCTACGCCAGCCACGTGCTCGGCCTCGACTTCCCGCTGTTCTTCCAGCCGACCTACACGAGCATCAACCGGTTCCTGTGCTCGAGCGCCGGCCACCGTTCGGTGGCGAGCCTGAACGAAGCCGGGCACCTGCTCGGCACCCGTCACTGAGCCCCGTCTACGACCCTTGTGCGCGCAAGCTCGGCTTTGAGCCCGCCCCGAGTGAGCGCGCACAACGAGTGAGCGCGGATGGCCTGAGGAGCCTCAGCTGCGGGGCACCTTCGTCCACGGGAGCTCCTTGTCGACCCGGATGTCGCCGGGCAGGCCGAGCACGCGCTCGCCGAGGATGTTGCGCATCACCTCGGAGGTGCCGCCCTCGATGGAGTTGGCGCGGGAGCGGATGAAGGCCTTCTGCAGGGAGTCCGAGCCCATCGCGGTCTCGGGCCGGCGCATCTCGTAGCTGCCGTAGAGCATGCCGTCGGCGCCCATGAGCTCGACGACGTACTCGTAGATCCGCTTGTTCGTCTCGGCGAAGGCGAGCTTGCCCACCGACCCTTCGGGACCGGGCGTGCCGACCTTGCGTGCGGTGCTGGCGCGGATGTTGGTGAGCCGGTTCACCTCGGCCTCGATCCAGAGCCGCATCAGCTTGTCCTTGCGGGCGATGTCACTGAGGCCGCGCTGCTTCCAGATCTTGACGGCTTCGGCGATGGGACCCGAACCCCGCGGCGCGATCGAGCCGCCGATCGACACCCGCTCGTTCATCAGCGTGGTCAGCGCCACCCGCCAGCCGTCGCCCACGTCGCCGAGCCGCTCCGAGTCGGGAATGCGGACGTCGGTGAAGTACACCTCGTTGAACTCGGCCTCACCCGTGGCCTGGCGCAGCGGCCGGACCTCGACACCGGGGGCGTGCATGTCGACCACGAAGTGCGTGAGCCCCTTGTGCTTGGGCTGGTCGGGATCGGTCCGCACGACCAGGGTGCCGAAGCGCGAGAGGTGGGCAAGGGTGGTCCACACCTTCTGGCCGTTGACGATCCACTCGTCGCCGTCGCGCACCGCCTTGGACGACAACCCGGCGACGTCGGAACCGGCACCGGGCTCGGAGAAGAGCTGGCACCAGATCTCCTCGCCCGTGAACAGCGGTCGCAGGTAGCGCTGCTTCTGCTCCTCGGAGCCGTGGGCGACGATGGTCGGCGCCGACATCCCGTGTCCGATCGGGTTGCGGTAGTACGCCACCGGAGCACCGGCGGCGGCCAGCCGCTCGTTGATCAGCTTCTGGAGCTTCGGCGACAGGCCGAGACCCCCGTTGCCCTCCGGGAAGTGGACCCATGCCAATCCGGCGTCGAACTGCGCCCCGAGGAAGGCCTGCGCATCGGTCGTCTTCGGGTCGTGGGCGTCGAGCAGCTCGTCGATCTTCTGCGTGACGAGCGCTTCGTCGGTCATGGCGGCTTCGGCCAGCGCCATCGCGGTCTCCCCCTGCGATTCGTGTTCGGACGGTGCGACGAGCGTACTTGACCGAGCGGTCAAGTGCCCCGCCGGCCTCAGTTGAGCCGGGCCCGGAAACGCTCGGCGGCCGCCGCCGCCGCCACCGATCCGGATCCGCCCGCCGCCGCGTACCGGTCGAGGACCTCGGCCGCCTCCCGGAACCGGCCGCCGGCGGCCAGCGCCGTGGCGTGACGCTGGTGGTCGGCGAGGACGGCGCCGGGCATCGCCGCCCGCAGGGAGACCGCCCGCAGGAGCAGTTCCCGGTCGGAGCGGATGCCGGCCACCGACTCCAGGTTGGCGAGCATCCGCACGAGGATCGCCCGCTTCCCCACGGGCTCGACGAAGGCGTCGTCGAAGACGGCGCCCGGCCCGTGCACGGCATGGAACCGAGCCGCGCACCCACCGCGATCGAGCACCTGCCCGCGCGCGAAGGGATCGATGTACACCCCGGGGTCGACCTTGTCGCGCACGAGGAAGTGACCCGGCATCGACACGCCGGCCAGGGGGATGCCGACCCGGCGGCCGACCTCGAGCATCAGGACGGCGAGGGTGATCGGGATCCCGACCCGGCGCTCGATCACCTCGTCGAGCCAGGAGTTGGCGGGGTCGTGGTAGTCCTCGGCGTTCCCGGCGAAGCCGAGGTCGCGGAACAGGAGCGCTCGCAGACCGTCGAGCGTCGGTGCCGGCACCTCGGCGGCGAGCGCGTCGAGTGCCGCCAACCCCGCCTCCACCTCGCCGGTGCCCCGAGTCGCCGCCGCCAGGACGAGCGCGGCTTCGTCGAGCGGGATGGCCGGCTCGGGCCCTCCCGCGAGCGCCGCGAACCGCTCGACTGCCTCCACCCGCTGCACGGTACCCACGTCGGCGACTGGGAGGTCAGCCCATGGTTGTCGGTACGGTTCGGGCCATGTACCCCGGCGTCCACGCGCAGACCACCCCGGACAAGCCCGCCTACATCATGGCGGGCACCGGTGAGGCCGTGACCTATCGCGAGCTCGACGAGCGCTCCAACCGCCTCGCCCACCTCCTCCGGGAGGCCGGCCTGCAGCGCGGTGACTCGATCGCCCTCATGCTCGAGAACCATCCTCGCTACTTCGAGATCCTGTGGGCCGCGCAGCGGGCTGGCCTCTACTACACGGCGATCTCGTCGCGCCTGACCCCGGGCGAGACGTCCTACATCATCAACGACTGCGGGGCGAAGGTCTTCATCACCTCCGCCTACAAGCGGGACGTCGCCGAGATGGTCGCCGTCGACACGCCCGAGGTCACGGTCCGCTTGATGCTCGATGGCACGACCACCGGCTACGACTCCTACGAGGACGCCGTCGCCAAGTACCCCGCCACGCCGATCGCCGACGAGTCAGAGGGCACCGACATGCTCTACAGCTCGGGCACGACGGGCCGGCCGAAGGGCGTACGGGTCCCGCTTCCCGAAGGCGCCATGGGCCAGCCCAGCGGCGTCACGCTCGTCGGCCAGATGCTCTACGGCTTCAACGACAGCATGGTGTACCTGTCGCCGGCGCCGCTGTACCACGCCGCGCCCCTTCGCTTCACGATGGCGGTGCACCGCGTCGGCGGCACCGCGATCGTGATGGAGCACTTCGACCCCGTCGAGTTCCTCCGCCTCATCGAGACGCACAAGGTCACGCACACCCAGGTGGTGCCGACGATGTTCGTGCGCATGCTCAAGCTGCCCGAGGCCCAGCGCACGCAGTTCGACGTCTCGAGCCTGCAGATCGCCATCCACGCCGCCGCGCCCTGCCCGATCCCGGTCAAGGAGCAGATGATCGCCTGGTGGGGACCGGTGATCATGGAGTACTACGCCGGCACCGAGGGGAACGGGTTCTGCGCCATCACCTCCGAGGAGTGGCTGCAGCACAAGGGGTCGGTGGGCAAACCGCTGATGGGCGTGGTCCACATCGTCGGCGAGGACGGCGAGGAGGTCGCCACCCGCGAAGAGGGCACCATCTACTTCGAGAGCGGCTCGACCTTCGAGTACCACAACGACCCCGAGAAGACGGCCCAGTCGCGCGACCCGAAGGGAAGGGGCTGGAGCACGCTCGGCGACGTGGGCTACGTCGACGAGGACGGCTACCTCTACCTCACCGATCGCAAGGCGTACATGATCATCTCCGGAGGGGTGAACATCTATCCGCAGGAGGCCGAGAACCTCCTCACCACCCACCCGAAGGTGCTCGACGTGGCCGTCATCGGCGTGCCCAACGAGGACTTCGGCGAGGAGGTGAAGGCGGTCGTGCAGCTCGTCGACGGCGTGGAGCCCAGCCCCGACCTCGAGCGGGAGCTGATCCAGTTCTGCCGCGACGAGCTGGCCGACGTGAAGTGTCCCCGCTCTGTCGACTTCACCGATGAGCTCCCCCGCCACCCGACCGGGAAGCTCTACAAGCGGCTCCTCCGGGACAAGTACTGGGAAGGGCATCAATCACGGCTCGTGTAGGGGCATACTTCGTTCCGTGACGGCGGACGTCCAGGTTCACCACGACGGCCCGCGGGCCATCGTCGCCGTGCGAGGTGAGATCGACATCGCCACCTCGCCGGCGCTCGACGATGCCGTGGCCGGCATCACCTCCGGCGACATCGTGATCGACCTCGCCGGGGTGACGTTCATGGGCTCGAGCGGCCTCGCCTCGCTCCTGCGGGCGGCGCGGCGGGCCGAGGAGATCGGGGGCGCCCTGTCGCTCCGGGCGCCGAGCAAGGCGGTGTGCGACCTCCTGACCATGACCCACCTGGTGGAGCGGTTCACCATCGTCGTCGACTAGGTACCGTCGGCGGCGTGCCCGCCTCGGAGTGGACCTTCCTCGACCATCCCGGCGTGCTGGCCTTCTCCCACCGGGGCGGCGCCGGCGACTGGCCGGAGAACACGATGCGGGCGTTCGAGCAGGCGGTCGAGCTCGGCTTCCGCTACGTCGAGACCGACGTGCACCTCACCGCCGACGGCGAGCTCCTCGCGTTCCACGACGACGTGCTCGACCGCGTCACCGACCGCCACGGGGTGATCGCCGACCTGCCGTGGACGGTCGTGCAGGAAGCGCGAGTGGGCGGGACCGAACCCATCCCCCGGCTCGAGGAGCTGCTCGTCACCTGGCCCGATCTCCGGGTCAACATCGACCCGAAGCACGATGCGTCCGTCGCCCCCCTGGCCGCGGTGATCCGCCGCACCGGCGCCACCGACCGCGTCTGCGTCGGCTCCTTCAGCGACGAGCGGCTGGAGCGGATCCGCGAGCTGCTCCCCGGCGTGTGCACCTCCCTGGGTCCGCTCGGGATCCTGCACCTCGGCCAGGCCGCGCAGGGTGAGGCGGTGGGCCCCCTGCCGGCGCCCTGCGCCCAGGTCCCCACGCACTTCGGCGACATCGAGGTGGTCACGCCGGCGTTCGTCGACGAAGCCCACCGACGGGGGATGCAGGTCCACGTGTGGACCATCGACGAGCCCGAGGAGATGGCTCGCCTCGTGGATCTCGGCGTCGACGGGATCATGACGGACCGGAACGCGGTGCTGAAGGACGTGCTCGTGGCCCGCGGGCGCTGGTAGCCGCGGTGGAGCTCCCGCTCACCCCTCTCGACCTGCTTGCCCGGGCCCGCCGCCTGTTCCCCGAGCGACTCGGCGTGATCGACGGGGATCAGGAGTGGACCTACGCCGAGTACGGGGCCCGCTGCGACCGGCTCGCCCACGCCATCCGCAGCCTCGGTGTGGCGCCCGGTGACCGGGTGGCGTGGCTGTGCGGCAACACCCACGAGCTGCTGGAGGCCTACTACGGCGTGCTGCTGGCGGGTGCCGTGCTGCTGCCCCTCAACATCCGGCTCGCGGCGCCCGAGCTTCGCTTCTGCATCGACGACGCCGGGGCCGCGCTCCTGTTCTGCCACCCCGACCAGCTCGATCTGGGTGACGCCGGGATCCCGGTGGTGACCCTGGGCGACGAGCACGAGGCGCTGCTCGCCGCGCAACCACCGGAGGTGTTCGTCCCGCCCCCGATCGAGGAGTCCTCACCGGCGGAGCTCTTCTACACGAGCGGCACCACGGGCGACCCCAAGGGCGTCGTCCTCACCCATCGCAACCTCTACCTCCACGCGATCCACTCTGCCCTCACGAACGCGCTCACCGGCGAGGACGTGATCCTGCACACCATCCCGCTCTTCCACGTCAACGGTTGGGGCACCCCGCACTACGTGACCGGGCTCGGGGGCCAGCACGTCCTCCTCCCCCGCTTCGAGGCCGCCGAGGTGCTTCGTCTCGTCGAGACGCACCGCGTCACGCGGTTGTTCCTCGTGCCGACCATGCTGCAGTCCCTGCTCACCCATCCAGCCTTCGACGCCACCGACCTGTCGAGCGTGCGGCAGATCTCCGTCGGTGGGGCGCCGGCTCCGCCGTCGCTGCTGGCCGAGGCCGAGGAGCGCTTCGGCTGCGAGGTCATCTGCGGCTACGGGATGACCGAGTCGGCGCCCACCCTCACGCGGTCGCTCGACAAGCCCGGGGAGCCGCGGTCGCGGGCACGGCGGGCGACGACCGGGCTGCCCATCCTCGGGGTCGACGCCCGGGTCCTCGACCGCGACGACGCCGAGGTGCCCTGGGACGGCGCCACGCCCGGCGAGATCTGCGCCCGGTCCAACCACGTCATGCAGGGCTACTGGAACCGGCCG
>Ga0247717_1000086_pt1 | contig 26714 bp, 25 predicted proteins | sample 24E_NmetaG_FD_189047 | JGI IMG/M metagenome (GOLD analysis project Ga0247717, IMG submission 189047) | Soil microbial communities from hillslope of Landscape Evolution Observatory, University of Arizona, Oracle, AZ, United States - 2-4-E_N | ecosystem: Engineered > Artificial ecosystem >... | reverse complement strand
GCGTTGCCCAGACGTCCGCCGTCGCCATCCACGCGGCGGTTCGCCGGCTCGCCGGCCGGGTACCCCCGCGTCATGAGCACTCCGATACCCGACCCGTTCCCGCCCGTGGAGCCGCCGGCGCCGGCGCCGGCGCCCTTCCCGCCCATCGATCCCGATCCCGACGTCCCCGCGCCGCCGCAGCCGGCGCCCGTCCCGGACCCCGTGCCGATCTAGCGGCCCCGAGGCCGGCGATGCGGCGTAACGCCTGGGGCGTGGTAGGTGTGGACGCATGAGCACGGTCTCCGCCGTCGACCCCGACAACCTCCTCGTGGAGCTGGTGGCCACGCCCGAGGGGAGGGCCGACCCCTACCCCCGGTACGCGGCCATCCGGGCGGCGGCGCCCGTCCACCAGAGCGGCCTCGGGTTCTGGGCCCTCACCCGCTACGACGACTGCCAGCAGCTGCTCCGCCACCACGGCGTCGGCAAGGACTTCTCCCACGCGGTCGGCTCGGCCGGGCTCTCGCCGGCGCAGCAGGCGGCCCAGGACCGGTTCCGCAACGACCGGTCGAACATGCTCACCACCGACCCGCCCGACCACACCCGCCTCCGCGGCCTCGCCACCCGGGCCTTCACCCCCAGGACGGTCGAGAGGCTGCGGCCCAGCATCGTGACCCTCGTCGACGAGCTGCTCGACCGCTTCGACGGCGAGGTCGACGTGATGGACGCCCTCGCCTTCCCGCTGCCCGTCACCGTCATCGGCGAGATGCTCGGCGTGCCCGCCGACGACCGGCCGCTGCTGCGGCCGCTGGTCCGGTCCATCACCGCCGTCCTCGAGCTGGTCGTGACGCCCGAGGCCCTCGACGAGGCGACGGCGGCGGACTCGGGCCTGGCCTCGTACTTCTCCGACCTGGTCGCCGAGCGCCGGGCCCACCCCGGCGACGACCTCCTCACCAAGCTCATCGAGGCGGAGGACAAGGGCGACCAGCTGACCGAGCACGAGCTCATCTCCACCGCCATCCTCCTGTTCGCCGCCGGCTTCGAGACGACCACCCACCTCATCGGGAACGGCATCCTGGCGCTGCTGCGCAACCCCGAGCAGCTGGCCCGCCTGCGCGCCGACCGGTCCCTGGTGCGCCTCGCCGTCGAGGAGCTGCTCCGCTTCGACAGCCCGGTCCAGATCGCCCTGCGCACGGCGTACGAGGACCTGACGATCGCCGGGCGCCACATCCCCACCGGCAGCGTCGTCCTCGCCCTCCTCGGCGCCGCCAACCGTGACCCGGCCCGGTTCAGCGACCCCGAGCGCCTCGACGTCGGGCGCGACGAGGGACCGCCGATGAGCTTCGGCGGCGGCATCCACTTCTGCCTGGGTGCCGCGCTGGCCCGCCTCGAGGGCCAGATCGTGCTCGACCGCCTGCTCGACCGGTTCGGCACCTGGGAGCTGGTCGGCGCTCCGCCGTCGCACCGCGACAGCCTGACCCTGCGCGGCCTCGTCGACCTCCGGGTGCGCTTCTCGGCCTGAGGACCGGCGAACCGGGGGCCGGGCCGCCACGCGGCCGAACGGGGGCCGAACGCCGGGCCGGCCGTGCGCCGGTCGCCGTCAGGGCCGGGGGGCGGCCAGGTTCGCCAGCACCCGGCGAGCGACGTCGAGGGCGATGCGCCGGCGCTCGGCATGGAGCCGGACCTGCACCACCACCAGCGTCGTGCCCACCAGCATGCGCAGCGAGGAGGTGCCCGCATCGTACGTCGCCGCGTCGCCGAGCCCGTCGACCGCCGCCGCCTCGGGCAGGCGTTCCGTGTGGCCGTCGAACGCCTCCCGTGAGACCCTGGCGCGGGCGACGGCGACGAGGATCCGCGGCAGCGGCTCCGGCGCGTACGCACACGTCTCGTAGACGACGCCGTGGATCTCCCTGCGCTGCACCCGGGGTTGCGACGCCAGGGCGGCAGCGAGGACCTCGGACGCGTCGCTCCACGGGAGCAGCCGGGCGGCGTCGGGAGGTTCGGCCGGCTCGACGTCGCCGGCCGCGACGGCGTCCAGCGGGTCCCGCCGACCGGGGACGGCGCCCAGCGCGCCCTTGACCAGCGCGTCCACGTCGGCGGGGGCGACGCCCAGGCGGGCCAGGATCTGGCCGGTCACACCCTCGGGTTCGCGGAGCAGGCCGAGCAGGAGGTGCTCGGTGCCGATGTGCTCATGGCCGAGCTCGAACGCCTCCCGCAGCGACATCTCCAGCGCCCGCTTGGCACGGGGCGTGAAGGGCGGCGCACCGGGAGACTCGGTCGTGTCCCGCCCGACGATCTCGTCGACCAGGTCGCGCACCGACGTGAGGGACACGCCGAGGGCGGCGAGCGCTTCGGCGCCGACGCCTTCGCCCTCCCGGAGGAGCCCGAGCAGGAGGTGCTCGGTCCCGATGAAGTCGTGCCGGAACAGGCGGGACTCCTCCTGCGCCAGCACGAGGACCCGTCGGGCCCGGTCGGTGAACCGCTCGAACACGCCACCAGTGTGACCGGCCGGACGAGGAGGGGCTCAGTGGCGACCGGGGAGGAGGGACCGCAACGCGTCGATCGTGTCGGCGTCGGCGGGGCCCTTGTCGGGCCGGTAGCGCCGGACCCGGGCGAAGCGCAGGGCCACCCCGCCCGCGTACCGGGTCGAGGCCTGCACGCCGTCGACGGCGATCTCCACGATGACGACCGGGTCGATGTGGACGACGTGCGCGGAGCGGGAGGCTTCGCGGGACAGGAGCTCGGCGGTCTGCCACCGCAGCAGTTCGTCGGTGAGGCCCTTGAAGGTCTTGCCCACCATGACGAAGCCGCCCGCCGGGTCGCGTGCGCCGAGGTGCAGGTTGGAGAGCCAGCCCCGGCGCCGGCCGCTGCCCCACTCGGCGCCCAGCACCACCAGGTCGAAGGTGTGGACGGGCTTGACCTTGCGCCAGGCCGATCCTCGTCGCCCCGCCTCGTAGGGCGACGAGGCCGACTTCACCATCACGCCCTCGTGACCGGCGGCCAGCGCGGCGGCCTGGAACTCGACGGCGACCTCGACGTCGTCGGTGACCAGGGCGGGGACGCGCGGCGCGCCCGTGCGGGCCAGGGCGGCCGCCCGCTCGGTCAGGGGCCGGTCCAGGAGGTCGCCGCCGTCGAGATGGAGGCAGTCGAAGAACCACACGCCGAGCGTCGCCCGCCCCGGCGGCCCCGTCCGGCGCCCGAAGCTGCTCATGGTCTCCTGGAACGCCTCGGGCCCGGCGTCCCCGAGGCCCAGCACCTCCCCGTCCAGCACAACGTCGGTCGCCTCCAGTGAGCGCACGGCTTCCGCCACCCCTGGCAGGCGGTCGGTGACGTCGTTGAGGTTCCGCGTGAACAGGCGCACCTCGTCACCCCGGCGGTGGGCCTGCACCCGGGCGCCGTCGAGCTTCCACTCCACCGACGACCGCCCCATCGCCTCGATGGCCGAGGCCACGTCCTCGGCGGTGGACGCCAGCATGGGGAGGACGGGCCGGAGCACCTCGAGGCCCACGGCGGACAGCCCGGCCTCGCCCTCGGCCAGGGCCAGGGCGGCGACGCGGGGCAGGTCGCCGGCCAGCATCGTGGCCCGTCGCACCACGGGGGCGGGGATGGCCGTGGCCCTGGCCAGGGCGTCGGCCATCACCCCCTCGAGCGCGCCCTGGCGCAGGTCCCCGAGGAGGAGCCGGCGGACGAACTCCCCCTCCGGCTCGGTGGCCCGCCGGAGCATCTCGCCGAGGATGGTCCGGCGGGCGACCGCCGAGCGGGGGCCGGCGCACCCGGCCAGCGCCGCCAGGGCCGCGTCGACCTCCAGCACATGGAGCGACGGCACCGGCGCCGGCGGCAGGTCGACGGCGCGCAGCGCCGCCCAACCCACCCCGATCCTGCCCTGGCGGGGCCGGCCGGTCAGGAAGGCGACGGCCGCCTCGGCCTCCTCCGGCCCCTCCAGCCGACGGAGGAGGCCGGCGAGGGCGGCCACCTTGGCCGAGCGCGAGGGCGTGGCCGCCACCTCCCCGGACGTGCGCACCACCTCGGCCAGCAGCACCGGTCCACGGTAGGCGGGCCGTGGGCGCGGAGGGACGGCCGGCGGCGTGACCGGCGTGGCGACGCTGCCGCCGGGCGGTCGGGCTCAGGCGTAGGGGTCGTCGCGCCAGCCTGCTCGGCGCCCGGCCACGGCGCGTCCGCGCCCGAACCCGCCGCCGACCGCCCCGTCGGCAAGGTAGGAGCCGGCGTAGGCGGCCAGGCCCAGGGCCAGGAAGCCCATTTCCGTGACGTCGACGTCGTCGCTGAACGCCGACAGCGCGGTGATCAGGAAGCAGGCGACGGCGACGACGAGGAGGATGCGGTTGAGTCCCATGCGGGCTCCCTACCCCGCTCGGCGGCGTCCGGCACCGCCACGTCCGCCCGGCCGACCACCATGAGGCTGCAGGGACCGTCCCGGTCCTGGACGGTGCCCACCAGGCGGAAGCCGGCGTTGCGGACCGCTTTCCACGAGATCTGGTTGGCGGCATAGGGCGCCGCGCACGCCTGCGTCCACGCGGGATGGAGCCCGAAGACGACGTCGGCGACGAAGGCCCGGATCATGGCGGCGCCGAACCCGCGGCCCCGGTCGGCCGGGTCGCCGACCAGGTAGTCGATCCCGGCCGCTGTCCGCTCCACGCCGAGCGGGTACCACGGCTCGCACGCCGCCTCCTCGACGACCGGCCAGCACTGGATCCAGCCGAGGTCGGCGCCGTCCAGGGACGCGACCCAGTGCTCGGTCGAGTCCTCCGGATGGCCGTAGTCCCTGACCACCGCCTCCCACGAGACGTCGTCGCCCTCCCACCAGCGCACGACGCCCGGCTCGTTCAGCCACCGGTGGAGCAACGGCAGGTCGGCCTCGGCCAGCCGGCGGAACGTGATCCCCACGCCACCAGCGTCGCGCCCCTCGTCGCGAGACGTGCGGTGCGGACCGTGGGCATCGAGCTCGCCAATCCTGCCCAACGGCGCACGGCATCCGTCAGAATGTGCCGCGGGGCCGCCCGCCACGGCCCACGGGGGAGGACGACATGACGGGTACGGACGCATTGACAACCGAGCCGGGCGCGGCGCGCGACCGGCTCGTCGAGCGGCTCTTCGGCGCCACCATCGCCGCCCTGGACCTGTACCACGTGTGGCTGGGCGAGCGGCTCGGCCTGTACCGGGTGGTCGCCGACGGCGGCCCGCTGACGGCCGCCGAGCTGGCCGAGCGGGCGGGGGTCGGCGAGCGGTACGCCCGCGAGTGGCTGGAGCACCAGGCGGTCGCCGGGATCCTGGCCGTCGACGGGGACGACGACCACGCCACCCGCCGGTTCTCCATGCCGCCCGGCCACGACGAGGTCCTGCTCGACCGGGACAGCCTCCACTACATGACGCCCCTCGCCCTCGGCGTGGTGGGGATGGCGGGCGCCCTGCCCGACGTCCGGCGGGCCTTCGCCACCGGGTCGGGCGTGCCGTACGAGGCGTACGGCGAGGACACCCGTCACTTCATCGGCGGGATCAACCGGCCCATGTTCGTGAACCTCCTCGCCTCCGAGTGGTTCCCCGCCGTGCCCGGGCTGGTCGAGCGCCTCGGCGCCGACCCGCCGGCGCGCGTCGCCGACGTGGGGTGCGGCACCGGGTGGTCGGCGATATCGATCGCCCGCGGCTTCCCCAAGGCGTCGGTCACCGGCCTCGACCTCGACCCGGCGTCGGTCGAGGAGGCGCGGCGCAACGCCGATGAGGCCGGCGTCGCCGAGCGGGTGACGTTCGAGGTGCGGGACGCCGCCGACCCCCGGCTGGCCGGCTCGTTCGACCTGGTGTGCGCCTTCGAGACGATCCACGACATGGTCGACCCGGTGGGGGCCCTGCGCGCCATGCGGGCGCTCCGGGCGCCGGGCGGCGCCGTCGTGGTGGCCGACGAGCGGGTGGCCGACGCCTTCACCACCGACGTGGAGGACGGCGAGCGCTTCCAATGGGGATGGAGCGCCATCCACTGCCTGCCGTGTGCGCTCAGCGACGAGCCGGCGGCGGGCACGGGGACGATCATGCGGGCCCCGACGTTCCGCCGCTACGCCGCCGAGGCCGGGTTCGACGACGTCGAGGTGCTCCCGATCGAGAACGACTTCTGGCGGTTCTACCGACTCCACTGACGCGGCGGCGGCGCACGCCTCCGGTCAGCCGATGGTGAAGTCCTGCGTCTGGGGGTTCAGGTACGGGAGCCGCACGGCACCGGCCATGGCGCGGTCGCTGATCCGGAAGACCTCGAGGCCGCGCGTGATGTCGGACTCGTAGACGAAGTTGTTGTAGTAGTAGGACGACCAGGCGCCGCCCGCCTCGTTCACCACCGTCCCGTTCGGCAGCGTCACCGTGCCGAGGGGCAGCGAGTCCGACCAGGCGATCGTCCTGGGGGCGGCGGGGTCGGTGAACTCCACCGCCCACGTGCCCGCCTGGTAGTGACCGCCGACGGCGACGTACCGGCCGCTGCGCAGCGGGACCACGTTGTAGTTGTGGACCGTGCAGTTCTCGGTCGCCTCCTGGGCCCGGGGCAGGACCCACTGGCCGAGCTTGGCGCCCGTGTCGGCGTCGTAGAAGAACATCGACTTGTCGACGTCGGGATCGCCGGCCTCGCACTCCGCCTCGATCCCGCCGCCGGGCTCCCAGCCGGCGGCGATGACCTCGCCGTCCCAGGTGAAGGCGGCGGAGTGCCAGCGCCCGTTGGTCCCGGCCTGGCCGACACCGGGCTCGCTGATCGTGTACAGCAGGGCCGGGTCCTCCAGGCTCCCGCCGGGGGTGACGTTGGCGCCGATGTCGAACACGTTGATGGTGTCGGCGCTGGCGCACGCCGCCTTGTTCTCGTCGCCCAGGATGACGCCGACGTCGTGACAGCCGGTCCTGACCGCGGTGGCCGGCCCGGCCAGGGGCTCGCGGCGGAGCAGCGTGGCCCCCGCCGGGTTCGCCAGGGGAACGGCGAGGACGTCCATGAAGTCGCCGAGCGCGTTCTGGGTGGCGAGGTCGGTGGTCGTGCCGCAGCCCGCGCTGCTCGAGTTGTTGCTGTAGACGATCAGCTGCCCGGCCGAGACGCCGGCCACGGTGACGGTGTGTGAGCCGCACGGCAGCTCGACCGAGGCGACCAGCTGCGGGTCGGCGAGGTTGGCGATGTCGAAGACGTGCACGCCCTCCCAGTTTGCGGGCACGGTCTGCCCGTCGCAGGTGCGCGGGGTCGACTTCTTGCTGTTCCACGCCCGGACGAGGATGTCCCCCCACACGACGATGTCGCCCTGGTCGCCGTTGCACTCCTGGTGCACGAGCTCGACGGGCCGGGCCGGGCTCGAGATGTCGATCACCCGGAAGCCGTTGTAGTTGCCCTGGAAGGCGATGTCGCCGCGGAAGGCGAGGTCGGAGCTGATGTGGCGGACGCCGTCGGGCTCGGGCAGGAAGGGCGCCACGTGGGCGCTGTGGCCCATCGGGTGGATGTTCCTGGTGCGGACGTCGGTCTCGTGGTCGGCGCCGGCCGTGGTCGGTGCGGCGAGGATGCCGGCGGTGAGTGCCGCGGCGGCGAAGAAGCGGGACCAGCGTGCCATGACCGCACCCCCTGCGAGAAGCACCTCGTGCCCGGAAGCTTCCTACCGGCCCAGGTGGATGTCAACGGCCTCACGGGATCGACCGCCTCAGCCCGAGAGGCCGTGCAGCGGGAAGACCAGGCGCTCGACCTCGGCGACCGTACGCTCCACGGCCTGGCGGTCGCCCGGCGGCCCGGGCACGGGAGGCTCCCACAGCGATGCCGGCACCGCGGCGCCCGCCTCTCGCCCCGCCCGCTCCGTCCACGACGCGGGCAGCCGGTCGGGGATCGAGACCCCCGCCATCTCGGCGAAGTAGATCGTCCACGCCCGGGGCACCACGCCGGCCCACTGGTAGCCCCCGCCGCCGGTGGCCACCCAGCGCCCGCCGGCAGCCCGGTGGGCGAGGTCGTGGAGCATCCTCGCCGTCTCCCGGTAGGCGCCGGTGGTGAGCAGCAGGTTGGCCAGCGGGTCGCTGTGGTGGGTGTCGCAGCCCAGCTGGGTGACGAGCACGCCCGGCTGCCACGCCTCCACCAGGGGGACGACCACGCGGCGGAACGCGTCGAGCCACAGCTCGTCACCGGTGAGGGGCGGGAGCGGCACGTTGACGGCGCTGCCGCGAGCATCTCCCGCGCCGATCTCGTCGACGAACCCCGTGCCCGGGAACAGGGTGGCCCCCGACTGGTGCAGCGAGACGGTGAGCACGCGGGGGTCGTCGTAGAAGATCTCCTGGGGCCCGTCCCCGTGGTGGACGTCCACGTCCACGTACGCCACGCGCTCTACCCCTCGGTCCAGCAGCCAGGCGACGGCGAGGGCGGGGTCGTCGTAGACGCAGAAGCCGCTGGCCCGCTCGGGCATGGCGTGGTGCAGCCCGCCCGCCGGGTTGAAGGCGTGCGCCGCCCGCCCGGAGAGCACCGCGTCGGCGGCGACGAGCGACGCGCCGGCGGCGCGGGCGGACGCCTCGTGCATGCCCGGGAAGATCGGGTTGTCGCCCGGGCCGAAGCCGAACTCCCACCAGGGACCGGGCTCACCGTGACCGGCGCGGCGCACGGCGTCGACGTAGCGCTCGGTGTGCACGAGGGCCAGCTCCTCGTCGGTGGCCGACCGGGCGGGGGTCTCCGCCACCCGCTCGCCGTCCACCAGCCCGTAGGCGTGGATCAGGTCGCGGGTGAGCACCACCCGCGGGAACCGCAGGGGGTGCTGGGGCCCGTGGTCGTAGCGCGGCGCGTCGTCCCCGTACCAGACCAGCTCCACCCGACCGCTCACAGCCAGTCCTTGCCCTCGAAGTACCGGTAACCGACCAAGGTGGTCAGGACCATGGGCGAGAGGGTGAACGGGTAGCCGGCGGCCCATCCCATCTCCGGCATTCAGCGGCGGCGAAGAACCCGCCGCCGCGGTAGGTGCGGACGGTGATCACGCCGCACCGTAACGCCCGGGTCGCGGGCGTCGGGCTATCACCGGTTCGAGGACTCGCGCACCTCGCGCATGCGGCGCGCCCACTCGCGCACCGCCTCGGGGGAGCCCGCAGCGCCGTCCCGGGCGTTGCCGTTCCCCGCCCGGCCGGCGGGTTCGCCGGGGCGGTCGGCGACCGCGCCACGGCCGCCGCGGCCGCCGGCGAGCTGCCCCTGCGTCGGGAGCTGCCCCGCCTTCATGGCGCTCTGGCGTTCCAGCTCGGCGTTGAGCTCGCCACCGGCCATCACCGCCAGCGCGCTCAGGAACAGCCACAGCAGGAGGACGACCACGCCGGCGAGCGACCCGTACGTCTCGGCGTACGAGCCGAAGCTCGACACGTAGAACGAGAAGCCGACGGAGGCCGCCAGCCACACCACGGCCGCCACCACGCCCCCCGGGCTGACCCAGGCCCACTTGGGCGAGTCCCGGTTGGGGGCCAGGTAGTAGAAGGCGGCGAAGAGGACCATCACCGAGACGATGGCGACGGCCCACCGCACCGCCGTCCACACGAGGACGAAGGCCCCGCCCATGGGGAAGTCGTCGCGGACGGCGTCCCCGATGGGTTGCCCGAACACCAGCATGACGGTGGCCAGGCCGCCGAGGACGGCGGTGACGCCCAGGAGGGCGAAGGCCACCAGCCTCTTCTTCACGAAGGTGCGGTCCTGGGGGACGTCGTACGCCACGTCCAGGCCCGTCTGCATGGCGACCATCCCCGCCGACGCGCTCCACAGGGCGATGCCCAGCCCGACGAGGGTGGCGACGACGGCCGCCCCGTCCGACTGCTCGCCCGCCTTGGTGACGGCGTCGGTGAGCACGCGGGCGGCGTCGCCGGGGAGGACCGACCGCACGGCGTCGTTGATGGACTCGGTGGCCGTCGCCCCGGCGTTGACCAGGCCGAGGAGGCCGACGGCGGCCAGCAGGGCGGGGAACACGGCGAGGAACCAGTAGAACGCCATGCCCGCCGCGCTCATGCTGGCCCGGTCGTTCTTGAACTCCTGGGCGGCCCGCTTGACGCTCGCCTTCCAGTCGGTCGCCTCCAGCTCGAGGGGCGAGTCGGCCTGGTCGCCTTGGCCGGTCTGCGCCGGGACGGGCTGCTCGTAGGTGCCCGTGTCGGCCATGTCAGCCTCCTCCTCGACTCGAGCGCGGCTGCGGGAGTCAGCCGGCCTTGGCCGTCGTGCGGCGGCGCGGGGTTGCCGCCGTGCCGGCGGGCCCCGTCGCCCCGGTGCGCCGACGGGTGGTCGTGCCGGTCGCCTTGGCGGCGCCCTTGGCCCCGCGCGAAGCCTTCGTCGACGCGGCGCGGGACGTGCGCTTCGCGCCCCCGGTGCCGCCCGACCCGGTGGTGGTTTCGTCGTCGGAGCTGGTGGCCTTGTCCACGACCTCCGTCGCCTTCTCCTTCACGGTCTCGGCGGCGTCGGCCGCCCGCTGGCGCACCTCGGACCGCACGGCGCGCACGGCCGCCGGGCCGATGCCGCCCTCGGCGACGCTCTTGATCTCGTCGGCCATGTTGCGGCCGGCCTCGAGCGCCTGCTGCTTCACCGGCTCGAGGCGCTCCTTCGCCCGCTCGGCCAGCGTCCGCTCGCGGTCGGTCGGGCGGAGGCGGGACGCCACCAGGTACCCGCCGCCGAACACCAGGAGCCCGGCCACGAGCGGGTTGCCCTTGGCCGACCGGGCCACCGTCTCCGGCGCCATCTTCGCCTTCTCCACGACCGTGCTGGCGGCCTCGCCGGCCCGTCCGGTCGCGTCGGACGCTCGTTCCCGTGCTTCCGAGGCGCCCTCCTCGAGGGCCCGGGTGCGGTTGCCGATCCTCGTCCGGGTGCTGCCGTTGCTTCGAGTCACTTCGTCGTCTCCCTCGTCGTCGCTTCCCATGATGGAGAGGCGGACGTCGTGCAGCCGGTGCAGGACGTTGTCCGTGCCTCTCCGGGCGAGCCGTGCGGGGCTCACCCTGTCCTTCACGTCCTCGACCTTGTCCTGGGCCTTCCACTTGGCCCGGCGGACGGCCTTCTTGGGGGCGACCTTGTCGCCGATGGCCTCGAGCGTGTTCCCGAGCTCCTCCCGGGTCTGCTCGATGTCGCGTTGCACCTCTTCGGTCCGACTAGCCATTCCAGCTCCTCGAGACCGGGCGCTGCATCGGGGCGTTGGCGCCGCGTGACAGGCCTTCCTTGGCCACCTTCACGTCCTGGCTGATCGAGCGGATCGCCTGCTCCGGGACGGGCTTGAACGTCTCCAGCTTCTTCTTGCCCTGCAGGGCGAGGAGGCCGCCGATGACGGCGAAGAGGAGACCGATGGCCAGGAACGCCAGCCCCGGTGGGATGGCCTCGGCCAGGCCCCAGGCGGCGGCGAAGGCCATCAGGATGAGGGCGACGAAGCCGATCACGCCGGCGGCGCCGAACATGGCGCCCGCCTTCCCGGCCTTCGCCATCTCGTCCTTGGTCTCGAGCTTCGCCAGCTCGACCTCCTTCTTCAGGAGGTCCTGGACCTGCCGGCTCATGTCGCCGAACAGCTCACCGAGCGGCTTGTCGTCGTTCTCCGAGTAGGACGAATAGCGGTTCGGCATCATCGGGTCCCGCCCGTCGCCGTGGTGCCGGAGGCACCGGCGAGAGCACGCCGGCTGGCGACGGCGCGGCGCCCGGCGCCCTCGTACTCCACCTCGTCGTCGTCGTACTCCCCCCACGCCTCGTCGCCCTCGTCGCTCTGGGCCGAACGCACCGCCCGGCCGACGCCGAAGCCGGCGACGGCGGCACCGAGGAGGAACACGCCCGGGCGCCGGCGGGCGAAGCGCTGGAGGTCGGACGCCACGCCCTCGATGCCCCGTTCGTCGATCTCGTCGGCCAGGCCGTAGAACCGGTCGGCCGCCTCCATGAGCCGGTCGGCGCCCTGCATGAGGTAGCCGCGGAGCGTCTCCGCGTCGCCGGGGCGGCCCTCGGCGAGCGCGTGCGCCTCGGAGGCGAGGCGGGAGAGACCCTCACCGGCGCGCCGGGCCTGGGTGTACGACTCCTCCTGCGCCTTCGTCCGTACCTCCTCGACGACCGTGCGCCCGTGGGTGGTGATCTCGTCGCGCACCTGCGCCGCCTGGACGCGGACGGTGTCCTTCACGCGCCCGGCGACCGACTCGTCCGTGGCGGGGTCGGCGACCCGCCGGCCGGCGCCGGCTGACGTGGTGGCGACCCGGCGGCCCGTGCCGGCGGGTCGGGATGCCGTTCCGGAGCCGCCGCGAGCGGGGGCTCGCTGGGTCGTTTCCGCTGTGCGCCTCGTCGTCCTCCTGGGGGGAGATGCCTGCACTGCCATCGTCGTCCGACCTCCTCGGGTTCCTTCGGGACGTGGGCTCGGGCTCCGGCCCGCGCCGGGCCACCAGGCCTTGGAGCCAGATACCCGCCACGCCGGGCCGGTAACCAGCCGCAACAGTCGAAGCGTCAGGTCGCGGCGACGATCTCGAGCAGTCCTTCGCGGACGAGCCGGCGGGCCAGGACATGGCGGCTCTGCATGTCGAGCCAGGGGTCGAGATCGGCCACGGACAACGGTTCTCCGGCCACGAGACGTCGCATCGGGGGCTCCAGCGCGGCGGGCATGCGCAGCACCCGGTCGCCCAGGGTGACCACCAGCCGGGAACCGGCGCGCGACAACCGGCACACGGCGGCCGGGCGGCGACGCACGACCGTCGAGTCGTCCAGCCCGTCGACCAGGCACAGCTGCCGGAGCTGCCCGGCCAGCACGGCGGGGCGGGTGGACCAGAAGCGCGTGGTGAGGCCCCGGGCCACCGCCTCGGGGTCGACGGTACCCAGCCAGTCGCGGAGCTCGGCCACAGCGGCGGCGACGGCGGCGACGGCGGCGTCCTCGTCGTCCGCGAACCCGACGGGCATCGCCCGCCGCAGCGGCAGGTGGTCGGCCGCCCGGCGCACGACCTCGCGCGCCACGTCCTCCCCCGTCCACGCCAGGACGCCGACGGTCAGGTGGATCGACACGCCGTCCTGGGCGCGCGCCGAGTGCGGGAAGCCGCGCGGCACGTACAGGGAATCGCCGGCGCGGAGCTCGACGTCGAGGAGCGGCTCGGCCGGCGGCCCCATCGACGCCTTCCACGGTTGGGTCCGCAGCGGCAGCTCCAGCACCGGTGGGTGGACCGCCCACCGCTTGGAGCCGGCGACCTGGAGGACGAGGACGTCGTGGGTGTCGTGGTGCACGGCGAGACCCCGTGCGGCCGGCGGCGTGACGTAGGCGTTGGCCTGGACGGGGTGGGTGAGCTCGAGCTCGAGGTCGCGGCAGAAGGCGGCCAGCGCGGGCCACGTCCGTTGGAGGGACTGCAGCACGATGGTCGCCCCGGCCGAGAACTCCTTCCACACCAGGCCGGCGTGGGCCGCTCCCGTCACCGGGCGGCCGCCGATCGTCGTCGGGCGCGTGTACCGGGCGGGGTCGAGCGGGTGGCCGTCGCGGACCAGGCGGAACGAGGGAGTGCGGGGGAGCGAGGACGAGACGATGCGGTCGACGTCGTCGAGGGTGAGCAGGTCGGCGAAGGCGCCGGCGCCGGCGCCCGGAAGGTGGAGGGGCGCAACCGACCAGTGCTCGGCCAGGAACCGCCCGGTGTCGCCGACGCACCGGCCGAGGGCGGTCGTCACCCCCGGCCCGCCGCTCTAGCCGGCGTCGGTGCCCGCCGGGTCGCCGGTGCCGGCCGCGTCGGCGGCATCGGCGCTGTCCGCCGAGTCGTCGGTGTCGGACGCGTCGGCGGCGTCGCCCGAGTCGCCGGCGTCGCTCTCGTCCGCGGCGTCGGCGGCATCGTCGGCCGTGTCGGCCGTGTCGGTGGCGTCGGCCGCGTCGTCCGCCGTGTCGCCACCGCCTCCGGCGCCGCCCGCGTCCTCGGTGGAGATGTCGTCGTCGGAAAGGCCCTCGATCTGCTCGCTCATGCAGCGGACTCTACGCCTCGGCCCCGTCGTAGTGTCAGGGCGGTGGACGACAACCTGACGCGCGACGAGGCACGGCACCGGGCCTCCTACACCTCGGCCGTGTCGTACGAGGTGTTTCTCGACCTCACCACCGGCGAGGACACGTTCCGAAGCGAGACCACCGTCAGGTTCTCGTGCAACCTCACCGGTACCCCGACCTTCTTGGACCTCGACGCGGTCGCCGTCCACGAGGTCGACCTGAACGGCCGGCGCTTCGACGTGGCGGAGTACGACCGGGACCGCAGCCGGTTCCCCGTCCGGGGCCTGATCGCCACCAACGCCCTCCGCGTCGTCGCCGACTGCGCCTACCAGCACACCGGCGTCGGCCTCAACCGCTTCGTCGACCCGGTCGACGGGCGGGTCTACCTGCACACCCAGTTCGAGCCGTTCGACGCCCACCGCGTCTTCGCCTGCTTCGACCAGCCCGACCTGAAGGCGTCGTTCACCTTCACCGTGCAGGCGCCCGAGGACTGGGTGGTCGTGAGCAACTCGCCGGTGGCGGAGCGGGACGGCGGCCGGTGGCGCTTCCGTCCCACCCCGCCCGTCCCGCCGTACCTCGCCGCCGTCGTGGCCGGGCCGTACCACGCCGTCGCCGGCGCCCACGGGGACCTGCCGCTCGGCCTCTACTGCCGCCGGTCCCTCGCTCCCCACCTCGACGCCGACGAGCTGTTCACCGTCACCCGCCAGGGGCTCGACTTCTTCGACGCCGAGTTCGACTACCCGTACCCGTTCGCCAAGTACGACCAGCTCTTCGTGCCCGAGCTCGCTTTCGGGGCGATGGAGAACCCGGGCTGCGTCACGTTCAACGAGCGAATGGTCTTCCGCTCCCGGGTGACGGAGGCGGCGCGGGCGGCCCGCGCCTCGACGCTGCTGCACGAGATGGCCCACATGTGGTTCGGCGACCTCGTCACGATGCGCTGGTGGGACGACCTGTGGCTGAACGAGAGCTTCGCCACCTACATGGCGTCGCACGCCCAGGCGTCGGCCACCCGCTTCACCGACGCGTGGGTCCGGTTCGCCGCGGGCACCAAGGCGGCGGCCGCCGCCCAGGACCAGCTCCCGTCGACCCATCCCATCTCGGCGGACATCGTCGACACCGATGCCGTGCGCCTCCACTTCGACGGGATCACGTATGCCAAGGGCGCCTCGGTGCTCAAGCAGCTGGTGGCCTGGGTGGGCGACGAGGCGTTCCGGGAGGGCGTCCGGCACTACTTCTACCGGTACGAGTGGCGCAACGCGACGCTCGCCGACTTCCTCGAGGTGTTGGAGGAGACCAGCGGCCGCGACCTCGGGTCGTGGTCGAAGGAGTGGCTGGAGACGGCCGGCATCGCCACCCTGCGCGCCGAGACGGAGGTGGACGGCCACGGCCGCTTCAGGGCGGTGGCCGTCGCCCAGGAGGGCCAGCCCGGCCACGACACGCTGCGGTCCCACCGTGTGGCCCTCGGGCTCTACGACCTGGGAAGCGGCGGCCTGTCCCGCCGGCGGCGGGTGGCGGTGGACGTGGCCGGGGAACGCACCGAGGTGGCGGAGCTGGCCGGCGACACGGCGCCCGACCTGCTGCTCGTCAACGACGACGACCTCACCTACGCCAAGGCCCGGCTGGACGCCCGCTCGCTGGCCACGGTGGAGGCCAACCTGGGAGCGCTCGGCGATCCGCTGGCCCGCACCTTGTGCTGGGCGGCGGCCTGGGACATGGTGCGCGACGCCGAGCTCGCCGCCGGCCGGTGGTTGGGACTGGTGGCCGCCCACGCCCCCGGCGAGGACGACGACGCCGGCCTCCAGCGCCTGCTGGGGCAGGCCACCGCCGCGGTCGACGTGTACGGCGACCCGGCCCGGCGGGCGGCCCGCCGGGCCCGGCTGGCCGACCTGGCCCGGGGCGGGCTCGAAGCCGCCGGCGCCGGGAGCGACCGCCAGCTCGTGTGGGCGCGCCTCCTGCTGGACGTGGGCGACGGGCCGGGCGCCGAGGCGTTCGCCCGCGCCCTGCTGGACGGGTCGGCCGCCGTCCCCGGGCTCGTCGTCGACACCGACCTCCGCTGGCACGTGGTGACCGCGCTGGCCGCGGCGGGTGCCGACGACGGTGCCCTGGTCCGCGCCGAGCTGGAGCGCGACCCCACCGACATCGGCGAGCGCCGGGCGGCGGCGGCCCTGGCGTCACGGCCGACGGCGGCCGCCAAGGAGGATGCCTGGCGGGACGCCACCGCCGGGGGCGGGGCCCTGGCCACCGTGCGCGCCGTGGCCGCCGGCATGTGGCAGCACGGCCACGACGACGTGCTCCGTCCGTGGGTCGGCCCCTACCTCGACGGGTTGTCCGGCTGGTGGGCGGACCGCCGCCGGGAGGAGGCCTTGGCCCTCGGACGCGGGCTGTTCCCCTCCACCCTGGTCGCCGAGGAGACGGTCGAGGCCGTCACCGCCCGGCTGGCCGACCGGGCCCTGCCCGACCCGCTGCGGCGCATCCTGCTCGAGGGCCGGGACGCCCTGCAGCGGGCCCTGCGGGCCCGTGCCGCCGACTCCGCAGCCGCGTAGCGGCGGCGACGGGGCGCCCGCGTGGGGCTACGGCTCGATGAAGATGCACTCCCCGGGGCACTCCTCGGCCGCCTCGATGACGTCCTCCAGGAGCGCGTCGGGGACCCGGGCCACGCCGTTGGCGGTGCCGCCGACGCCCATCTGCTCGTTGAACTTCTTGTCGGCCGACAGGTCGGGGAAGTGCTCCTTCGGCTCCTTCACGTAGGCCAGGCCGTCGTCCTCCATGAAGAAGACGGCGGGGGCGATCTCGGCACAGATGCCGTCGCCCGTGCACAGGTCGGCGTCGATCCAGACGTTCATGTCGCTCCTCGCATGGTCCCCGCGATCGTATATGCACGGCCGACCCGGGTGAAATCCGGCCGGCGCCGCCAACGCCGCCGCCGCGGCGTCAGCCGCCGGGGGCGTCCCCCCGGGTCGACGACAGGGCCGTGACGGGTGCGTCGTCGACGTACATCAGCGCCTTCTCGAGGTGGACGATGGTGCCCTCCTCGGGGCGGGACTCGAACTTCACCCGGTCGACCAACGCGTGCATCAGGGCGATGCCCCTGCCGTTCTCCGAGCTGTCCGCCGCCGGTGGGACCGGTGCGTCAGCGTCGAAGCCCCGGCCCTGGTCGACCACCCGGATGACGCAGTCGCGCTCGGCCAGCTTCACCTGGACCTCGTACTCGTTCCCCGCCTCCGAGTGCTCCAGCACGTTCGTGCACGCCTCGGTCAGGGCGACCTCGATGTCGCCGACGCACTCCGACTCGACCCCGAGCTCACGGAGCGCCTCGCGGCAGATGTGGCGAGCCACGGGGATCGTGCGGGCGTCTCGTGGCAACAGCAGTGCCATGTTGATCTCCACGGCCACGACGCTCCCTTCGTGAAGTCGTCACCTTTGTTCCCGCAACACCCGACACGCATTCCTTTACGCTCCGGCCGATGAAGCGCCTGCCTCTCGACCTTCCCGGCGACGGCGTCCGGGTGCTGAGCCTGGTGCGCCTGTCGTCGGAGCTGGCGCGCGCCGTCGCCGGCGTCGGACGTGTGGGCGTCGAGGGCGAGGTCGTCATGCCCCGCTCGCACCCCGGCGGGACGTACTTCGTCCTGCGCGACCGGGCCGCCCAGATCTCCGTCCGCTGCCCGGCCGCCCGGGCGGCCCGCTGCCGGGTCGTCGCCGGCGAGCGCGTCCTCGTCACGGGCACCGTCGGGTGGCTGGCCGACCGCGGCGGCGCCCAGCTGGTGGCCGAGGAGGTGTCTCCCGTCGGGGAGGGCGCCATCGCGGCGGCGATCGAGGAGCGCCGGGCCCGGCTGGCGGCGGACGGGCTCCTGGCCCGGCCCCGGCGGCCGCTGCCCCGGCTGCCGGCGGTGATCGGCGTGGTGTGCGGCACCGAGGCCGCCGTGCGGGCGGACATCGAGTCGGTGATCGCCGTGCGCTTCCCCGGCTACCCGACGGCGTGGGAGACCTCCAACGTGTCCGGCCCGGGGGCGGCGGACGCCATCGCCGGCGCCCTGGCCGCCCTGGACGCCCGCCCCGACGTGGAGGTCATCGTCCTCGCCCGGGGAGGCGGCGACGCCTCCCAGCTCCTCCCGTTCAGCGACGAGACGCTGTGCCGGGCCATCGGCGCGTGCACCACGCCGGTGGTGTCGGCGGTCGGGCACGAGGGAGACCGGCCGCTGTGCGACGAGGTGGCCGACGCCCGCTTCGCCACGCCGTCCCTGGCCGCCGCCGCGGTGGTGCCCAGCCGGGCCGAGCTGGAGAGCGAGCTGGCCCGGATGGCGGAGCAGCGCTCGGTGCTCCTCGGCCACCGGCTCGAGGACGCACGATCGCGGCTGGCGGCGGTGGACCGCCAGCGAGCGGTCCGGGCCGGCCTCGACGTGGCGGCCCGCCGGCTCGAGGCCGCCGCGTCGCGTCTCCGCCTCGTCCACCCCGCCCGCGCCGTGGCGGCGGCCGGCGGCCGGCTCGACCGGGTGGCCTGGCGGGAGCCGTGCCGGCGCCGCTGCGCCCAGGAGGCGCAGCGGCTGGCCGCCTGCGAGCGTCACCTGGAGGCGTTGTCGCCGCGCCGGGTGCTCGAGCGTGGCTACGCGGTCGTGCGGGACGAGACGGGAGCGGTGGTGCGCGACGCCTCCGCCCTCGCCCCCGGCGCCCGCGTCGCGGTGGAGCTGGCCGCCGGGCGGCTCGGCGCCCGCGTGGAGGAGGTCGACCGGTGACGAGCGGTGACGAGTCGCTCACCTATGAGCAGCTGGTGGAGTCCCTCGAGGAGCTGACCCGGCGCATGGCCGACGGCGCCCTCGGCATCGAGGAGGCGGTGGAGCTCTACGAGCGGGCCGGGAAGCTCCACGCCCTCGCCGCCGAGCGCCTGGCCCGGGTGCAGGCCCGCATCGAGGGCCTGGGCGCGGGAGGGGGGGACCCGGGCGCCTGAGGCCCCCGCCGGCGGCACGCCGGTCATCGCCGCGGCCAGGGGTGGCTGAAGCAGCGGTGGCTGCGGAGCCCGGGGGCGACCAGCCCCCACACGCCGCCGGCGGCCCGGCGGGTGCGCTCCGTCCAGGCGATGGCCTGCGGCGCGGCCACCCGGAAGACGACCTGGCGGATGCCGCCCTCGTGGACCGCATAGCCCGCCCACGTCCCCGGGTAGTGCATGGTGGCACCCACCTCGGTGACGACCACCGGCCCGTGGTACCGGCGCCGGTTGCGGTGGGAGTGGCCGGCCGTCACGAAGGTGGCGGGGTTCGCCTCGGCGACGGTGTCGAGCAGGGCGCGGGCCTCGTGGCCGGGTATCCCGGGCGGGTAGGTGAGCGGATGGGTGTAGCGCTGGGCGTAGTGGTGCATGGCCAGGAACGCGGGACCGGGCGCGGCCGAGAGCAGATCGGCGATCTGGTCGCGCTGGGCCCCGGGCATGGTGCCGTGGCCCTTGTGGGGGACGGACGTGTGGCCGAGCACGACCCGCAGGCCGGGCAGGTCCACGCCGTACGGGTCGGCGGGGATCTCGATGCCGTGGCGGGCGAGCGCCTCGCGCCCGTCGACCGCCTTGCGGCCGACGTCGTGGTTGCCGAGGACGGCGGCCACGGGCACGCCCAGCCCGCCGAGGAGGCGGCCGACGTCGGACCACTGCTGGGGGCGCCCGGTGTAGGTGAGGTCGCCCTTGGCGACGATGGACTCGGCGCCCCACGCCAGCGCCTCGCCGAGGGCGGCCCTCACGCACCGCAGGGCGTAGGGCTCGAGCCCGGACGACGGGTCGTCCCGCAACCGGCGGAGGATCCCGAACCGGCGCTCCCCGACGTGGGTGTCGTTCACGGTGGCGAAGCGGCACAGCAGCTCGCCCGGGGGAGGCGCCAGGGTGCGGGCGGTGGCGACGGTCCGGGACGGCCCGTCTCCCCGCAGGGTCACGGCCACGACGGTGGCCGGAGGGAGCCCGCCGAAGGCCGCCGCGCCCGGCCCCGGCGAGGTGACCTCCACCGACTCGTCTCCCGTCGACAGGGTGCAGCCGGGCCGGAGCCCACGCCAGCACACCTGCACGGCGGTGTCCTCCACCGCGAAGACGTCGACGTGGCGCACCGCCCGGTTGTAGCACCCCGGGTACCCTTGCCCCGTCGGCGGGTTGCTCAGGAGGGATCGGACATGCGCAGGCTCAGGTGGCGGACGGTGGCCCTCGGGGCCGCCGTCGGGATCGTCGCGACGGTCGCACCGGGCACGCTGCCGGTCCCGTCGGCGTCGGCGAGCGACGGGAACTTCCTCCAGGTGACCCCCGAGGTGACGGACGTCCAGGTCGGGACGAGCGTCACGCTGACCGCCCGCCTCTACTCGACCGCCCTGTCGCTGCTGGACCGCCAGCCGCCGCTGGTCCTCCTCCAGCCGGTGATCGTCCGTTTCGCCTTCGAGGGCGGGCCGCTCCAGGGGACCGCGGACACCCAGTGCACCATCTCCCAGCCGTCCACCTGCTCCATCACCGTCACCTCCGAGAGGGGGGGGACGACCCTGGTCCGGGCGTGGATAGACGGCCACACCCCGGACACCGAGGGGCGGCTCGCCAACAACCTGGCGCCCGCCGACAAGGCCGCCGACTGCATCACCGCCGAGGAGGGCGAGAAGGCCCCTTGCGTGCCCGGCGACGCGCCGGCACCCGGGACGGTGGCCGAGCCCGACTCCACCGACGTGGTGAAGATCACCTGGCGGGAGCGGGGGCTGGACGTCTCCCCCGACAACCAGGAGCGCCTGCTCGGCGAGACCGCCACCCTCACGGCGACGGTGAACGACTTGGCCGGCAACCCCGCCGCCGGCATCCCGGTGAAGTTCGAGCTGTTCGAGGGCTCGGTCTCCGACCCGGGCGGCGGGAACACCCCGAACATCCCCGACGAGTCGTGCACCACGGCGGCATCGGGGACGTGCTCGATCACCTTCACCCAGCTCTCGGCCGGCACCGACCTCATCTGTGCCTGGACGTCGGCCGTGCCACCGACCATGGCGGGCAAGGTCAGCGACACCGGCACCTGCGACAGCGAGGTGCTGTTCGACCTGAGCGCCAACGACGGCAAGCCGTCGCCGTTGGACGACGACGTCGACGTGGTCCGCATCATCTGGAAGTCGCCGGCACCGGCGACGACCACCCCGACGGGGCCGGGCGGCACCACCCCTCCGCCGGGGAACGGCTACTTCCTGGTGGCGGCCGACGGCGGCGTGTTCGCCTTCGGCGAGGCGGTCTTCCAGGGGTCCACCGGCGCCATGAGGCTCAACCAGCCCATCGTCGCCATCGCCCACACGCCGAGCCGCAGCGGTTACTTCCTGGCCGCCGCCGACGGCGGCATCTTCGCCTTCGGCGACGCCGTGTTCCGCGGCTCGACGGGGGCGCTCAAGCTGGCCAGGCCCGTCGTCGGCATGGCGGCCACGCCGACGGGCCGGGGGTACTGGCTGGTGGCGTCGGACGGCGGCGTCTTCGCCTTCGGCGACGCCGTCTTCGCCGGGTCCACCGGCGCGTTGAAGCTGGCCCAGCCCATCGTGGGCATCACGCCGACGCCGACGGGGCACGGGTACTTCCTGGTGGCGGCCGACGGCGGCGTGTTCGCCTTCGGCGACGCCGTCTTCCGCGGCTCGACCGGCGGCATCAGGCTGGCCCAGCCCATCGTCGGGATCGCGCCCACGCCCACCGGGAACGGCTACTACCTGGCCGCGTCCGACGGCGGTGTGTTCGCCTTCGGCGACGCCGTCTTCCGCGGCTCCACCGGCGCCATCCGGCTGGCCCAGCCCATGGTGGGCATCAGCCGGAGCGCCTCGGGTGGCGGCTACCGCCTCGTCGCCCGGGACGGCGGCGTATTCGCTTTCGGCGACGCGGTGTTCCGCGGCTCCACCGGCGCCATCCGGCTGGCCCAGCCCATGGTGGGGATGACGGGGTTCTAGGTGTCCGCAGCCGTCGAGGCCGCTTGCGGCGGCGAGTGCGGCCACAGACCTTGCGCCCGGCCCCGGAGGAGGGCGCCCAGGCGGGGAGCCTCGCGGGCCCGCAGCGCCACCGCCACGTCCAGCTTCTCGAGGATCTGGGCGACGGTGCGCTCGCGCCCGGCCAGCGGGTGCGACTCGAGGAAGTCCCGCACGTCGGCGGCCAGCTCCGGCGTGGAGAGAGCGAGCGTGCCGCCCAGGGCCCGCTCGTGGAGGTTCTCGGGCAGCCGCCGGCGCAGCTCGTCCCACCGGGCCTTGACGACCTCCCAGACGGCGCTGCCGCCCGCCCGGTTGGCCAGCAGGAGCGAGAGGACGAACGGCGCGTTCTGCGCCCGGACGTCGGAGAACACCAGTTGCAACGTGCGGGCGACGAGGGCCTCGTCCTCGAAGCCGGCCAGCGCGTAGAGGTACCGCACCTCCTCCTGGGGGGTGGCGGCGGCCCGGTGGCGGGCGAGGAACGCCTCGTACTCGTCGGGGCCACCGCCGGCGGCGACCACGGCGACGACCGCACCGGCCACGTCGGCGTCCACCGAGGACGGGTCGGCGACCGCCCGGGCGTGGACCTCGGCGGCGCGCGACCGGACGTCGGGGTCGGCGCCGAGGACGCCGAGGGCACGGATCAGGGAGGCTCGGAGCCGGGACCGGCGCTCGTCCTCGCCCTCGCCCGGCGTCCACCCGAGACGCCCCAGGGCGGGACCGGCCAGGCGCCGGAGGAAGGCCTGGAGGGCGGGGCGGTCGGGGGCGGCGACGATGCGGTCGAGGTTGAGCAGGGCGTCGAGGACGACGTCCCACACGCTGGGGTCGTCGTCCCCGGCCAGGAGCTCGGCCAGCTCGAGCAGCTCCTCGGCCCCCGCCTCCGCCGCCAGCACCGCCGCCCACGTGTCGTTCACCAGGCACAGGCGTTCCAGGGCGTCCAGCCGGTCGAGGTTCGCCTCCAGGCGCCGCCGCAGGGCGTCGTCGTAGCGGACCCGGTAGAAGCCGACGCCCTGCTCGTTGAGCACCACCCAGTCCGGTTCACCGACCAGGTCGACGCCGGCACCGTCGGCGTCGAGCAGCAACCGGTGGGACACGACCTCGCCGCCCACCGACGCCCGGAGGTGCACGGGGATGCGCCACGACGGCCCGGCGCCCGCCCCGTCGGCGGGCGCCAGGTAGCGGAAGCGGCGCTGCGTGAGGCGGAGGCCGGTGCCGCCGGCAGCCAGGGTCACGGAGACCTCGGGGAAGCCACCCTGGTAGATCCACGAGTCCATGATCGAGCGGGCCGGCTCGCCGGTGGCCTTCTCCACGGCGTCCCACAGGTCGCTCGTCTCGGTGTTGCCGTAGGCGTGGTCGGCGATGTAGCGGGAGATCCCGAGCCGGAACTCGTCGGCGCCCACGTAGCGCTCGAGCATGCGCAGGACGCCGGCGCCCTTCTGGTACGTCAGGGTGTCGAACATCCCCTCCGCCTCCTCGGGGCGCTCCACGGGGAACTCCACCGGGCGGGTGGCGCTCAGGGCGTCGACCACCATGGCCGCATCGCGGCTGGTGCCGAACGACACCCACCGCTGCCACTCGGGCCGGAAGGCGTCCACGCACAGCAGCTCCATGAAGGTGGCGAAGGCCTCGTTCAGCCAGATGCCGTTCCACCACCGCATGGTCACCAGGTCGCCGAACCACATGTGGGCGATCTCGTGGGCCACCACGTCGGCCACCCGCTCCAGCTCCCCACGGGTGGCGCGCTCGGGGTCGACCAGCAGGAGGGTCTCGCGGAACGTGACGGCCCCCAGGTTCTCCATGGCCCCCATGGCGAAGTCGGGGAGCGCGATGAGGTCGAGCTTGGCGGCCGGGTAGGGGAGCCCGAAGTACGACGAGAAGAAGCGGAGGGCGCAGGCGCCGATCTCGAGGGCGAACCCCGCCAGGTGGGCCTTGCCGGGCACGCACACCGTCCGCAGGGCGACGCCGTCGACGTCCACCGCCCCGGACGCCTCGAGGGGACCGACGACGAAGGCGACCAGGTAGGTCGACATCCGCATGGTCGTGGCGAACTCGTACTGGAGGCGGCCTTCGCCCAGGTCGGTGACCTCGACCACCTCGGTGTTGGACACGGCGGTCAGCCCGTCGTCGACGACGAGCGTGGTGGCGAACGTCGCCTTGCGGTCGGGCTCGTCCCAGCACGGGAACGCCCGGCGGGCGTCGGTGGGCTCGAACTGGGTGGCGGCGATGACGTCGGCGGCGCCGTGCTCGTCGACGAAGGTGCTGCGGTAGACGCCGTGCAGCTTGTCGCTCAGGACGCCCGCGAACGTCAGGTGCAGCGTGGCCGTCCCCGGTGCCACCGGCTCCTCCAGGCGGACGACGGCCCGCTCCTCCTCGGGGACGAGCTCGACGGTGGCGTCGACGATCGTGCCGTCGGCGGCGACGACCTCGGCGAGGGGGATCTCGAGGCCCACGGCGTTGAGGACGATCTCGTGCGCCTCCTCGAGCACGGCGACCCGGACGCGCTCCTCGCCGGCGAAGGTGCCGGCGGCCAGCGCGACGTTGAAGGTCAGCTGGTAGTGCTCGGGCACGACGTTGCGGGGAAGCCGGTGGGCGCCCTCGGTCGACATGCGCCGAGAGGCTACTCAGCTACCGTCCCGGCGTGACCTCCCACCCGCTGGACGTCGTCGCCGTCGGAAGCGCCATCGTCGACGTGCTCACCACCACCGACGACGCCGACATCGACGCCCGCGGGCTCGTGAAGGGGACCATGGCGCTGGTCGACGCCGAGCGCGCCGACGCCCTGTACGAGTCGATGGGGCCGGCCGTCGAGGTGTCGGGCGGCTCGGCCGCCAACACCGTGGCCGGCGTCGCCTCGTTCGGTGCGTCCGCCGCGTTCATCGGCAAGGTGCGCGACGACCAGCTGGGCGAGGTGTTCACCCACGACATCCGGGCGGGAGGCGTCGAGTTCACCACCCCGCCGGCGGCCGACGGCCCGTCGACGGCGCGTTGCCTGGTGATGGTGACGCCCGACGCCCAGCGCACCATGTGCACGTACCTCGGGGCCGCCACCGGGCTGGCCCCGGCGGACATCGACGCCGGCGTCATCGGCCGGGCCCGGTACACGTACCTGGAGGGCTACCTGTGGGACCCGCCCGAGGCGATCGAGGCGCTGCGGCGGTCCGTCGCCCTCGCCCACGACGCCGGCCGCCAGGTCGCCCTGAGCCTTTCCGACCCGTTCTGCGTCGATCGCCACCGCAAGGCCTTCCTCGACTTCATCGCCTCCGACGTGGACGTCCTGTTCGCCAACGAGGCGGAGATCACGTCCCTGTTCGAGGTGGCCGCCCTGGACGACGCCCTCGACCTGCTGCCCGGCCACTGCGACGTGGCGGCGGTGACCCGGGGGCCGCTCGGCTCGATCGTGGTGACGGCGGACGGCCGGGTCGAGATGCCGGCCGAGCCGGTTGAGCGCGTCGTCGACACCACGGGAGCGGGGGACCTCTACGCCGCCGGCTTCCTGTACGGCCTGGCGACGGGCGCCGATCCCGCCCGGTGCGCCCGCCTGGGCGGCATCGCGGCGGCCGAGGTCATCGCCCACATCGGCGCCCGCCCCCGGGTCCCCCTCTCCTCCCTGGTGGCCGCGCTGGACGCGTAGCACTCGGCGCCTCGGCCATTGGTGGCGCGTGACACCTAGTGACAGAGGACGTCCGCCGCGGTAGGAAGTCGCACGGTGCGCGGGCGCCCGCGGTGGCCGCTCACCGTCCGCCGACGAGGGAGGACGTACCGGTGGCCTCACGGAGCACCGCATCGCCCGAGCCCGGCCAACCGGGTCGCCGCCGCCGCCCGCCCAGCCTCGACGGGGGCGGGCCGCCGCCGGCGTCGTCGGCACCGTCTCCCGAGCGGCGCCGGCGGGATCCCCTCCCGGCGCCGCCGGCGTCGTCGGCACCGTCTCCCGAGCGGTCCCGGCCGGATCCCCTCCCGGCGCCGCCGGCGCCGTCGGTGCCACCGCCGGTGCCGGTCGGGCCGGCGCCACCGCCGGTGGAGGTGCCGGCCCGACGACGCGCCGTGTTCGGCCTGGCGGCGGAGGCGGCCGCCCAGGCGGAGCGCCGGCGCAACGGCCTCGACCCCCGGGAGCCGGCTCGGGGCCCCGGCCGCCGGGCCGCACCACCCGCGGTCGCCGCCGGGGATGACGCGGCGTCGCAGCCCGTCGTCGGGACCTGCCCGTGCGGCCTCCCGGCGCGTGCCCGGTGCGCCGACGGCTGCGGCCGCCCGATCTGCGGCGAGCACCTCCTGAACGGCGGCAGCCGCCTGGCCGCCGGTGGCGGGCACCGGTCCGAGCGCGAGCACACGGTCTACGTCCGCGCCTTCTCCGGCGGCGCCACGCCCCGGTGCGCGTGGTGCCGGGCGCAGGCGGGCGATGCCGCCGTCGCCGCCCTGGGGCCGGTCGCCCCCCTGCCGGCCGACGCCGTCGAGCGGCTGCGCGAGCTGGCCCGCCGGCCGCACGACCACCCGGGCGACGCCTGGGACGCCAGCGTGCGCCGGCTCGGCGGGGCGGCCGCCGTGGTGCGGCTGCTGGCACCAGGGCTGGCTCAGCACCGGCCGACGGTCGAGTTCGACGGGTGCCGGCGCGGCGAGGTGCTCGCCGGTGTGGCCATCACGCGGTCGGGCGGCCGAGGCGCTTGCGAGGTGGTGGACGGCGACGGCTGCGTGTGGGCGGTCCGGACCGTCGACGCCGGAGTGGTGCGCCGACGGCAGGCGTGGGCGTGGGACCGGGTCCCCGAGGAGCGCGTGGCGGCGGTGCTGGCCCGCATCGTGGAGCTGGGTTCCCCGTAGCGACCGGGGGCGTGGCAAGGTCGCGCCGGGCCCCGCCCGTGTGCGCGGCCCGGCCCCGACCCCGCCCGTCGCCCCGAGGAGGCCCATGGCCCG
>Ga0247717_1000084_pt1 | contig 26880 bp, 25 predicted proteins | sample 24E_NmetaG_FD_189047 | JGI IMG/M metagenome (GOLD analysis project Ga0247717, IMG submission 189047) | Soil microbial communities from hillslope of Landscape Evolution Observatory, University of Arizona, Oracle, AZ, United States - 2-4-E_N | ecosystem: Engineered > Artificial ecosystem >... | reverse complement strand
CGCCGGCGCCCGCCGCCGGCGGCGCTCGGGCAGCGGCCCCAGCAGCGTGGCCAGCTCGTCGAGCAGGGCCACGTCGGCCACGCTCCAGGGGTCGTCCTCGCCCGCCTGCCGGTGCAGCAGCGCGACCTCCTCGTCGGTGAGGAGATCCCGCCCAGCCCGGGCCAGGCGCCGGGGTGAGGCGTACAGCGACCGCAGGAACCGCTCGGGAGTGAGGAGCGGCCACATCCCGTCGACGATCCCCGCCACCGCCCGCCGGTCGAGGAGCTCGAGCACCGGGGGCGCCTGCTCGGGCGGCGCCACGACGCCGTGGCGCACCTCCCGGTCGCGGGCGTCGTCGAGGGCCGACTGGAGGGCGGCCACCACGCCCCGCTCCACCTGCCGGCGCCGGCCGTTGTGGGTGCCGCCGGCACGCCGGGCCCGACGTACCACCGCGTCCAGCGCCTCAGCGGTGACGTGCAGCACGAACCGCCCGCAGGGCACCGCCACCTCGTCCTTGGGCGCCCGCTGCCGGGCCCGCACCGCCCGGGCCAGGAACGTCGCCATCCGAGCGTCGCCCTTCACCCGCACGACCTCTTCGGGCTCGTGCCGACCGACGGCGACCGGCGGGCCGAGCTCGGCCGGCGTGACCAGCACCACCCGGTCCTCGCCGAGCGAGGGGACGACCTCCTCGACGTAGCGCAGGAAGGTGTCGTTCGGCCCGACGAACAGGATCGCCGAGCCCCGGAACGACTGGTGCTCGGCGTACAGCAGGTACGCGGCGCGGTGGAGGGCCACGGCCGTCTTCCCCGTCCCCGGTGCGCCCTGCACGACGAGCACGCCGGCCTTGGGCCGACGGATGACCCGGTCCTGCTCGGCCTGGATGGTGGCGACCACGTCGGTCATGCGGCCGGTGCGGGGAGCGGCCACCGCCGCCAGCAGGGCGCCCTCGCCCACCAGGTCGAGCTCGCCCCGGGCCGCGGCCTCGGTGTCGAGCACCTCGTCGTCGAGACCGACCAGCTCGTCGCCCCGCCACCGGAAGTGCCGGCGGCGGACGACGCCCATCGGGTCGCCCGCCACCGCCCGGTAGAAGGCGGCCGCCGCCGGCGCCCGCCAGTCGATGATGAGCGGGTCCCCGGCGGCGTCGGCCACCGCCAGCCGGCCGATGTACCACCGGTCGCCGTCGTCCCGGTCGAGGCGGCCCACGGCCATGCGCCCCTTGGGGACGTCGAGCGCGGCGAGGCGGTGGGCGGCCTGCGCGGCGACGACGTCCCGCTCGAACAGCGAGTCGACCACGTAGTCCTCGTCCCGCCAGTACGCCTCGCCGGCGAGCTGGCGAGCCTTGGCCCGCAGCTCCTGGAGCCGCTCGTAGGCGGCGTCGACGTAGTCCCGCTCGGCGATCAGCTCGTGACCATCGTTGTCCATGGGATCGGGCAGTGTGCGCCCCCGATACCGGTGGAATCAACCGCCTGGCGGCTGGTAGGTTGGGTTACGCGGCGGCAGTGTCGGCGTCGCCGCCGAGCGCAGCGCGGAAGCGCGGTGTGTCGAGCAGGCGGGCCGTGGCCTCGTAGGCAGCCCGGGCGATGGCGCCGGTGTCCGACGGCCGCATCGGATCGCGCCCGTGGACCTGCAGCTCGGCCGCCGACGGGCGCAGCAGCAGCACCTCGGCGCCGAGCCGGCGGGCGGCCCGCGCCTCGCGGGACGCGCTGCGGGCCGGGATCCGTCGCACCAGCTGGCGCACGGTGTCGGGAGCAGCCGCCGGGTCGAAGGCCATCGGCACCGAGCCGATGATCAGGTCACAGCCCCAGGTGGCGGCCAGGTCGAGGTGGGTCGAGGAGTGCGCGCCGCCGTCGACCAGGTAGCGGCGGCCGACCCGGACGGGCCGGAACACCCCGGGGATGGCGCAGGAGGCCCGGACCGCCTCGACGAGGGTGGCCCCGGTGCCGCCCCGGCGGCGGAGGACGACCCGGCGTCCGGTCTGCAGGTCGACCGCCACCAGCCACAGCGGCGCCTCGGGCCACTCGTCGGGCACCACCTCGGCCAGCTGGGCGCGCAGCTCGAGGTCGTCGAACATCCCCGCGGGGAACCGGCGGGCCACGAACCCGGGCACCGGCGGCAGCGGCGCCCGCACGACCGAGCGGGAGGCGACGTAGGCCGAGCCCACGGCCCGGAGCGCCGTGGCCAGCACCGACCCCCCGTAGGGGCGCAGCACCTCGGCCCGGCGCCGGTCCCGTTCGGCGTCGTCGAGCTCGGCGACGACGGGGTGGCGGTCGAGGGCGAAGTCCCAGCAGTCTCGCGCCGACCACCCCGAGCGCAGCAGGGTCCCGATCACCGACCCGGCGCTCGTGCCCACGATCAGGTCCGCCTCGGCCGGGTCGATCCCGCCCTCGGTGTGGAGTGCGTGGAGCACGCCGGCGTGGTAGCTCATGCCGACCACACCGCCCGCGCCCAGGACGAGCCCGACCTTCACAGCCTCCTGTTTACCCTCTGGTAACCCTCGCGAGCGCGATGGGGCGCAGCGTCCCCGCTCGCCCAGCTACGCGAGGGTGCGGAGGTCTTCCTCCATCGCCCAGCCGAAGGCGACCAGCGAGTCGCCCCGGCCCAGGTCGAGGCCCTTGAACAGCTCGGCCAGGCCGTCGATGAGCTTCTCGGGCTTCAGGGTCTCGTGGTCGAGCACGCACGGCGGGCTGCCCTGGCCCTTGGTGCGGAAGGAGCGGTCGTCGTAGCCGTCGTCGACCCCGAACCGCTTGGCCAGCCGCCGGCCCCAGGCCCGGTCCTCGCCGGTGGTCTTGTAGCCGGGGCGGGGGGTGATGTCCTGCAGCTTCAGCGAGCAGGCGAAGGCCTCGTAGCCCGACGGGTCGACGACCTGGGTCCCGACCAGCACGTCCTCGTCGGGGAAGGCCATGACGGCCCGGCGCAGCTCGTCGAGCATGAGCGCCTTGAGCACCTCGCTCCGCTTGGCGGTGCGCTTCACCGACGCCAGCCCGATCAGCACGCACGGGGTGCCGCCGATCCGCTCGAGGGTCGAGAACGAGAAGCCCTGGAGCACCCCGTTGTTGCGGGCGCGGGTCACGAGGACCCACTCCTCACGCTGCTTGGAGAGGAGCCCGATGTCGTACCGGGCAGGGCCGTCGGCACAGATGTCGGCCATCTCCTCGACCTCGGTGTCGGAGAGAGCCGTGCAGTCCTTCGTCTCGACCTCGATCGCCATTGCGGTGCCAATCCCCCGATCGCGAGTACGTGCAACGAGCCACTGCCGCCGGGCGGCGAGGTACCAGTATCGCAAATCTCACGCTTGGTGACACAGGCGTCAGGTGACCGGGGCGAGAAACCCCTGGTCAGGCGGGGGTTCGGACCACCTCGGGTCCGAACGCAGCGAGCAGCTCGCCGCGCAGGCCGTTCGTCTCGTCGACGTTGAACGCCGGGGACAGCCGCACCGTCTGGGCCCCGAGGACGACGTGCACCGGCGACGGGCCCGGGTGCTGCTGGAGGATCTCCTTGAGGCGCCCGACGGTGCTCTCGTCGACGGCGTGGGCCGGGAACGCCAGCGTGAGAGGAGCGGCGTCCTCGGAGATCTCGAGCACGGCGATCTCCATGGCGATGATCTTCGGCTCGTCGTCCCGGGTGTCGAGCCGACCCTTGATCGTGACGATCCGGTCGTCGGCCAGCTTGTGACCGTGCTCGGCCATGGTCTTGGGGAAGACCATCACCTCGCAGGCGGCGGCGAGGTCCTCGAGGACGAAGGTCGCCATCAGCTCGCCCTTCCTCGTGTACTTGCGGGCCAGCCCGGTGACGACCCCGCCCACGATCCGCATGTCGCCGGCGTCGAGCTCGCGCAGCTCGGCGATGGTCACCTCGCACTTGCGGCGCAGGTGGCCCTCGACCCCGTTGAGCGGGTGATCGCTCACGTAGAGGCCGAGCATCTCCTTCTCGTACTGGAGGCTCTCGGTCTTGTCGAAGGCCCGGTCGGGGATCTCGATGCGGGCCTCGGCGGTGGACGGGCCGCCGTCGTCGAGCGCCGCGAACAGCTCGAACTGGCCCTCGGCCTCCTTGCGCCGGCGGGCGAGGGTCCGGTCGATGATCAGCTCGTGGACATCGAGCAGGCCCCGGCGCGGGTGGCCCAGGGAGTCGAACGCGCCGGCCTTGACGAGCGACTCGATGGCGCGCTTGTTGAGCACGTTCACCTCGACCCGGTCGCAGAAGTCGTAGAAGTCGGTGAAGGGGCCGTTCGCGTCGCGCTCGGCGATGATCTGCTCGACGAGCCCCTCCCCCACGTTCCGCACCGCGGACAGGCCGAACAGGATCGTGCGCTGGGCGTCGAGTGACGGGGCGAAGTCCGAGACCGAGCGGTTCACGTCGGGGACGAGCACGGTGATGCCCATCGACCGGCACTCGCTCAGGTACACCGCGCTCTTGTCCTGGTTGTCCTTGACCGAGGTCAGCAGCGCGCTCAGGTACTCGACCGGGTGGTTCGCCTTCAGCCACGCCGTCTGGAACGAGACGAGGCCGTAGCCGTAGGCGTGGGCCTTGGGGAAGGCGTAGTCGGCGAAGGGCTCGATGATGTCGAACCACTGCTCGCCCAGCTTGCGGTCGTAGCCGTTGGCCTCGACGGCGTCGACGAACTTGCCGCGCTCGGCCGCCATCATCGAGCGCACCTTCTTGGCCGCCGCCTTGCGCAGGTTGTCGGCCTCGGCCAGCGAGTAGCCGCCGAACTTCTGGGCGACCCGCATCAGGGACTCCTGGTAGATCATCAGCCCCTGGGTGTCGGCCAGCACCTCCTCGGCGTCGGGGTGCAGGAACTCGACGGGCTTCCGCCCGTTCTTGCGGTCGGCGTAGTCGTTGTGCATGTTCGCCGCCATCGGCCCCGGCCGATAGAGGGCGACGAGGGCGGCGACGTCGTCGAAGGAGGTCGGCGCCAGCGACTTCATGAGCGCCCGCATCGGGCCGCCCTCGAGCTGGAACACGCCGATCGACTCACCCCGGCGGAGCATGGCGAGGGTCGGCTCGTCGGTGAGATCGACGTGGTCGATGTCGGGCCGGGTCCCCGAGGAGCGCTCGATGAGGTCGAGGGCGTTCTCGATCACCGACAGGTTGCGGAGCCCGAGGAAGTCCATCTTCAGGAGCCCGAGGTCCTCGACCCCGTGCATCTCGTACTGCGTGACGATCGGGGCGTCCTCGATGTCCTTGCCCGCCTCCGGCTTGCGCTGGATCGGCAGGTACTCGGTGAGCGGCTCGTCGGTGATCACGACGGCGGCGGCGTGGATCCCGTCCTGGCGACGGAGGCCCTCGAGGCCCTTGGCGACGTCGATCACCTTCTTGGCGTCGGGGTCGGTGGCGTACATGTCGCGCAGCTCACGCGCCGCGGCGTAGCCGTCCTTGAACTTCTCGTGCTGCTCGAGGCAGGCGTAGAGGGGCGTGTCCTTGCCCATGACCAGCGGGGGCATGGCCTTGGCGATGCGGTCGCCGACGGCGTACGGGTAGCCGAGCACGCGGGCGGAGTCGCGCACGGCGGCCCGGGCCTTGATGGTGGAGAACGTGACGATCTGGGCGACGTGGTCGCGCCCGTACTTCTCGGCGGCGTACCGGATCATCTCGTCGCGGTACCGGTCGTCGAAGTCCATGTCGATGTCGGGCATCGAGATGCGCGAGGGGTTGAGGAACCGCTCGAAGATGAGCCCGTACCGGATCGGGTCGAGGTCGGTGATCTGGAGCGAGTACGCGACGGCGCACCCGGCCGCCGAGCCGCGGCCGGGGCCGACGCGGATGCCGTTGTCCTTGGCGTGGCGGATGAGGTCCCACACGATCAGGAAGTACGACGAGAAGCCCATCTGCCCGATCACCTCGAGCTCGTAGTCGAGCCGCTCGGTGACGTGCGGCGGCAGCGCGTCGCCCCATCGCTGCCGGGCGCCCTCGAGGGTGAGGTGGCGCAGGTACTCGGCGTCGTCGGCGAAGCCGGCGGGCAGGGGGAACCGGGGCAGTCGGGGCGTGCCGAACTCGATCTCGACGTTGCAGCGCTCGGCGATCCACAGCGTGTTGTCGCACGCCTCCGGCACCTCCCGGAACAGCGACCGCATCTCGGCCGCCGACTTCAGGTAGTGCTGATCGCCCTCGAACTTGAACCGGTTGGGGTCGTCGATGAGGGCGCCCGTCTGGACGCACAGCAGCGCGTCGTGGGCGAGGTGGTCGCTCTGGTGCACGTAGTGGCTGTCGTTGGTGGCCAGCAGCGGTGCTTGGATCTTCCTGGCGATCTCGAGGAGCTTCGGGTTCGTCTCCCGCTGCGCCGGCAGCCCGTGGTCCTGCAGCTCGACGAAGAGGTTGTCGCGCCCGAAGATGTCCTGCAGGCGCGCCGCCTTCGCGAGCGCGTCCTGCTCGTCGCCCCGCAGCAGGCTCTGCAGCACGTGGCCACCGAGGCAACCGGTGGTGGCGATGACGCCCTCGTGGTACCGCTCGAGGGACTCCCAGTCGCACTTCGGCTTGTACCAGTAGCCGTTGAGGAAGGCGTCGCTCGACAGCTGGATCAGGTTCCGGTAGCCGACGTCGTTCTCCGCGTAGACGAGCAGGTGGTAGTAGAGCTTCGAGCCGCCGTCGGCGTCGCCCCCGGAGTCGTCGAGCCGGCCGCGGCGGGCCGGCCGCTCGAAGCGCGACTCGTGCGCCTGGTACATCTCGCAGCCGATGACCGGCTTGATCCCCTGCTTGCGGCACTCGGCGTAGAAGTCGAGGACGCCGTACATGTTCCCGTGGTCGGTGATCCCGAGCGCGGGCTGGCCGTCCCGCACCGCGGCGGTGACCACCTCTCCGATCCGCGACGCCCCGTCCAGCATGGAGAACTCGGTGTGCTGGTGGAGGTGGGCGATCGGGTCGGTCAAAGGGGTCTCACCACTCGTCGGGGCACGCTGTCGGGGCACGCTGTCGGGGACGAGGCTCGCCATCCCCAGGGTCGTCCACACGGCCTGTGGACGAACTACACGGCTGTCATTTCGACGGTACCACTCCCCCGTGACCGGGTGGGGCGCAGGCGGCGTCAGGCGCGCTTGATGAAGGAGAACTTCCCGCTCACCTCGAGCACTCCGAGCTGCACCTCGGCCAGATCGGCGATCCCCTGTTGTCGCGCGGCCTCCATGAGCTCCTCGAGCGGCACCTGCTCGAGGTCGAGCGTCGCCTGGATGACCTCACCGGCATCCACCACGACCATCGGAACCCCCTCGATCGCCCGCCGCGCCCGCGTGCTCCGGTAGGTGAGCCAGGACATCCCGCTGATCAGGAAGCCCCACGTCACGAGGACCAGGAACGCGCCGGTGAGGGAGTAGTCCTCCTGCGTGACGCCCTGCTGGATCATGTCGCCGACCGCCACGAGGATGATCATCTCGAACGGCGACATCTCCCCGAGCGTGCGCTTCCGCAGGCCCCTCATCAGCAGGAGCAGGAGCAGGTAGACGACCGCGGCGCGGATCACGAGCTCCACTACGGCAGCACCCTCGTGCGGAACCGGACGATCACGGCCGGTTCACCGCCCTCGAGCACCGCGACGTAACCGTCGCGGCCACGCTGGACTGCGGGCTCGATGCGGGCGTCGTAGAAGAACGTGAAGCGCTTCCCTCCGCGGGGCGGGTCGAACACCAGCACGACCCGGTCTCCTTCGCTGCGCCACTCCTTGGGCGTCGGGTAGAGCCCGTTCTCGTCCCAGATGCGCAGGTAGGAGGTCGGCACGGCGAGCTCGATGTCCGCCGTGAACCCCCCGTCCCGCACGACCTCGAGCCGCAGCGGGGCGGCGAGGCCGGGCCGGGCGACGGCGGGGTACGTGACGGCCAGCTCGACACCGGGCCCGACACCCACGACGCGGTCCTCGGCCACACCCCAGATGCGGACGTCGTCGAGGAGCGCGTCGAGCACCACCGACGCGACGACCGCCACCAGGATCGTCACGGTCATCCGGTAGATCCACCGTCGATGCCGGATCGCGGCGGACGCGTGCTCGGCGCGGGGCACCTGATCGGTCCGCGTCTCCGGACCACCTTCGGGCACGGCGGGTGGTTACCCGTCGCCCGGCTCAGAGATACGTGCCGGTGCGCTCGCCCGTCGCCGCCTCCGGGTGGCCCGAGGGCAGGCCCCGCTGCTGCATCTGCTCGAGCTGCTGGCGAGCGGCCATCTGCTGGGCGAACAGCGTGGCCTGGATGCCGTGGAACAGCCCCTCGAGCCAGCCGACGAGCGACGCCTGGGCGATCCGCAGCTCGGCGTCGGACGGGGCGTCGCTGGTGAACGGGAGCGCCAGCTTCGACAGCTCGTCCTGCAGGTCGGGCGACAGGCCCTCGGCCAGCTCGCGCACGGAGGTCTCGTAGATCTCCCGCAACCGGGTGCGGCTGGCGTCGTCGAGGGGTGCCGCCTTCACCTCCTCGAGCAGCTGGCGGATCATCGATCCGATCCGCATCACCTTCGCCGGCTGGTCGACCGACTCGCCCTCGGCCTTGGGCTCGGGCTCGACGACCTCCGGACGCGCGCTCTCCTGCTCGTCGTCTGCCATGGGTTGCCCTTCCTAGTCGTTGTGGAGCGCGAGCAGCGGCACGCGCATCTCGGCGGCGGTCAGCGAGCCGTGGCGGGCCACCAGCCGGTACGGGCCGGTGTCGGCCGGGTCTTCGAAGGCCACCGCGTCTGCGGCCGCGATGACCACGTCGCCCATGCGGGCGGCGGCCGCCTCGCTCACCTTCGGACCGAACCACTCCTCGTCGAACACCTCGGCGCGCGTGCGCACCCACGCCCGGTCTCCGTGGGCGTCGCGGGCGGCCGCCGCCAGGTCGTCGGCGGCGCCCTCGCGCGCGTGCAGCCAGCGGAAGCGTCCCTCGCCGGAGAGCAGCTCGCACATGGCGATGACGCCGTCGTCGATGGGCACGATGGCCTCGCCGACGTGGACCTGCCCGTGATCCGAGGTGATCACGAGCACCGCGCCAGGGGGCAGGACCGACGCGATGTCGGCCACGAGGCGGTCGGTGGACGCGAGCTCGGCGTCGTAGTGGTCTTCGAGGCCGTACTCGTGGGCGACCTTGTCGACACCGTCGTAGTAGGCGTAGACGAACGGCTCCCCCGCGGCCAGCAGGTGGCGGACCTCGGTGACGAGCGTGGCCGTCGTCCGCCAGCCGTGGAACCGCACATCGGCGAGGTGGGCGGCGGTGAAGCCGGTCCCGGCGAACTCGGCGCGCGTGACGACCGGGACGCGGTGGCCGCGGAAGGCGAGCCGGTTCTGGATGCGGTCCGGCGGGATGACCGTCCGGGCGTCACCCGCGGGCGTCTGCCACCGCAGCACGTTGAGCACGTCGCCCCGCACGTTGATGCGGTAGCCGACCACACCGTGCTCACCGGGCGGCGCGCCGAGGCACAGCGAGCTGAGCGCCGTCGCCGTCGTGGACGGCGCCACGGTGCAGATCGGGCCGCCCGCCATGGAGGACATCGTCGGGGCCAGGTGCCGGCGAGCCTCGAGCTGGTCGAAGCCGAGACCGTCGAGGGCCAGCAGGACGACCTGGGGCGCACGCCAGGCGACCTCGGGCAGCCAGGACGGGCGGTCGGGCGCCGGCTCGAGCAGCGCCGGCACGACGTTGCTCAGGCAGGCCCCGTCGTACGGGGGGATGACCGGCGGCTCCACTCGCTCCAGTCTGCCCCGGACGGGGGTATGACCCACAGCCGGGGGATCGCCGTAGGCTCGCCCGGGTGAAGGTCTCCACGCGGGGCGACTACGCGGCACGGGCTCTCCTGTCGCTCGCCCTGCACGAGGAGCACGCCGGGCCGACCTCCGTGCGCGACATCGCCGAGCGGACCGGTCTCCCCCAGCCCTACCTCGAGCAGATCCTCCTCGCCCTCAAGGGTGCCGGGCTCGTGCGCTCGAAGCGGGGCGTGGGCGGCGGCTACGTGCTGGCCCGATCGCCCGCCGAGATCACCCTCGGCGAGGTCGTGAGCGCCGTCGACGGCCCGATCGTGGTGGGCGACTTCGGCCGCCCGCACGAGGACGGCGCCTGCGACCACGAGGGCCAGTGCGTGCTGCTCGGCCTCTGGGCCGACGTGGGCGAGCACATGCGCGAGCACCTCGACTCCTACACGCTCGCCGACTGCGTCAACCGGGCCCGCAACTGGTCCCAACCGCTGCGCTCCTCCAGCGACATCGGCTGATCAGGTCAGGCGGTCGAGCACCGCCGCCAGGTCGGCGGGAAGCGGCGCGTCGAACGCCACCCGCTCCCCCGTGCCCGGGTGGTCGAAGGCGAGGCGGTGGGCGTGGAGGAACGGGCGCGGGACCGGGAAGCGGGTCCGCGCGCCCCGGTAGCGAGGGTCGCCGACGATGGGATGTCCGATGGCTGCCAGATGGACGCGGATCTGGTGGGTGCGCCCGGTCTCGAGCCGGCACTCGAGGAGGGCGACCTCGACGGGCTCGGTGAACGACCGCCGCACCTCGTAGCCGGTGCGGGCCTCCCGCCCGTCGGCGGCGATCGCCATGCGTGTCGGATCCCGCCGCGAGCGGCCGATCGGCGCGTCGACCAGGCCCGTGGGCGGATCCGGGTGTCCCCACACCAACGCCGTGTACCGGCGTTCGACGGCACGGGCCGACAGCTGGGCCACGAGCGAGTCGTACGCGTCGGCGGTACGGGCGACCACGAGGAGCCCGGAGGTCCCCTTGTCGAGGCGGTGGACGATGCCGGGGCGCTCGGGCTCGCCGACCGCGGCCAGCTCGGGGAACCGGGCGAGCAGCCCTGCGGCCATCGTGCCGCGGTCGTTGCCGGCGCCCGGATGGACGACCAGCTCGGGCGGCTTGTCCACGACGATCACCTGCTCGTCGACGAAGACGACCGGCACCGCGACCTCGGGCTCGGGCGCCAGCGGGGCGATCGCCCCGCGATCGGGCACGTCGACGGTCACCACGTCGCCCTCGGCCACGCGGGTCGACGGCTTGGTCACGGCGCGGTCGCCGATGCGCACGGCGCCGCCGGCGACGAGCAGGGCCACCTCGGACCGCGGCAGCCCGGTGAGCATCGCCACCACCCGGTCGATCCGCTCGCCGGCGAGCGCGGCGGGCACGACGGTCACGGGTCGCGATCCCGGCCCGCGGTGAGGGCGAGCGCCAGTGCGCCCCCGAAGATCCCCATGTCGGCGACGTTCCAGACCGGCCAGAACTGCACGTCGATGAAGTCGACGACCGCTCCGCCGAGGAGCCCGCTGCCCTCGCGGAACGCCCGGTCGAGCAGGTTGCCGACGGCTCCGCCGATGACGGCGCCCACGGCCAGCTGCGAGAGCCTCGACTCGAGGCCGCCGGTGCGGCGCAGCACGACGATCACGATGGTCAGCGCCACCAGCGCGGCAAACGGCGCGTAGCGCGATCCGAACCCGAAGGCGGCACCGCGGTTGAAGACCAGGTGGAACCGCAGGCTCCCGATGAGGTCGATGTCGCGCTCGTCGAGGGCGTTGATAGCCCACCACTTCGTGGCGTGGTCGATGGCGATCACCACGACCGCGGTCACCAGGGCGAGCGGCCGCACGGCGTGGCCGCGGCGGGACGGTGCTACCGGCGCGACAGCCCGCCGCTCTTGCACTGCACGCACAGCGCCGCCCAGGGGATGGCGCGGAGCCGCTCCTTCGGGATGTTCTGACCGCAGCGCTCGCACACCCCGTAGGTGCCCTCGGTGAGCTTCTCGAGCGCCCGATCGATCTCGTCGACGGCGGCCAGCGCCTGCGCGGAGAGCGCGAGATCACGCTCGCGCTCGACGTTCATGGTGTCGCCCTGACCGGACTCCTCGTCGAACTGCACGTCGCCGGGCTCGCGGTCACGGGCGAGCTCGTCGGCCTCGCTGCGGAGCGCCACGGCCTGACGCAGGTAGGTCGCCCGCTCGTCGAGCAGCGCTGCCTTCTGCCCTTCCTGGAACTTGTCGAGGACCGCCGGCCGCTTGGGCACCGCCTTCTTGGCCGGGGCCGCTGCCTTGGTCGCCGTCTTCGTGGCCGGGGCTGCCGGCTTCTTCGCCGGGGCCTTCTTCGCGGGGGCCGCCTTCTTGGCGGCGGCCTTCGTGGCCGGAGCGGCCTTCTTGGCCGCGACCTTCTTGGCCGGAGCGGCCTTCTTGGCCGCGACCTTCTTGGCGGGAGCGGCCTTCTTGGCTGACGTCTTGGCTGACTTCTTCGCCGGCGCAGCGCGCTTGGCTGCGGCCTTCTTCGGGGTCGGCATCATGTCCCTCCCTGCGGGGAGTGCGGCACGCTACCAGCGTTCTCCCCCGCTGCGACCCTTGCTCAGAACCGGTCGCGGTCCCCCGGACGCCGCTCGGCGTCGTCGATGGCCCGCTGCAGCCGGTCGGCGGCATCGTCGGCCTCGAGGCCCTTCACCTCGAACCGCTTCGCCCGGTTGGTCTCGCCGCCCACGAGCGCGATCGCCGCCGGCTTGACGCCCAGCACCGACGCCAGCAGGTCGGCCACCGCCTGGTTGGCCCGACCCCCCTGTGGCGGCGCCGCCACCGAGACCTTGAGGGCGTCGCCGTAGCGGCCCCGGACCGCGGTGCGCCCGGCGCCGGGCTGCACGTGCACCCGTAGCACCACGGCGCCATCGCTGCGCACGTCGAACAGCTCGGCAGTCATGGAAGTGAGACTAGGGGTCACACCGGGCGCACTTATCCTGCACCCCATGGCGTTCGGTCCCGTCGAGCAGTTCGACCTCGTCGCGCTGGAGCAGCGCGTCCTGGCCCGCTGGCGGGAGCACGACATCGTCGCCCACGTCCGCGACGCCCGCGCCGGCGCCGAGCAGTGGCTGTTCTACGAGGGTCCGCCCACCGCCAACGGGCGGCCCGGCATCCACCACGTGTGGGCCCGGGTGTTCAAGGACCTCTATCCCCGCTTCCAGACCATGCGCGGCTACCAGGTGCCCCGGAAGGGCGGGTGGGACTGCCACGGCCTGCCCGTCGAGCTGGAGGTCGAGAAGGAGCTGGGCTTCACGGCGAAGCACCAGATCGAGGAGTACGGCGTCGCCAACTTCAACCAGCGGTGCCGCGACTCGGTCAAGCGGTACGTGGAGGACTGGTCGGCGCTCACCACCCGCTCCGGCGTCTGGATCGACACCAAGGACGCCTACTGGACCCTCTCGAACGAGTACGTCGAGTCGGTGTGGTGGCTGGTCAAGCGCATGTGGGACGACGGGCTGCTGTACGAGGGCCACCGCGTGTCGCCGTACTGCACGCGCTGCGGCACGGCCTTGTCCTCGCACGAGATGGGCCAGCCCGACGTGTACCAGGACGTGAGCGACCCGTCGGTGTACCTCCGGTTCCCCCTGCGCGACGACCCAGACGACCCCAACGATGACGACGGCCGGTATCAGGGCGCCGATCTCCTCGTGTGGACCACGACGCCCTGGACGCTCATCTCCAACGTCGCCGCCGCCGTCGGCTCCGACATCGAGTACGTGCGCGTGCACCAGCCGGACGGCCGCGACCTGGTCATGGCCCGGGCCGCCGCCGAGCGTCTCTTCGGCACCGACGCCCCCTACGACGTGGTGGCCACCTACAAGGGGGCCGACCTCATCGGCCGCCGCTACCACCGGCCCTACGACCTCCTCGACCTCGACGGCGCCGGCGAGGTGATCGTCGCCGGCGACGAGTTCGTCACCACCGACGACGGCTCGGGCATCGTCCACCTGGCCCCCGCGTTCGGCGAGGACGACGCCGAGGTCGGGCGGCGCGAGGGGCTCCCGGTCCTCAACCCCGTCACTTCCGACGGCACCTTCGACCACCGCGTCAAGCCGTGGTTCGGGGTGCACGTGAAGGCTGCCGATCGCGGCATCATCGACGACCTCCTCGGGCGCGACCTGCTGGTGCGCGAGGAGTCCTACGTCCACAGCTATCCGCACTGCTGGCGGTGCCAGTCACCCCTCATCTACTGGGCCAAGACCTCCTGGTTCGCGCGCACGACGGCCCGTCGTGACGAGCTCCTGCGGGAGAACGAGCGCATCGGCTGGTACCCCGATCACATCAAGCACGGCCGATTCGGCAAGTGGCTCGAGAACAACGTCGACTGGGCGCTCTCCCGCGACCGCTACTGGGGCACGCCCCTGCCGGTGTGGCGGTGCACCGACGGGCACGACACCTGTGTCGGCTCGGTGGCCGAGCTGTCGGCCCTCGCCGGGCAGGACCTCACCGCCCTCGACCTCCACCGACCGTGGGTCGACGACGTGACCCTCGACTGCCCGCGCTGTGGCGGCACCGCCACCCGGGTGGCACCCGTGCTCGATGCCTGGTTCGACTCCGGGTCGATGCCGTCGGCACAGCAGCACTTCCCGTTCGCCGGGCAGGATCCCGACGGCCCGCCGCCGGACTTCCCCGCCAAGTTCATCTGCGAGGCGATCGACCAGACGCGCGGCTGGTTCTACTCCCTGCTCGCGGTCAACACGCTCGTGTTCGATGCCACGCCCTACGAGAACGTGGTCTGCCTGGGACTCCTCGTCGACGGCGAGGGTCGCAAGATGTCGAAGTCGCTCGGCAACGTGCTCGACCCCTGGCACGTCTTCGATCGCCACGGCGCCGACGCCACTCGCTGGTGGATGTTCTCCGACAGCCAGCCCTGGAACCCGCGCCGAGTGCAGGAAGAGGCCATCCGCGAGGCCACCCGCCAGACGTTGCTGACCCTCTGGAACGTCTTCTCGTTCTTCGCCACCTACGCCGACCTCGACGGGTGGTCCGAGGAGCCCGGGGCGACGCTGCAGCCGGAACACGTCCTCGACCGGTGGATCCTCAGCGAGCTGGACGCCACGATCGTCGAGGTCACCGACGCGCTCGACGGGTTCGACGCGCTTCGCAGCTCCAACCGGATCACCCGCTTCGTCGACGACCTCTCCAACTGGTACGTCCGCCGCTCGCGCTCCCGCTTCTGGAAGGCGTCGGACGCCGACGCCCACGCCACGCTGCACCACTGCCTCGTGACGACGGCGGAGCTCCTCGCCCCGTTCACGCCGTTCCTCGCGGACGAGCTGTGGACGGCGCTCACCGGCTCGCTCACCGTCCACGCCGCCGACTGGCCCTCGGCCGGCGGCCACGCCGACGCCGAGCTCGCCGCCGAGATGGCCGCCGCCCGCCAGCTCGTGGCACTGGGACGAGCGGCCCGCACCGACGCGAAGATGAAGGTGCGCCAACCGCTCCGCCGTGCCCTCCTGCTCCACCCCGGTGTGTCGTTGCGCCCCGGCGTGCGGGCCGAGATCGCCGACGAGCTCAACGTCAAGGCCCTCGAGGACATCGAGTCGCTCGGCGGCGTCGTGCGCCGGACGGTGGTCCCGAACTTCCGCGCCCTCGGCCCGCGGCTGGGTCAGAAGGTCAACGAGGTCAAGCAGGCGCTGGCCGCCGCCGACGGCACGGCGCTGGCCGACGAGCTCGACGAGCGCGGCTTCGTGGTCATCGCCGGCGAGCGCATCGAGGCCGGCGAGGTCGAGGTGCGTGCCGATCCCCGCTCCGACGTCGCCATCGCCCAGGAGGGCACCTTCGCGGTGGCGCTCGACCTGGAGCTGACCGACGAGCTGCGGGTGGAGGGGACGGCCCGCGAGCTGTCGAGGGCGCTCAACGACCTCCGCAAGGACCAGGGGTTCGCCATCGCCGACCGGGTCACCGTCACCATCGGTGCCGCCGCGGGATCAGCGGTGGCGACGGCCGTCGAGCGTCACGGCGAGTGGGTGGCGGGTGAGGTCCTCGCCACCTCGCTCGACCTCGGCGCTCCCACCGACGGGCAGCCGATCGACGTCGACGGCGAGACCTTCGACGTCGCCCTCCGCCGCGCCTGACCCGTTCTGGGACCGATCGGGTACGGCGACGCGGCCGGATCGGGCCCAGAACCGGGTGTCAGCGCGACTTCTTGGTGGCCTTCGTCGCCTTCTTGGCGGGGGCCGCCTTCTTCGCGGCGGCCTTCTTCGCCGGCGCCTTCTTGGCGGGGGCCGCCTTCTTCGCGGCGGCCTTCTTCGCCGGCGCCTTCTTGGCCGGGGCCGCCTTCTTCGCGGGCGCCTTCTTGGCCGGGGCCGCCTTCTTCGCGGTCGCCTTCTTCGCGGTCGCCTTCTTCGCCGCCGCCTTCCGGACCGGCGCGCTCTTCTTCGCCGGCGCTGCCTCCTGCTGCTCCGCCCACTCCTCGGCGGTGAGGTCGTCGGGCGCGCCGGCCATCGAGTCCCGCAGCTCCGCGAGGCGGTCGAGGATCTGGCGGCGCGACTTGCCGGCCTGCTCACGCCGCTCGACGATGTCGATCTCGTCGGCGTAGAGCTTGGGCAGCAGCGGCACGATCTCCCCGACGGTCAGATCGTCGTAGTCGGCGATCGGGAAGAGCTCGTCGTCGTCTTCGACGACGGACACCGCGGGCACGGCCACGGTCTCCTCCGCCGGCGCGAACACCTCCTCGACGGGTGTCGGCGTCGGCTCCGCCACCACCGGGGCTGTGGCGGTCGTCCGCTCCACCGTCGGAAGCGGCGCCGGGCTGGCGGCCACGGGCTCGGGACGGGTGCGGTTCACGCGCGTGGCGATCACGAGGACGATCCCCGCCGCCAGGCTGCAGGCGATCGACACGTAGATGAGGGCAAGGCCCGAGTCGGCTACCAGACCGAGCACCAAGAGCACGGTGGCGACGAGCACGAGGCCGAAGCTGATCAGGACAAGCACAAGCGTCTACTCCCAAGAGGCGCTAGAGGCGTCGGCATCCTATGCAGGACGGGCACGTACCCGGGAACGAAGGCCCCGGATCACCCTCGGCGGCGACCGCGGCGGAAGAACCCGCCGGCATCGGGGTCGTCGTCGTCGAGGTGGTCGACCGCGCGGCGGGGCGGCTCGCTGTCGCGCGGGCCGAGGGGCTCGGTGTCGACCACCGCTCGCCGCAGCTCGGCGAGGAACGGATCGTCGTCGACATCCTCGCCCACCGGCTCGGACCCGCCCCACTCGGGTTCGTCGGCCGGCGCAGGTGCCGGCTCGTCACGCTCGATGTCGAAGGCACCGGTCGGCTCGCCGGCGGGCTCGTCGAACCCTGGCGATCGGGGCAGCTGCGGTTCGAGCTGGAGCGGTGGCACGGCCGCGGACGCCACCCCGCCGTCGTCGGCGCGTCTCGCCTCGTCCGGCTCGACCCCGGCTCGCCGCAGCGCGTCGGCCAGCTCCTCGCGCGCCAGCCGGAGCTCGTCGACCCCGGAGTCGGCGTCGTCCGCCGACGGCGCCAGCGGGCGGGCCCGAAAGGCCTCGGGCGCGACGTCGTCCTCCACGGCCGGCGGCACCGGCTGCGGCGACAGGTCGACCGACGGGGGCGCGGGCCGATCACCCTCGTCGGTCGCGGGCACGGCGGCGGGCGCGACGGGGTCGGCGGCGACCCCCGACAGCACCGGCAGGTCGCGGAGCGCGTAGCCGCTGTCGAGCCACTCCAGCTGGCCGCGCAGGACGGCGCCGACGCGCTCGCGCTCGCTCTCGAGGAACCGCCGCAGGTGCTCGATGTCCTCCTGCAGCGCGTCGCGCTGCTCCACGAGGTCGCCCAGCTCGACCCGCCGCCGGGTGGCGAGGTCGGCATCCAGCTGCGCGGCCTGCGCCTCGGTCTCCGCCAGCAGCTGGCGGCAGCGGGCCTCCGTCTCGCTGACCAGCCGGTCGGCCTCGGCGCGCGCCTCCTCCATCGAGGCGACCGCGGTGCGCTGGGCCAGCACCAGGGTGCGACGGATCTCGTCCTCGTCGCTGCGCTCGAGCAGGCGGCGCTCCGCCGTCGAGACCCGCTCCACGGCCTCGGCCAGGCGGTTCTGGAGCTCCTCGACCCCCGACGCCACCCGCTCGAGGAACTCGTCGACCTCATCGGGGTTGTAGCCCCGCCACTGCTCCCGGAACTGGACGTCGGTGAGGAGCTTGGGCGACAGGTCCATGACCGAAGCCTAGGAGGGTGGTCGGGGCCGCCGGCGCGATCCGCTCAGCCGATCATCATGCAGAGGAGGCGGGCGCCGAAGATCACCACGAGGGGCGAGAGGTCGAACACGCCGACGGCGGGGATCGAGCGGCGCAGCGGTCCGAGGACCGGCTCGGTGAGCGTGTAGGTGACCGAGAAGAGCTGCGCCCCGACCCCACCCTCCTGGAGCGGGAACCAGCTGAGGAGGATGCGGGCGAAGACGACGATGACGTAGAGGTTCAGCAGCGTGCAGATCACGGCGGCCTAGTCGCTCTCTCGAAGCCGACGCTTCTCCTCGGCCGAGACCTCCACGTGCGCGGGCGTGAGCAGGTAGAGCTGGTGGGTGACCCGCTCCATCTGCCCCCGAAGGCCGTAGCAGAGACCGCTGGCGAAGTCGACGAGTCGGCGCGAGAGGTCGCGGTCGACGCCTTGGAGGTTGACGATCACGGGCACGCCCGCCATGAACTTGTCGGCCACGTCCTGGGCCTCGTTGAACGACACCGGCGAGATCGCGTAGGGCTTGGGGCTCGGCCCCTGCGGCACCAGGGGCTTGACCACGGGGCTGCGGCGCACGGCCGTGACCCCCGAGGGCTGCTCGTGCTCACGCGGCAGCGGACGGACGGCGCTGACCTGCGCCTCGGGCGGCTCCGGTGGCGTGTAGCGCGACGTTGCGGCCCCGTGCCCCTGGACGCCGACCGGGGCGTGATCGTCGACGACCGGGGCGTAGTCGTCGTACTCGTCGTCGGGACCCAGCCCGAGGTACAGCATCGCTCGTCGCCACATCGACGCCATCCGGCCTCCTTGTCGCTTCAGTCTGGCGGATCTTGTGCACCTTGGCGTGGACCGAACAGGCCGGTGCCGACCCTGATCATCGTCGAACCCTCCTCGATGGCCACCTCCAGGTCGGCGGTCATCCCCATCGAGCGCTCGGCCAGACCGAGCTCGTCGGCCAGTGCCGTCAGGAGACGGAAGCCGGGCCGCGCCGCCTCGGGCGGACCGATCGGCCCGATGCCCATGAGCCCCCGCACCTCGAGGCCGGCGTCCCGGGCGGCGTGGACGAGCCCGGCGGTGCGCTCCGGCGGACACCCGCCCTTGGCGTCCTCACCGCTGATGTTCACCTGGACGAGGATCCGGGCGCCGGGGGCCCGGCGGGCCAGCTCGTCGATGACCGGCCGCCGGTCGACCGACTCCCAGAGCGCCACCACCGGCGCCAGCGCCCGCACCTTGTTCGTCTGCAGGCGTCCGACGAAGTGCCACTCGGCATCGGCGACCTCGGCCGACTTGGCGAGCAGCTCCTGGGCCCGGTTCTCCCCGAGGCGCGTCAGCCCGGCCCCGACGGCGGCGCGGCACACCTCGGGACCGTGGCCCTTGGTCACGGCGACGATCGTGACCCGCTCCGGATCACCTCCGGCCCGGCCGATCCGATCGCGCAGCGCCGCCACGCGGGCGTGGAGGTCGACGCCGGACGAGGGGGCCTACTTCAGGAACGAGGGGACGTCGAAGTCGTCGTCGCCATCGCCCTCGAGGTCCTCGTCGACGTCGCCGTCGTCGAGGTCGAGGCCGCGCGCGGAGGTGGTGGGTCGGGCCTTGCCCTCCTCCCACCGGTCGAACCCGGCGGCGATGACCGTCACGCGGACCTCGTCGCCCATCGCGTCGTCGATGACGGCGCCGAAGATGATGTTGGCGTCGGGGTGGGCGACACCGTGGATGATCTCGGCCGCCTCGTTCACCTCGAGCAACCCGAGGTCGCTGCCGCCGCTGATCGACAGCAGGATGCCGCGGGCGCCCTCGATCGACGTCTCGAGCAGCGGGCTGGAGATGGCGGCTCGAGCAGCAGCGGCCGCCCGTCCCTCGCCGGCGCCGTACCCGATGCCCATCAGCGCCGAGCCGGCGTTGTTCATGATCATCCGCACGTCGGCGAAGTCGGTGTTGATGAGGCCAGGGGTGGTGATCAGCTCGGTGATGCCCTGCACGCCCTGCAGGAGCACCTCGTCGGCCATCTTGAACGCGTTGAGCATCGACGTCTTCTCGTTGGAGATCGTCAGCAGCCGGTCGTTGGGGATGACGATGAGGGTGTCGACCTTCTCCTTCAGGCGCTGGATGCCCTGCTCGGCCTGCACGGCGCGTCGGCGGCCCTCGAAGGCGAACGGGCGCGTCACGACGCCGATCGTGAGCGCGCCGATGCCCTTGGCGATCTCGGCCACGACCGGTGAGCCGCCGGTGCCGGTGCCACCGCCCTCGCCAGAGGTGATGAAGACCATGTCGGCGCCCTGGAGGGCGGCCTCGATCTCGGCGCGGTGGTCCTCGGCCGCCTGGCGACCGATGTCGGGATCGCTCCCGGCGCCGAGGCCCCGGGTCACGTCCTGGCCGATGTCGAGCTTCAGCTCGGCGTCGCTCATGAGGAGCGCCTGGGCATCGGTGTTGATGCCGATGAACTCCACGCCCTTGAGCCCGGCATCGATCATGCGGTTCACCGCGTTGGTGCCACCGCCGCCGATGCCGACGACCTTGATCACCGCGAGATAGTTCTGGGGATTGCCGGCCATGCTGCGCGCCTCCAACGTGCAAATGGCCGGGCTCGCCCTTGCGGGTCGCTCCCGGCCTGCACCTCAAGCAGAGGTCGAGGGTTCCCTCAACCTCAACGGACGGTGAACGGTAGAGCCTCGATCAGCCACGGGTCAAGGCGGGGACCCCGGGCACCCGCAGGTCGATGAGTCGCACGCCGCCGAGGTCGGCGCGCTCGAGGACGGCGGCCAGGGCCAGCAGCTTCGCCTCCAGCTGCGTGGGCGAGCCGAAGCGGACCACCGCCTCGCTCCCGGTGGGCAGCACGACCGTCGCCTCCATGCTCCCGTCGCGCTGGGGCCAGAGGGCCCGCAGCACCGGACGCAACGACGGCGGCGCCACGGCCGCCAGCTCGACCGAGCCCTGGAACCGAGCGCCGACCGCGTCGCCGAGCGCCACCGTGATGGGCCGGCCGGCGATGCGCACCAGCTCGAGGGCGGGCTCGCGCTCGACGGCGAGCTGCCGACCGCTCCGATCGACGACCACCCACCCGCCACCGGCGGCACGGACGGCCGCCACCGGCTCGCGCTCCACGACGGTGACGGTGACGGTGCCGGGCCACGACCGCCGAACCTCGGCGGTGGCGATCCACGGCAGGCGCGTCAGCGCCGCCGCCGCACCACCGACGTCGGCGGTGACGAGCGCGTCGCCGCGCTCGATGTCGATCGCCGCGAGCACGGCGTCGGCGCCGGTCCGGTCGGCACCCTGGATCCGGATGTGATCGACGTCGAGCAGGGGCGTGAGCGTCAGTCCCCAGAGCCCGGCCACCCCGGCGACGACGAAACCGAGCACGGCGATGCGGTGGAGGCGGCGCCGACCCTGATCGCGCTGCACCTCGAGGCGTCGGGCCCGGATGCGGGGATCGATCTCGGCCGCCGGCCGGGGCCGCTCCGGTGCCCGGGTGCTCACGCCGGGAACCCCACCAGGCGCAGCTCGGGTTGCAGCTCGATCCCCGACGCCTCCCGCACGCGGCGGCGCACCTCGTGGATCAGGGCCAGGACGTCGTCCGCCGACCCCCCGGGGTCGGCCTGGATGAAGTTGGCGTGCTTGGTCGACACCTCGGCGGTGCCGAGCCGGAGGCCCTTGCACCCTGCGGCCTCGACGAGTCGACCGGCGGAGTCACCCTCGGGGTTGGTGAACACCGAGCCGGCGTTCTGCCCTCCGGGCTGGTTCTCCCGCCGCCAGGCCACGATCTCGGCGATCGCGGCGGCCGCCGCATCGGGGTCGCCCTCGCTCGTCGCCAGGTCGGCCCACACGACCACCTGGGTGGGGCCGATCGACGACCGGCGGTACCCGAGCGCGAGATCGGCCGCCTCCACCACCCCATCGTCGCCGGTTGCGAGGTCGAAGACGCGGACCCGCAGGAGGTGGGCGGCGATGTCGGAGCCGTGGCCGCCGGCGTTCATGCGCACCGCGCCGCCGACCGAGCCGGGCACGCCGACCGCCCACTCGAGCCCGCGCCGCCCCGCGGCCGCCGTGCGCCGGGCCAGCACCGGCAGCGGCGTGGCGCCGCCCGCGCGCACGAAGCCGTCCTCGAGGTCGACCGTGGCGAACCCGTCGCCGAGGACGACCGCGAGCCCGGGGAAGCCGGCGTCGGCGACGAGGAGGTTCGACCCCTTGCCGACGATCAGCACCGGCAGGTCGCGGGCCTCCACCACCGCGCTCGCCGCCCGCAGGTCGTCCTCGTGCTCGAGCCGGGCGAACAGCGCCGCCGCCCCGCCCACCCGGTACGTGGTCAGCGGTCCCAGGGGCACGTGCTCCTCGAGGTTCATGACGCCCGCAACGCCGCCATGACCTCGTCGGGCACCGTGGTCAGGTCGCCGGCGCCGAGGGTGAGGCAGAGATCGCCGGGCCGGAGATGGTGGCGCAACCAGGCGAGCACGCCCGGCCGTTGGGGCAGGTACGCCACGTGGGCCCAGGGGTGGGCCTCGAGCACGGCATCGACCACGAGCTTTCCGGTGACCCCGGGGATCGGCTCCTCGCTGGCGGCGTAGACGTCGGTGACCGCCAAGAGGTCGGCGTCGACGAACGCGTCGGCGAACAGCCGGTGCACGTCGCGCGTGCGCGTGTAGCGGTGGGGCTGGAACACGCACACGATGCGGGGCCAACCGCCGGCCCGGGCCGCCGCCAACGCCGCTGCCACCTCGGTCGGCATGTGGTCATAGGAGTCCACGAACGTGATGCCGGCCACCTCGCCGCGCTGCTCGAACCGCTGACCGACACCCGGGAACGACGCGAGGGCGCGCGCAACGGCGTCGAACGGCGCCCCCAGCGCCACCGCCATGACGGCGGCCGCGGTCGCGTTCCGCGCGTTGTGCACGCCCGGCAGCGGCAGCTCGATCCGCCCGAGACCCTCGATCGTGAACTGCACGCCGAAACGGTGCCCGGAGCAGTCGACGATGCGGTGGTCGGCATCGGCACCCGTCCCGTACGTGGTGCAGCCGCCGACGGCCGCAGCGATGGCGGCGGTGCCGGGATCGTCGGCGCAGAGGACCCGGGGTCCCGGCGCGGCGGCGACGAACCGGCGGAAGCCGTCCTCCAACGCCTCCCACGTGCCCCAGTGGGCGAGGTGGTCGGCCTCGGCGTTGGTGACGATCACGGCCTCGGCGCCGAGGGAGAGGAAGGTGCCGTCGCTCTCGTCGGCCTCCACCACGAACCAGTCGCCCGCGGTCCAGGCCGTGCCGCTCCCGAGGCCGGTCACCTCGCCACCGACGAGGAACGACGGGTCCATCCCCGCCTCGCGGAGCGCGAGGGCGAGCATCGCGGTGGTCGTCGTCTTGCCGTGGGTCCCCGACACGCCGATCGTGCGGCGCGCTGAGCAGATGGCGGCCATCGCCTCGGCGCGCGACAGGACCGGCACACCGAGCTCGCGCGCGGCGAGGACCTCGCGGTTGGTGTCGCCGACCGCCGTCGACCGCACGAGCACATCGGCGGTCGTCACGTGAGAGGGGTCGTGCCCGATGCTGACGGCGACGCCCGCCGCCGCCAGGCCGTCGGTCACCTTCGATCGCTCCACGTCGCAGCCCGAGACGTCGTGTCCCATCGACCGCAGGATCCGGGCGATGGCGTTCATCGCCTTGCCGCCGGCGGCGACGATGTGAACCCGCTGCGGGCGCGAGATGTCGAGGTCGGCCATGTGATCCGTCGCGGAGGGTATCTGCGAGACTCGCACCGCCATGGCCGCTCTGGACTCGGGGACCGACCCGGCGTCGATCGTGATCGCCGCCGGCGGGACCGGCGGCCACATCACCCCGGGCCTCGCGCTCGCGGAGGCGCTCGCCGAGCGGGCGCCGGCGGCCCGCATCGCCTTCGTGGGCACGCGGCGAGGGATGGAGGGCGAGCTGATCCCGGCGGCGGGGTATCCCCTCCACCTCTATGACATGGTCCAGTTCGCCGGAACCGGTTGGCGCAAGGCGCTCGTGCCGCTGGCCCTCGTCCGGTCGGCGATCCAGGCCCGGTCGATCCTCCGCCGCGCCGGTGCCCGTGTGGCGGTGACGATGGGGGGCTACAGCGGCGTGCCGCTCGTCATCGGCGCCCGCCTGGCCGGCGTGCCCTCGATCGTGCACGAGCCGGGTGCCGTGCCGGGCAAGGCCAACCTCCTCGCCGCCCGCTTCACGCGCAACATCGCCACGTCGTTCCCGAACACCCGGTTCCCCCGTCGCGAGGCCCGACTCGTCGGCTACCCGCTGGGCCGGGCGATCACCGCCTTCGACCGCGCCGCGCTGCGGCCCGAGGCGCGGGCCGCCCACGGCCTCGCCGACGGCGACACCCTGATCCTCGTGTCCGGCGGCAGCCAGGGCTCGGTCCGCCTCAACGACCTCGCCCTCGATCTCGCCGCCCGCTGGGCCGGTCGCACCGACATCCGCATCCTGCTGAAGGCCGGCGCCCGCAACCACGAAGCGGTGGCAGCCGCGCTCGCCGGTCATCCGGCCGCGGGGATCGTCGATCTCGTCCGCTACATCGACTCGATGCCCCACGCCTACGCCGCCGCCGACCTCGCCATCACCCGCGCCGGCGCCGCCACCGTGTCGGAGCTGGCGGTGGTCGAGCTGCCGGCCGTCCTCATCCCCTTCCCCCACGACGAGCACGACGAGCAGCTGCACAACGCCGAGCCGCTCGTGGCCGCCGGCGCCGCGCTCCTCGTGCGCGATGCGGAGGCGACCGCCGACGTCGTCGGCCCCCTGATCGAAGCGCGGGTGGCTGATGGCGCGATGCTCGATGCCATGCGAACCGGCACCCGAGCGTCGGCCCGACCGGAGGCCGCGGATGCGCTGGCAGCGATGGTGCTGGAGCTCGCCCGATGAGGGTCGGCCCCGAGGAGCCCGTCGTCGACGCCCTGCCCCGCCTGGCGGGCGTGGGGGCAGTCGTCGACGGTGACCGCTTCCTCGGCACGATCACCGACGCCGCCGTCCGGCGCCGCCTCCTCGCCGAGGCGGATCCCGCCGACCTCGTGTGCGGCGACGTGCTCGACGACGAGCCGGTGGTGGTCGCCCCGGGCACACCCGACGACGAGGTTCGGGCGCTCCTCTCGTCCCGGCACGTGCGGGCGGCGGCCATCGTCGACGGCGAGCGGTTCATCGGGCAGACGACCGTCGAGGCGCCGGTGCCGGCGGCGACCGCGCTCGCGCTGGCCGGCGGTCGGGGTGAGCGGCTCCAGCCTCTCACGTTCAAGGTCCCGAAGCCGCTCCTGCAGGTCGGCGGCCGCTCGATCCTCGAGCGCACGCTCGAGTCGATCTACGCCTCGCGCATCGAGGACGTGTGGCTGGCGGTCAACTACATGGCCGACATGATCGAGGAGCGCATCGGCGACGGGGCGCGCTTCGGCCTTCGCATCCGCTACCTCCGCGAGGAGCAGCCGCTCGACACCGCCGGCCCGCTCACGCTGATCGAAGGCGAGCCACCGGGACCGATCGTCGTCACGAACACCGACCAGATCACGAACATGTCCTTCGCCCGCATGGTCGACTACCACGTCAGCGAGCAGGCCGACGTGACCGTCGCCGCTTACATGCACGAGGTTGCCATCCCCTACGGCGTCTTCGAGCTCCGCGGCACCGATCTGATCGGCGTCCGCGAGAAGCCGACCATCCGCTTCCCGGTCAACGCCGGCTACTACGTCGTCGACCCGGGGAGCATCGCGCTCATCCCTCGCGGCGAGCGGTTCGGGATGGACGAGCTCATGGATGCGGTGATGCGGGGCGGAGGTCGCGTCGTCGTCTTCCCGATGGTCGAGAAGTGGATCGACATCGGGACCCCGGAGGCGCTCGAGCAGGCGCTGCTGCTGTTCGCCACAGGCGAGGAGGTCTGAGGGTGTCCACATCGTGGGAGGGCGTCAAGGTCTGCGTGACCGGCGGTGAGGGCTTCATCGGGAGCCACCTCGTCGAACGGCTCGTCCGCGAGGGCGCGTCGGTGCGCGTGCTCGCGCTGTACAACCCCTTCGGCCGGTACGGCTGGCTCGATCCCGCCGTCCACACCGACGTCGAGCTGCTCCCCGGCGACGTTCGCGACCGCGGCCGGACCTTCGAGGCCGTCGACGGCACCGAGGTCGTGTTCCACCTCGCCGCCCTCGGCGGCATCCCCTACAGCTACGTCGCGCCCGAGTCCTACGTCCAGGTGAACGTCGAAGGCACCGTGAACGTGGCCGAAGCCGCCCGGCGGGCCGGCGTCCGGCGCCTGGTGCACACCTCGACGTCGGAGACCTATGGGACGGCGCGCACCGTGCCCATCGCCGAGGACCACCCGATGCAACCGCAGTCGCCGTACTCGGCCTCCAAGATCGGGGCCGACAACATGGCGCTCTCGTACCACCACGCGTTCGACCTCCCGGTGGCCGTCATCCGCCCCTTCAACGTCTACGGCCCTCGGCAGTCGACGAGAGCGGTCATCCCCACGATCCTCACCCAGCTGCACCGCGGGGTGAAGCGCCTCGAGCTCGGGGCGGTCACGCCCACGCGCGACTTCACCTACGTCGAGGACACCGTCGCCGGCTTCCTGGCGGTGGCGGCCTGTGACCGCGCCATCGGCCAGGCGGTCAACATCGGGTCGGGCAGGGAGATCTCCATCGGCGAGCTGGCCGAGCTGCTCATCGAGGTCGTCGGCACCGACGCCGAGCTCGTGACCGACGACGCCCGCCTCCGCCCGCCGGCCAGCGAGGTCGAGCGCCTCCTCGCCGACATCACCCGGGCGCGGGAGTGGACAGGCTGGGCGCCCTCGGTCGGCCTGCGCGAGGGTCTGACCCGGACCTCGGACTGGATCAAGGCCAACCTCGACGAGGTCGACACCCGCGGCTACGCCGTCTGAGATCTCGGGCTGTTGGAAGCCCCAGAAGGGCCTCCGTCGACCCGAGATCTGCGACAGGCCAAGCGCTACCGGGCGGGGACGGGGCGCATGGCCGGATGGGCCGGCGACCGATGGTGCACCGGGCGACCGACCCGGGCCCGTCCGTGGGCGGCGATGTTGACGAGCATC
>Ga0247717_1000083_pt1 | contig 27036 bp, 20 predicted proteins | sample 24E_NmetaG_FD_189047 | JGI IMG/M metagenome (GOLD analysis project Ga0247717, IMG submission 189047) | Soil microbial communities from hillslope of Landscape Evolution Observatory, University of Arizona, Oracle, AZ, United States - 2-4-E_N | ecosystem: Engineered > Artificial ecosystem >... | reverse complement strand
GTCTCCTTCGCCGCCCTGGGGGTGCCCGCCCCCCTGTGCGCCGCCCTCGCCCGCGCCGACATCACCGTGCCCTTCCCGATCCAGGCGGCCGCCCTCCCCAGCGCCCTCGCCGGGCGCGACGTCCTCGGCCGCGGCCGCACGGGCAGCGGCAAGACCGTCGCCTTCGCCGTCCCGCTGGTGGCCGCGCTGGCCGCCTCGGGCCGGCGCTCGGCTCCCAAGCGGCCGCGGGGCCTCGTCCTCGTCCCCACCCGGGAGCTGGCCACCCAGGTCTCCGACACCATCGCTCCCCTCGCCGCCGCCGCCGGCCTGCGCGTGGTCACCGTCATGGGCGGCGTCGGCATGGGCCCGCAGGTCACCGCCCTGCGCCGAGGGGTGGACGTGGTCGTGGCGTGCCCGGGCCGGTTGGAGGACCTCATCGGCCAGGGGCACTGCGCTCTCGACGCCGTCCACGTCACGGTCATCGACGAGGCCGACCACATGGCGGACCTCGGGTTCCTCCCGGCCGTCCGCCGGATCCTCGACCGCACCCCGGCGCGCACGCAGCGCCTGCTCTTCTCGGCCACCCTCGACAACGGCATCGACGTCCTGGTGCGCCGCTACCTGAACGACCCGGTCACGCACTCGGTCGACTCGGCCAGCGTGCCGCAGGCGGCGATGACCCATCACCTCCTCACCGTGTCCACGACGGACAAGGCCGCCGTCGTCCGCCAGCTGGCGGGCGGGCAGCAGCGCAGCCTCCTGTTCACCCGCACCAAGCACGGCGCCCGCAAGCTGGCCCGCCAGCTGGCGGCGGCGGGGATCCCGGCCGGCGAGCTGCACTCCAACCTGTCGCAGGGTGTCCGGGCGCGGAACCTGGCCGCCTTCGGCGACGGGTCCACCCTGGTGCTCGTGGCCACCGACATCGCCGCCCGCGGCATCCACGTCGACGACATCGGCATCGTCGTCCACGTCGACCCGCCGGCCGAGCACAAGGCGTTCCTGCACCGCTCGGGGCGCACGGCCAGGGCGGGAGCCGACGGCACCGTCGTCACGCTCGTCACCCCGGAGCAACGGGGCGACGTGCACGCCATCGCCCGCAAGGCGGGCATCCGGCCGGCGACGGCCACCGTCACCCCCGGCGACGCGCGCATCACCGCCATCGTCGGCCCGACGGCACCGCTCGTGCGGGCGCGGCCCCAGGTCGCGGACCGGCCGGCGCCCGTCTCGCGTCCTCGGCGCAGCCGTCCCCGCCGATCGGTGGCGTAACCCGCCACCGGTCTCCGTGCCGTCCGCGGCGCCCTGCGTTGTGCCCGGCGAACGGCCCCGTCCTACACTTCCGCGGTCGTGTCGGCGCCCACGGACCAACGCCAGCTGGCTGCCGCGTTCGCCGAGATCTCGCGCGCCCTGCTGGCCGAGCCCGATGTCCAGCGGACGCTGGCCCGGATCTGCGAGGTCGCGGTGCCCACGGTGGACGGCTGCGACCACGCCGTGGTCACCGTGCTCGCCCACCGTCGGCTCTCGACGCCGACGGCGAGCGACGTGACCGGCGGCACCGTCGACGCCATCCAGTTCGAGGTGGGCGAGGGCCCCTCCCTCGAGGCGATCCGCGAACAGCAGACGATCGTCGCCGACGACCTCGCCACCGACCCGCGCTGGCCACGGTTCTCCCGCCGCGCCGTCGAGGCCACCGGGGTGCGCAGCATGGTCGCCTTCCGCATGTTCGTCGCCGACCACACCATGGGGTCGCTCAACCTCTACTCCAGGGAGCCGGCGGCCTTCACCGAGGAGTCGCTGGCGGTCGGAGCCATCCTCGCCGCCCACGCCTCGGTCGCCCTGCGCGCCGCGGAGACGAAGGAGAGCCTGGCGCGCCTGCGGGAGGTGATGGAGGCCCGGGAGCTGATCGGGCAGGCGAGAGGGATCCTGATGGGCCGCCAGGGGATCTCGTCGCAGGCGGCCATGGAGATCCTGTGCCGGGGTGCCGACCGCCTGAAGCTGGAGTTGCGGGAGATGGCCCGCCGGGTGGTCGAGGGCGAAGAGGACAAGGGCCAGAAGCGCTGAGGCGCGCCCACCCGTCCGTGCTGGTCGGGGTCCCCACCAGCCCCGGTGCCGGCGCCGGGCCCGTCGTCCGGCCGACCGGCAGGGCCCCGGCGGCCGGCGTGGTGGTCGCCGGCGACCTCACCCCCGGCGACGTCATGGCGCTCGACGCCGGGTCGGTCCGGGCGGTGGCCACGGCGGCGGGAGCACCGCTGTCGCACGCGGCCATCGTCGCCCGCTCCCGGGGCATCCCCCTCGTCACCGGGCTCGGCCCCGCCGTGCTCGACATCCCCGAGGGGACGCTGGTGCTGGTCGACGGTGGAGCCGGCACCGTGCACGTCGACCCCGAGCCGTCGGTGGTCGAGGCGGCGGCGGCCCGGCAACGGGCGGCGGCAGCACGGGACGACGAGGCGCAGGCGCGGGCCATGGACGCGGCGCGGACGGTCGACGGCCACCTCGTCCCCGTGGTGGCGAACGTGGGCGGCCCCGACGAGGCCCGCGTGGCGATCGCCGCGGGGGCCGACGGCGTCGGCATGCTGCGGACCGAGTTCGCCTTCCTCGACCGGCCCCACCCACCGGGCGAGGACGAGCAGTACCTGGCCTACCGGCGCGTCGCGGACGCCCTTGACGGGCGGCCGCTGGTCGTGCGGACGCTCGACCTCGGCGCCGACATCCCCGCATGGGGCGGCATGGCGGAGCCGAACCCCGCGCTCGGCAACCGCGGCCTGCGCTTCACGCTCACCGCACCCGACCTCCTGGAGACGCAGCTGCGGGCGGTCATCCGCCTCGCCGCCGAGCGTCCCGTGCAGGTGATGTTCCCGATGGTGACGGGCGTGGACGAGGTGCGCGCCGCCCGGGCGTGCCTCGACCGCCTCGTCGACCGGAGCGGCTCGGCGCCGACGGTGGAGGTGGGCATCACCGTGGAGGTGCCGGCGGCGGCGGTCACGGCCGAGGCGTTCGCCCCGCTGGTGGACTTCTTCGCCATCGGGAGCAACGACCTCACCCAGTACACGCTCGCCGCCGACCGCCAGAACGCGGCGGTGGCCGCCCTCGCCGACGGGCTGCACCCCGCCGTACTCCGCCTGATCCGGCTGGTCGCCTACGCCGGGGAGGTCCACCGTCGGCCGGTGGAGATCGTCGGCGAGATGGCCACCGACCCTCTCGCCATCCCCATCATCCTGGGTCTCGGCGTGACGATGCTCTCGGTGCGCCCCAACGCGGTGGCGACGGTGAAGCAGGCCGTCCGGGCGACGTCGCTGGCAAAGGCGCGCGGCCTGGCCGAGGCGGCCCTGGACGCCGAGTCCGCCGCCGCCGTCCGCCGCCTCGCCGCCGCCCCCTGAACGGTCAGCGCGGCGTGAGTACGGCCAGGGGGATGTCCCGCTCGGTGCGCGACTGGTAGCGCCGGTACCCGTCGTAGGTGGCGACGATCACCGGCCACAGGCGCGCCTTCTCGCCGTCGGTCCCCGGCCGGGCCGTCATCGGGCGGCGGTCCCGGCCACGGGTGACCTCGACCTCGGGGTCGGCCAGCAGGTTGCGGTACCAGGCGGGATCGTGGTCGTCCCCGGCGTAGGAGGCCACCAGCACGACGGCGCCGCCGTCGTGGAAGTAGGTGAGGGGGACGGTGTGCCTCCGGCCGGTCCGCCGGCCGCGGGTGGTGAGCAGGAGGACGGGCATGCCGCCGAGGCGCCCGGCCACGCGCCCGCCCGACGCCCGGTAGGCGGCCACGTGGACCGCCGTGACGGCCTTGGCCGCCAGGTCCTTCAGGCGGGACGCCCGGCCCCGACGCCCCCGGCCGTGCCGCCGGCGCAGCCGGCGGCGGGAGTTGGCCGACTTGGCGAGCACGGTGCCCGCGTAGGGGACGCCGCCGAGCACCACCCGGCTGGCGACCGCCAGCCAGGCGCACACCGCCCGTTCGGCGATCCACACCGGCGCCATGAGGCTGGCCGTGGCCGGGAACACCCGGGCGCCGCCGTACCGTCGCCGGCCTGCCTCGGCGACCGCCATCGACAGGCCCGCGCCGACAGCCAGCGACCGGCCCCGGCGGCGCCGGACGGCGACGGCGACGGCGGGCAGGACCGCCAGCTCGCCCGCCAGGCGGCCGGGCACGGCGAAGCTGTCGTAGGCCTGCCGCACGCGTTGCGACCAGAAGTGCCGGGCCGTCGGGGGGAGGCGGCGCACGTAGAGGTCGGGCGCATGGAGGAGGGTGCCGCCGACCGCCTCGACGGTGCGGATGAGCTCGAGGTTCTCGAACAGGCAGTCGCCGTCGTAGCCCCCGGCCTTCAGGAGCGTCGACCGGCGCACGCCGAGCGTCCCCGGGTAGTCGGCCGCGAAGGCGCGGTTCAGGAGCGTGCGGGCGGTGTCCCACCGGGCGTGCCACGGGCAGGGCTCGAAGTGGTTCTGGGGACGGACGACGTCCGCCGACTCGAGGAGCGACGCCATGCGGGCGAGCTCGGCCCCGCCGTAGCGCACGTCGTCGTCGGCCACCACGATCCGCTCGTGGGACGCCGCCCGCACGCCGGTGACGACGCCGTTGACCTTGCCGTACCGGCCCCCCAGGTCGGCGTCCACCGGCACGTGGCGCACGGCCGGGCCGAAGGCGGCACCGTGCGCCGCGAACACCTCGGCGTCCGAGCCGTCCACGACGATCACCTCGGCGAGCCCGGCGAGGGACCGCACGTAGGCCGCGAGGTCGTCGTCGGCCACGGCCGGCCGCCGCAGCGGCAGGACGTAGGTCAGCGGGAGGGGGGTTAGCGGTCCCGGCACGGGCCGTCGGCCCCGGCCGTCGGCGGCTCGGGCACGGGCCCGAGCAGCGACGTCCGCCCGCCCTCCCAGCACGCCAGCAGGTGGCGGGTGAGGCGGTCCTCCACCAGCATCAGCGCCCGGGCGCCGAACACCACGTCGCCGGCCAGGTCGGGCTCCTGGGCCACCAGGCCGCCGGCCATCTGGCGGACGGCCACGACCTCGTGGTGGGCGTCGGCCTCCACGTGGACGTCGTAGAAGCGCTCGGCGCCGCCGCCCACGCCGAGCCGTCGCAGGGCGGCGGCGTAGCGGCCCATCGGGCCCACCGACGTCGACTCGAACACCGCCAGGTGGCCGACCAGGGCGCCGCGCCAGCGCCGGTGGAGGCCGAACATCGACACCAGGTTGGTGGTCGCCAGGGTCACCCCGGGCAGCAGGTCGACGTACGCGCCGTAGCGGGTGTCGAGCCCGAGGGCCGCCATGGTCGTGGCGAACAGCGTCGAGTGCATCTCCGCCTCGACGCCCCGCCCGTACTCGTCCAGCTGGATCTGCACCAGCGCCGCCTTCGCCCCTCCCGACAGGCGGGGGATGGCCCACGTGTGCGGGTCGGCCTCCTTCAGCTGGTACGCCGAGCGGTGCACGGCGAACTCGCGGAGGTGCGCCAGGTTGCCGCGGTCCAGCACCCACCTCGACAGCGACGGGCCGCCGGGGCGGCCGATGACGTCGGCCAGCGCCTGCGCCACGTCGCCGCCGGGGACCGGCACGGGGCCGACCGCGACCCGCAGGGCGTCCTCCATGGCGCCCTCGAGCGCCCGGCGCAGGGCGAGCAGCGACGGCTCCCACTCCCACCGTTCGTCGACGCCGTCGAACGACCGGTAGTGCAGCTCGTAGCAGCAGTAGAGCGCGAGCTGGAGGTCGTCGTCGGCCAGGACGTCGGCTTCCGCCGGCACGGGCGGGGGCAGGGCCAGCGGCCCGGGCCGGCGGGCCAGGTGGTCGAGCAGGTGGGCGGACAGCGGCCCTCGCGGCGCGGGCAGCGGGGGCGCGACCGGTGACGTGGTGTCGGGTGTGGCCAGTGCCCGGGGCGGCATCGCCCTCATCCGTTCCCATTCCCCGACCCGGACGACACTTCGGTCATGGGCCCTCGGGCGGTTCGGGCGGCACCGGGCGCATGGCCAGGTCGATGGCGGCCCAGATGGTGCGGGAGAAGGGGAAGAACGCCAACGGCGCCCCGATGGCGAACACGAGGGCGGCGAGGACCACCGGCGCCGACGGCGTGGTCGGGTCGGAGACGGCCCGGAACACGTATGCCAGGAGGGCGACGACGAGCAGCCCCTCGGTGACGGCCAGGTTGACCACGTAGGCGCCGAGCCAGAAGTCGCTCTCGCGCTCGAAGCGCAGGCCGCAGCGCGGGCAGCGGTCGACCATCTCGAACCAGCTGCGGAAGACCCGGCCCGACCCGCAGCGGGGGCACTTCCGGCGCACGCCCCGCCACAGCATCCGCCACAGCGACGCCGGCGCCCGCGCCGGTGCGGGCCCCGTCGTCACCGGGCGAGGCTACCGTCGCCCGGTGGAGCACCCGCCGCAGCGTCGCCGGCTGGCCGCCCTGGGCGGGGTGGTGGGACCGGCCGTCTTCGTTACGGCATGGGCGCTGCTGGGCCGCCGACTGCCCGGCTACTCACCGGTCGACGACGCCATCAGCCGGCTGGCCGCCGGGGGTGCCCCCGACCGGTACGTGATGACGGCCGGCCTGGTGGCGTTGGGCACCGGGCTCCCGCTGTACGGCTCGGCCCTGCGGGCCACCCTGTCGGGGCCGGCATGGGCCTGTGCCACGGCCACCGGCCTGGCCACCCTCGGCGTCGCCTCCTTCCCACTCGGGTCGCCCACGCCCGACCGCATCCACGGCGTGTTCGCCGGCATCGGCTACGCCACCCTGGCCGCCACGCCCCTCGCCGCCGCTGCTCCGCTGGCCCGGTCGGGGCGCACCGGGTGGGCGCGCCTGTCCGCCGCCGCCGGGCTGGTGTCCGGCGCGTCGCTGCTGGCCACGGTGGCGGGGCCCGGGTCGGGGCTGTTCCAGCGCCTCGGCCTCACGGCCGGCCACGCCTGGGTCGTGGCCAGCGCCCTCGACATCCTGCGCACGACGGGGCAGGGGGCGACGAGGGCCGGCCGCCAAGCCGGGGGGCGCCGGCATTGATCCTCGCCGACGTGGACGGGGTCGGCGCGTTCCGGCCCGACCGGCCGCTGTTCACCGACTGCTCGGCGACCGTCGCCACCGGTGACCGCGTCGGCGTGGTCGGACCGAACGGATCGGGGAAGTCGACCCTGCTGCGCCTCGTCGCCGGGGTGGACGAGCCGGAGGTGGGGACGGTCCGCCGGGGCCGGAACGTGCGCGTGGGCCACCTGCACCAGCAGCCGGACCTGGCGGCGGGCGACGTGCGCAGCGCCGTCGGCCCGTCCTGGGAGGCGGCGGCCATCCTCGAGCACCTCGGCATGGGCGGCCTCGGGGGGGCCGACGTCGCCACCCTCTCGGGCGGCCAGGCCAAGCGCGTCGCCCTGGCGCAGGTGCTCGTCGACGACGTCGACCTGCTCGTGCTCGACGAGCCGACCAACCACCTCGACGTCGACGCCATCGCCTGGCTGGAGGAGCGACTGGCGCGCTTCAAGGGCGGGCTGGTGCTGGTGACCCACGACCGCCACGTCCTCGACCGCGTCGCCACCCGGGTGCTCGAGCTCGACGGCGGCCGCTGCCACGTCCACGACGGCGGCTACACCGCCTATCTGGAGGCCAGCAGCCGGCGGGCCGGGCAGGAGGCCACCGCCGAGGTGGTGCGGCGCAACCTGGCCCGGGCCGAGCTGGCCTGGCTGCGCCGGGGCGCGCCCGCCCGCACCCGCAAGCCCAAGGCGCGCCTGGCGGCGGCCAGGACGATCGTGGAGGGCGGTCCGGGCGACCGGCCGTCCGGCCTCGACCTGGGCGCGGCCGCCGGTCGGGGCCCGGGCATGCCCCGGCTGGGCGACAAGGTCGTCGTCCTGCGCGGGCTCGGCCACCGCTTCGACGACGGTCCGCCCCTGTTCACCGGCCTCGACCTCGACCTCGAGCCGGGGGGCCGGCTGGGCGTGGTGGGCCCCAACGGGTCCGGCAAGACCACGCTGCTGGAGGTGATCGCCGGCCGCCTGGCCCCGGTCGAGGGCGAGGTCGACCGGGGGACCACCGTCCGCCTCGGGTACTACCACCAGCGGGGCGCCGACCTCGACCCCGACCTGCGCGTGCGCGACGCGGTGGCGGGCAGGGCCGGTCAGCCGACGTGGGACCAGGTGCGGCTCCTGGAGCGGTTCCGCTTCGACGCCGACGGGCAGTGGGCGCCGGTCGCCACGCTGTCGGGCGGAGAGCGCCGGCGGCTCCAGCTGCTGCTGGTGCTCGCCGCCATGCCCAACGTGCTGCTCCTGGACGAGCCGACCAACGACCTCGACCTCGACACGCTGCGGGCCCTGGAGGACCACCTGGACGACTGGCCGGGCACGCTCGTCGTCGTCAGCCACGATCGCGCCCTCTTGGAGCGCACGGTCGAGGACGTGCTCGTCCTCGACGGCGCCGGTCACGCCGGCATGGCCCCCGGCGGCTACGCCGGGTACGAGGCGGCCCGCCGCACCCGGGCCGCACGCACCGGGACGGGACGAGGGCTCCGCCCGACGGCGCCCGGCCGTGAGGGCGAGGCGGCGGGCGGGCCGTCGGCGCCCGGCGGCACACCGTCCGCAGGCGGCGTGTCGGCGGGCGGGCCGTCGGCGCCCGGCGGCACACCGTCCGCAGGCGGCGTGTCGGCGGGCGGGCCGCCGGCGCCCGGCTCCGAGCGGTCCACAGGCGGCGGCGCCGGGCGGCCCGTGGTGCCGTCCGCCGCCGGCGGCGCCGGCTCTCCCGGCTCCGCCGCGGCCCGGCGGGCCCGGCGGCGCTCCCCCAGCACGTTGCGACGACTGCTGGGCAACGCCGAGCGCGAGATGGCCGAGGTGGCGGCCGAGCGGGACCGCCTGGAGCGGGAGCTGGCCGACGCCGGCGCCGACCACGTGGCCCGGGCCCGCACGGCCGAGGCGCTGGCCGCCGCCCAGGCCCGCCTGGGCGAGGCCGAGGAGCGCTGGCTGGAGCTGGCCGAGGAGCTGGGCGCCTGACCGGCCGTGCGTCCCGGGAGCCGGCGTGCTGAGGCCCCGGCGGCGCCTGACCGACCGTGCGTCCCCGGAGCCGGCGTGCTGAGGCCCCGGCGGCGCCTGACCGGCCGTGCGTCCCCGGAGCCGGGCGTCTCAGGCCCGGCGGGCCAGCTTCACGTTGAGATGACCGGTGCCGGTGGCCTGCCAGAACCGCAGCCACAGCGGCAGGTACATCTCCATGCCGCGGGCGCCGGCGATGTCGCCCAAATCGACGATGTCGTCGGCCGGCCAGCCGAACGACTCCAGCAGCGCCCGGACGTCGGCCTTGGCCGGGGCGTCGTTGCCGGCGACGAACATGGTGTGAGAGCCGGGGACCAGCGAGGGGTCCACCATGACCTCGCAGTTCACCGTGTTGAGGGTCTTCACCACCCGGGCGCTCGGGAACCGGCGCTGGATCTGCTCGCCCAGGCTGTCGGTGTTGCACACGGAGAGGGTCGGGGGCAGGCCGGCCGAGACGTCGAGGGGATTGGCCACGTCCACCACGACCTTGCCGGCCAGGTTGTCGGCCCCCGCCGACACGAGGGCGGCGACGGAGGCGGTGCCGGCCGTGGCGTTGACCACCAGGTCGCCCCGCGCCGCGGCATCGGCGAACGAGCCCTCGGCGGCCGCCTCGCCGGCGCCGGCGGCCCAGGCGGCGGCCGCCTCGTTGCCGGCCCGCCGCGAGCCCATCGTGACGCGGTGGCCGAGGGCGACCAGCCTGGTGGCCAGGGTGCGGCCCACCATGCCGGTCCCCAGGACGGCGACGTGCACCGAGCTACTCGACCGAGAGGCGGCCGAGAAGGTCGGCCTTGGTCTCCTCGAACTGCTCGTAGGAGATGGTCCCGGCGTCGTACTGCTCGTGCACCTCGGCGATCCGCTCGAGCAGGGCGGCGGTCGACGCCTCGCTGCGGGGCGCTGCCGCCTCGACCGGCTCCTCGTCCTGCGCGGGCGCGCCCTCCTGGCGACGGGCGCGCTTGGCGGCCGCCTTCGCCTGCTTGTCGCGGTCCCGTTGGAGCTTCCCGAAGCTGCTGCGCTGGCCGGCCATACGTTGGCGTCCTCCCGGTGTCGACCGTTGGAAGCCACAGTCCTCGTGACGTCCGGAAACCTTCAGTTTAGGTGGGCGGGGGGCGCGCCCCCGGACAGCCGCCCTCAGACGGTGGGTGCGGCGAAGGTGTCGCACCCCGCCAGGTCGTCGGAGCGGTACCCGTTCAGGAACCACCGCTGGCGCTGCTCGGACGACCCGTGCGTCCACGACTCGGGGTTCACCTGGCCCTGCGCCTGCTCCTGGATCCGGTCGTCCCCGATGGCCGCCGCCGCGTTGAGCCCGTCGTCGATGTCCTGCTGGGTGAGCTCCTCGATGAACCCGGTGGCGACCGCCCCCCGGGCCCACATGCCGGCCAGGCAGTCGGCCATGAGCTCCACCCGCACGGCCGAGCTCTGGGGGCCGGTCGAGCCGTCGCGGGACCGCTCGAGCACGCCTTGCAGGTTCTCGACGTGGTGGCCGTACTCGTGGGCGATCACGTACGCCTCGGCGAAAGGCCCGCCGTTGGCGCCGAAGCGGGTGCGGAGGTCGTCGTAGAAGCCGAGGTCGATGTAGATCCGGCGGTCGAGGGGGCAGTAGAACGGCCCCACGGCCGACGACGCCTGGCCGCAGCCCGTGCTCACCCCGCCGCTGAAGAACACCGTGGTCGCCGGCTGGTACCCGGGCAGCTTGTCGCCCCAGAACGCCTGGACGCTGTTGATGACGGCGACGGCGCGGCAGTCCTCGCGCTGGTTGGCGTCCTCTCCGGTCCGGCACTCGGCCGACAGGTCGGTCTGCGGCTCGCCCAGCGGGATCCCCCCCGTCCCGCCGCCTCCGCCGAGCAGCTGGATGACCAGGAAGACCAGGCCGATGATGCCGCCGCCGCCGACGGCCAGCGGCCCCATGCCACGCCGGTCGGAGACCTGCGAGGTGTCCAGCTCGACATCCCTCCCGAACCGCACGGCGCCACCTTCCTTGTCGTCCGGCCGGAGCCTTCCCCGTCCGGGCTCCCGCTACCCCGTCGCGTTTGCCGCGACGACGTGGCGGGAAGGCGTGCGTCGATGTTCGTGTGGACCAGGCGCTCGGGTCAACCCGGACGGGGCCGGTTCCTGTGGTGGCCGCTCGTCGTCTCGATCGTCGTGTCGGTCGTGCTGACCGTCGTCCTCAACGCCCTCTGACCGTCTCGGCCACGACGTAGTCGACGACGTCCTCCAGGCGCCCGGAGGACTGGTGGGCGCGGCGCTGGCGGGCAGCGCCGGTGCCCCGCCGGAGGGTCCGCTCGACGAGCGCCGACACCTCGTCCCACTCGCCGGCGTCCTCCAGCTCGGGCCGCACGTACGCCAGCAGCGACGCCACCACCTCGGCGGCGGGCGCCGCCCGGCGGGCGGACAGGTCGAGCAGCTCGGCGTCCAGCCCGTGGCGGGCCGCCCGCCACGTCGCCACCCGGATCAGCTCGGTGCGGAGCGCGGGTTCGGGCCGGCCGTCGGCCGCGTCCCGGGCGCAGGCGCGGCACAGCGCCCGGATCAGGCCGGCGGCCATGACCGCGTCGTCCACGTCGAGGCACACGTCGGTCACCCGGAACTCGAGGGTCGGGTAGCGGAACGAGGGGCGCACGTCGAAGTAGAGCCGGGCGGGGGCGTCGACGCTGCCGGTGGCGAGGAGGTCGCCGACCAGCCGGTCGTACTCGGCGCGGTCGGCCAACCGGTCGGGCGTACCGGCCGTCGGCCAGCGCCGCCACACCTCGGTGCGGAAGCTGGCGTAGCCGGTGTCGGCCGCCATCCAGAACGGCGAGTTGGCGGCCAGCGCCACCAGGGTCGCCAGCCACGGGCGGGCCCGGTTGAGGACCCGGATGGCGAGCTCGGGGTCGTCGATGCCGACGTGGACGTGGCACCCGCAGATCAGCTGCTCCCGGGCGAGCTGCTGGTAGTCCTTCTCGAGGCGCAGGTACGCCTCCTCGGGGGTGATGCGGACGTCGCGCCAGGAGGCGAAGGGGTGGCTCCCGGACGCGGCGATGGCCGCGCCGTGGGGTTCGAGGGCGGCGGCCAGTCCCGACCGCAGCCGGTGGAGGTCGCGCCGGACGTCGTCGAGATCGGTGCAGACCGCGGTGCCGACCTCGAGCTGCGAGATCTGGAGCTCGGCCTGCACGCGGTCGCCCAGCTCCCCCCGGGCGGCGGCCAGCAGCTTGTCCCCGTCGAGGCGCGGGGCACGCGTCTCGGGGTCGACGACCAGGTACTCCTCCTCCACCCCGAGGGTGAAGTCGCCCGGCGCCGGCATAGGCCCGGCGCCTACCCGCGGCGGCGCCGGCGGAAACGATGCCTAGGAGCGGCGAGTGGACGACGTGAGTGCAGAGGCGACGCCTCTTCCCGGGCAGTGCCACTCGCAGGCCCTAGGTTCGGTGGATGGACGCGGACACCCGGTCGTTGGTGCTCCTCGGCGCCGGGTACCCGGCGGCGGTGGCCGTGCTGGTCCGGTGGCTCCCCGTCGTGCGGGAGCGGCGGTGGCGGTGGCTGGCCGTCCACCACCTGGGCATGGCCGCCATCGTCGCCGGACTGCTGACCGCCCGGCGACCGGGGGCGGCAGCCGCCAACGGCGCCTGGCTGGCCGTGTCGTCCGCCTGGTACCTGGCGGGCGCCCGCCGCCGTTGAGGCGGCTCAGCGGAAGTCGCGGGACCGGGTCGGCAGTGCCAGGTCCAGCGGCTCGATGCGCTCGGCCACCACGTTGATCACCCCCTCGGCCCGCTCCAGGCGGCCCCGGACCAGCAGGGCGGGGCACGAGCGGGCCACCCGGCGGTGGCGGGCCCACACCCCGGGCGAGCAGATCACGTTCACCAGGCCCGTCTCGTCCTCCAGGTTCAAGAACGTGATCCCCGAGGCGGTGGCCGGGCGCTGGCGGTGGGTCACGACGCCGCCCACCAGCACGCGCGACCCGGGCTCGGCGTCCCACAGGGCGGCGGCGGTCAGCACGCCGAGCACGTCGAGGGCGGGGCGGGCGAACTCCGTGGGCGACGAGTCGGGCGACAGCCCGAGGGCCCACAGGTCGGCGGCGGCCCGCTCGCGGGCCGACATGGCGGGCAGCTCGGGCGCCGACTCCCCCGTGACCACCCCCGCCAGCCTCCCCGCACGGGACTGGCTCACCGCGCCCGCCGCCCACAGCGCCCGGCGGCGGTCCAGCGGGACGGCGCCACCGTCCGCGGCGGCGGCGACCCCGGCGGCGAAGCAGCCGAAGGCGCCGGCGGTGGCCAGGGCCTCCACCTGCGGCTCCGTGAGCCCGCAGCGGCGCACCACGTCCTCCATGGAGGTGTAGGGACGACCGTCGTCGATGCGCCGGGCCACGTCGTCGCCGATGGTGCGCACCGACCCGACGCCGATGCGCACCGCCGGTTGCCCGTCGCCCCGGTGCCTTCTGGCACCAGGAACCGACACCCCGATGCCGGTTCCTGGTGCCAGAACGGGCTCGAGGGTGGCCTTCGCCGCGCTGGCGTTGACGTCGGGGCCGAGGATGGTGACGCCGTGGCGACGGGCGTCGGCGGTGAGGGTCTGGGGCGACCAGAAGCCCATGGGCTGGGCGTTGAGGAGGGCGGCGCAGAAGGCGGCCGGGTAGTGGTGCTTGAGCCAGGCGCTGGCGTAGACCAGGTAGGCGAAGCTCACCGAGTGGCTCTCGGGGAAGCCGAAGTTGGCGAACGCCACCAGCTTGTCCCAGATGGCGTCGGCCGTCGCCCCGGTGACGCCGCGCTCGGCCATGCCGTCGTACAGCCGTCCCTTGAGCGCCTCCATGCGGGCCTGGCTGCGCTTGGAGCCCATGGCCTGGCGCAGCTGGTCGGCGTCGGCCGCGCTGAAGCCGGCCACGTCGATGGCCATCTGCATGAGCTGCTCCTGGAACAGGGGGATGCCCAGCGTCTTCCGGAGGGCCGGCTCCAGCAGCGGGTGCAGGTACGTCACCGGCTCCTGGCCGTTGCGGCGGCGGATGTAGGGGTGGACGGAGCCGCCCTGGATGGGACCGGGGCGGATGAGGGCGACCTCCACCACCAGGTCGTAGAAGTGCCGGGGCCGCAGGCGGGGCAGCGTCGCCATCTGGGCCCGGCTCTCCACCTGGAACACGCCCACCGAGTCGGCCCGGCAGAGCATGTCGTAGACCTCGTCCTCCTGGGGGAGGGCGGCCAGGTCGACGTCGACCCCGTGCGCCTCGGCGACCAGGTCGACCGCCTCGTGGATGGCAGTGAGCATCCCCAGGCCGAGCAGGTCGAACTTGACCAGGCCCACCGCCGCACAGTCGTCCTTGTCCCACTGGAGCACGGTGCGGCCGGGCATGCGGCCCCACTCCACCGGGCACACCTCCACCACCGGCCGGTCGCAGATCACCATGCCGCCCGAGTGGATGCCGAGGTGGCGGGGGAACCCCTGCACCTGGGAGGCCAGGTCCATCACCGGGGCCGGGATGTCGTGGTCGGACGTGTGCGACAGCGGGCCCCAGGCGTCGACCTGCTTGGACCAGGCGTCCTGCTGGCCCGGTGAGTGGCCGAGGGCCCTGGCCATGTCGCGCACGGCCGAGCGGGGGCGGTAGGTGATGACGTTGGCCACCTGGGCGGCCCGCTCCCGCCCGTACCGCTCGTAGACGTACTGGATGGCCTCCTCGCGCCGGTCGGACTCGATGTCGACGTCGATGTCGGGGGGGCCGTCCCGGGCGGGCGACAGGAAGCGCTCGAACAGCAGGCCGAGGGCGACCGCGTCGGCGTTGGTGATGCCGAGGGCGTAGCAGACGGCCGAGTTGGCGGCGCTCCCCCGCCCCTGGCAGTAGATGCCCGAACGCCGGCAGAACTCGACGATGTCCCACACGATGAGGAAGTAGCCGGCGAAGCCCAGCTGCTCGATCATGTCCAGCTCGTAGCGGATCTGCCTCCATGCGCCCGGGACCCGCTCGGACTCGGGCGGCCCGTAGCGGCGGCGGGCGCCCTCCTCGGCGAGCCGGCGCAGCCACGTCATCTCGGTGTGGCCGTCCGGCACCGGCCAGTCGGGCAGGCGGGGGGCGACCAGGCGGAGGTCGAAGGCGCACTCCCGCCCGATCTCGGCGGCCCGCTGGACCACGCCCGGGTAGCGGGCCAGGCGGGCGGCCATCTCGGCGCCCGAGCGCAGGTGGGCGGCGCCCGACGGGGGCAGCCACCCGTCCAGCTCGTCCAGGCTGCGCCGGGCGCGCACGGCGGCCAGGGCGGTGGCCAGCGGGCGGCGGGCGGGGGTGGCGTAGTGGACGTTGTTGGTCGCCACCAGGTCGACCCCCACCCGCACCGCCAGCTCGGCCAGGGCGTCGTTGCGGGCCGAGTCGAGCGGGTCGCCGTGGTCCCACAGCTCGACGGCCACGTTGTCCCGGCCGAAGCAGGTGACCAGGTCGGCGAGGGTGCGGGCCGCCGCGGCGGGGCCCCGCTCGACGAGGGCGCGGGGAACGGGCCCCTTGCGGCAGCCGGTGAGCACCAGCCACCGCCCGCCGGCGGCCTGGCACAGGGCCGACAGCGAGAACTGGGGGCGGCCCTTCTCCCGGCCCTTCAGCTGCGCCTCGCTGATGACCCGGCACAGCCGGGCGTACCCCTCGGCGTCCCGGGCCACCACGACCAGGTGGTCACCCTCGGGGTCGGGAACACCCTGCCGCGGCCCACTTCGCGATGGCGCACCAGGTGCTGGCGCGCCATCGCGAAGTGAACGGGTGGGGCCGAGGCTGAGCTCGGCGCCGAAGACGGTGGGCACGCCGACGGCGGCGGCCGCCTCGGCGAAGCGCACCACGCCGTACATGCCGTCGTGGTCGGTGAGGGCGAGCGCCGAGAGGCCCAGGCGGGCCGCCTCCTCGGCCAGCTCCTCGGGGTGCGACGCCCCGTCCAGGAAGCTGAAGTTCGAGTGGCAGTGGAGCTCGGCGTAGGGCGTGCGGAGGGGCGACGCCCGCCGGGGCGGCGCCGACGGCTCGAACGGCGGCCGCTTGCGCGACCACGCCGGGCTGTCGCCCCCGTTGGCGCCGACGGGCACGTCGGACAGCCGACGCTCCAGCTCCGACCACGGGATGCGCGGGTTGCGCCAGCCCACGACCGCTCACCCGCTCACTTCACTTCGCGATGGCGCGCCAGGGGGTGGCGCGCCATCGCGGAGTGAACGTGGTCAGTCATAGGACGCCTCCGCCCACCAGCGACCGCCCTCGAGGGCGAGCAGCCAGGCGGCACCGCCGGCCACGACCTGGAAGCGGGCGCGGCGCCGGTGGGCGGCGGCGTCCCACCAGCGCTCGTCGACCGGCCACGGCCCCGCCCAGCCGGCCACGTCGGCCCAGCGGCCGCCGCCCACCGAGACCCGGGCGGGCGCGGCGGTGACGGCGCCCCGCCCGGTGACACCCACCGGCGCGCCCGTCGCGTTCACCACCTCGGCAGCCAGCGGCGGGGCGAAGAGGGTGGCGGGCGACGGGGGCGGCACCTGCCCGGGCCATGGCGGATCGGGGGGACGGGCCGGCTTCCGGGCGTCGCCCCACGGCACGAGGGTGACCCGCTCGGCCGGGTGGCGGCCGCCGCTCGCGACAGCCACGACGACGGCCTCGGGCCCGAGCATCCCCTGCACCCGCGCCAGCGCCCGGGCCGCCCGCTCGTCGGCCTCCGAGACGCCGCCCCAGAAGCCCAGCTGGCGACCGTCGTCGGGGACGACCTGGTCGGGGACGAGGCGCAGCCGCGTGAGCCCGCCGGTGGGCCGGTCGGGCGCGCCCGACGTGGCGTTGACCCAACCGTCGATCTGCCAGCGCACCCGGTCGGCGATGGCCGAGGGCGTGAGCGCCCCGTCGGCCCGCCACAGCCGGGCCAGGTGCTCGCCGTGCTCGGTCTCCGCCTCGATGCCCACCCTCGTGCAGGCCAGGCCACGCGTGGCCAGGGCGCGGTGCAGCTCGTCGGCCAGGGCCCTGGCGGCGAAGGCGGCGGTGTCGACCCGCACGGCGGGCGGGTCCAGCTCGACCTGGACGGCGAAGTCGGGCGGCGGGTCGTGGCCGACCAGCGGCCGCTCGTCCAGGCCCCGGGCCAGGCGGTGGGCGACGGCGCCGTCCCCGCCGAAGCGGGCGAGCACGTCGGCGGGCGGCAGGGCGGCGAAGGCGCCCAGCGTGGACAGCCCCAGGCGCACCAGCAGGTCGGTGAGCTCGGGGCGGTCCAGGGCGGTGACGGGGAAGGGGGCGAGGAAGCGGGCCGACTCCCCGGGCGGCACCACCACGCCCCGGCGGGCGGCCAGGGAGGCGGCGAAGGCGCCGTCGGCCACGCCCACCCGGGCGGTGGGGCCGCCGTCGGCCACGACGGCGGACACCGCCTCGGCCACCCGGGAGGCGAGGGCGGCGTCGCCCCCGAAGTAGCGGGACGGGCCCCGCGTGGCGACCGCCACCACGCCCGGCCGGACCACCTCGACCCGGGGGGCGAAGGCGGCGACGGCGGCGGCCACCGGCTCGAAGGCGCGGGCGTCCCGGCCGGGGTCCGCCTCCACGACGGTGAGCGCCGGGCAGCGGGCCTGCGCCTCGCGCCGGCGCAGTCCCCGGGCCACGCCCTCGGCCCGCGCCGCCGCCGAGCACGCCACCACCCGGTTGGCGAACACCACGGCGGCCGGCTCCCCCGCCGCAACACTGGCGGCGACCACCGGCCAGTCCGCCACCCACGCCACCAGCGTGCGGGTGGCGCTCATGGCCCGGCCGGGGCCCCGACCCCGGCCTCCTCCACGAGACGGGGCCCCCGACCCCGTCCGTGGCCGTCGGTGCTCATGGCCCGGCCGGGTCGCTTCCGGCGGCAGAAAAGGGCGAATAGCGCCCCGTTTTGCCGCCGGAAGCGCATCGGGAGGCTCATCCCGCCGAACCCCCGGCGACGCGCAGGCCCGCGCCCGTGTCCGCCGCCTGACCGACATCGGCCGACGTCGCCCGGCCGTCGGCCGAGGGGAGCCACAGGCGGCCCCGGCGGGAGCGGACGGCCGCGCCCCGGCCGTCGGCCACCACCTCGACCAGGCGGGCCGAGAGGTGGCCGGCCCCCCCCTCCACGCCCTCCCACGACGAGGACGCCACCGACAGGCGGACATCGGCGCCGTCCCACCGCCCCAGGGGAACGAGCACCGCCCCCCGCTCGCGGGCCCGGGCGGCCAGGCGGCGGGCGTCCCCGTCCCGCAGCGAGCGCCCGGGCGGGCACACGGCGACCACGTCGAGGCCGTCGAGCAGGGCCGCCACCACCGCCGCCCACTCCCGCCCGGGCGCCGGCACGACGGCCAGCCGGGCGGTGTCCACGCCCGCCTCGGCGGCCGCGGCCGGCCCCAGGGTCGGCACGCCGACGACGGCGCACCACGACCCGGCGGCCGACGGTCCGGCCAGCAGGGCGAGGGCGAGCGACGTCGAGTCGACGACCGCCACCGTCGACCCCCGTCGCAGCCCGCCGCCGGGGAGCAGCCCGGCCAGCGGCGGCGACACCGGCAGCAGCCGCCCGCCCAGCGAGACGGGGCGGACCGACTGGGCAAGGCCGCCGAGGGGCGACGAGGGAAGCGGCGGCGAGGCGAGCGCCATGGGCCTCCCAGTATCGAACGTGTGTTCGCCAACGTCAACCGCCGGGCTCATCCGGGGAGAGCTCCCGGGCCTTGCCGTGTACCATTTCCGTCTGTATGGCGACGTCGGAGCGGATCACCGCCGCGTTGACCGAGACAGCCGACGCCCTGTCCCGGCAGCTCGACGCCGCCCGGCGGCGGTCGGTCGCCCTCCACCGGGGGGGCGCCGACGACGATGCCATCGTGGCCGAGACGGCCCTCGCCGTCGCCGCCGCCAAGGCCCTCGGCTGCATCACCGGATCCGAGTGGGACGACGAGCTCCAGCCGGACGCCGCCGAGGGCCCGGGCGAGCCGTCGCCGCCGGGAGGCAGCTGATCGGCGAGGCGGTCGGGGTGATCGGGTCGAGCACAGAGGGCGAGGAGGAGTGAGCACGGCAGGGGCGACGGGCGTGGCGCAGCCATGAGCCTCGTCACCCGGACCGTGGTGATCGGGGGGACGGTCGCCATCGCCGTGGTGGCGAGCACCACCCTGCGGGCCAGGCAGCTCACCCCCACGGCCCGCATCGAGATCCCCTCCGAGCTGGTCTCGGTCTACAAGGGGGCGGCCCAGCGCTGCGGCGGGCTGCCGTGGCAGGTGCTGGCGGCGATCGGGTGGGTCGAGTCGCGCCACGGCGCCGGGGCGATCGACCACGAGACCGGCCAACTGGCGAAGCCCATCGCCGGCGCGCCCTTCGACGGCCAGGACGGCCGCCCCAGGATCCCCGATCCCAGGTCGCCCGACGGCTGGACCCACCCGTTCGGGCCCATGGGCCTGCTGCCGTCGGCCTGGGCCCAGTACGCCACCCTGGCGCCGGGGCGGCCGGCGGGCGCCACGCCGGACATCCAGAACGCCTGGGACGCCATCTACACCACGGCCGAGGAGCTGTGCGGCAAGGCGCCCGTCATCGTGGACCTGAACCGGTCGATCCGCGGCCACAGCCCCGACCCCGTCGACGTCATGGAGGTGCTCGTCAAGGCGTCGCGCTACGGGTCGGGCGACGAGGTCCCCGACGTCGCCGCCCTGGTCGAGGCCGCGTCGGGCGGCGGCGACGCGGGCGGAGGCGTCGCATCGAGAGCCACCGCAGCGGCGGCACCGAGCGGGAACACGTCGTCCGTCGCGAGGACCGTCGTGCTCGCCGCCGCCCGGATGATGGGCGTCCCGTACGTGTGGGGTGCCGAGTCCCCGACCGACGGCTTCGACTGCTCGGGGCTGGTGTGGTGGGCCTACAAGGAGGCGGGGCTCAGCGTGCCCCGCACCACCGACGGCCTCATCGACGCCGGGCGCCCGATCACCAGCGGCGCCCTCCGGCCCGGCGACCTCCTCTTCACGCGGGGCGGCCAGGTCGTGCACGACTTCGGCCACGTCGCCATCTACGCGGGCGGCGGCCTCGAGGTCATCGCGCCGCGGTCGGGGAAGTCGGTGACGGTCCAGAAGGTGGACCTCGACCGGGTCCAGGCCGTCCGCCGGATCCTGCCCGACTGAGTGACGCCGTTCAGCGGGCGTCGGTGCCGGCGGCGGGGACGGCGGCCGGGTCGGAGCCCAGGTCGGACAGGCGGTACCACCCCATCAGGCGGGAGAGGTCGGCGTCCGAGGTGATGCCCTCGGCCCAGACGCGTCCGAGCGGCGTGGTCGCGAGGAACCGGCGGTAGGCGCCGGTGGCGACGTCGGCGGCCGGGTCGGCGAGGACCGCCCGCCGGTGCTCCCGCAGCGCCTCGCCGGCGTCCCGGAGGAGCGCCGTGGCGCCGGTGGGGTCGTCGTAGCGGCGGTCGAGGCTCATCGCCGTGGCCAGGACGGCCGTGCTCCGGAACGCCCTGGCGTCGAGGTCGTCGGGGCCGTCGAGCACCCGCGCCGCCCGGGCCGCGTAGGCCAGCCGGGTGCGCAGCTGCTCGATGCGGTGGTGGAGCCGGGCGTCGTCGTGGCCCGGGGCCTCCAGCCGGACGAGGTCCTCCAGGTCGCGGACGACGCCGGCGTGGTTCGCCTCGGTGAGGGCCGCCAGCGCCCGGTTGACCCCCACCACCAGCGACGACCACGAGCCGTGGACGGTGAGTACCGCCCGCTCGTCGAGGCACTCGGCTTCGAGCGTCCGCCCGTCGGCGACGGGGAGGGGCGCCCCTCGCTCGGCGTCGTCCGGGTCGCCGGGCCCGGGCTCCTCGCCTCCCGTCACCGTGTAGGGGTTGCTCCGGTAGCGGTCCCGGCCGCCCGACGACTCCTGCCGGTGGCACCGCAGCGTGGTCTCCGTGCCGTGGTCGGGCGCCCGGAGCACGACGTGCACCACCTCGGGATGCTCGTCCCGACCTTCGCGCGCGACGTCGACCACGACGACGAACGGGGCGTCGGCGACGATCGCGTCGCGCCGGGGCGGAAGCAGGGGCGGCTCCTCGTCCGCCGTCTCGACCACCCGTACCTTGGCGGGACGGGCCGGCACCCCCTTCGCCGCCGGCGCCCCCTCGTCGACCAGCTGGAGGGAGGAGTGGGTCAGGTCGCCCAGGTGGGCGAAGGCGGCGACCATGGCCTCCTTCACGGTGGCGCCGGTGAACTCGACCTGCGAGAGCGGGCGCGCCCTGGCCGGCTCCACGGTGACGACGACCGGGCGCAGCTCCTGCTGCGCCGCCCGCGTGCGCAGGAGGGCTTCTTCGGCCGCGGCGGCCAGGCGGAGGCGCTCCCGGCGGCGGCGCGCCGGGCGCCACCAGGGGACCCGCCCGCCCCAGGCGTCGTCCGTCCAGCCCCAGCGCCCGCCGCCGAGGCCCTTGCCGCCCGACCCACCGACGCCCGACCCGTGGCGCTGGCGGCGCCGGCCGCCGAGCACGCCCAAGAAGCCGTTCCGGGGGAGCCGCCCGAGGCGGGCGGGCGGCGCCGCGAAACCGCCCAGCCCGAGCACGACGCCCAGGTTGCCGACCGACGCCGCCCACCCGAGGGCGGCGTCCACCAGGAGCCCGCCGTGGACGGGACGGGGCACCGGCGTGGTGGGGAGCAGGGACCAGACGACGCCCGCAGCGGCGCAGGCGGCCGCCGCCACGCTCAGGGCCCGGCTCTCCCCCGCCTCCCGCTCGGGGCCGGGCACGGCGGCGAGGGACGCAGCGGCGTAGGCGAGCCCGGCGAGGGCGACGGCGACGGCGACCGGGCGCTGCTCGAGGAACCCGAGCCCGTCACCCCGGGCGAGGACGACGAGCCCTCCGGCGACGGGAACGCTCACGGCGAGAACGGCGGCGGCGCGGCGCCACGGGTGGCCGGGGACGTCGGGCGAGCGGTCGTCCCCGTCGGCGGTCGGTCCCGGGGCCTCCGCGCCGGCGGCCCGGCGCCACGGGTGACCGGGGACGTCGGGCGAGCGGTCGTCCCCGGCGGGGGTCGGTCCCGGGGCCTCCGCGCCGGCGGCCTCGTCTCGCAGGTCCTCTCCGACCGCCGTTCCGACCACCGGGGCGCCCGCGCCGGCGGCCTCGTCTCGCAGGTCGACGACGAAGGCGGCGGCGCCGGCGTCGTAAACGGCGGGCGGCTCGGCGTCCCGGGGGGCCGCCTCGTCGGCGGGCTCGGGCGGCCGCTCTCCCGGCGGCGGCCGCCGGCCGACGAGCCGGGCGGCGGCCAGGCCGGCCACCAGGAGGACGGGCGTCAGCCGCCCGTGGAGCGTGAGCGTGCGGACGACGTCGGCCGGCCCACCGAGCACGGCCGGCTCCCCGGCGACCAGGTGGCGGTGGCGCCACTGGAACACCGAGTGGTCGAACGCCGCCAGGGCGACGGCGAGGGCGGGCACGACGAGGGCCACCTCCCGGCGCAGCCGGACGGCCAGGCCGGCGGCCAGGCCGGCGAGGGCCACCTGTCGGCGCAACCGGAAGGCGGTGCCGGCGGCCAGGCCGGCGAGGGCGGCCACCATGGGCAGGCCGGCGAAGTACACGGCCGGGTCGCCGCCGGCCGCCGGCACCCGCGAGAGCCCGGCGGCCAGGGGCGAGACGTAGTCGGGGGCCACGTGGGCGGCCGCCGTCGCCAGGCTCGTCCCCACCACCAGGAAGCCGAGCCCGGTGGCCAGGCCGGCCAGGGCGGCATCGACCGGGCCCTCCCCGCAGCGGCCGGTCCCGGTCCGCCACGCGAACACGACGGGCGGCCCGCACACGGCGACGACCTCGATCACCGGGGCCACGTCGAGGGCGCCCGCCCCGGCCACCCGGAGGAGGCGCTCGGCCACCAGCACCGAGACCGTGGCGCCCACCGCGCCCAGCCCGAAGAAGGCAGCCAGACTGCTGGGCCGGATGGCGGCGCCGCCCTCCGCGGCCGACCCCACGACGGGGTTGCCGCCGCCCGCCCCCAGCCCGAAGAACGACGCCGGGCCGGCGACGCCCACAATGGACGGGCGGCCGGCGAGCACGCCGACCTCCAGGGCGAGGAGGGCCGGCAGCACGAGCAGGTCGACGGCGGCGGCGGCGCCCTGCGGCGCGCCGGGGCGGAGGACCACCCACACGAGGGCCGCCACGGCGAGGACGGCGGTCACGACGGGAAGGGGAACGCCGGCGCTGGCGGCGGGAGGAACGGCGTCGGTGCGGGCGCCGTCCGCCGCGCCCGCGGCGCCCTCGTCGCCCGCCTGCTCGCGCTCGGGCGTCTCGACGGCCATCAGCCCAGCACCACGACCTCGACGCGGCGGTTCTGCTGGCGGTGCTCCGCCGAGTCGTTGGGGACCAGCGGCTCCGTCTCCCCCAGCGCCTTCACCACGAACCGCTCGGCGGTCACGCCGCTCACGCCGACCAGGTAGTCCCGCACGGCGGCGGCTCGCCGCCCGGAGAGCGCCAGGTTGAACTCGGGTTCGCCGACGTCGTCGGTGTGCCCCCGCACCTCGACCTTCGACCCTCCGTAGTAGGCGAGCAGGGTGGCCACCTTCTCGAGCGTCGGCTTGGCGTCGTCGCGCACCTCGGCCTTGTCGAAGTCGAACAGCACCCGCTCGGGCAGCGGCACGACCAGCCCGGCGGCGGACTCGACGGCGTCGAGGTCGTCGATGATCTGCTGCACCTCGGCCGGCTGGGCAGGCGGCGCCGACGTCGTCGTGACGGCGGGCGGCGGCGGGACGGGCGGGGGCGCGGTCGCCGGAGGCCCGGGAAGGGCGGCGGTGCTGACCACGGCGAGCAGGGCGACGACCGGGACGGCGGTGGCCAGGTCGCGGCGCCTGGTCATGGCAGGGTGGTCCACCCGTTGACGGTCGCCGTCCCCCGGTCGAACACCACCCGGGCCCGCAGGGCGGGGCCGGAGAGGACGTCGAGGGTGATGGCGTCCACCCACGCCCGCACCGTCTGCGGCATCGGCGTCGCCGTGAGGTCGAGCTCGACGCGGTAGGCGACGGAGAGGCCACCCACCTGGTTGGCGGTCACCAGCCCGCACGCCTCGAGATCGACCTGGTCCTCCACGGAGGCGACCCCGGTGTGCGTGGGCAGGGTGACGGGGTGCGACGGGCACGGCGTTCCGTTCAGGCTCACGGTGACGATGACCGACCCGATGGCCGGCTCCTCGCGGTGCTTCACCCGCAGGACGGCGGCACCGATGGACGCGTCGGGGGCGAGCGGCGTCGTGAACGCGTTCACCGTCAGCTCGGTCGGCACCGGGTTCGCCGTGTCGATGGTGGCCTCCGCCTCCGTCCCGTCGACCTGCTCGGCCGCCTGCGGGTCGGCGAAGGTGGTGGACGCGGCGCTGCCCCCGATGTTGCCGTTCGGGTAGACGGTGAACACCACCGCCTCGGGCGGGATGCCGGTGACGGGCCGCCGGTTCCCGGGATGGGCGGCGATGCCGAGGCGCAGGACGCGGCCGATGAGACCCCGGGTGAACACCTGGGACTCGACGGCCGCCATGGCGATGTCGAGGGCCGCCGTCGGCGCGTACACCGTGCCGGCGACGGCGAACCGCACGGCGTGGTCGGGAGCCGTCGGCGCCACCTTCACCAGCGCGCAGCCGGTCGTGGGGTACGGGCCCTGCGTCACGCACCCCGAGAGGGGGGTGAACGCGGGCGGGCGGTACACCAGCTCGAGCTCGATCCCGTCCACCTTGGCGGTGGCGGGCGACGAGAAGGCGACGTCCAGCTCCACCCCGTCCAGCCGGAACGTGGCCAGGTCGCCACCCGGCGCCAGCTCGGCCGTGTAGGTGACGCTCATCCCGGCGAGCTGGGCCGGGTCGGTGAGCCCGCACGCGGCCACGTCGACGGTGTCCACGGCCATGGCGCCGGGCCGCGCCGGGATCGTCCGCGGGGTGCAGGTGCTGCCGGGGAACGAAACGGTGGCGGTGACGGGGCCGGTCTGGCCGTCGTCCTGGTGGGCGATGCGGAGCACGGCCGACGCCACGTTCGCCCCCGCCGGCGCAGCGGGGGTGTCGTAGCCGCTGAGGGTCAACGACGCCGAGCCGGGCCCGCCGGCGGCCAGCTCGGCCAGCGCCGGGGCCCCGTCCACGGCGCGGGCGTCGTCGGCGGCGGTGAAGCCGGAGACGGCGCCGGTGGTGGTGGGGACGTGCTTCTCGACCGGCCCGGCCCCGAGGGTGGCGTTGTAGGCCACCGACAGCGCCGACAGCTCGGACGCGTCGTCGAGCCCGCACCCCTTCAGGTCGACCCGGTCGACGCCCGGCGCGCCGCTGCGGCGGGGCAGGGCCGTGGGCGTGCACGTGTGGCCGGGGAAGGTGCCGACGACGCTGACGTCGGCCGGCCCGTCCTCCTGGTGGGTGACGACCAGCCGGGCCGAGTCGATGGCCGACCCGGCGGGCAGGGCCACCCGGCCGAAGTCGCCGAGGGTCAAGGTGGCGGTGCCGGCCCCCCCGGGCAGCGCCGCGTCGGACGTCAGCGCGGTGGGCTGCTCCCCGGCCGCCTTGGCGTTGTCGGGGTTGGTGAACGTGGTCGACGCGGCCGTGGCCGCCCGCCGCACGGTCGGCGGGCGGTAGGCCAGGTCGAGGACCACGCCGTCCACCCGCGAGGTGGCCGCCGCGCCGCCGGCGTCGAGCGTGGCCGTGTAGGTGACGACCAGGCCGTTCAGCAACGAGGCGTCGTCGAGACCGCAGGCCTTGAGGTCGACGACGTCGACGCCGAGGGCGCCGGGCCGGTGGCCGAGCGCCGGCGTGGGGCACGTCGACCCGGCGAAGGGGACCGACAGCGTCGGGGCGCCCTGGTCGCCGTCCTCCCGATGGGCGATGCGCAGACGGGCCGAGTCGACGAACGAACCGGGCGGGATGGCGGGAAGGTCGTACCCGGAAAAGGCCAGGCTGGCCGTGGTGGTGACGGCGTCGAGGGCGGCGTCGGCCGTGAGCGGCGTCGGCACCTCGCCGATCACCTTGGCGTTGTCCGGGTCGGTGAACACCGTCGGGGTGACCGTCGACGCCGGCCGGGCGTCGGGCGGCGAGCGGGACACGACCTCGAGCTCGATGCCGTCCAGCGACGCCGTTCCCGCCACTCCGGACGGCGCCAGCGCGACCTCGTAGCCGGCCGTCGCCGCCGCCAGCTCGGCCGGCGTGTCCAGCCCGCACGCCTTCAGGTCGAGGCGGTGGTCGGTGACGGTCGTCGGGCTGAGCGGGACGACCAGGCCGGTGCAGGTGCTCCCCGGGAAGGCCACGGTGACGGTGGGGGGCGCCAGGTCGCCCTGGTCGCGATGCGCCACGCGCAGCCTCACCGAGTCGAGGATCGTCCCCGCCCGCAGCGGGGGGTCGCCGAGGCCGACGACGGTGAGCCCGGCGGAGGGCGTCGCCGCCGAGAGCGCGGCGTCGGCGGTGAGCGGCGCCGGCTGCTCGCCGATCTCCAGCGCCCGGGGGGCGTCGGCGAACCCGGTCACCGCCGTGGCGGCCCCCGGACGGCGGCTGGTCGGCTCGCGGTACACGACCTCCAGGGCGATGCCGTCCAGCGTCTCGGTCGCCTGCGTGCCGCCCGCCGCCAGCGTGGCCTCCACCGTCACGGAGAGGTCGGTGAACAGGGCGGGGTCGCCCAGGTTGCACGCCGCCAGCAGGTCGACGCGGTCCTCGGTCCCCGCACCGGGCCGGAGCGGCAGGGCGGGAGGGGTGCAACCGCCGGCGGGGGCGCCCGGGAACTCGACCTTCGCGGAGAGCGGCTCCATGTCGCCGGCGTCGTGGTGCGACACCCGCAGGGCGACCGCTTCGACCAGCGCCCCTGCCGGGACGCCGGGCTTGAACCCCTTGAACACCAGCTGGGCGACGGACCCCGGGCCCGGCGCCAGGTCGGCCGTGGCGGCGGCCACCGGCGTCTCGCCGATGACCACGGCGTTGCCGGGGTCGGTGAAGCCGACGACCGTCGGCACCGCGGTGGCCTCGATGGTGTGGGCGTTGCCGGCGGGCGGGGGCGCCATGCCGTACAGGGCGATGGACTGGTCGGCCGGGTCGGGCCTGGCGCACAGCTCCACCTCGCCCTTCTGCACGAGCAGGTGGGAGCCGCCCCCCAGGACGACCTGGACGCCCTCGGGCGGCCCACCGCCGGCGTCGCTCCGGCAGCTGCCCGGCACCTCGACGGCCGGGCGGGCCGGCGCGAGGGGGTCCCACCCACGCGGCGCCCCGCCCACCACGTCGACCGTCGGGTCGTTCACCGTCCACGTC
>Ga0247717_1000081_pt1 | contig 27166 bp, 31 predicted proteins | sample 24E_NmetaG_FD_189047 | JGI IMG/M metagenome (GOLD analysis project Ga0247717, IMG submission 189047) | Soil microbial communities from hillslope of Landscape Evolution Observatory, University of Arizona, Oracle, AZ, United States - 2-4-E_N | ecosystem: Engineered > Artificial ecosystem >... | reverse complement strand
GCGATTTCGCCTTCCTTGACCTTCCAGGCGACGATCTCGCCCTCGTGGACGCCTTCGCCGATGTCGGGAAGCTTGAACTCGAAGACCATGGTGGATCGCCTCAGTAGCTCTTCGCCTTGCGGATCGCCGCGAGGACGCGGTCGACCGTGGGCATGTAGTCGTGCTCGAGCGTGTAGGGGAACGGCGTGTCGAAGCCGGTCACGCGGTAGATCGGGGCCTCGAGCGCGTCGATCGCCTCTTCCGCGATGAGCGCGGAAAGCTCGGCGCCGAAGCCCGTCGTGCGCGGCGCCTCGTGGACGATGACCGCGCGGCCCGTCTTCCGCACCGACTTGAGGACGGCTTCCTCGTCGAGCGGCACGAGCGAGCGCAGGTCGACGACCTCGCACGAGATGCCCTCGGCCTCGGCCTCCTTCGCGGCCTCGAGCGAGATGTGGAGCATCGCGCCGTACGCGAGGAGCGTGACGTCCTGGCCCTCGCGCGCGGTCGCGGCCTTGCCGATGGGGACCGTGTACGCGCCGTCCGGGACCTCGGCCTTCATGGCGCGGTAGATGCGCTTCGGCTCGAGGAACATCACGGGGTCGGGGTCGCGGATTGAGGCGATCAGGAGACCCTTCGTGTCGTAGGGGTTCGACGGGATGACGACCTTGAGGCCGGGCGTGTGCGTGAAGTACGCCTCGCCGGACTGCGAGTGGTAGTGCCCGCCGCGGATGCCGCCGCCGTACGGCGTGCGGATGACCATGGGGACCGTGTACTGGCCGCCCGAGCGGTAGCGGATCTTCGCGGCCTCGTTCACGATCTGGTCGAATGCGGGGAAGATGAAGTCCTGGAACTGGATCTCCGGAACCGGGCGCAGGCCGTTGAGCGCCATGCCGATCGCGGCGCCGATGATGCCGGCCTCCGCAAGCGGCGTGTCGATGACGCGGGCCTCGCCGAACTTGGCCTGGAGGCCGTCCGTCGCGCGGAACACGCCGCCGTTCTTGCCGACGTCCTCGCCGAGGACGACGACGCGCTCATCCTGGTCCATCTCCGTGAGCAGGGCGTTGTTGACGGCCTGCACGAGCGTCATCTCGGGCATCAGTGTTCCTCCGTGTACTGCTTGAGATCGGCGAGCTGCTTCTCGAGCTGCGGGGTCATCTCCTCGAAGACGTCCGTGAAGACGTCCTCGACGGGCGGGGCCGCCGTCGCTTCGGCGGCCTGCACGGCGGCCTGGATCTCGGCCGTGACGTCCGCGCGGAGCTTCTCCTCGCGCGCCGCGTTCCACGCGCCGCGCTTCTCGAGGTAGAGCCGGAACCGGTCGATCGGGTCCTTCTTCTTCCATTCCTCGAGAAGCGCCGGCGGGACGTATCGCTTCGGGTCGTCCGAGGAGGAGTGCGGGCCCATGCGGAAGGTGACCGCCTCGATGAGCATGGGGCCCTCGCCGCGGCGCGCCTTGTCGGCGGCCTGCTTCATCGCCACGTACATCGCGAGGGCGTCGTTGCCGTCCACGCGCAGGCTCTCCATGCCGTACGCGATCGCCTTCTCGGCGAAGGTGTCCGTCGCCGACTGGAGGCGGACGGGAACCGAGATCGCATATTGGTTGTTCTGGCAGAGGAAGACGACCGGGCACTTCCAGACGGCGGCGAAGTTCATGCCGACGTGGAAATCGCCCTCCGAGGTCGAGCCGTCGCCGAACGAGGCGACCGCGACGTGCTTCTCCCGGCGGAGCTTCATCGCGTACGCCGCGCCGACGGCCTGCGGGACCTGCGTGGTGAGGGGCGAGGAGATGGAGAAGAAGTTCTGCTCGCGGTAGGCGTAGTGGTTCGGCATCTGGCGGCCCTTGTTCGGGTCCTTCGCGTTGCCGTAGAGCTGGTGCACCATGCTCTCGACGGTCGCGCCGCGCAGGAGCGCGACGCCCGGGTCGCGGTAGTGCGGGAAGTACCAGTCTTCGCCCGTGAGCGCGGCGCCCGCGCCGACGTGGACGGCCTCCTGGCCCTCCGATCCGATGTAGAAGTTGATGCGGCCCTGGCGCTGGAGGTTCATCCCGCGCTCGTTGAGCATGCGCACGCGGACCATCGTCTCGTAGATCGCGACGAGTTCGGCCTCCTTGAGGGCGGGCTCGCGCTCCTTGACGACGGTGCCGTCCGGCTTCAGGACCTGGAAGAGATCAGACTTCGCTTGCATGGATCGGGGAACCTCCCGTGTCGTCCGCGAGCGCCGCGGCGCGGCGCTCTCGCGCGAGCAGGTTGGAAAGGAAGAGCTCGCCCGCCTTGTAGGACGAGCGCACGAGCGGCCCGGAGGCTGCGTAGAGGAAGCCCATGTCGCGGGCGATGGCCGCGTACTCGTCGAACGTCCCGGGCTTCACGAACTCGACGACGGGCAGGTGCCACGACGAGGGGCGCAGGTATTGGCCGAACGTGACGACGTCCACGTCGGCCGCCCGGAGGTCCACGAGGGCGTCGAGCACCTCGTCCTCGGTCTCGCCGAGCCCGAGCATGAGGCTCGACTTCGTCTTGCGCGTCGGATCGAGGCGCTTCAGGGCGCGGAGCACCGCGAGGCTCTGGTCGTACGTCGCCCGAGGGTCGCGGACCGTGGGCGTGAGGCGGCGCACCGTCTCGACGTTGTGGGCGACGACGTCGGGGCCGGCGCGGACGACCTCCGCGAGAAGCGCCTCGTCCCCCTGGAAGTCGGGGATGAGGACCTCGACGAGGAGGCCGGGGTGGTCCTCCTTGAGGCGGCGGACGACGGCCGCGAAGTGGCCCGCCCCCTGGTCGGGGAGGTCGTCGCGGTCGACGCTCGTGAGGACGACGTACGTGAGGCCCATGAGGCCAACCGACTGCGAGACCTTCGCGGGCTCGTCCGGGTCGAGGGGCGCCGGGTTCTTCGCGGTCTTGACGGCGCAGAAGCGGCAGCCGCGCGTGCACGTGTCCCCCATGAGCATGAAGGTCGCCGTGCCGGAGCTCCAGCACTCGGCGACGTTGGGGCAGCGCGCCTCCTCGCAGACGGTGTGGAGCGACCGCTCGCGCAGCGTGGACTTGATGCGCGAATAGGCTTCGCCCCCTGGGGGCGAGATCGTCAACCACACCGGGAAACGCGCCGCCAAAATCTCGCTCCGTGCGCCGATTTGGCTAGCGAAAGGGGGACCCTTTCATAACCTTTTGGGGATGCCGGAACGCCTTCGAAACGGGCGGTCGCCGGGGGCCGGAAAGGGAAGCTTCTAATCGCCGGCGCGACGGACCCCGCGCATGGAGCGCGAGCGCGCGCGCTGGATCATCGCGGCGGGGGTGGGGCTCGTCGTCGCCACCGCGGGGCTTCACGCCTATTGGGTCCTGTTCGCCGCGAGCGTGAGCGCGGAGGGATGGGCCGCGGCGGGCGACGACGCGACCCTGCGCGAGCGCTTCGGCGACGTCGTGCGGCTCCACGGCAAGGTGGTGCGGGCGGAGCCCCACGGCGGCGGCATCGCCGTGACGCTCAACGACGGCACCGGCCGCTTCGTCGTCCCCCTCGACGGCGTGGCCGTGAAGAGCGGTCAATGGCTCCTCGCGACCTACCGCTGGGACGAGGCGCGCGGCGCCTTCGTCCTCGAACACGTCAAGAACGACATCCAGCCCGAGATGGTGTGGGGCGGCTACGGCGCCGGGGTCCTCGGCATCCTCCTCGGCCTCGCGGTGAGCCCGCGCCGCGCGCGCGGCGATCCCGACGAGGAGCCGCTCCCCGGCGAATGGGGCAACCTCATCAAGTGGCGGCCGCCGAGCGATCCCCAGGCGGTCGCGACCGCGATGCGCGCGCCCTCGTTCTCGCGCGCGGGGCCCGCCCCCGGCTTCGAAGGCGAAGCCGTCGGCGCCGCGCTTGCGGGCCTCGGACAGGCCGGCGCGCCCCCGCCCGCGGTCGACGCCCCTTCGCCCGCCTGGCTCGCGGCCCAGCGCGCCGCGGCCGAGCCCGCTCCCGCGCCGCCGTCCGCGGCCGCGCCCGAGCCGATCCCCGCCGGGCCCGCGATCGACGGCCCGCACGTCGCCGTGGCGCTCGCGCAAAGCGCGGAGGAGATCCGCGGCAAGCTCGACATGGTGGAATCCCTCCTCGAGCAGCGCGGCCTCGTCACGGGCTTCCGCTACGGGGAGCGCGACGCCGCGTACATGCTTGCGCCGGGCGCGACCGCGGAGGACGTGCTCTCCGTGCTCGCCCTCGCGGGCGTGCCCCTCGCCGACGCCTGATCACGCGAGCGGGCCCGCGTCCGCGTGGAGCTTCCGCAGGTCCTCGACGAGCGACCCGAGGTCGCGCCCCGGCTGACGCGCCTCGGGCCACGCGGGAGGCGACGCGCCCGCGAGGGCCGCGACGCTCCCCGCGACGCTCCGGCCGAGCGCGACGGGATCGTAGCCCCCCTCGAGGACGGCGACGACGGGCGCGATCGCCGCGAGCTTCGAGAACAGGTCGTGGTAGTAGAGGCTCGAGAGGAGCAGGTGACCGAGCGGGTCCGCCGCGTGCGCGTCGTACCCCGCGCTCACGACAAGAAGGTCCGGCGCGAAGGCCCGCAGGGCCGGGAGGAGCAGCCCTTCGACGAGCCCGTCGAATCCGCGCTCGCCCGTCGCCGCGGGAACAGGCATGTTGAGCGTGTAGCCGAGACCCGCGCCCGCGCCGCGCTCGCCGGCCGCGCCCGTGCCGGGGTAGAGCGGCCATTCGTGGAGGCTCGCGTAGAAGACGTCGCGGCGCGCGTAGAACGCGTCCTGCGTCCCGTTGCCGTGGTGCACGTCCGGGTCCACGATCGCGACGCGGCGCGCGCCCGCGGCGAGCGCGGCCTCGGCGGCGACGGCCGCGTGGTTGAGGAGGCAGAAGCCCATCGCGCGGGTCGGCGTCGCGTGGTGCCCCGGAGGTCGCGAGAGGACGAAGGCCGCGTCGGCGTCACCCTTGAGCGTCCGGACGGCCGCGTCGGCCGCGGCGCCCGAGGCGAGCAGCGCGGCGCGCCACGAGGCCGGAACGACGGGCGTGTCCGCGTCGAACGCCTCGCTCCGCGCGCACTGCGCTTCCACCGCGTCGAGATGCTCATCGGGGTGGACTCGGCGGAGCAGGCTCCGCGACGCCGGCGCCGCCGCGACGGTCTCGACGCCCGCGCAATCGAGCCGCGCGAGCGCCCGACGGGCCTCGACGAGCCGCGTCGCGTTCTCGACGTGGAAGCCCGTGTCGTGCCGGTCGAAGGCGTCGTGGTCGTAGAGGAGGCCGCGCTTCACGCCGGTCGATCCCGACGCGTGTCCTTAACGCTTCACTCGAGGCCCTTCTTGCGTCTCCACGCCGCGGCTTCGCGCGCCTCCTCCTCTGCGGCGCCCGTGAGCGGATGGCCTCCGCGGTGGCCTCTCGTCCTGGGCATGGCGCTTCCCGTCACGGTCACGTCGTCCTTCGCGGTGTCATGTCCTCGCTTGCGTTGCATCTCGTAAGTGCGCGCGGTCGCGTCCGGGGGGTTCGACCGGAACGCGAGATCCTCGCTCATGAGGCTGTTGTCGGCGCTCGTTTCCGCGTTGCCCGTCGGGCCCCGGGAACCTTCGTCGTCGAGCGTGACGTCCTCGGCGCCCGCCTCGTTCAGGAACCGCTCGCCCGAAGGCGACACGGACGACGGCTTGCGGCGGGGCATCAACGAGCCTCCCCGCCGGGCCCGAACCCGCTTTCCCGCGGCTCGTTCCCGCCGCCGGCTCCGCGGCGCGAGGCGCGCTCGAACCAGGCGCGCCGGTCCTCGGTCTCCGCGGGCGGCGTCGCGAACACGTCCGGCTCCGCGACGCCGGGCGGACCACGCTCGGCCGCTTCGCCGAGCGCCTCCTCCCGAAGGGTTTCGAGATGCCCGAGGACGTCGGCTTCGTCCCAACCCGCGCGCTCGGCGACGAAGGCCGCAAGCGCCTCGTCCCGCCCCTTGTAACGCTCGGCGTCCGCTTCGCGCACGCCGGGCCACGAGGCCGCGACGAGGCGCTTGAACGCGGCCCACGCCGGGGCGTCCTTCGGGTTGTGGGGGACGTCGCGATTGCCTTTGAACGCCGCTTCCTCGGCGAGACCGTGGAGAAGGGCGCTGCGCTCCGCACCCCGCACGTTGGTGTCGAGCGGGCGCTTGACCTTCTCGGCGTTCCTCATGGCCTCTTCTCGTCCAATGACCCTTCATGAGGGTTGTCGCCGATCGGTCGTTCCCGCGGCCGGTTTCAGGCGTCGTCCGGCGGGAAGCGACTTAAGCGAAAAAGGCCCAATCACAAAGGATGCCTCCCGTCGTGGAGCTGGACGACCAGAGCTTCGAGCCCTTCATCGGCGACGAGAACGTTCTCGTGGATTTCTCCGCCGAATGGTGCGGCCCCTGCCGCTACCAGGAACCGATCCTCAAGGAGCTCGCCGAGGAGACGGGGGGAAGCGCCCGGATCGGCAAGCTCGACATCGATGCGAGCCCCAATGTCGCGGGTCGCTTCGGCGTCATGGGCGTTCCCACGCTCATCGTGTTCCGCAAGGGCCGCGAGATCCGTCGTTTCGTCGGCGTGACCGCGAAGGACCGCCTCAAGGACGCGCTCGAGGCGCGTTGACGTGAACCGGGCGCGCGCCATCCTGATCGTCGTCTGCGACGGCGCGGGAACGGAGGGGCGCGCGTTCCGCGAATTCTGGCTCGCGGATCTTCGGGGGAACGGTTCTGGCGCTCCTGGGGCCCGTTCGGTCGACCTCGACGACGACGGTCGCCCGGCCGAAACGCCGCCGCATGTTTCGGACTGGATCGAAGCGGTGCCGCGCGGCACGCCCCCCGTGCGGCGCAACGCGCGCGCGGGCGAGGGCGTCCTCGTGACGGACGGGGCGGTCGCGGAGCTGCTCGCGCAGGAATTCCTCGATGGCTTCGAGGACGGGGAGGGGCTGCGGGCGTCTCAACGGGACCTCGACGCCCTCCGCGCGGGGGCCGGCGAGGGCTGGTCGTCCGACCGGCGGGAAGCGGTCGCGGAGGCGCAGCGCGCCCTCAACGCGGCCGTTCGGGCGTCGCGGTTCCGTTGGCCCGTCGTCCTCACCGTTCTCGGCGCGCGCGAGGAGGCGCTCGAGCGCGATTTCCGGAGCCTGGATCTTGAGCGCGGCGTCATCGTCGAAGCCGTTCACGGGCCGCCGCTCGCGCCTCGCTGACCGGGCCGCGCGAGCAAGAAAAGGCGGCCCCGACGCGCCACGATCCCGTCGGATTCGAGCGCGAGGAGGTGATGGCTGAGGCCCTGCGGCGTGATGCCGATCCTCGCCGCGAGGTCCTGTCGGGTCAAGGCGCCTTCCCGCTCGAGGATCGCGAGGAGACGGTGGCGGGTCGACCGGGGCTCCACGGTCGGCGGCCGCGGAACGACGAAAAGCCTCCTGAACGGCGGCTCGCGCGCTTCGACCAGCGCGCCGCAGAGGACGAGTCGGCGGACGTGATATTCCGCCGTCTTCCTGTTCAGATTGAGGCTCGACGAAACGTCCGAGAGGGTGGCCCCGGGACTCCTCGCGAGGTGATCGAGGATGAGCCGACGCGTCGGATGGTCCAGGACCCCGCTCCGCGAGAGGCGGCTCCAGAGGAACACGAAGGCGCCCCCGAGCCGGGCCAAAGCGTCGAGGAGCGCGCGGAGGACGTCCGCGACCACGCGGAAATGGCCGAGCGGACGCGTCGTGTCGGCGCGGAAGGGGCTCGCGGTCATCGGGACGCGACCGCTTTCCGCCCGACCGCTCGCGGTCGAGGGTCCCGGGGGCTCGATGACGAGGAAGCCGAAGAGAACGAGCGAGGCGGCGGCCGCAAAGGCCGGCTCGCCGGCCGCGGGCGAGGACTCGCTGCCCGCGGCGGGGACCGGAAGTCCCGCGAGGGCGACGGCGAAGGCCGCGAGGATCGGAAGCAAGCGAACCGGATGGGGCCTCCGTTTCGTTAACCCTTGCGACGGCGAAAAACGACGGAGAGAACCTTGATGACCGGCGAAAAAAGGGGGAGAGAGAAGGCATGGCTCGGAAAGGCGACGTCGGGAGCGGTGAAACCAACATGCGCAACCCAGCCAAGATCGGAATCGCCCTCGCGGCCGCCCTGCTCGTCGCCGGAGCCGCGGCGCTCGCCGCGGACGACCTGAGGGCGCCGCCCGCGCTCGGGCCCGGCGATTGCCGCGCCTACGTCGAGCCCACGCATCCCTGGAGCCCTTCGAGCGGAGGCGTGACCGCGACCGAATGCGCCCCCGGAGAACCCGCTCCGGACCGCTGAACCCCCTCGATGACCCGACCGTTCCACCACGTATCCACGAGCGAGCGGGAAGGATTATCCTCGCCCCGCGGCCTCTTCCCCGCCTGATCTCCATGGAGCGCACGGGGACGATGGTGGAACGGGCCGGGACGAGGAAGCATGAGCACCGCACCGCGAAGATCGTGGAGCTCATGGGCGTCTCGACGCAGAGCTTCGAGCACGCGATCCAGTGCGCGCTCGAGGACGCGAGCGCGACGACGCGCGGCATCACGGGCGCGCACGTCATCAACATGAGCGTGAAGTGCGACAACGGCCAGATCACCGAGTACAAGGTCGACATGAAAGTCGCCTTCGGGATCGAGCGGACCCAGCAGCCCTGACCCGGCCCCTCGCCGCTTTGCTCCGGAGAGGGCGGCCCGACTCAGAATCCGATCCGCGTCGCCGAGAGCACGAGGTAGGCGCCGAACGCGATCGCGCCCGCCGCCGGGATGGTGGTGAGCCAAGCCCCGATCATGCGGCGGCCGACGCCCCAGCGCACGGCCGAGGCGCGGCGCGCCGCGCCGACGCCCATGATGCTCGCGCTGATCGCGTGCGTCGTGGACACGGGAATGCCGGCCTGCGCCATCGTCGAGAGGACGACCGCGGAGGCGGTCTCGGCGCTGAAGCCCTGATAGGGCCTGAGAAGCGTGATCTTGTTCGCCATCGTATGCACGATGCGCCAGCCGCCGGACAGCGTCCCGAGGCCGATCGCGAGGGCGGAGGTGAAGACGACCCAGTCGGGGACGAAGAACTCGCCGCCGAGGAGGCCCGCGCCGAAAAGAAGCGCCGCGATCACGCCCATCGTCTTCTGCGCGTCGTTCGTGCCGTGGGTGAGGGCGTAGAACGCGGCCGACCCGATCTGGAGCTTGCGCGACCACTTCTCGACGCCCGCCGGCTCGCGGTCGCGCGCGACGTACGACACGACGCTCACGAGAAGGAAGCCCGCGAAGAACCCGAGGATCGGGCTCATGAAAATGAAGACGAGCGTCTTCGTGAGGCCGCCGAGGTTGATCACGCCCGAGAGGAGGCCCGCCGTGAAGGCGAGCGCGGCGCCGAGGGCGGGGAAGGGCGGCATGCCCGAGAGCTGGAGGTCGCGCTGCGTCATCACGAAGAGGAGCGAGCCCGCGAAGAGGCCGAGCGTGCCGAACGTGAGCAGCACGAGGCCGGCGTCGAAGAAACCGTCCAGGCCGAATTCGACCTGCAGGGCGCCGAGCCAAAGCCCGCCCACGAGGCCGCCCGCGGAGAAGGCGGGGAACCAGCGGCGCGCGAGCCGCGCCCGCGACCACGCGGCGGCGATGAGCCAGAACGCGATGCCGAGGAGCGCGCCCGCAGCGAGCACGGCGCCGATGACCACGACCTCGTCGCCCGTGGGAAGGATGACGGCCGCGGGTCCGACGGCCGCGAGCGCGGCGCCCACGAGGCCGCCGACGAGCGCGTGGCTCGACGACGAGGGCATGCCCCACCACCAGGTGAGCAGGTTCCACGCGACGGCGCCCGTGAGCGCCGCGAAGATGACGGGCGCGCTCGCGATCGCCGGGTCGATGATGCCTTTGCCCACGGTCTTCGCGACGGCGAGCGTGAATACGAAGGGTCCGATGAAATTGAACGCGGCCGCCATCACGACGGCCTGACCCGGCGTCAGCACCTTCGTCGCGACGACGGTCGCGATCGCGTTCGCGGAGTCGTGGAAGCCGTTCGAGTAGTCGAAGAACAGGGCGAGCAGGATGGTCGCGAGCAGGAAGAGGCTCATCGACAGCCCGAAGATCTCGACAACCATGCGCGCGCCCTCAGGTGTGCTTCACGAGGAGGTCGCGCAGGACGCCCGCCGCGACGGCCGCCGTGTCGGTGGCGCGATCGAGGCTGCGGAACACGTCGCGCATCTTGATCGCGAATCGGAGATCGTCGCGCGCGAGAAGATGCGCCATCGCGGCCGTCGCGACGTCCTCGGCGTCGTCGCCGAGCCGCCGGACTTCGGCGAGGCGCTTGCTCAGCTCCGCCCGGCCCGTCGGATCGCGCAGGAGCTTGAACGCCGCGTCGAGCTCGCGCGCCTGGTCGAGGAGGAGGCTCGCGACGCGCGCGACTTCGGGCGGCGGGGCCGTGACCTGATGGAGGTGGAGGTGGCGCGCGGCGCGCTCGGTGTGGTCGAGCACGTCGTCGAGCGCGCCCGAAAGCGCCGCGATGTCCTCGCGGTCGATGGGCGTGATGAAGGACCGGTTAAGCGCGTCATGGACGCCGTCCACATGCCTGTCGCCCTCCCGCTCGAGCCGACGGAGCTCGGCCGCGCCCGCCGCGAGGTCCGCCCCGTCGGCGACCATCGCCGCGAGGCGGGTCGCGCCGGCGAGGACGTTGGCGCTCTGGGCCTCGATGAGGTCGAAGAACCGCTCCTCGCGCGGGACCAACCAGTCCTTGAAGCTCATGGACGATCCGGGGACCGCGGGGGTTGCATGTAAGGCTTGTGAAGGTCCGTCACCGTCAGCGGGTGACCTTCCAGCTTTCGACCTGGGCCTTCAGCGCGCGCGCCTTCTCGTCCTTCTCGAAGTGCTCGCGCACGGGGTCGAGAAGCCGGTTCAGGTGCTCGGCGCACGTCTTCTTCAGGTCCATGGGGTGGAGGTGGCCCCCGACGTAAGCGGCCTCGAGCGACGCGTACGACTCGTACACGACGTCCCCGCCGAACTTCTCGGGGCGCGAGACGGTGACCGTCGGGAAGCGCTCGAACACCATGGTCCGCATGTATTCGAGGACGGGGTTCTCATCGGCCTGCTTCTGCGGGCAGTAGGCGTTCTTGATCTTCCGTTCGACGTCCGCGCGCGTGTCCGTCATGAAGATGCCCGAGTCCGGGTTGGATTTGGACATCTTCATCGCGAGGGCCCGGGCCTCGGCGTCGGCATCCGCGGGCGGCGGCTGGCCGAGACCCATGATCATGCGGTGCGACACCACGACGGGCTTCCAGAACCCGAGCTTCGGGCCGACCTCGCGCGCGAGCATGTTGACCTTCCGCTGGTCCATGCCGAGCTGCGTGATGTCCGCGCCGAGATGGAAGATGTCGGCCGCCTGCATGCACGGGTAGAGGATCTGCGCCGCGGAGAGCTTGTCCTTGTCCGAGCGGCCCATGATCTGCGTCGTGCGGAGGATGCGGTCGAGGCTGGAGTCGCGCGCGATGTTCATGACCTTCTTCCAATACTCCTCGTCGGTCACGAACTCGGAGGCCCAGACGAACTCGACGTTCGCGAGGTCCATCCCGGTCGCCTTCCAGATCTCCTGGAGGTAACGACCGGTGGTCTGGATCTTCTCGAGGTCGCCGCCCATCTTGTTGTTGGCCCACGCGTGCCAGTCGGCCACGAACATCTTGAAATGGCAACCGGCTTTCGTGAGCTTGTTCACGTTGATCGCGCGGAGGATGCCTTGCGCGATGTGGATCGTGCCGGAAGGCTCGAAGCCGTCGTATGCGACGGGCCGGGGCTTCGTGGCGAGAAGGGCGCGGAGCTCCTCCACGGTGACGACTTCCTCGCCGACGGAGGCGACGAGGGCGACGCGGTCCTCCAGATCCATGCATCGCGGAAGGCGCCGCCCCGGATAAAAGGCATGCGAGCGCGGGCCCGGCGGGCGGACCCGCGCCGGGCACCTCTACGTCGCGCGGCTCGGACCGCGGACGACGTCCTCGTCCGAGGTGTAGCGACGGGCCTCGGAGGGCATGATCGCGCCGGCCACGGCGCCCGCGAGCCCGCCCGCCACGACGTTCGCCGCGAGGTAGACGAGGCCGCTCGCGCTCGCGAGGAATCGGATGTTGTCCACGAGCTGGGGACTGACGTACGTTTCAGGCGCCTCGATGGTCGAGACGTCAAGGCCGCTCGCGCCGACGCCGAGGGCGAACCCGATGCCCACCACGATGAAGAGCGCGATCACGCCGCCGAGGGCGCCGACGGCGCCCGCGACGAGCCCGCGACCGCCGCTTCGCGTCCGCGTGCCCGCCCAGGCTCCGCAGATCGCAGAAAGGATGAGCGCGCCGAAGACGGGCGCGAGGCCGACCGCGAGGATCGAAACCCCGCTTGCGGCCTGAACGTCCGTCGGGGCCATGCCTGGGTCCGTCGCGGGCTCGGCCAAGGCGAACGCCGCGGCGAAGGCGATGAGCGCGAGCCCGACGCCGAAGGCGGCGAAGATGCCGATGACGCCCGCGATGGAGCGTCCGGTGCCGAGGCCGTATGCGTACCGTTGTCCACGTGCCGATGAGTAGGCCATGCGTATCGGATGACGGTCGCCGCGCCCGCGCGCTTGACCCCTCCGGCGGACGCATCGATGGGCGACGCCCCGGCAGGCGGCCGGGCGGTCACCACGAGTAGACGCGGGACACGCCGAAAGCGCGCGCGAGGGCCTCGAAGTCCCGGATCCGGTGCGGGTACCGCAGGAACGTCTTCACGAGCGGACCGAAATAGCGCTTCTTCGTCGCGACCTTCCCGTCGACGGTGAGGACTTTCGGAGCGAAGCGGGTGTAGGCCTCGAAGTCCTCGTTCGACCACCGGTGGATGATCTCGACCGCGCGCCGGAAGCTCGGGTCGGTGATCGGGTGCGCGAAGATGGCGCGCTCGTACGCTTCGACCCGGCCGCGCTTGAGGAGATCCGCGAGGATCTCGGCCGCGTAGATGACCGCGGCCATGCCGCCCTTCGTGACGGGGTTCGTGAGGCCCGCGGCGTCCCCGAGGAGCAGCACATTGTCGCGCTGCAGCTTGTCGCCGAAGAACCCGATCGGGTACGCTTCGCGCTTCACGACCTTGCCTTCGACCTTGCGCTCCTGCATGAAGAGGTCGAGGCGGCGCCAGTTCTCCTCGGCCGTCACCCGATCGTCCGCGAGAAGCCCGACGTTCAGGATGTCGCCGCGCGGGAAGACCCACGCGTATTCGGGCGACCAGCGCTTGTCCGTGTAGAACTCGAGCCGGTCCGTCTCGTAGCCGGCCTTCTCGACACGGTACTGGATGCCGAGCATCGTGGTGTGCGCGCCGCCGACGTGCTTCCTGACCTGGCTTCCGGGGCCGTCGGCGCCGATGACGAGGTCGTAGTCCCGCGCGAGCGCGGGCACGTCCTCGGCGGACACCTTCGCGTTCGTGCGATATTCGCCGCCCGCCTTCTGGAACGCTTCGGCCATCGCCGGGATCCAGCGCTCGCGGGCCATGGTGTAGCACGTCTCGTCGACATCGACGCGGAGGCCGCCGGGGAACCACCACGCGGCTCCCTTGAACGTCTCGGCCGCGTAGGGGAAGGAATCGAAAGCCGTGAAGCGCGAGAGCGTCGTGTGCGACAGGCCCTCGCCGCAGAGCGTGGTGTAAGGCGCCGCGGCGCGCTCGAAGACCGTGATGTCGTACGCGCCCGCGTGCTTGCCCTTGAGGAGCTCGAGGCCCGTGATCACGCCGGCGAGGCCGCCGCCCACGATGGCGATGCGCCGGACCGGACGGGTCATACCCGGCAAAACAAGAGCCCCCGATTTAAAGGCTCTTGAGCGGGTCACTCGCGCGGAAGCGCCGCGAGCGTCACCGTCGCGGGCGCCTCGTCGCTGCGGCGACCCTTCCGCATCTCGGCGGTCGGTCGGACCACGTTGCGGATGAGGCGCAGGCGGGCCATCGCGCGGATGATGAGGCCGTTGACGTCGACCTGCCACCAGCGGAAGCCGTGGATCGCGACCTTGGGCGCGGCGTGGTGGTTGTTGTGCCATCCTTCCCCGAGCGCGAGGAGCCCCACGATCCACTCGTTGCGGCTCTCGTCCTTCGTCGCGAAGGGGCGGCTGCCGAACATGTGGCAGACGCTGTTGACGCTCCACGTCACGTGATGGACGAGGAAGACGCGCACGAGGCCGCCCCAGAGGAGGCCCGTCCATCCGCCGATCAGGAACGGGATGACGAAGCCGAGCGTCGCCCAGACGAAGAACGTCTTGTCGACCCAGACGACGACCGGGTCCGCGAGGAAGGGCTTCGCCCAGACGCCCGACCGGACGATGCGGTCGCGGAAGAGCCACCCGGTGTGCGCGTGCCAGAAGCCGGCGAGCGGGGTGTGCGGATCCTCCTCCGTGTCGGCCTTCGCGTGGTGCTTCGTGTGGGTCGCGGCCCATTCGACCGCGGGGCCCTGGAGCGCCATCGAGCCGAGGATGAGCCAGAAGGCCCGGACGGGCGCCGGCGCCTCGAAGCCGCGGTGCGTGAGCATGCGGTGGTAGCCCGTCCCGATGCCGAGCGCCGTCAGGACGTAGAACCCCACGAGGAGGGCGATGTCCGTCCAGGAGACGAGACGGTTCCAGAGAAGGACGATGGCGTATAGGGTTCCCACGAGCGGGAGGATGACGGCCGCGAGGAGGATGGCCTTCTCAAGGCGCGAGGCGGCAACCGGCGCGCCTTCGCGCGTCGCGTGTTCCATGCGCTTGTAGTCCGGCGACCCTTCTTCAATCCCTCGGCTCGTTGTCAAATACCTGTTCATCGTGCGCGGATGCGCGGGCAGGCCATACTTTCATGCGCAACTTCGCATATGCCGCCGCGTGCATCCGACCTTCGACGACGAGGCCGTCGACCTGCGCGGAGCGCCCGGACGGCTGGCGGATTTCGCGGCCGTCCTCTCCTCGCCCACCCGGGTCGCGGTCCTGCGCGCGCTCATGGACGCGAAGGAACCGTTGCACATCAACGAGGTCGCGCGTCGCGTCGGCGTCGACGCCTCGCCCGTCCGGACGCACCTGGAGCTTCTCGAGAAGGTCGGCCTCGTGGACGAGGTCCGCCCGGCGGCCGGCCGCGAGCGCCGCTTCAGAACGCGTCTCGCGAACGCGCGGCTCGTCCTCGAGGGCGTGAACCGTCCGGCGCCCCCGCCCGGCGCCCAGGCGTCGCCCGTCCCGAAGGCCGTCGCCAAGCTCGAAAAGCGTCTCGCGGATCTCCGGGAGGACGCGGACAAGATCGCGGCGAAGGCGCGCAAGGTCCAGGCGGAGCTTCGCGCGGCCTACAACGAGGCGTCCCGGTCATAGCCCGAGCGTCTTCGCGATGGTCCATCGCTGGACCTCGCTCGTCCCTTCCGGGATGCGTAGGACGCGGGCGAACCGGAAGATGCGTTCGAGCGGCAGCTCCCGCATGAGTCCCGCGCCGCCGTGGATCTGGATCGCGCGGTCGGCCACCCGGAAAAGCATCTCGGTCGCGAAGACCTTGACCATGCTCGTTTCCTTGATCGCGCTCTCGCCTTGATCGATCAACCAACTCGTGCGAAGGAGCATGTTGTCGGCCGCGAAGATGTCCGTCTCGTTGTCGGCGATCATGGCCTGGATCTGGCCGAGCTTCCCGATCGGCTTGCCGAACGCCTCGCGCGCCTGCGCGTATTCGACCGCGCGCGCCTGGCAGAACTCCGCGAGCCCAACGCACATGCCGCCGATCGTGACGCGCGTGTCGCCGATGTTGCCGATCGCGAGCGCAAACCCCTCGCCCTCGTCGCCCACGCGGTTCTCGGCCGGCACCTCGACGCCGTCGAAGACGACCTCGCACTGCGCTCCGTCCGCGTGGAGCGAGAGCTGGCTTTTGCCGATCGAGACGCCCGGGAGGTCGCAGTCGACGAGGAAGCACGAGATGCCCGCGAGGCCCGCCGCGGGATCCGTCTTCGCGAACACCTGGTAGAAATCCGCGTACGGACCGTTCGTCACGTACGCCTTCGCGCCGTCGAGGACGTAGGAGCCGCCCTTCTTCACGGCCGTCGCGCGGATCGCGCCGACGTCGCTCCCCGCGCCCGGCTCCGTGAGGCAGAAGGCGCTCGACTTCTCGCCGCGGACGAGCGGATGCAGGTAGCGCTTCTTCATCGCGTCGTCGAGGCGGAGGAAGAGCGGATACGGCCCCTCGACGAACGAGAGGACCGCGAGGTTGAGGCCGAGGCCGTGGCGCATGACCTCGCGCCACGCCTCGTACATGGCCTGCTTCGAGACGCCCCCGCCCCCTTCTTCGACGGGCATGTGCATCGCATAGAGGCCGAGCGCGGCCGATTTGCGCCGGATCGCGCGCACCGCTTCCATGACCTGCGGCTTCACGAAGCCGTCGTCGCCGAGGAGGAATCGCTCGTCCGAAAGCTCCTTGGCGAGCCGCTTTTCGTGGGGGACGACCTCGCGCGCGATGAAATCGCGCAGGGCGCCCTGGATCATGCGCACGTCGTCGGAAACCGTGAAATCGGCCACGCGATCCCCGGGGGGCGATCGGAAGGCGACGGGATGACCGTTTTCCCCGCGACAAAGAGAAAGAGTGGCGGGCGCGAAGCGCCCGCGGTCGCGTTCAGGCGACCTTGAGGGACATCGTGACCTTCGCGCCCGGCGAAAGGAGGCGCGAGATCGGGCAGCCGTTCTTCGCGTTCTCGCCGGCCTTCTGCACGGCGTCCGCGGGGGCGCCCGGGACCTTCGCGACGACGTCGAGGTGGACGGCCTTCACGGTCCAGCCGACCTCCTCCTTCTCCATCTTGACGCTCGCGCGCGTCTCGATGCTCTCGGCCTTGAGGCCCGCCTTGTCGAGCTGGCCCGAGAAGGCCATCGAGAAGCATCCCGAATGGGCCGCGCCGATGAGCTCCTCCGGATTCGTGCCCTTCTCGTTCTCGAAACGGGTCGAGAACTTGTACGGCACCGCGTTCAAGACGCCCGACTCGGTCGAGACCGTGCCCTTGCCTTCCTTCAGGCTGCCCTTCCACACCGCGCTCGCGTGACGCTCGATGACCGCCATGATGACCGCGTGCGCAATCCCGGGAGGACTTTTGAGGATTTCCCCGAAAACTACGAACCGAGGGCGGTGAGCGTCGCGTCGAGCCCCGGCCACTCGCCGGGCTTGTCGGTGATCCAGACGTGCTTGACGCGTCCGTCGGCGCCGACGACCATCATGCCGCGCTTCGGGACGCGATCGACCCCCGAGACGCGCTGCGTCTCCCAGATGCGCTCGACAACGACCCGATTGGGGTCGGAGAGGAGCGGGAACGGCAGGCGCGCTTCGGCGGCGTAGCGCTGGTTCGAGTGCGGCGTGTCCGTGCTGAACCCGAAGACGCGCGCCCCGAGGACCTCGAGCTCCTTGAGGCGGTCGCGCGCCTCGCAGAGCTGCATCGTGCACGTGCTCGTGAACGCAAGCGGGTAGAAGGCGAGGACGATCGGCCCGCTTTCGAGCACCTTCGAGAGGGTCCATTCCGACCGCGACTCGGCCGTCGCCGCGACGAGCGTGAAATCGGGGACGGGATCGCCGACCGCGAGCGCCATGCGTGCGCCACGCCCGGAGCGGGTCATCAAGCTTCCGCGGGCGCGACGGGGTGGACCCGCCACTCGAGCGAGTACGTGGACGTCGCGCTCCCGTAGTTCGAAACGACCATCTTCCACGCGCCGCCCGCGCCGAGCTGGTGCGGGTGGAGCAGGACGCGCTCGACGCCGAAGGGGGTCACCCCGCGCGCGACCTCGGTGCCGTTCGCGTCCACGATGGCGAGGTCGAGGTCGCCGAAGCCCGCGGCCTGGTCGCGCTTGAGAAGGACGAACACGCGAGCCGTCCCGGGCGGGATCGCGAGCGGATGCGACTTCTGCGAAGCGCCCTCGCGCGCGCCCGCGTAGGCGGATCCCGCGAGGCGGTCGTCGAGCTTCCCGGCCTCGGGCTCGCCGGGCGCGGGAAGGTCGGGAACGAGGATGGCGTCGAACTCGACGCGCGAGGGCGTCCGCGTGGAGTTCACGAGGAAGACGACGTCGTCGCTCCCGTCGCCGCGCGCGCCCGCCTGCGTGAGGACGACGGAGAGCATCACCTGGAGCGCGAGGTCGCGTTCGAGGAGGAGGCCTCCCTTCGGGAGCTTGAGGTCCGACTTCGTCTCGACGACGTCCCCGGGACGCATGGCGGCCGATCCCTGCGCGCTGCCGTCCGCGTTCAGGATGCCGACCGTGCCGAGGTAGGCGATGAAGTGGGGAAAGACGCCCGCCTGCACCGCCGGTCCGTTCGCCTTCGCGAAGAAGGTGACGGTGGCGTTCCCCACCACGAGCAGGTTGCCCCCCGGCGGGGCGCCGATAAAGCTCGCGTAGCCCCCCGGCTCGCCCCACTGCGCGAAGAAGTTGCCGCCCGCGACCTCCTCCGGCTTCTCCGAGGTCGGCGCGTTCGCCGATAGACCGGGACGCGAACCTCCCGTGAGCCAGAGCGTGAGGCGCTCGGGAACGACCGCGGGCCCCTCGTCGGTCGCGGGCGGCGCCGCGGGGCCGCCGATGCAACCGGCGAGCGGCGCGAGGACGAGGAGGAGGGCGAAGGCGGGGGCGCGGCGCATGCCGAGGCAGCGGACGAGGAGCGGCATGAAGCTGTCGCAGCGGGCGGATCGCCGGCAAGGCTCAAGGCGCGCGGCCGCGTTCGCCGCCCGTGGCGCAGCCGGTCTTCCTCGCGGCGGCATGGTCGAGCCTCGGCGACGAGACGCTCGTGGACAAGCTCCTCGTGGGGCTCCAGGTGACGAGCGGCGGGCGGCTGCGGGCGGGCGACGTCTTCGTCCCCGGCCTGCACGCAGGCGAGCCGGGGGTCGAAACGACCGCGGACGCCGCCTTCGAGCGCACGCTCGCCGCGCTCCAGGCGAGCCGCGTCGTCGTCGCGGTGCTCGACGGCGGAAGGACCTCGGACGACGTCGCCTTCCTCGTCGCGTACGCGTTCGCGGCCGGTAAGCCCGTCATCGGCTTCGCAACGGAGCGGCGTCAGGTTCCGTCGCACCTCGTGCGCGGCGCCTGCGCGGAGATCGTCGGCGACGTGAAGACGCTCGGCGAGGCTCTCGCTCGGCGGCTCACGTCATAAAAAGAGAGAAGGGGGCCGCGGGCCCCCCGGCTCGCTCAGGCGCGGCGGCGCGCGAGGAACGCGGCCACGCCGAGGATCGCGAGCAGCGCGAGGGCGCCCGGGAATGGGATGTTGGGCTTGCCCTCGTACATGTCGGCCCACGTGTCATAGAACATGAGGACGGCCTCCATGTCGTCGCTCGTGAACTCGTACGTGTCGCCGGCGCTGACGAGTCCGTCGCCGTCCACGTCGGTGTACGTGAACGTGTGGCCGTTCACCGTCTTCGTGCCTTCGTTGAGCTTCATGCTCGCGAGGACGGTGCCGGGGCCGGGCTCGCCGAAGCGGCCGGGCTCGCCGTCCTGATAGATGGCGCGCATCTCGATCTCGCCGAGCTTGACCTCCTCGCGGTGGCCGTCGGCGACGACGCCGCGCGTGATCTTCTGCGTCTCGGTGCTCGCGTCCTCGGATTCCTGCACGAGCGAGAAGCTCGTGCGCTCGCCCGTCGTCGAGACGTCGATCGCGACCTCGCTGCCGTAGAGAATCTCGAACGCGCCCGTTTGGCGCTTGCCGTCCTCCATCGTCGTGAACGTGAAGGCCGCGGGGCGGCGGTCGAGATAGAAGGTGGCTTCAACGGTGTTGGTTTCGTTGTGGGCCTTCACGACGAAGGCGCCCTTGCCCTTGTGCGTCGTCGGCGTGACGGAGTCGACGATGTAGCCCTCCATCTCGCCGCCGAGGAACGAATCGGTCGACGCGCCTTCGTCGTCGCCTCCCGATCCGCCATAGGGGTTCTGGCGCGAGAAGTTCTCGATCGCCTCGAAGACGCTTCCCGTCTCCGGGACCTCGTCGCGCGTGACGTAGGTCTTCTCGCCCCAGTAGAAGTTGCCCGTCGTGCCCTTCTGGGCCGACCCGAGGGAGAACGTCGTTGCTCCCTGGGAGATCTTGACGCGGAAGAGCCAGGCGCCATCGCCCTTGATGTGCGCGAACTGGAAATCGCCGCGGCCCTCGTCCGAGCTGAAGTTGCCCTTGAGGCCGACGCGGTCGAGCTTCCCGAAGGCGTCTTCCCCGGAGGAGGCCGCGAGGAGGGTGCGCGCCTCGCCCGTCGTGGGGATGGGTTGGTCCGGCCCGGCGCCGTCGCCGTTGCCGTCGTTCTTGCCGCCCGCGCCGCCGTTGTCGGCCTGGAGACAGCCCGCGAGGGCGGTCGAGGCCGCGACGAGGAGGGCGATGAGGATGCGGTTCGCCATGCGCCGCGGAACGGGGGGCCGTCGCTTAAACGCTCGCGTTCTTGTCGAACTTCGAGAGGATGAGGTCGTAGACCCGCTTCTCCTCGCCGGAGGCCCGCTGCGCGAGGCGGCGCAGGATGAGCTCCGGCGTCGACCGCGCCCGGTACCCCATGCGCGGGGTGCGGTCCACCACGAGGTTCCCGTCCTCGTCGAGGCCGCGCGCCTCGATGCCGTCGATGCGCACCTGGGTGTGCTTCGAGACCTCGTCGGCCATGTGCGTGACGCAGACGCCGTACGAGGCGCTCGCGTGCAGGAGGTCGATGAACGTGCCGAGGATGCGCGACGCGGCGTCGAGCTCCGTCATCGCCTCGAGCTCGTCCGCGAGCACGAGCTTCTTCGAGGGCGTCGTCACGATCGGGATGAAGCCCTTGAGGAAGCTCTCGAACGCGCCCGCGTCGAGCGATCGCTTCTGCGTGAAGAAGTAGAGCGCTTCGACGACGTCGAGCGTCGCCTCGCGCGCGTTCACGGGGAGTCCGAGGTGCGCGAGGAGCGCGGCCTGGGCCACGGTCTCGAGGAGCGTCGTCTTGCCGCCCGAGTTCGCGCCCGTGAGGAGCACGACGTTGTCCTCGCCGCCGACCTCGTAGTCGATGCGCTGCCCGCCCGAGCGCGCGAGGTTGAGGTGGACCGCGCCCGCAAGCCGGAAGGTCTTGCCGAACTTCGGCCGCGCGAGGTCGTACGCGAGGGCGAAGGAGCCGAGCGCGAACGCGTAGTCGAACTCGAGGAGCGCCTGGATCTCGCGCTCGATCGCTGGCTTGAGGCCCGAGAGCCGACGCGCCGCGTCCACCTTCTCGCGGAAGGCCGCGCGCTTGCGGCGGGATTGGATCTCCAGACGCTTGCGCTCGAGCGCCTCGTCGTCCACGACGATCGGGTAGGAGCCGTCGAAGACCGCGAGGTCCTCGCCCGTCTCCGCGAGGAGCTTCTCGCGACCCGCGCGGAAGACCTCCGCCTGGATGTCGCGGACCTTCCGCGGCACGGCGCCGGACATCATCTCCACGACCTCCGCGCCGGTGAGCGAGACGCTCTCCGTGCGGCGGCGGATCTCGGCGTTCATCCCGTCCGCGGCGCGGCGGACGGCGGTCTCGATCGCGTCGAAGTCCACCTCGCGGTCGGAGAGCCGGTCGAGGATCGCGAGCACGTCGGGCGCGACCGAAACCCGGCCGAGGTGTGGCGAGAGGTCGCGGACCGTCTCGAAGAGAGGCCGGTTCTCGCGGTAGAACGCGACGACCGCCTCGGGGACGAGCGCGCCCGCATCGGCGGTGAACGGCACCTGCACGACGTTGTCGGCGCCGGTGAGGTCGAGCAGGCCGGAGGAGTACGCGTAGATGACGACCTCGTAGCCGTCGTTGAACGAGGTGTCGTCGGGCGTGAGGATGCGGCAGAAGCGGTCCACGCCGGCCTTGACGAGACGCTCGTAGTCCTCCTCCGTGTCGACGAGGATGGCGGTCGAGGATTCGTACTTCGCCTTGGGCTGGCGGGGCTTCGCGACCTTCGCGAGGAGCGTCGCGACCGCGTCGCGGTCGAGCGCCTCGACGGCCTTGCGGTGCGCGAGGACCTCCTCGACGTGCGCCTCCATCGCCTTGCGGTCGCCCAGGGGGACGAGGAGCTGCACGCGGTTGCGCGCGTACGCCGTGTTCGCGAACGCCGCGACGCGCTCGAGGATGTCCTCGTAGAGCTGCTCCGCGCGGGGGGTCCTGAGGAAGTCCGCGGGGCGCCGCCCCTGGACCGCGAGCACGACCTCGACGGCCTTGCGGACGCTGATGCCCTCCACCGCGGCGAGGCGGTCCACCTCGCTCGCGCGCGCCGCCTCGAAGAAGGCCGCCTCCGAGCCGAACGCCTTGAGCAGGCGCTCCGAGAGCGCGGGGCCGATGCCCTCCACGTCCGCGAGCTTCACCTCGGGGTCGAGGGCGGCCGGCGTGATGAGGGCTTGGGTCGTGACGGCCTCTTTCTTGGGGACGAGGGTCCGGGCGGCCATGGGCGGCGACGGCCGGGAACGGGCGGAGGGCGCCTTGGGTCTTCACCCGAGGTCGCCGAAACAAAGAAGGGTCAGGGGTCGGGCGGGCCGCGGCCGGCGAGGGCCCGCGGGAGGTCCGTCTAGGAAGGACGCGATGAAGGCGAGGTCCGCCTCGACCTCCTCCGCAAGCGGGATGTCGCCGCCGGGATAGCGGCCGTCGTTGTAACGGTTCAGGATGCGGTTCACCCGCCGGAGCCGCGCCGCGTCCACCGCGTCGCGGTAGAGCCGCCCGAATTCGCCGCCCGGGTTGTGGCGACGCGCGAGCGCGCCCTCGGCGGCGAGGATGGCGGCCTTGAGGCCCAGCTCGAGCGCGTGGATTGCGAGGTTGTGGGCGGGCGCGACGCGGGCGTCCTCCGCCGCGAGGACCGCGGCGGCGAGATAGTCCCTCATGAGTCCGAGGTAACCCGATACCTCGCCATCGCGGCCCAGACGTCCTCACCGCGGTCGAGATCGCCCGCGATGATGATGCCGTTCATCCGGGCTTCGCGATAAACGGTGCCGTCGCTCGCCACGAACTCCGAAGGCGACGCGAAGAACGGGCGCACCGGATGCGCAAGACCCAGGTCGGGATCGGCGAGCCGATCGCGGAGGTCGGCGCGCGTGGCGGTCATCGCCGCGTCGACGAGGAAGATGACGTCGAGGTCGCTCTTCCACGTGGCTTCGCCCGCGGCGACCGAACCGAAGAGGACGACGAAGCGGACGTTCGCGGCGAAGGGGGACGCGCCGACCGCCTGCAGGACGCGCACGAGATCGTCCCGGAATTCGCCCTCGTCGACTTGGAGGAGCAGTTCGCGCCCGGCGGGCACGGACCCCGTCGCGGTCCAGGCGACCGAGAAGCGGGGTCGTCGGATCCACGCGATTGAAAACGGTCGCGCGCGGTATTCCTTCACGCGCCCGCGCGACGTCCTCCGGACCCGCGACTCCGCGAAACCGGCGCGCACGAGGCCGTCGAGCGCCCGCTGCAGTGCGGGCTTGGTCATGTCGAACCGGGCTTCGTAGACGCCGGACACGGCCCAGTCCGGAGCAAGCGCCCAGAGAAGACGCTCGGCCGTGGGTCGGTAGGCGCGTTCGGCCGCGCGCCACTTTTCGGCGGCCTCCAGGGACATATTGCCATGTTGTCTTGTATGGCAATATGTCTTTCCCCCGAGCGGCCCCGGCGCGGGCCAACGTTTACGACGGCCCCCACCGTCCCCAGCCCGTGCGCCGTGCGCCCCTCCTCGCCCTCGCCCTCCTCGCCCTCGCGGCGCTCGCGCCCGCCTCCGGCGCGCAGGGCCTCGCGCGCGCGGACGTCGTCGCGTTCGAACTCCGCGCCTCCACGGAGACCGGCGTCTGGACCGCGGAAAACCTCGTCGCGTGGCGCGGCGCCGCGCCCGAGTCGGTGACCCTCTGGGCGCCGTCGCGCGGCGAGATCGTGGACGTGCGCGTGGACGGCGTCCCCACCGACGCGTGGCATCTCGCGACCGCCGAGACGCTCGTCGTGGGGCCGCTTCCCGCGAACGCCTCGAATGCGCGCGCGACGGTCGTGCTGCGGGGCGAAGCCGCGGGCCGCGTGCCGACGCTCGTCGTCCCCGCCGACGCCGCGACCCTGCGCCTGCGCCTCGGCCTCCCGCCCGGCACGGGCGCCCCCGCCTCCGACGCGTTCTCGGCCGAAGGCGAGCGCCTCGGCCTCGTCTGGTGGGGCGCCTCCGACGCGGACGTCGCGGCGGGGACGCGCATCGCCCTTGCGCTCGCGGGCGCCCCGACCGTCGGCCCGAAGGCCGCGGGCCTCGAGGTCCTCGCCGTCGTCGCGGGCCTCGCGGTCGTGCTCCTCGTTGCCGGCCGCGCATGGACCGCGCGCAAGGTCCCGCCCCCGACCGAGGCGACGACGCTCCTTGGACATCTCCGCGAGATCCAGCAGCGGCTCCTCGTCGCGGCGGTACCGTTCGCGCTCCTGAACGTCGTCTTCTTCACGATCGGCATCGGGTCCGCCGACCTCGGCGGGCGGACGGTGCCCGTGCCGGTGCTCGACGTCGAGCGCTCCATCGCCGCGGGCGCGCTCACGGCCATCGCCGCGCACGTTGTCCCGCCCGGCGTCGAACTCGTCGTCCTGCGCCCGTTCGACGCGGTGCTCGCCGAGGTGCAGGTCGCGCTCTTCCTCGCGCTCCTCGCGACGGTGCCGCTCGCCGCGCATCAGATGGGCGCGTTCTTCGCGCCCGCGCTCCACGACCGCGAGCGCCGCCTCGTCGCCTCCGTCGTGCCCGTCGTCACCGCGCTCTTCGTCGTCGGCGCGGTGTTCGCGTACATGATCATGGTGCCCGTGATGATGGGCACGCTCTACGGCTACGCGGGCGCGCTCGGCGTCGCGACGCTCCTCTCGCTCGGCGACATGGTTTCGTTTGCGCTCGTCATCACCGCGCTCTTCGGCTTCGCGTTCGAGCTCCCCGTCGTCATGGTCGCGCTCGTGCGCCTCGGCCTCGCGACGCCCGAGTGGTTCGCGCGCAAGTGGAAGCACGCGATCGTGATCATCTTCCTCGCCGCGGGCATCGTCACGCCGGACCCGAGCGTCGTGAGCCAGTTCCTCGTCGGCGTCCCTCTCGTCGCGCTCTACGGCGTCGGCCTCGCGGCCGCGCGGTGGGCGGGACGGGGGAGGACGGGCGCTTGACCCTCAGGTCCAACTGCGGCTCACGTAGTCGCCGAAATCGACACCCGTGAAATAGATCTCGTCGTTGAGCGAGTCCCCGGCCGTGATGGACGTGAACGCGAATCGATTCAATCCCGGCGGACCCCGCGTGACCGTGTCATAATGTTGAGCCCAATCGCAACGGCATTCCTTGGTTTCACCACCCGGCGCCGTCCAATTCAACCACGTCGCGGGCTCCGGGACACCCACGAAGCGCGGAAGCGAAGTCACGAGATAGGAACCCGCCCATCGACCCGTGAAATCCACTTCAAGCGCCGCGTCAAGTTGGGCGCGCGCGCCCGGCCGCGCAACGTAGGCCTCGGCGTGGAGTTTCGAAGGAAAATCCTTCCCGGTGTAGAGGAAACTCGTGTTCCCTGTCCGGAGTTCGAGGATTTCCATGTCTGGATTGCCTCTCAGTTCGAAGCTCCAACCGGTCGTCGCGCCGGAGATCCACGTGAGGCCCCGGAATCCCTCTCTACCCAGAATACTTGACCAGAGTGAAACGATCGGACTGCTGGAGGGGCCGTGGGCCAGCGGAGCGGCTTCAACCGTGACGCCGCCAACCCCTTCGGCGCTAGCGTGCACCACGCTCTTCTCCGTCTGCGCATGGGTTCCCATGAACCAATTCTGCGAACCCCAGGCGGCGGGAGGCTGGACGTCATGCGCCCAGAATTCGAACGAGAACGGACCAGGTGTGCGATCGCGCACCTCGAGATAGATCCAACCCGGCCCGTCACCGGTTCCTGACGCAACCAGCGTGGCGGGGGCGGACGATGCCGATTGCCCAAGCGGCATGACAATTGCCAACCCGCAGACCATCAGCAACGCGACGACGCGCAGCCGAGGATTCACGGAAGGCAAGAGACGCACTGCTCCCACTCCGCGCCGCTCTGGGGCTCGACCACCACGAGGGGTAGGCAACGGCCCCCGACCTCGTCATTCGCGGCGCGCAACGAAACCTGCCGTTGGTTTCCCCCTGTATAAATATCGCCATCCTGCCCGAAATAGACGCCATCATCCGGCGTGGGACCGCCCACGAATCCCATCGACCACGTCGTGCGGTTGGGGCATGGCGAAGAGACGCCGCCAGGAGTAACGCCCATGCCGGGCGCACAAGGACCGCTACCAGCAATCTGATTGTTCTGACGCTGGATAGCAGCAGCTTGAGCTTCCGTCACACCCACGGGGGTGAAGATTGCGTGAGGATCCCTCCAATAGACACCGGTCGGAATCATGACCGGCATGGATGACCCTACTGGACCCGAGCCCCCGGGGCATCGGAAGTCGGGCTGACCCGGCGTCACAGAGGCCATCGGAGCGCAGGGCCCGTCTTGGACGGGCTCCTCGTTCCGCTTCTGGACGCTCAGAATAGGCGACTCGGCATACTCCAGCCCCGACGCACCCCAATAGGCCGCCGTCGGCCCGGAGACGGTCACAGGGGAACCGACTGCGCCGGGCCCGTTCGGGCACGCGAGATCAGGATCGCCCGGTTCCAGATAGACCCCTGCAAGACAAGGTCCACCAGGAACAGCTTGATAATTGTGTTTCCAAACGTTCCCGATGTGAGATTCATGAACGCTCACGCCATCGGAACTCCATGAAACCCCCGTCGGCCCTTCCAGAGGGATCGGTTCACCCACATGCCCCGGCTCACAGGCTGCCGCACCACCCGCGATGAAGCCGCCGCCCAGAGCGCCGACGGCGATGAGGGACGCCATGACTAAGCGGATCATGGAGAACACCCGGAACCCGATTAGCAGCCCCACGTGCTGGGGCTCTCTTCGCAAGCGTTCCGCGTGTTGACGCCGTACTGTGTCGGATCCAATCCGAACGTGATCCATGTCGTGATGTCCTCAGACCAGATCGGATACACCCCGGGGTACGACAGCATCACGTCTGCGTAGTGCACCACCGTGCCGCAGCCGATTCGGTCACTTTGAGTGCGGGCCTTCTTCTCCCACACGTTCGATGGGTCTAATGCCCACTCCGTCCACTGCACATGCAGCGTGACAGGACACTGGGGGTGAACCACCGCGACCCGGGCAGCGGCGCAGAGATGGAAGTTGCAACCAGCGAGATTGTGGGATTCCGAGGCCCACTTCGGAGACGACCAGACGTACCCCGCAGACGCATCCGCCTTCGCCCTCGTATTCGTCAGCGTCGGCGCCCGGAACTCCTCGCGCACGTCCGCGGAGCCCGTGTCCCAGTAGTACACGTCCATCGTGTCGAGCTCAAGGTAGTTGCCGCTCTTCGGGCAGTAGTCCGCGTACCCCGTCG
>Ga0247717_1000079_pt1 | contig 27373 bp, 25 predicted proteins | sample 24E_NmetaG_FD_189047 | JGI IMG/M metagenome (GOLD analysis project Ga0247717, IMG submission 189047) | Soil microbial communities from hillslope of Landscape Evolution Observatory, University of Arizona, Oracle, AZ, United States - 2-4-E_N | ecosystem: Engineered > Artificial ecosystem >... | reverse complement strand
GATCTCGGCGACCACGGCGGCGAGGGTGCCGACCATGGCCAGCGCCACCAGCCGGTTCATGGGTCGGGCGCCGGTGGTGACGCGGGCGTAGTAGGTGGCGATCGACTCGACCGCCTCGTCCGTCGCGCCGCGCCGCACCTGCACGTCGAACATGAGGTCGAACCAGAGGACGGCGAGCAGGAAGCCGGCACCGGCGGTCACGAACGCCTGCATCACCGCAGCATGGCCCGGACGTCGTCGATCGTGTCGGCCTCGGCGGGCGCCTTGTCCTCCCGGTACCGCTTCACCCGGGCGAAGCGCAGGGCGACGCCGCCGTCGTACCGGGTCGAGCGCTGCACCCCGTCGAGGGCGATCTCCACCACGAGCTCGGGCCGCACGAACACGACGTGCCCGTCCTTGCCGACCTGGCGGGCGAGCAGCTGCTCGGTCTGCCACTGGAGCAGGGCATCGGTGAGGCCCTTGAACGTCTTGCCCACCATGACGAACCCCCCGCCGGCGTCCCGGGCCGCGAGGTGGAGGTTCGACAGCCACCCCTGGCGCCGGCCCGATCCCCACTCGGCGCCGGTGACCACGAGGTCGAGGGTGCGGACCGGCTTCACCTTGCGCCAGGCGGCGCCCCGCCGCCCGGCCTCGTAGCGGGAGCCGGCTGCCTTCACCATCACCCCCTCGTGGCCGAGGGCGAGCGCGGCCTCGGCGAAGGCGGTGGCCTCCTCGACGTCGTCGGTCACGATCCGGGGGATGGCGAGCGGCCCGGCGATCGCGTCGAGCACGGCGTGGCGATCGACGAGGGGGCGGTCGAGGAGGTCGTCGCCGTCGGCGTGGAGCACGTCGAAGAAGCGGGCGGCGAGGGTGGCGCCGGCCACACCGTCGTGGCGCCCGAAGCTGCTCATCGTGTCCTGGAACACCCCGGGCCGCTCCGCCTCGTCGAAGCCCATGGCCTCGCCGTCGAGCACCAGCCGGGTGGCGGGCATCGCCCGCACGGCGGCCACGATCGCCGGCAGCCGGTCGGTCACCTCGTTGAGGTTGCGGGTGAACAGCCGCACCTCGTCGCCGTCGCGGTGTACCTGGACGCGAGCGCCGTCGAGCTTCCACTCCACGGACGCGAGACCGACCTCGGCCACCGCGGCGGCCACGTCGGGCGACGACGCCGCCAGCATCGGCAGCACCGGTCGTCCGACCTCGAGCCCCACCTTCGCCAGGCCGGGCTCGCCCTCGGCGAGGGCCAGGAGCGCCGTGGTGGCGAGGTCACCCCCGAGCATCGCCGCTCGGCGCACCGGTGCGACACCGACGTCGGCGGCGCGGGCGATGGCGTCGGTCATCACCCCCTCCAGCGCCCCCTGGCGCAGCTCGCCGGTGAGGAGGCGGCGGACGAAGGACTGCTCGGCTTCGGTCGCGCGTTGCAACAGGCCGGTGAGGAGCCGGTTCCGCTCGGTGTTCGACCCCGCGCCGGCGCACGCCGCCAGCGCGTCGATGGCGGCGTCGACCTCGCCGAGGGTCAGCGACGGTGCTCCGGCGGCCGCCACCTCGAGGTCGTAGAGCCGGCGCCACCCGACGCCGATCCGTCCCTGGCGAGGTGTGCCGGTGAGCATGGCCACCGCCGGCACGACCTCCTCGACGTGCAGGGTGCGCAGGAGGTCGGCGAGGGCGGCGACCTTGGCGGTGCGGGCCCGGGTGGCGGCCACGGCGCTCGAGGTGGCGACGAGGTCGGCCAGGAGCGTCACGGGGCGTAGGACGACCGCGCCTGGATCGCCCAGCGGGCACCGGTGTCGACCACCACGTACACCGCCGGGTAGACGCCGATGACCGACCCGTCGCCCCGCCACCGCGTGAACTGCACGTCGAGGTGCACCTTGCGGTCGCCGGCGTGGATCAGCCGCTTGTGGTCCCAGGTGCTGTGGTCCCACCCGAGCCGATCGCGGATGAGGGCCATGTTGGTCTCCATCTGCGCGGTGGCCTCCTCGATCGTCTCCCAGATGCGCACCGTGCCGCTCGCCAGCCGCACGTGCGGGTAGGCGAGGGTGGCGGCGTGGCCGGGCGCGTCGAGCGCGTTGAACGTGGCGAGGAACTCATCCGCGGTCGCCATGGCGGCGGAAACATCGGCGTCGGTGTCGGCCATCCGGCCATCATGTCGCTCGTGAGCCCGCACCTGCTCGACAACGTGGTGTGGCACTCGCTGACCGGGCCGCGCGCCGGGCTGGGCGAGCGGGTGGGCCAGGCCGCCCGCTTCCATCCCGACGTGTCGCCGTTCGGCGCGATCGAGGACACCTCGGCCGGTGCGTGGGCCGACCTCACCGCCCTCGTCGGCGCCGGCGGGGTGACGTGCGTGTTCGCCACCGGCCTCGACCTGCCCGAGGGTTGGCAGCCGCTGATGGAGGTGCCGTGCGGGCAGCTGGTGGCCGCACGGGTCACCACCGGCGGGGAGTCGGACGGCCTCGTCGATCTGGTGGCGGGGGACGTGCCCGAGATGCTCGAGCTGGTAGCGGCCACCAAGCCGGGCCCGTTCGGGCCCCGCACGATCGACTTCGGCGGCTACGTCGGCCTGCGCGACGACGGGCGCCTCGTGGCCATGGCCGGAGAGCGGTTGCGGTGCGACGGCTTCACCGAGATCAGCGCCGTGTGCACGGCGCCCGATCAGCAGGGCCGGGGGCTGGGCACGCGGATGGTCCGGGCGCTCGTCGAGCGCATCCGAGCGCGGGGTGAGGAGGCCTTCCTCCACGTCGCCGACTCCAACGACAGCGCGTACCGCCTCTACCTGGCCCTCGGGTTCGTCGAGCGCAGCACGCCGGTGGCGCACGTCATCCGGGCGCCGTCCTGAGCGGCGCTCAGAGGATCTGGCTGAGGAACCGCTTGGTCCGCTCCTCGGAGGGCCGGGTGAAGAAGTGCTCGGGGGTGCCGACCTCGACGATCTGACCGTCGGCCATGAACACGACCCGGTCGGCGACCTCCTTGGCGAAGCCCATCTCGTGGGTCACGACGATCATCGTCATGCCCTCGCGCGCCAGCTCCTTCATGACGTCGAGGACCTCGTTGATCATCTCGGGGTCGAGGGCCGAGGTCGGCTCGTCGAACAGCATCACCTTGGGCTGCATGGCGAGGGCCCGGGCGATGGCGACCCGCTGCTGCTGACCGCCCGACAGCTGGCCCGGGTGCTTCAGGGCCTGCTCGGGGATCTGGACCCGCTCCAGCAGCTCCATGGCGAGGGCGTCGGCCTCCCGCCGGGGCATCTTGCGGACGTGGCGGGGCGCCAGCGTGATGTTCTCCAGCACCGTTAGGTGGGGGAAGAGGTTGAAGGACTGGAACACCATGCCCGTCTCCCGGCGGATGGCCTGGATGGCGCGGATGTCGTCGGACAGCTCGACCCCGTCGACCACGATCCGGCCGCGGTCGTGCTTCTCCAGCCGGTTGATGCAGCGGATGAGCGTCGACTTGCCCGAGCCCGACGGCCCGATGACCACCACGACCTCCTGGCGACCCACCCGCAGGTTGATGTCGCGGAGCGCCTGGAAGTCGTCGAAGAGCTTGTCGACGCCCTCGATCTCGATCATGACCTCGCCGGTGCCGGCCACCACCGTGGCGTCGGCGAAGACGGTGTCGTCGTGCTCGGTCATCGCGTGCCGACCCCCAGCTTTCGTTCGATGCGTTGGCTCTCGCGGGAGAGGGTGTAGGACCCGACCCAGAACAGGAGCGCGGCGAACACGAGGGTCTCGGCGATGAGGCCCTGTCCGCGGAACTCCGGTTGCTTGGTGACGTTGTCGGCCACCGACAGCACGTCGAGGAAGCCGATGATGAACACCAGCGTGGTGTCCTTGAAGAGGGAGATGAACTGCCCGACGAGCGCCGGGATCACGTTGCGCAGCGCCTGGGGCAGCACGATCAGCCCGGTGATGCGCACCGGCGAGAGCCCCAGCGCCTGAGCGGCCTCGGTCTGGCCGCGGGGCACCGACTGCAGGCCGCCCCGGACGATCTCGGCGACGTAGGCGGCGGTGAAGATCGTGAAGGCGACGATGACCCGCACGACCTTGCCGGGCAGCAGGTCGCGGGGGAAGAAGAAGCCGAGGGCGACGTCGCTCATCAGCACGAGCACGACGAGGGGGATGCCGCGGAAGAACTCGATGACCCCGATCGACACCGCTCGCAGCGCCGGCAGGGTCGAGCGTCGGCCGAGCGCCAGCAGGACGCCGAGCGGGAAGCAGGCGATCATGCTCACCGACGCCAGCAGCAAGGTCAGCATCATCCCGCCCCACCGGTCCCAGCCGAGCGGGTCGGTGAGGAACGGGAGGACGGCGAGGGGCAGGACGGCGGGGAGGGCGAAGATCGCCCACCCCACTCGCCGCGGGGTGCGGGCGCCGAGGAGCCGGCCGGCGACGGTGGCGGCGATGGTCGCCGCCGCGAGGAGCCACGGGCTGGCGGTTCGAGCGAGCAGGAGCAGCAGCAGGAGCAGCGTCAGCGCCGGCCAGTAGCGAGCGACGACGTCGCGCACCCGGTCGGTGAACGGGACGGTCGGCAGCGGGGTGCCGTTGGCGATGGCCGCCCCCAGCCGGCGGCGGGCGACCTGCCCGGCGACGAGCCCGGCGACGAAGCCGGCGCCGATGGCCACGACCGCGACGCGCCACTGGTCGCCGTTGGGGTAGCGGCCCACGAGGAAGAGGGTGAGGTTGGTGCGCACCACCTCCCACCGGCCGGTGACCACGACGAAGCGGGCCGTCCGGTAGAGCACCCAGCCAACGATCAGCCCGGCGACGATCGTCGTGACCGCGTCCCGGCGGTTGCGGAACAGGTTCGAGCGGGCCCAGGCGACCGCTGTCATCGCTCCACCAGCGCCAGCCGCCGGTTCACCTGGTTCGTGATCGCCGAGATCGTGAGCGACAGGGCCAGGTAGATGACCATGAGCAGCAGGTAGGACGGCACCGCCGGCGCCCGGCTGGCGATCGACACCTGCGTGACCTTCGTCAGCTCGAAGTAGCTGATGGCGACGGCGAGCGACGAGTTCTTCGTGAGGTTGAGGTACTGGTTGGCGAGGGCGGGCACGGCGATGCGCATGGCCTGCGGGAGCACCACCTGGCGCATGCGCTGGCCAGAGGAGAGGGCGAGCGCGGTGGCGGCCTCGTTCTGGCCCTTCGGCACGGCTTGGATCGAGCCCCGCACGATCTCGGCCACGTGGCTGGCGGTGTAGAGGGCGAGCGCGCACAGCAGCGCCGCGTACTCGGGCGGCATGGCGATCCCGCCCCGCAGGACCCGGCCGTCGAGGTGAGGCGCGGTGACGTCGACGGGGCCGCCGGTGGCCAGGAACGCGGCCGCGACGACGGCCACGAACGCGACCGTCGCCGCCACCCCCGCGAACGCCGGCTGACCGGTGCGATCGAAGGCGCGGTGGCGCCACCGGGCCACGGCGACGGCCGCGGCGACGGCCACGACGAGGATGCCGAGCACGAGCCAGCCGCGGCCGTCGGTTCGGGTCCATGGCACGGCCACCGCCCGCACGGAGATGACGAGCAGCCCGCTGACGGTCGTGGCGTCCTCGAGCCGGGGGAGGCGGAGGAACACGGCCAGGTAGGCGAACACGACGAGGACCAGCACCGGCACGTTGCGGAACAGCTCGACGTAGACCTTCGCGGCGCGCGAGACGAGCCAGTTCGTCGAGAGCCGGGCGATGCCGATGAGCGTGCCGAGGACCGTGGCCAGCACGATGCCGGCCAGCGCCACCCGCACGGTGTTGCCGAGGCCGACGACGATCGCGTCGCGGACGCTCTGCGTCGGGCGGAACGAGCTGCCGGCGATCGGGAACGTCGCCGGCTGGTCGAGGTAGTCGAAGGAGAGCGGGATGTTGGTCTTCGCCGAGTTGGCGCGGACGTTGCCGGCCAACCACAGCCCGAACGCGACGACCACGCCCAGGACCGCCGCCTGGAAGAGCGCCCGGAGGATCCGGACGTCACGCCAGAGCGGCGGCCTGGGCGAGAGGTTGGCCGTGGCCGTCGGGGTGACCGTCTCGCTCAGCCGATCACCGGTACGGCGGGGCGTAGAGCAGGCCGCCCTCGGTCCAGAGCGAGTTCACGCCCCGCTCGAGACCCAGCGGCGCGAGGTGGGCGTCGAAGATCTCGCCGTAGTTGCCGACCTGGCTGATGACCTGGACGGCGAAGTCGGCGGGCAGGCCGAGACCCGGGTCGAACGTGCCGCCCTCCTCGGTCTCGCCGAGGAAGGTCCGGATGCCCGGGTTGTCGCTGCCCTCGAAGTCGCCGATGTTCGACGACGTGATGCCGAACTCCTCGGCCTGGATGGTGGCGAAGATCGCCCACTGGACGGCCTGGGCCAGCTCGACCTCACCGTCGCGCACGGCGGGCGCCAGCGGCTCCTTCGAGAACACGTCCTCGAGGATCCGGAGCGCGTCTTCGCCTTCCGGGTACTCCGAGCGGAGGCCGGTGAGCTGGGAGCGGTCCGACGACCAGCCGTCACACCGGCCGGCCAGGAACGCCTCCTGGATGAGGTCGACCTCGGGGAAGGACAGCACCTCGGCGGGGGTGATCCCCAAACGGGAGAACTCGCTCGAGACGTTGCCCTCGGTGGTGGTGCCGGAGGCGACGCAGATGGTGGCGCCGTCCATGTCGGCCACCGTCTGGTACGGCGAGTCGGCGGCGACCATCATCCCCTGCCCGTCGTAGAAGTTGGGCTGGAGGAACGTGGCGCCCTCGTTGCCGTCCCGGCCCGCGGTCCAGGTCGTGTTGCGGACCAGCACGTCGATCTCGCCGGACTGCAAGGCCGTGAACCGGGCCTCGGTGGCGAGGTCGATGAAGTCGACGGCGTCGGCGTCGCCGAGGATGGCGGCGGCGATGACGCGGCAGAAGTCGGCGTCGAAGCCGACGTGGTCACCGTCGGGGGTGAGCACGGCGAAGCCGGGGAGGGCGTCGCGCGTGCCGCAGCGCACGGTGCCCCGCTCTTGGATCGTGGCGAGCAGGTTGCCGTTCTGCACGAGCGTGATCTCGGTGTCGGTCGTGGTCGGCGTGGCCCCGTCGTCATCGTCGTCGCCACTGCAGGCGGCGAACACGAGGGAGAGGGCCACGGCGGCCGCTCCCCACCGGAACCTCCGCGAAAGGGTCGTCATGGGAGAAACCTCCGTACGTAGGCAGCGCCGTCGACCCTAGGTCAACCGCCGCGGCCGCGCCCTCGAACCGCGATCAGCGGAGCGGATGGTTGATGTCGGAGGTGAACGCGAAGCACTCGCACCCGAGGTCGTACGCGAGGTCGCGGACGGCGCCGGGACCGTCCGCCCGGCCGGGGCCGAACAGGATGTCGAAGGCGCCGGCGGGCGGGATCGACTCGATCTGGGCCGCGCCGTCGGCGATGGCTCGCGGGTGGACGCCGGCGACCCGGACGGCCTCGGCGATGAGCGAGAACGCGTCGCACGCCTTGCTCTGGAGGTTCCAGGACTCCCGCTGGTCGGGGTTGTTCCCGGCCTCCCGCTGGATCTCGCGGCAGTGGGTGGCGGCCGGGCTCGGGTCGCCCGGGTCCTGGGCGTTGTCGACGTCGTAGGAGGCGAAGTAGCCGACCCCCACGGCGCCGTTGAGCTGCTGCGGCGACACCGCCGTCTGGATGAGCAGTGGGGCGTTGCCGGTGGTGACGGTGTAGCGAGGGCGGTAGCGCTGGGACTCCGCCGCCTGCGGGAACAGGAGGAGGAAGAGCGACTCGACGATGACGTGGGTGACGCCGCTGCTCCGGAACTGGAGCACCGCCGAGCTCATGCCGTTCGTGTCGACCGCGCTCGTCAGCGCGAAGTCCGCCTCGATCTCGTGTCCGAGACCGCGCAGCGCGGCGCCGACGGCGTCGCGGAACGCCTCGCCCGACGGCGCGTCGGCGCGGATCACGCCGATCTTGGTGGGCGCCACGCCGGGTCCTCCGGTGGTCGTGTCCCAACCTTCGAAGTAGCCGGCGGCGTCGGCCCGCTGCAGCCACACCGGCGCCAGCCGCTCCATCATCGGGTTGCCGGTCGAGTAGATGAACGGCGCCCACTGCTCGAACCAGTACCGGGGATAGGGGATGTTGTCGTTGGCGATGAGCGGGATCTCGTTGTCGTAGAGGCACTGGGGCAGCACGTCGCTCTGTGGCCCGGTGACGGCGATCACCGCGAACACCCGACGGTCCTCGACGAACCGGCTGCAGGCGGATTGGTCGGCACCGGGCCCGTCGGTGAGCAGGGCGGCGGTGTCGTAGTCGTAGAACACGATCACCACCTGGCGCCCGGCGATGCCGCCCCTCGCGTTCAGGTCGTCGGCGATCGCCCGGGCGATGCGCTCCTGGTCCCCGTAGTCGACGGCGTAGCCGAGGGTGGCGCCGGCGTTCGAGACGTCGTTCCACGTGAGGTAGCCGATGTAGATCTCGTCCTCCGTGAAGCCGGGACCGCTGGAGGCCCCGAGATCGGGCCCGGCCTGGCCGGCCGGCGCGCCGGGCACCGAGATCGGGGCGACGGACCCGGGAGAACCACCGCCGGAGGCCGTCGCCGCGGTGCCGTCTGACGCGACGAGCGACGACGGATCACCGGTGGTCGCGCCGACCGACGGCGCCGCCCGCAATCCGCCGCTGGTGAGCCCGCCGGCGGTGCCGCCCTCGGCGTCGCCCTGCACCCGCGAGCCGCATGCGGCCAGCACCACCAGCGCGGCGGCGACGAGAGCCCGCACGAAGCGAGTCGACGTCATGTGTGGGTGGCGCCGAGCAGGGCATCCCAGGCGTCGTCGCCGGTCGGCTCGAGCTGGCTCATGAACCGGCGCGGGCTGTCGGCGTGCTCACCGACGAGGATGACGCTGGTCGGGAGCAGGTACTGGATCACCACCATCTCCCGCACCGGCTTGCCGGCGGCGCGCGGGCGGCCACCGAAGTGCAGGCACCGGGTCGTGTCGGCGAGGGCGACGGTTCCCGCCGGGCCGGTGACGGCCACGACCGCGTCCCAGCCGACGAGGTCGGCGACCGCGGCATCGTCCAGCATCGTGACGCCCCGGTAGTCGACGGCGTCGAGCACGGTCTGGGTCCGGTCGGCCGGGAGGGCGTGGAACGGCCCGCAGTCCTCGTCGACGTCGGTCAGGTGGACGAACAGCTTGAACGAGATCGTGTCCTCGGGGTCGAGGTGGAAGCGGTGGGGCGAGTTCTCCTTCAGCTCCTCCTGGTGCGCACGGGTCACGAACGCGTTGAACAGGATCGGCATCATCCCGAAGTAGCGGACGACGGGGGCCAGCAGGAGCGGCTGGGTGGCCAGCCCGATGACGGGGCCATCGGCGGCGAACTCGTGGCCGAGCACCGGGAACTGCAGCGCGCCGTTGTCGATGCCCGCCGTGCGCCCGTCGAGCAGCGCCACCGCCTCGTCGCGCGCCGCCCGTGTCTCCTCCACGAGCTCGACGACGGCGACCGCCCGGTCGTGGGGGACCGTGATGCCGTTCCCGTGCTGCGCCAGGTAGGTGCGGCCCAGCTCGACGCGGGCGGCCATCGCCTCGCGCTTGGCGGCCGCGATCTCGTCGTGGGTCTGCTGCCGCTCGGCGAAGCTCTTGCGGCCGAACGCCGAGCGCCGAGCCTCGTAGTCGGTCGTCTCCGCCACGTCAGTCCTCGGTCCCGCTCCGACCCGGCGTGCGGTACTGCATGGTCATGCTGTCGGCCCCCCAGCCCCGAGTCGTCGTCCCGCGAGACTCGTGATACCGAGAGTATCAAGAGGTCGGTGGGCGACGCCGGCCGGCCCGACCGGGTTCCTGCCGTTCTGGGACCGATCGGGTACGACGGGCCGGCCCGATCGGTCCCAGAACGGCGGGGCTGCGAGACTGGGGCCGGTGGACGACGTGCGCGGCGGGCCTCCCGCAGTCAGCGGGTTCCCGCTGCGGCTGCTGCGGTCGGAGGGGCTCGTGCTCCTGGCAGCAGCGCTCGCGACGTTCGCCGTCGGCCTCGACGAGCCGCTGTGGCTGGTGCCGGCGCTGCTGCTCGTACCCGACGTGCTCATGGTCGGCTACGCCCGCTCGAACCGGCTCGGCGCGCTCCTGTACAACCTGGCCCACTCCTACCCGGCGCCGGCGCTGCTGGGTGCGCTGGCGCTCGCCGCCGAGCGGACGTGGTGGCAGGGCGTCGCCCTCATCTGGTTCGCCCACATCGGCATGGACCGCGCCCTCGGCTACGGCCTGAAGTACGACACCGGCGTCTCCGACACCCACCTCGGCCGGATCGGTCGCCACCGCGATTCCTGATCGGCCCGTGGGGTGGTGGGCCCTTGTCTCGGTCGTCCGATGCGCGATGCCATTCAGGCCGAGGAGGGTGTCTCCGATCGCGCGCCGCCAGGCCGTAGGCGTACGGGGATCCCGTTGAGCGTCGCGTTCCCGGAGATCGGATCGAAGGCCTCGCCATCGGTGAGGACGTTGCTGTTCACGCGGGCCCAGCCGTGCGGAAGGCTCACCACTCCAGGCATGACCTCCTCGGTCACCTCGACGACCACGTCGAGCTCACCAACCCGCGAGCAGATGGTCACGGTGTCTCCGCTCACGAGGCAGTGTGCGGCCGCGTCGCGTGGATGCAGGTGGAGCGCGGTGCGGTCCTTGCCTCGTACCAGCATGTCGATGTGATGCATCCAGCTGTTGTTCGATCGGACGTGCCGGCGTCCGACGAGCAGCAGCTCGCCGTCCACTGCACTCGCATCGGCCTCGATCGACGCCAGCAGCTCGGGCAGGGGTTCGATGATCTCCGGCGGCGCGAGCTCGACCTTGGCCGATGGCGTGCGCAGGTTCGACGGGAGTCGCGGTTCGAGCGGTCCCAGGTCGATGCCGTGCGGATGGGCGCGCAGGTCGTCGAGCGTGAGCCCCCACGGGCCCTTGCGGAGCATGCCGTCGAGGATCTCCTCCTCGGTCGCGCCGCCGAAGGGAGGTGGGCCGCCGCCCGCGATCGTGGTGAGCGTGGTGAGGACCTCGCGCTCGCTCGGCTGCTCGGTCGGGAAGATCGCCTCTGACCAGTTGGCGACCTGGCGGAGGGTCTGGTTGGTGAACACGATGTCGTAGTGGCTCTTCTCGAGCTGCGAGGGCACTGGCAGGACGATGTCGGCATGGCGCGTCGTCTCGTTCAGGTACAGGTCGACGCTGACCATGAAGTCGAGCGTCGCCAGCGCGGCGTCGAGTCGCTCGCTGTGCGGTGTCGAGAGCACCGGGTTGCCGGCGATCGTGAGCAGGGCCCGGATCTGCCCCGGACCGGGTGTCTCGATCTCCTCCGCCAGCACCGCCACGGGGAGCTCGCTGGCTGCCTCGGGACGACCCGAGACGCGGCTGGTCCACCGTGCGATCTTGAAGCCGCGGCCGCCGCCCTCGGGTGATCGCGGTGCGCTGTGCGCCCCCAGCCCGAACATGCCGCCGCCGGGACGGTCGAGGTTGCCGGTGATCGTCGTGAGGAGGTCGGTGGCCCACGACGCGACCGTGCCGCCCCGCACCGTGTGCACGCCGATGCGCCCGTAGACGACGGCGCGATCGGCGGCGGCCAGCTCGTGCGCCAGCCGGCGGGTCGTCGCGGCGTCGATCCCGGTGGGTCCCGCGACGCGCTCCGGTGTCCACGGCGTGACCGCGGCGAGGGCCTCCTCGATGCCATTGACGTGGGGCGCGGCGTCGCCGAGATCGACGAGGCCATCGGTCGCGATCACGTTGGCGAGCGCGCAGAGGAACAGCGAGTCGGTGCCGGGTCGGATGGCGAGGTGCTCGTCGGCGGCGGCCGCGGTCTTCGTGCGGCGGGGGTCGACGACGACGAGGCGACCGCCACGCGCCCGCAGTGCACCCAGTCGGCCGGGCCAGTCGGGTGCGCTGGCGAGCGACCCGTTCGACTCGAACGGGTTGGCGCCGAGCATCAGCAAGTACGACGTCCGATCGATGTCCGGCAGCAGCACGCCATAGGGGTCGCCGTACATGAGGCCGGTGCTGACGTTGCGGGGCACCTGGTCGACGGTCGATGCCGAGAAGAGGTTGCGGGTGCCGAGTGCCCTGATGAGGTGGGGGAGGAAGAGCGGCGCCACCAGGCTGTGCACGTTGGGGTTGCCGAGGTACACGCCGACGGCGTCGGGGCCGTGCTCGGTCCTGATCGCACCGAGCCGGTCTTCGATCTCGGCCCACGCCTCGTCCCAGGTGATGGGGACGTGACCCTCGGGCGTGCGTCGGTGCGGCACCCGCAGCCGGTTTGGGTCCTCGTGGAGGTGCTTGAGCGCCGAGCCCTTCGGACAGATGAAGCCGCGGGAGAACACGTCGTCGCGGTCGCCGCGGATGCGGACGACCGCGCCGTCGCGCACCGTGATCTCGAGGCCGCACGTCGCCTCGCACAGCGGGCACGTGCGGAAGTGGGTCTCAGTCATCGGGTCGCCAGGTAGCGGTCGGCGAGCCCGTCGGCGCCGCCGATCTCGTCGATGGTGCCCTCGGCACCGATGCCGCCGTGCTCGAGGACGATGACGCGGTCGACGACGTCGGCGATGAGGCGGGGGCTCTGCTCGACGAGGATCATGGCGACTCCCTCCCGGTGGATGGCGGCGAGGCTCTCCACGAGCTCGCGTGCGGTGACGGGTGCGAGGCCGGCGGACAGCTCGTCGACGAGCAGCACCGACGGGCCGGTGAGCAGGGCGCGGCCGATGACGAGCATCTGCTGCTCGCCGCCGGAGAGGCTGCCAGCCAGCTGGGAGCGCCGCTCGAGGAGGCGGGGGAAGAGCTCGAACACGCGCTGCTTGGTGAACGCGCGCTCGCGGCCGGTGAGGGCGGCGACGTCGAGGTTGTCCTCGACACTCAGCGCGCCGAACACGTGACGACCCTCGGGGACGTGGGCGAGGCCGCGTCGGGCTCGGATCCACGGCGTTGCCCGCCCGAGCAGGTCGCCTCGCAGCGAGATCGAGCCGGACCACGACTTCAGGTTCCCCGACAGCGCGCGCAGCAGCGTCGTCTTGCCGGCACCGTTGGCACCGAGCACACCGAGGATCTCGTCGCCGAGCGTGAAGCTCACGTCTCGGAGGACCGGTGCCCGCACGTACCCGGTGGTGAGTCCGCTGACCTCCAGCGCGAGCATCACGCTGCACTCCCGAGGTACGCCTCGACGACGGCCGGGTCATTGCGCACCTGCTCCGGCGTGCCCGACGAGAGCAGCTGCCCGCGCGCGAGCACGTGGACCTCGTCGCACAGCCCCATCACGAACCCGACGTCATGGGCGATCACGAGGATCGTCGTGCCGACCTCGTTGGCGCCGCGCAGCACCGCGCGCAGATCCTCGATCTCGGCGACGTCGAGACCGGTCGTCGGCTCGTCGAGCAGCATGAGCGCGGGCGATTCCACCAGAAGGGCCGCGAGCTCGACTGCCCGCGCCCCCGCGAACGACAGGTCGCGCACGGCTCGGTGACGGTGCTCGAAGAGGCCGATCGACTCGAGCACCGCCTCGGCCCGCTCGGTGAGCACGCGCTCCTGGCGCCACCACCGCAAGGGACGAAGGGCGAGGTGCGCGCCCGAGTACCCCACGCTGAGGTGCTGGGCGGCCAACACGTTGGCGAGCACCGTCTCCTCGAGCATGAGCCCGAGGTGCTGGAAGCTGCGACCGATGCCGCGGGCGGCACGGTCGTGGGCGGGGAGCGGCGTGACGTCCTCGTCCCGGAACGTGACCGTCCCGCTGGTGAGCGGCTGCAACCCGCTGATGGCGTTGAAGCACGTGGTCTTGCCGGCGCCGTTCGGTCCGATGAGCCCCACGATGGAGCCTTCCTCGACATCGAGGCTGACGCCGTCGACGGCCCGGAGCCCGCCGAACACGACGGCTGCGTCGCGCACGGAGAGGAACGTCACGGCTCGGCTCGCGTCGCCAGCACGCTGGCCAGCCAGTCGACGACGAGCAGGGCCGAGCCGAGCACGACGAGGGCGAGCCCCCCGATGCCCCCGGAGATGAGCTCCTGGTTCTGCACCCACACCTGGTCGGTGTTGCCGGCGTGGTACCACGCGAGGGCGATGGCGGCGAAGCCGACGGCGACGAGCGCGCCACCGATGACGGACGGGATGCGGATGCGGTGCTGCATCGTTCGCTCCTTGATGAGCTCGGCGGCGCGGCGGCCGAAGCCGTTGAGTCCGCTCTGGTGTCGGGTGAGGGTGAGGATGAGGCCGAGGGGCGCGGCGTAGGCGATGAGCGCGCCGCCGCCGGCGAGGAAGAGGCGACCGCCCTCGACCGCGACCGCGGCGGCGGCGACGCCACCCACGAAGCCACGGCCGGCGAGCGCCACGATGATGAGGTAGGTGAAGGACAGACCGAGCGGGAACGCCTGTGGCGTCATGCGCTGGACCCACATGGCGGTGAGCCCGCCGGCGAGCCCGGCGAACGCGCCGGCGATCCCGTAGGCGAGGGCGCGGTAGCGGCTGACGGGGATGCCGAACGCGGCGGCACCGTCGGGGTGTGCCTTCACCCACCGCAGGCCGCGCCCGATCTTGGAGTGGTCGATCACCCACGCCGCAGTGACGGCGCCGAGCACCACGACGGCGAGCACCGGCCACAGCGACCGTGCGGTGGTGAGCTCGAGCGGGCCGATGGTCGGTGTCGCGACCGCAGCGCCACCCGGGGGTCCGACGACCCACTCGCGGGTGAAGAAGAAGCGGTCGATGGCGACGCCGGCGGCGAGGGTGACGAGCGCGACCTGCAGGCCGCGCGCTCGCAGCGCAGGAAGGCCGACGAGCGCGCCGGTGACGACGCCCACGACGATGGCCAGCGGCAGCAGGTAGACGGGGGAGAGGCCGTGGTCGGCGCTGAGCTTGGCGACCGCGAACGCCGGGAGCCCGACGATGGGCGCCTGTGCGAGGGACAGCTCGCCGGCCCACGTCACCAGCACGTGGAGGCCGATGGCGGCGACCATCACGATGAGGACGAGCCCGAGCTTGTAGACGTTGGCCTCGCTCAGCACGAGCAACGGGACGGCGACCAGCGCGGTGGCGCCGACGAGCGGCGGGTGGGCACCGGTCGGGATCGGCGCGCGCACACCGCGTCGCCGAAGCAGCAGGAGCCCGGCCGTCACGAAGCCGACGAGCGGGAGGACGACCACGGCCGGCGGGCTCGTCGCGCTGAGCACGTGTGGCAGCTGCGCCGCGACTCGCTCGACGATCGCAGGCTCGGGTGACCCGGGAGGCTCGACCGCCGGCGGCGCCGCGACGTCAGGCACCGGGGGCGCCTCGAACGCCGGCGCGGTCATGGGGACGACGGTCGTCGTGGTCGTCGGGGTGTCGACGACGGCCGGTGCCGCCACGAGTGACGTCCTCGTCGTGTCGATGGCCAGCTCGAAGCTCGTGGTGGGCTCCAGGAGCGGCACGAGGGCGACGCCGTGACGCGGCCACGGCGTGAGCGATACGAGCCAGCCGGCATCGGTGCGGTCGACCGGTGTGACCGACGAGCAGTCCGCGGCGGGCGCGGTGTCTGACGACCGCTCGCCGTCGCCGACGAGGGGGCTCGTGAGCGGACAGGCGCCGAGCACGGGCTCTCCGGTCATCGATGCAGCGACGATCGTGAATGCGGCGGGGGCGGCGACGAATGCCCGTGCGGTCTCGACGCCGACCGCGCCAGCCACGTAGGCGCGATCGGCCTGGCCGACGAAGGTCGGCACGCCGGTCGTGTGCTGGTAGCCGTGGCGCACCTCCTCTGCGCGCGCCGGCGCGGCGGTGAGGACGGCAACCGTGCACACGATCGCGAGGAGCGCTCGTCGCATCAGTACGCCGATCGCACGAGCCCGCTCGGGCGCACGAGGAGCAGCACGATCACGAACCCGGCGAGCAGCACCTCGACGATGCCGGTGACCGGGCTCACGTAGCCGATCACGCCCTCGGCGACGCCGAACCCGACGCCGGCGACGAACGCGCCGGGAATGCTGGTGAGCCCGCCGACCAGCGCGGCGGCGACGCTGCGCAGGAGCAGCGACGTCATGAAGAACACGCCGAAGGCGACCGATGGTGCGATGACGATGGCCGACAGGCCCGCCAGACCACCGGCGAGCGCCCACGTGGCGAGCGAGGTGCGATCGGTGTCGACGCCGACGAGGCCGGCGGCGAGAGGATCGACGGCAGTCGCGCGCAGGCGGAGCCCGAACGACGTGTACCGATAGAGCGCGGCGAGTCCGGCGAGCACGGCGAGCACGGCGACGAACACCACGAGCTGCCCGGGCCGGATCGACTGACCGAGCACCCGAACACCGTCGCCCTGCGCCAGCGGCGGCAGGAAGCGCGGGTTCACGCCGTAGCGGCGCGACGCGAAGGTGAGGATCAGCGACGCCACCGCCAGCGTCCCGACCATGGCGGTCAGGGGCGGCTGGCCCCGCAGCGGTCGCACGAGCGCGATCTCGGTCAGCGCCCCGACCCCGGCCGACACGGCCACCCCGGCGAGCAGCGCGAGACCGAGCACGAGCCCGCCGTCGACCCACAGCTCGCTGAACACGAACGCGCCGATCATGCCGGTCTCGCCGTACGCGAAGTTCACGATGCGCGTGCCGCGGTAGACGACGACCAGGCCGACGGCGAGAAGGCCGTAGACGAGCCCGGTGAACGCACCGTTGACGACGACCGTTGTCATCGGTGGTGGGTCGCCGGCGGCCCGGCCGTCTTCCACGTGTAGTCGTCGTTGCAGCAGACGATCGGGAACGTGCCGTGGACGCCGACGTGGTCGTCGGGCGTCCAGCTGAACGGCGCCATCACCCCGTTGTCGAAGTCGCGGATGGACTCCGAACCGGAGACGACCGACGCGCGCGTCGGGTTCTGACCGGCGGCCCAGAGCACGGCGCCGATGGTCAGGCCATGGCCGTAGGCGGTGAAGCCCTCGAGGTCGTCCACCCGGTCGCGTCCGCGGCCGCGGGTCGCCATGCGCTCGGCGTACTGCGCGAACGCGGCGCTGTCGGTGGCGGCGAAGCCGCGCAGGCCGGTGACACCAGTGAACAGGTCGCGTGCGGCGGCGGTGATGAAGTCGAACTGGAACCCCCAGCCGGTGATGGCGGCGTCGTAGCCGAGGCTGCGGGCGTCGCGCACGATGCCGATCGCCTCCGCGGTGGCCGAGATCACGACGATCTCCACGCCCGCCTCTTGCATGCGCAACAGGGGTGCGGCGAAGGACGCCTGGTTGGGCTCGACGGCCTCGACGACGGCCACGTCGACGCCGAGTCGCCTTGCCTCGGGCACGAAGGCGTCGGCGGCCGCCTTGTACGAGGCCTGGTTCACGTAGACGACGCCGACCTTCGTCCCGCGACCGCCGAGCGGCCCGGCGACGTAGCTGGCGAGCTGGTGTCCGCCCTGCTCGCTCGTCGGGGTGTTCGAGAACGCGTACCGCCAGCTCGGGTCGACGGTGGGGGCATAGTAGAAGGTCGGCATCCCGGCGGCGTCGAGGCAGCTCACCGCGGTCAGCGTCGCTTCGACGCCCTCGGGGACCATGGCGACGAACGAGCCGTTGCTGAGCGCCTCCTTGCACGCGGCGACGCCGCCGTCGGCGGTCTCCTTGTGGTCGACCTTCTTGAGCACGACCTGCCGGCCGTGGATGCCGCCGCTCTCGTTCACGTCGTCCATCCACGTGGCGAGGCCGTCGTAGGCACGGGTCACCATCGCCGCGAGCGGGCCGCTGAAGCCGGCGATCACGCTCACGACGACCCTGTCCTCGGTGACGCCCGGCGCAGATGCCTGGTTCGCGGTCGCAGCGGCCTCGGTCACCACCGCATCCGCGGTGGACGTGGCCGCGACGCCGTCCGCGCCGCCGGCCACCCCGTCGGAGCCGGGTCCGGGCGCTGCCGCCCTCCCGGCCGCAAGGGCCTCACCGGTCTGAGCGTCGACGACGACGCCGCTGGCGGCTCCGTTGCCCGTCTCCCGGTTGGCGGCGACTGTGACGCCGTTGCGCGGCGTCGAGACCGAGCACGCCGCCAGCAGCGGCAGCAGGGCCGCCGCGACGGCACGGCCTTGCCGACGAGTTCGACTTGATGCCCCCATGGGACGAATCGGACCGCGAATGGGGTGCGGGCGGCTAGTAGGGCGCGCCCTACTGCCGTCCGACGGCAGTGCCTGCGCACGATCGGGCCATGGACCTCCGTCTGGACGGCCGACTGGCGCTCGTGACCGGTGCTGCGTCGGGCATCGGCGCCGCCACCGCCCGCCGTCTGGCCGCGGAGGGCGCGCTGGTGGTCGTCGCCGATCGGGACCGAGCCGGCGCCGCCGACGTGGCGGATGAGATCGGTGGCCACCCCGTCGGCCTGGACGTCACTGACCCTCTTGTCGTGCGAACCGCATTTGCCGAGGTCGCTGGGCTGCTCGGCCCGATCGACGTCCTCGTGAACAACGCCGGAGGCGGCCAGCTCGCCCTGTTCATCGACACCGACGAGGACGACTGGGACCGGCTCGTGGCGCTCAACCTGCGCGGCACGATGTCGTGCACCAGGGCGGTGCTGCGCTCGATGTATGAGCGTCGTCGCGGCGCCATCGTCAACGTCGCCAGCGAGTCCGGCAACGTCGGCGCTCCCGGTGGCGCCGCGTACTCGGCGGCCAAGGCCGGGGTCATCGGCTTCACGAAGGCGGTGGCGCGTGAGTCGGCCCGGTACGGCGTGCGGGTGAACGCCGTGGCGCCGGGTCCCATCGAGACACCGTTGCTGCACGCGCCCGAGTTCTCGACACCACTCGGCGTCAAGGTCAAGGAGCAGCTCGTGGCGGCGACCGTGTTGGGCCGAGCCGGCACACCCGAGGAGGTGGCGGCGGCCATCGCCTACCTCGCCTCCGGCGACGCCTCGTATGTCACGGGCCAGACGCTCGCCGTCAGCGGCGGCGTCTCGATGTAGGGCGGCGCCTACTACCCGTCGGCCGCCCGTCAATGGACGCTCGACCCGACCGCAGCACCGATGAGGGAGACACTCATGCGTCGCACTCGCTCCATCCAGATCCTCGCCACCTTGCTTCCCGTCTTGCTCCTCGCCGCCTCGTGCTCGTCCGGCAGCGGCGAGTCGTCCGCGGCGACCGCGGCCGAGGACGAGGAGACCACCGAGACCACCGAGACCACCGCGGCGGGCATCACGGCGACGGGCGAGCCGATCGTGATCGGCTTCATGAACAACGAGGGGGGCGCGTTCAGCGTCCCCGAGCTCCGCGTCGGCAACGAGGTCGCCACCGACTACGTCAACGAACGGCTGGGCGGCGTCAACGGTCGGCCGTTCAAGGTCGAGCGGTGCGCCACCGACGGCACGCCCGAGTCGGCCATCGACTGCGTGAACCAGTTCATCGAGCGGGGCGTCGTCGCCGTCCTCGAGGGGACCGATCTCGGGGCCGACGCCGGCCTCCCGTTGCTGAAGGACGCCGGCATCCCGATGCTCGGTCACGTGCAGTTCGGCGCCGGTCGGATGTTCGACGCCAACGCCTTCTACTTCGGCGCCGCCGCCATCGCGTACGGCGTCGCCGCGCTGCGGTACTACGCGGACGAGGGGGTGGACACGATCGCGTGGTTCCTGCCGGACGAGGCCACGAGCCACGCGTTCACCGACGGCTTCCTGCTGCCGGCGGCCGAGGCGATCGGCGTGAAGTACAAGACCGTCTACTACGACGCCGCCAACCCGAACTGGGCTGTCCTCGCCGCCACGGCCGTCTCCGAGGGGGTCGACGCCAGCGGCTCCGTCGCCGCCACCGACGCCCAGTGCGCCGAGATGGTCTCCGCCCTGCGGGACGCCGGCTACCAGGGCCGGGTCTTCGCGGCGTCGTGCTTCAACCTCGTGCGCGACATCGGCGACAAGGCGATCGGCGTCGACACCGACGCCGACCACTGGATCACGTCGGACATCGAGTCGGCGCCCGCGGCGAAGCAGGACCAGCTGCGGGAGTACGTCCGGGTGATGGAGGACGCCGGCCACCGCGACCTCGTGCACGGCAACGCGCTGATCACCTTCGCCGACATGCTCACGCTGCGCGACGTGCTCTCGACCATCGAGGGAGACATCGACGGTGCCGCCGTTACCAGCGCGCTGATGGCGACCAAGGACCTCGACAGCTTCGTCGGCCCGTCGATCACCTGCGACCACTCGGTCATGGCCGGCAACTCCGCGTGCCACGCCGGGCTGCTCTTCTTCCAGGTGCAGGACGACCTGACCATCAAGACCATGACGCCCGACTTCGTGCTCGGCGTCATCTAGGCCGATCCGTGGCCCAGCACGTCCTCTTCCTCGTCGTCGGCCTGGGCGCCGGCGCGGCATACGCGGCGATCGCGATGGCGCTCGTGACCACCCACCGAGGGACCGGCGTCATCAACATCGCCCAGGGCGCCGTTGCCGTGTGGCCTGCGTACGTGTTCCAGGAGCTGAGGGTCGGCCGCGGCGTCGCGCCGCTGCCGGCGTTCGCTCTGGCGCTGGCGTCCGCGGCCGCGCTGGCGCTCGTCTTGCACCTGCTGGTGTTCCGACCACTGCGTCCGGCCCCGGCGCTGTCGCGGGTCGTGGCGTCGGTCGGCGTGACAATCACGATCCAGGCGGCGATCGTGCAGCTGTTCGGCACGGGGCGCCGCGCGGTCCCGCCCCTGCTGCCCCGCGACCCGGTGCACGTGTGGGGGATCAGCTTCTCCCAGGACCGGCTCTGGCTCGCCGGCGTCGCGATCGCGCTGGCCGTCGCGCTGTGGGCGTTCGGGCGGTTCACCCGTCTCGGCCTGGCGACGCGCGCCGCGGCGCAGAGCGAGCGGGGCGCGGTGCTCATGGGCTTCTCGCCCGACCGGCTCGGCGCGGCGACGTGGGTGCTCGGCTCCTGCGTCGCCGGCACCGTGGCGATCCTGGTGTCGCCGACGCTCGGTCTCGACTCGATCGCATGGACGTTCTTCGTCGTGCCCGGACTTGCGTGCGCGCTGGTCGGCAGGCTCGAGTCGGTGGGCGCCGCGTGCGCGGCGGGCCTCGCGCTCGGCGCGGTGCAGGCCGAGATCACGTTCCTGTCCGGCAAGAGCTGGTGGCCCGATTGGGCATCGGTCGGTGTCGCCCAGAGCATCCCCTTGCTCCTGATCGTGGCCGTGCTCGTCGGCCTCGGCCACCGGTTGCCGACCCGCGGTGCTCTCGCCGCCGGCCGGCTGCCAGCCGTGCGGACGCCATCGTTGCGCCCGATCCCGTTCGTCGCGCTGGTCGCCGCGGGCGCGGCAGCGTTGCTGCTGACCCAGGGCACCTACCGGTTCGGTGTGATCACCTCCATGGTCGCCGCCCTCATCGCGCTGTCGCTCGTCGTGCTGACCGGGCTGGTCGGCCAGATCTCGCTGGCCCAGGCGGCGTTCGCCGGCACCGCCGGCTTCGCACTGTCCAAGATCGGCACCGGCCTGCCGTTCCCGCTGTCGGTCCTCGCCGCCGCGCTGCTGGCGACCGTCGTCGGCGTGCTCGTCGCCGTGCCGGCGCTGCGCATCCGCGGCATCCAGCTCGCGGTGGCAACGCTCGCTGCCGGCGTCGCCATCGAGGAGCTGGTGTTCCGCAACCCGAGGCTGGCGGGGTCGAGCGGCAACCTGATCCCGCACCCATCACTGTTCGGTGGCGACCTCGCCGTGCGGGACGCCGGAACGACGGCGCGTTGGCAGTTCGGCGCGCTCGTGCTCGTCGTCTTGACGCTGTGCTGCGTCGGCGTCGCAATGCTGATGCGCTCCCAGCTCGGCCGCACGATGCTCGCGGTGCGGTCGAACGAGCGGGCCGCCGCGTCGATCGGCGTCGACGTGGCGAGGGTCAAGCTCATCGCGTTCGCCATCTCGTCGTTTCTGGCGGGTCTGGGTGGCGCGCTGATCGGCTACTCGCGCGGCCAGCTGTCACCCGAGTCGTTCGGCGTCGCCACGTCGCTGTCGTTGCTGGCGTTCGCCTACCTGGGCGGCATCACGTCGATCGGCGGTGCGCTCCTCGCCGGCGCCTTCGCACCGCTCGGTATCGGCTACGTCGTCCTCGACCGCACGCTGCACCTGGGCAAGCACTACCTGCTCGCCTCGGGCGTGCTCCTGATCGTCACGGCCGTGCTCAACCCGAGCGGCCTCGTCGCCAACCTGAACGGAGTCCTCCATGTCCACCGCCGTCGACCTCGACCTGCGGAGCATCGACACGCTGCTCACGACGACTCGAGCAGTGCGCAAGCGCCTCGACCTGTCCCGGCCAGTGCCCCGTGAGGTCGTGACCGAGTGCCTCTCGATCGCCACTCAGGCGCCGTCGGGTGGGAACACCCAGCCATGGCGGTTCCTCGTCGTCGACGACGCCGACGTGAGGCTCGGTCTCGCCGAGCTCTACCGGGATGGCTACGGCCCGTACATCGAGATGCAGAAGGCGGCCGTGCGTGCGGCCGGTGGCGATGACAACAGCGCGGTGATCCGCTCGTCCGATCACCTCGCCGAGCACCTCGAGAAGGTGCCGGTGATGGTGATCCCGTGCCTGCTCACCCGACTGGCTTCGGAGCCGTCGGTCGCCGACACCGCCGGCTTCTACGGGTCGATCCTCCCGGCGGTGTGGAGCTTCCAGCTCGCGCTGCGCTCCCGCGGGCTCGGGTCGGCGTTCACGACGCTGCACCTGCTGCGGGAGAAGGAGGCAGCCGAGCTTCTCGGCATCCCGTGGGAGACCGTGACGCAGGTCGCGCTGTTGCCGGTCGCCTACACGATCGGCGCCGAGTTCAAGCCGGCGGTCCGCCGCCCCGTCGAAGAGGTGACGTACTGGAACGGCTGGCGCCAGCGCGGGTGAGTCGCGCGCCGCGTCCGCTCGCGACGCGCCTGATTGGAACGGCCGATCGACTCTTCCGCGGGAACAATCGATGCGATCGCGAACGGCACCTCGGTGTGCATCTGGGCGGGATCTCCCGGCCCTGGACCGGCAGATCCCGCCCAGTTCGGAGAACGCCGAATGCCGGATCGCGGTCACCTCGAGCTTGACCGACCCGTACCCATCCGGCAATCGCGGGCGGACTCTTTCGCGGAAGAGCGGGTGATCCTCCTACGCCCCGAGGTAGGCGCCTCGGAGCACGTCGGGCTGCTCCCGCAGCTCGGCCGCTGAAGCGGTGAGCACCGCTTCGCCGTGGCGCAGCACGACGGCACGGTCGGCGATCGCCAGAGCGACGGGCACGTGCTGCTCGACGAGCAGCACCGCGATCGACAGCTCGTCGGCGACCGCCCGAACGGTTGCCGCCAGGTCGTGGACGATCAGCGGCGCCAGCCCGAGGCTCATCTCGTCGACGAGCAGCGCCCGGGGACGTGCGACCAGCGCGCGAGCCAGCGCGAGCATCTGCTGCTCGCCTCCCGAGAGCAGCCCGGCACGCCGGTCGAGCAAGTCGACCAGCTTGGGGAACCACGTGATGGCGCTCGACCAGTCGTCGGTCGCCAGCCGGAGGTGCTCGCGCACGGTGAGGCCGGGGAACAGCGACCGGCCCTCGGTGACGAAGCCGAGGCCCCGGCGGGCCAGCCGCTCCGGAGCTCGAGCGGACACCGGTGAGCTGAGGACCCGTACCGAGCCGCCCAACATGGGGAGCAGTCCGGCGATGGTGAGCAGCGTCGTGGTCTTGCCGGCGCCGTTCGGTCCGAGCAGCGCGACCACCTCGCCCGGCGAGACCGTGAACGTGAGACCCCGCACGACAGGAGTGCGGCCGTAGCCGGCATCAAGACGGTCGACCTCGATGGCGCTCACGTCGCCGTCCCGAGGTAGGCGGCGATGACGGCGGGATGGTCGCGCACGACGTCGGGCGCGCCGCTGGCGAGGAGCCGCCCACGGTCGATGACGTGCACGCGGTCGCACGTGCCGAGAACGAGCTCCATGTCGTGGTCGACGAGCAGCACACCGACGCCGCTGTCAGCCACGCGGCGCAGCCGGGTGCCGAGGTCGCGGCTCTCGGTGGTGTCGAGCCCGGCAGCGGGCTCATCGAGCAGGAGCACACGCGGACCGCGCGTCAGGGCCCGCGCCAGGCCGACGAGCTTGCGCTCGCCCTCTGACAGCTCGGTCGTCCGGCGATCCAGGAGCGAGCCGATGTCGAACGCGTCGACGGCGGGGGAGACGTCACCGCCATCGGCTGCGACGAGGAGGTTGCCGCGCACGTCGAGGTCGTCGAACAGCTCGACCTGCTGGAAGGAGCGGACGACGCCGAGTCGGGCGCGCCGGTCGGGACGGATTCCCTCCAGCGGTCGGCCGTCCAGGACGACCGATCCCGAGTACGGCGTGAAGCCGCAGATTGCATCGATGCACGTCGTCTTTCCCGCACCGTTGGGACCGATGAGCCCGACCAGCTCGCCGGCGCCGATGTCGATCGACAGCGCATCGACCGCCCGCACGGCGCCGTAGGCCACGGTGAGATCCACCGTGCGGAGCAGCGTCACGTCGAGACCGTCACGGCTTGCTGGAGCAGCGACAGCAGCGCGATCCAGCCGACGAACGGCACGTCCTCGCCGCCCTCGGTCCGCACCGTGCCCGACACGTGATCGTCCTCTGCGAGCACGATGTCGACCTCGAGCCTGGGCACCTACGGCCTGACCCAGAGGTCGCCGCGGTTCCGCTGGTACCCGAGCGCCCGGTAGAGGGCGTCGGCGAGCGCCTGACCCGTGGGCGTCAGCCCCATCGCCATCTGCATCTGGTTCATCACGAACGCGAACGACGCGTCGCACCCGGGATCGGCGAAGCCGTAGGAGCCGCCGTTGCCGGTGTGACCGAAGGCGTCGTCACTGATGGCGATCGTCGACGGCGGCAGCACGCCCCGCGGTGCCGCGCCCGCCTTCAGGAAGCCGAGGGTCCATCGGCCGGGGGAGCTCAGCGTGGCGTCGAGCCCGCCGGCCGACTGCACCGACCCCATCAGGGCGAGGTGCTCGGGCGTGATCTCGGTGTCACCCACGCGCCGGTCGTGCACGATCGCTCGATACATGGCCGCCAGCGACCGGGCGTTGGTGACACCACCGGCGGCGGGGATCTCGGCCCGCAGCGCGGCCGGGTCGTTCCAGGCACCGGGCACCATGTAGCCACCGGTGTTGCCGAGCACGAGCGCCGGCAGCGACGCGGGGTCGGTCATGGCCTGCACGTAGAACGCGGGGATGGCGTCGTCGGGTGCCGGCATCGGCGGCGGGACGAGGGGCGCCACCGACGCGTGGTGGGCGTCCGGAAGTCCGATGTGGAGGTCGAGGCCGAGCGGATCCGAGATCTCGTCGGCCACGAACGTCCCGAGCGACCGGCCGGTGACGCGCCGCACCACCTCGCCGACGAGGTAGCCGAACGTCAGCGCGTGGTAGCCGTGGCGGGCTCCCGGCTCCCAGAACGGCGCCTCCGCGGCCAGCCGCGCGGTGACCATCTCCCAGTCGAAGAACCCACCGTCGGGCAGCGGGTCACGCAGCGCCGGCACGCCGGCCTGGTGGTTGAGGAGATGACGTACGAGCACGCCCTCCTTCCCGTTGGCCGCGAACTCCGGCCAGTACGTCGCCACCGGCAGGTCGAGGTCGAGCTCACCGCGTGCGACGAGCAGGTGGGCGGCGAGCGCGGTCGCGCCCTTGGTCGACGACATCACGACCGTCGTCGTGTCCTTGTCCCACGGGCGCGTCCGCTCGGGGTCGGCGTGTCCACCCCACAGGTCGACGACGGTCTCGCCGCCGACGGTGGCGCAGAACGAGGCGCCGAGCTCGCCGCCCTCGGTGAACCCACGCTCGAAGGCGTCGGCCACCTCGCGGAACCGGTCGTCACAATGTCCCTGGATCTCGTGTGTGCGGGTCGACTCCGCAGGCTTCGTCTCCATCTCGTGATCGTCGGCTGCGGCGGGCCGCCGGAACAGTGGGGTCCCCCCTACACGTGCTCCCCGCTCCGTGGGGCCGCTCGGGCCACGGCGATGGGGCACCATCGGGGGGTGCAGACGCCCCTGGTCGGTCGCGAGCTCGACCTGGCGACGGCCCTCGAGCAGCTCAAGCGGGTGGAGGCGGGGACGCCGGCGTCGCTCCTCGTCCGGGGCGAGGCCGGCATCGGGAAGTCGCGCCTGGTCGCCGAGCTCGCCGACCGCGCCCGGCAGCTCGGCCACGCCGTGCTCGCCGGTCGGGCCGATGACCTCGATCACGGCATCCCGTACGCGGTGTTCCGCGACCTCGTCGCTCGCAACGGGATCGGGCCGCTCCCCTTCCTCGGTGACGTGCAGGACGTCTTCAACGCCGCGGTCGAGCTGCTGGGCGACACTGCCACCACGCCGACGGTCCTCGTGCTCGAGGACCTGCACATCGCCGACCGCGACTCGCTCGTGCTCGCCGCCCTCCTCGTCCGCCTCGTCGACGTCCCGCTGCTCACCGTCGTCACCACCCGACCGGGTCTGGCGAGCGACCTCGAACGGCTCTTCGACCAGCTCGCGTTCGACGGGCGCGGCGCCGTGCTCGACCTCGAGCTGCTCGACCGGCACGAGACCCAGGCGCTCGTCGCCGCTGCGCTCGGCGCCGCACCCGACGATCCGCTCACCGACGCGGTCTTCACCTCATCGGTCGGGAACCCGTTCTTCGCGCACGAGAAGACGCAGGCGCTGCTCGACGGCCGTGCCGTCGTCATCGAGGACGGTCGCGCTCGGCTGGTTCCCGACGCGCCCGGCGTCGGGCTTCGGCCCTCGACCGCGCTGCTCCGCCGCCTCTTCCTCGGCACCGGTGACGACATCGAGCTCGCCAAGGTCATGGCGGTCTTCGGCCGGTTCGCGCTGCACGACCTGCCGGTCGTGCGAGGTATCCTCGATCGCGACGACGCGTCGGTCGCAGCCACCTTCGACCGCCTCGTCGATGCCGGCGTGCTCACTCGCACCGACGGTGGCTACGAGCTGGCGCACCCGATCGTGCGGGACACGCTCTACGAGGACATCGGCCCCGCCGAGCGTCGTCGCATTCACGCCGCCATCGCCCGCGCGCTCTCCACGCAGGAGCGTGACCTGCTCGAGCTCGCACCGCACGTCGCCGCGTCAGCCGAGGCCGGGGACGAGGCGGCGGCCGACGTGCTCCTCGCTGCCGGCCGCGCCGTCGCCAGCGTCGCGCCGTTGGTGTCGGCGACGTACTACGGGCGCGCGTTGGATGTCCTGCCCGGCACGTCTTCCCGACGGGCCGAGGCGTTCGCGGCCCAGGCCCGCTCGCTGCACATCGGCGCCCGACCGGCGGAGGCCGTCGTCGCCGGCACGCACGGGCTCGCACTCCTCGCCGATGGTCCGCCGCGCGACGCCACCGCAGCGATCGTTGCCGGTGACCTCTACCTGTGCGGTCGCGCCGAGGAGGCGCTCGCGGTGATCGACGCTGAGCTCGCCCGCGGCGGCGCTCGGTGCCCGCTCCTCGGCTTCCGCACCAACATCCTCATGCAGGTCGACCGGCTCGACGAGGCGCGGGCGACGTTCCCCGATGCGCTCGCCTCCCTCACCGACGACGTCCCGCCCGGCGCCCAGCTGCCCGCCCTCTCACACCTCATCCAGTACGCGAACCACGTCGGCGA
>Ga0247717_1000078_pt1 | contig 27496 bp, 38 predicted proteins | sample 24E_NmetaG_FD_189047 | JGI IMG/M metagenome (GOLD analysis project Ga0247717, IMG submission 189047) | Soil microbial communities from hillslope of Landscape Evolution Observatory, University of Arizona, Oracle, AZ, United States - 2-4-E_N | ecosystem: Engineered > Artificial ecosystem >... | reverse complement strand
ACCATTCGAGTCACTACTTCCTGACCTTCTTCTTGCCGGCGACCGTCTTCTTCGGTCCCTTGCGGGTGCGGGCGTTCGTGTGGGTGCGCTGGCCCCGGACCGGCAGGCCGCGACGATGGCGCAGGCCCTGGTAGCAGCCGATCTCGATCTTGCGCTTGATGTCGCCCTGCACCTCGCGGCGGAGATCGCCCTCGACCTTGAGGTTGGCGTCGATCCAGTTGCGAATCTTGACGACCTCCTCTTCGGTCAGGTCGCGGACCCGCGTGCTCTCGTCGATGTCGACGGTGGCGCAGATCTTCTTCGCGACCGACGGCCCGATGCCGAAGACGTAGGTGAGGCTGACCACCAAGCGCTTCTCACGCGGGATGTCGACGCCTGCGATGCGTGCCATGTGTCTCTGGTGCTCCTAGCCCTGACGCTGCTTGTGACGGGGGTTCTCGCAGATGACCTGCACGCGCCCGTGACGGCGGATCACCTTGCACTTCTCACAGATCTTCTTGACGCTGGGTCGGACCTTCATTGCTTTTCGTTCCTACTTGTAGCGATAGGTGATCCGACCCCTGGTGAGGTCGTACGGCGTCAGCTCCACCTGGACCCGATCGCCCGGCAGGATCCGGATGTAGTGCATCCGCATCTTCCCGGAGATGTGCGCCAGCACCTCGTGGCCGTTGTCGAGCTCCACTCGGAACATGGCGTTGGGGAGCGGTTCGGTGACCTTTCCCTCGAGCACGATCGCGTCTTCTTTGGGCTTCGGCAGGGGACGACCCTTTCGAGGAACGTCGGGGGACTGGGACGACTTGCGGACGGGGCGCGTACGCGCACCCGAGGCCCGTTTGGGCCGACGGACCAGGTTATCGGAGCGGCGCTCCCCCGCCAACCCCGGTGCTTGACACGACCCCGAGGGGTTCAGCCCACGCCGAGGGCCGTCCCGCAGGCCCCGCACACGGCCACCCGGGCCATGACCGAGCCGCGTCCTCCGTCGGGGTTGACGATCCGGCGGGTCTCGTGGCGGCGGGGGCCGGTGTCGCCGCACTCGGGGCACGGCTCCTCGGCCACCGGCGCGGGCGCCGCCACGACCACGGTCTCGGTGGTGCGGCGCACCACCGTCCCCGATCCCGCTCCGGCGTCGGCTTCGGCCTTGGCGGCGTCGGCCAGCCGGGCCGGGAGCTGCCGGAGGTCGACGCCGAGCCCCTCCAGCAGCCCGGCGATGCCGTCCTGCTCGCAGATCGCCATGCCCAGGTGGGCGGCGGAGATGGCGTCGGAGCGGCGGCGGAAGGCGACCCGCAGCGCGCCCTCCAGCGTGGCCTTCGCGGCCTCCGAGAACGGCAGCTGGCCCTCGGCGGCGGGGGCGTCGGTCGCCGGCTCGCCGATCAGCGTGTCCGGATCGAGCCCGAACGCCCGACCGGCCGGCGTGGCCAGCACGCCGAGCAGGAGGTGCTCGACGTCGATCGCCGGCGCTCCCACCCGGCGGGCCTGCTCGGCGGCGGTCACCACCACCCGGCGGGCCTCGTCGGTGAACCGCTCGAACACCGCCTCCACTGTGTCAGGCGCTGCCGCCCGTGTCGCTCCCGGCCCCCGCAGCCGCCAGGGCGGTTCCGCGCGCCCGGACGGTCGTCAGAGGACGGTCAGGATCTCGGGGCCGTCGTCGGTGATGGCGATGGTGTGCTCGGCGTGGGCCGACAGGGAGCCGTCGGCGGTCACCACCGACCAGCCGTCGGCCAGCAGCCGGGTGCCCGGTCCCCCGACGTTGACCATCGGCTCGACGGCGAAGACGTTCCCGACTCGGAGCTTCGGGCCCCGGCCCGGATCCCCGTAGTTCGGCACCTCGGGCTTCTCGTGCATGGCGGTGCCGATGGCGTGGCCCACGTACTCCCGCACCACCGAGAACCCGGCCCCCTCGGCCACCGTCTGGATGGCGTGACCGATGTCGGAGATCCGGTTGCCCTCCACCATCTGCCGGATGCCGGCCGCCAGGGCGTCCTCCGTGACGCGGATCAGCTTCTCGGCCTCGTCGGCGACGGTGCCGACGCCCATCGTGAACGCGGCGTCGCCGTGCCACCCCTGCACGATCGCCCCGCAGTCGATCGAGATGATGTCGCCCTCGTCGAGCACGCAGGTCTCCGACGGGATCCCGTGCACGATCATCGAGTTCGGCGAGGCGCAGATCACCGCGGGAAAGCCGTGATAGCCGAGGAAGTTCGACCGGGCGTTGTTGCGCTCGATGACCTCCCGTCCGATGCGGTCGAGATCGGCCGTCGACACCCCGGGGCGGACGGCGTCGCGGATCCGGGCGTGCATCTCCGCCACGACCCGGCCGGCCTTGCGCATGATCGCGATCTCCGACGGATCCCGCCGCACCGCTACCCGCGCCCCCGGATCCCGTCGATGACCTCCACGAGGCGATCGAACACGGCGTCGGGATCCCCGGCGCCGTCGACCTCGACCAGCAGGCCCCGCTCGTCGAACCAGGCGATCAGCGGCGCGGTCTCCGCCTCGTAGAGGTCGAGCCGCCGGTTGATGGCCTCGACGGTGTCGTCCTCCCGCTGGATGACGTCGCCCCCGCACACGTCGCAGGTGGCGCCGTAGCGCGGTGGGCGCTCCGTCGAGTAGTTCGCACCGCAGTCGAGGCACACCCGGCGGGAGGCGAGCCGGGCCAGCACCACCTCGCGCGGCACCTCGAGGTTCAGGACGAGGTCGATGCCCCGGGGCTGGGTGATCTCGACCAGCGCCCGGGCCTGCGCCACCGTGCGGGGGAAGCCGTCGAGGATGAACCCGCGGCTGCGGGTGTCGTCACGGTCGAGTCGCTCGTCGACGATGCCGACCATGATGTCGTCGGGCACGAGGTCGCCGGCGTCCATGATCGCCTTGGCCTTCTTGCCGAACTCGGTCCCCTCGCGCACCGCGGCCCGCAGGATGTCACCGGTCGAGATGTGCGGGACGACGTAGTGACGCGACAACCGGACGCACTGCGTCCCCTTGCCCGCACCCTGTCGCCCGAGCAGGACGAGTCGGGCGCCCGGGATCACTCGACTGCTCCCGCAGGGGTCGGACCCGCTGCGCGGGCGATCACTTCAGGAAGCTCTCGTAGTTCCGCATCATGAGCTGGCTGTCGATCTGCTTCATCGTCTCCAGGGAGACGCCGACGGCGATGAGCAGCGAGGTGCCGCCGAAGCCTTGGAAGGCCGAGACGTTCCAGATCGTCAAGAGGATCTGGGGCGACAGGGCCACCGCGGCCAGGAACAGCGCGCCCGGCAGCGTGATGCGGGAGAGGATCTTGGCCAGATGGCGCTCGGTCTGCGGACCGGGCCGGATGCCCGGGATGAAGCCACCCTGCTTGCGGATCGTGTCGGCCTGCTTCACCGGGTCGAAGCTGATCGCCGTGTAGAAGTACGCGAAGAACACGATCATCACGCCGAACAGGGCGATGTACCAGAAGTTGCCGGTGTCGAGCAGGTTGCGGTCGATGAAGCGCCGGATCGTGTCCCAGAACCCGCCCGTCGGCAGCACGTTCGACAGGAGCACCGGCAGATAGAGCATCGAGCTGGCGAAGATCACGGGGATGATGCCGGCCTGGTTGACCTTCAGGGGGATGTAGGTGCTCTGGCCGCCGTACATGCGGCGACCGACGATGCGCTTGGCGAAGTTGACCGGGATCCGACGCTGGCCGTTCTCGATGGCGACGATGGCCACGAGGATGCCGAGGACCATCGCCAGGAAGATGAGCGCCTTCACGTCGCCGCCCTCGGCCCGGAGCGCGACCGCGCTCGACGGGATGTCGCTGATGACGGAGGCGAAGATCAGCAGCGACATGCCGTTGCCGATGCCCCGCTGCGTGATCAGCTCACCCATCCACATGACGAACGCGGTCCCGGCGGTGAGCGACAGGACGATCAGCAGCACCCGCGGGAGGGTGAACTCGGGGATCAGGTCGACCTGGAGGTTGCCGAAGAGCCCGCCGCCGCCGTTGTGGAAGAGGAAGGCGAGGCCGGTGGCCTGCAGCACGGCCAGCACGACCGTGAGGTAGCGGGTCCACTGGGTGATCTTCTTCTGGCCGACGGCCCCCTGGCTCTGCCACTGCTCGAGCTTGGGGATCACCACCGTGAGCACCTGCATGATGATCGAGCTGGTGATGTACGGCATGATCCCGAGGCCGAACACCGCCATCCGGGTGAGTCCGCCGCCGGAGAAGAACGACAGGAAGCCGAGGACGCCGCCGCTCCGGGCCTGCTCCTCGAGCTGCTTCACGGCGTTGAAGTCGATGCCCGGGACCGGGACGTGGGCGCCGAGCCGGTACACGGCGATCATCAGCAGCGTGAAGAGGATCTTGTTCCGCAGGTCGGCGACCCGGAACATGTTCCGCACGTTGGCCAGCACCCGGCGACTCCTGGTCAGAAACGAGGGTCCCCGAGGGTACCCCCGGGGACCTGACTCGGCCGCCTCGCGGCCGAGATGGACGGCTCTAGCGGTTGGTGTGCTGGTTGCCCTTGGCCGGCGGGCGGCGGTCGCCCCAGGGCAGCGGCAGCTTGGTGACGGTACCCCCAGCAGCCGTGATGGCCGCCTCGGCGGAGGCCGAGAAGGCGTGGGCCGACACGTTCACCTTGCGGGTGAGCTCGCCTCGCCCCAACACCTTCACCAGGCCGTGCTTGTGCACGAGACCCTGGCTGCGCAGGGTGCCGGGGTCGATGTCGGTGCCCTCGGCGGCCTCGATCGTGTCGAGGTTCACCGCCGCGTACTCGATGCGGAACGGGTTCGTGAAGCCCTTGCGCTTCGGGACCCGCTGCACGAGCGGCAGCTGGCCGCCCTCGAAGCGGGCAGGGATGGTGTCGCGCGCCTTCTGGCCCTTGGTGCCCTTGCCGGCGGTCTTGCCCCCCTTGCCCGCGATGCCGCGCGCGACGCGCTTGCGGCGGCGGTTCGAGCCCGGGGCGGGCTTGAGATCGTGGATCTTCACTCGGCACTCCCGTGCTGGGGGGCGGCTTCGCCCGACTTGCCGGACTCCTCGGTGTCGCGCACCTCGACCAGGTGGGGCACCCGGGCCAGCATGCCCCGGATCTCGGGTCGATCGGGCAGGACGTTGGTCTTGCCGATGCGGCCCAGCCCGAGCGCCCGGAGCGTGCCCCGGTGCTTGGGCTTGGTGCCGATGGCGGAGCGCACCTGGGTGACCTTGAGCGCCATCGCTACGCCACCTCCACCGGCGGCGGGGGCGGGCCCTGCTTGGTCTCGTTGTAGGCGCGGAGGATGCCCTTCGGGGTGACCTCCTCGGGGGACTTGCCCCGCGCCTTGGCGATCTCGTCGGGCGTCTTCTGCTGCCGCAGCGCCTCGATGGTGGCCCGGGCCACGTTGATGTGGTTGGCCGAGCCGAGCGACTTGCACAGCACGTCGTGGATGCCGGCCTCCTCGAGGATGACGCGCGCGGCGCCGCCGGCGATGACGCCGGTACCGGGAGCGGCCGGCTTGAGCAGCACCCGCGCCGCGCCGTACACGCCGAGGGTGGTGTGGATGATCGTCGAGCCCGCCCGGGGAACCTCGAACAGGTTCTTCTTGGCGTCCTCGGTTCCCTTCTGGATCGACAGCGGCACCTCTCGGGCCTTGCCGTAGCCGAGGCCGACCCGGCCGTTGCCGTCGCCGACCACCACGAGGGCCGCGAACTGGAAGCGGCGGCCGCCCTTGACCACCTTGGCCACCCGGCGGGGCCGGGTGATCAGGCGGCCGTCGTGCAGCTGCGCGTCGTTGAACCCTGCCATCTAGAACTCCAGTCCTTCTTCGCGGGCAGCGTCGGCCAGCGCCGCGACCCGCCCGTGGTAGAGGAAGCCGCCTCGGTCGAACACGACCTTCGAGATGCCGGCTGCCTTGGCGCGCTCGGCGACCAGCTTGCCGACCTTTGCCGCAGATTCCTTGTTGCCGGTGCCCGAGCGGAGGTCGGCCTCGTGCGACGACGCCGCCGCGAGGGTGCGGCCGGCGCGGTCGTCGATGACCTGGGCGACGATGTGCCGGTTCGACCGGAACACCGCGAGACGGGGCCGGTCGGCCTCGCCGCGCACCTTCTTGCGCACGCGCGAGTGCCGCCGCAGCCGGGCCTCGTGCTTCTTCTGGATGCTGCTCATTACTTGGCCGCCTTTCCGGCCTTGCGGATCACGCGCTCGCCCGCGTACCGGATCCCCTTGCCCTTGTAGGGCTCGGGCTTGCGGATCTTGCGGATGTTGGCGGCGACCTGGCCGACCTGCTCCTTGTCGATGCCCGACACGATGATGCGGGTGGGGCTGGGCACCTCGAAGGTGACGCCGTCGGGTGCTTCGAAGGACACCGGGTGGCTGAAGCCGAGGGCGAGATCGAGCTTGCTCGGCCCCGCCGGCGTGGCGCGGTAGCCGACGCCGATGATCTCCAGCTCCTTGGTGAACCCGGTGGTGACGCCGAGGACCATGTTGTTCACGAGCGCCCGGACGAGGCCGTGGCGCGAACGGGAGTCGCGCAGGTCGTCGGGACGCTCGACCACGAGCGTGCCGTCCTCCTGCCGGACCGTGATGGGCTCCGGGACCGTTCGCTCGAGGGTCCCCTTGGGTCCCTTCACGCTGATGGAGCCCTCACCGATGGTGACGTCGACACCGGAGGGGACGGGGATGGGTGCTCTACCGACTCGGGACATGGGATCACCACACGTAACAGAGGATCTCGCCGCCGACGTTGCGCTGGCGCGCCTCGCGGTCGGTCATGAGCCCCTGGCTGGTCGAGAGGACGGCGACGCCGAGGCCGCCGAGGACGCGCGGCAGCTTGTCGGCGCCGCGGTAGACGCGCAGCCCCGGCTTCGACACCCGGCGGATGCCGGAGATCGAGCGGGCCCGCTCGGGTGAGTACTTCATGTGGATGGTCAGCGTCTTGCCGGGCTTGCCGGCGTCGTCGACCACCTCGAAGCCCTCGATGTATCCCTCGCGCTGCAGGATCTGCGCGAGCGACTCCTTGAGCTTCGAGCTGGGCATGCGCACGCTGTCGTGGTAGGCCACGTTGCCGTTGCGGATGCGCGTGAGCATGTCGGCGATCGGATCGGTCATCGTCATCTCAGCTCACCCCCTACCAGGACGCCTTCGTCACGCCCGGCACCTCGCCGGCGTGGACCATCTCCCGCAAGCAGATGCGGCAGAGCCCGAACCGGCGGTACACGGCCTTGGGACGGCCGCATCGCCGGCACCGCGTGTAGCCGCGGACCTTGAACTTGGGCTTGCGCTGCTGCTTCTGGACGAGTGCCTTCTTGGCCATGACGCTCCTACTGCTGCTGGCCGTCGCGACGGAACGGGAAACCGAACGCATCGAGGAGTGCCTTGCCCTCGGCGTCGGTGCGGGCGGTGGTCACGAACGTGATGTCCATGCCGCGTGGGGCGTCGACCTTGTCGTAGTCGATCTCGGGGAAGATCGTCTGCTCGGTGACGCCGAACGTGTAGTTGCCGCGTCCGTCGAACTTCACGGGCAGGCCCCGGAAGTCGCGGATGCGGGGGATGGCGAGGGCGACGAGGCGGTCGAGGAACTCCCACATCCGATCGCCGCGGAGGGTGACCTTCGCGCCGATGCTGTTGCCCTCGCGCAGCTTGAAGCTGGCGATCGACTTCTTCGCCTTGGTGACGAGCGGCTTCTGGCCGGTGATCTGCTCGAGGTCGCGCACGGCGCCCTCCAGCAGCGACGGCTGCTGGGTCGCCTTGCCGACACCCATGTTGATCACGATCTTCTCGAGCCGCGGGACCTCCATGACGTTGGCGAGGCCCAGCTGCTCCTGGAGCGCGGCGCGCACCTCGGTGTCGTACTTCACCCGCAGGCGCGGGCGCTCAGCGGCACGGGTGGTGGTCGTCTCGGTCATCTCAGAGCTCCTGGCCGCACTTGCGGCAGACCCGGGACTTGGCGCCGTTCTCGCTGACCTTGTAGCCGACGCGGGTGGCGCCGTCCTTCGGGCAGATCAGCGCGACGTTGCTCACGTCGAGCGGCATGTCCTTGTCGATGATGCCGCCCTGCATGGTCGTCCGGGTCGGCTTCTGGTGCTTCTTGGCGATGTTGACGCCCTCGACGATGACCTTCCCCTTGGTGGGGATGGCCCGCATCACGACGCCCTCCTTGCCGCGGTCCTTGCCCTGCAGGACCACGACCCGATCACCCTTCTTGATCTTCATCACAGGACCTCTGGGGCCAGGGAGACGATGCGCATGAACTTCTTGTCGCGCAGCTCGCGGCCGACCGGACCGAAGATGCGGGTGCCTCGCGGCTGCATCTGGTCGTTGATGAGTACGGCGGCGTTCTCGTCGAAGCGGATGTAGGAGCCGTCGGGACGGCGCTTCTCCTTCTTCACCCGGACGACGACGCACTTGACGACATCGCCCTTCTTGACGGCCGCGCCCGGCATGGCGTCCTTCACGGTCGCCACGAAGATGTCGCCGATCGACGCGTAGCGCCGGCCGGAGCCGCCCAGCACCTTGATGCAGAGCACCTCCTTGGCGCCGCTGTTGTCGGCAACTCGGAGTCGGGATTCCTGCTGAATCATCGCGCTCGCTCCTTCGTCGCTCGCTCGATGATCCGAAGAATCACTGTGTTCATGGATTCGCTCGCAAGCTCGCTCATCTAACGCGCCCTCTCCAGGATCTCGAGCAGGCGCCAGCGCTTGTTCTTCGACAGCGGACGGGTCTCGGCGACGCGAACGCGGTCGCCCTCGCGGGCGTCGTTGGTCTCGTCGTGCACGTAGAGCCGCTTGGTGCGCTGCAGCGTCTTGTCGTACAGCGGATGCCGGACGCGGTCGACGACCTTCACGACGATGGTCTTGTCCATCTTCGTGGAGTCGACGACGCCCTCGCGCACCTTCCGGTTGGCGCGGGACTCGGTGGTGTCAGCCATTGGCGTTCTCGTTTCGTGCGCGCTCGCCCGGGGCGGCCTCGGCCAGCTCGATCTCGCGCTGGCGCAGGATGGTGTTGAGCCGAGCGATGTCCTTGCGCACGTCGCCGAGCCGGGCAGTGGAGTCGAGCTGGCCGGTGACGTGCTGGAAGCGGAGGTTGAAGAGCTCCTCCTTCGCCTCGTCCAGACGGCGGACGAGGTCGGAATCGCTCAGGTTGCGGAGCTCGGCGGCGGTGGCCATCAGACAGCCTCCTGCTCGTGACGGGTGACGAAGCGGGCCTTGATCGGGAGCTTCTGGATGGCGCGCTCCATGGCGCCCCGAGCCAGCTCCTCGTTCACGCCCGCCAGCTCGAACATGATCCGGCCCGGCTTGACCACGGCGACCCAGCGCTCCGGGTTGCCCTTGCCCGAGCCCATGCGGGTCTCGGCCGGCTTCTGCGTGACCGGCTTGTCGGGGAAGATGTTGATCCAGACCTTGCCGCCGCGCTTGACGTGACGGGTCATGGCGATACGGGCGGCCTCGATCTGGCGGGCCGTGATCCACCCGGGCTCCAGGGCCTGGATGCCGTACTCGCCGAAGCTGATCGAGGTGCCGCCCTTGGCGGCGCCCGTCATCCGGCCGCGGTGGTGCTTGCGGTGGGCGGTCTTGCGGGGCATCAGCATGGCTACTCGTCACCTCGGAAGTGCGGCGTCTCGTGGTGCTCGCGAGTGAGGCGCTCGATCTCCTCTTCCTCTGCCAGCAGGCGCTCGAGCTCGGGGTCGGCCTCCTTGAGCAGCGGCGCTGCCGGGGCGTCGTCGTCCGGAGCTCCCTCGGTCGGTGCCGCCGGCACCGCGCCACCGCCCTCCGGCGGGCGGCGGCCGCCGCCGGCCGACACGACGCGGCGCGGTCGGGGCCCGCCGCTCGTCTCGCCGACGGCCATCGCCGCCTCGCGGGTGGCCTTGTCGTCGCTCGTGATCTTGTACGGGAGGATGTCGCCCTTGTAGAGCCACACCTTCACGCCGATCCGCCCGTAGGTGGTGCGGGCCTCGCGGAAGCCGTAGTCGATGTCGGCCCGCAGCGTGTGCAGCGGGACCCGACCCTCCCGGTACCACTCGGTGCGGCTCATCTCGGCGCCGTTCAGGCGACCGGCGCACTGCACGCGGATGCCCTGCACGCCCGCCTTCTGGGCGTTCTGCACGGCCCGCTTCATGGCCCGGCGGAAGTTGACGCGGCCGGCGAGCTGGTCGGCCACGCCCTGGGCGATGAGGGCGGCGTCGAGCTCGGGCTGCTTGATCTCCTGGATGTTGAGCTGGACCTTGTTGTTGCCGGTCATCTTGGCGAGCTCGGCGCGGAGGCGGTCGGCCTCGGCGCCCCGGCGGCCGATGACGATCCCGGGGCGGGCGGTGTGGACGTCGATCCGGAGCCGGTCACGCGTGCGCTCCACCTCGATGCGCGAGATCGCCGCGTGCGGTAGATCGCGCATGAGCAGATCGCGGATCTTCCAATCCTCGATCAGGTAGTCGGTGTACTCCTTGTCGGAGAACCACCGCGACTTCCAGTCGGTGGTGATCCCCAGACGGAACCCGTACGGGTTGACCTTCTGACCCATTACTTGTCCTCTTCCTCGGCCTCTTCGGCCGCAGCGGCGACCTGAGCGTCGGGATCGACGATCCCCTGCTCCTCTTCCGCCTCGGCGACCTCGGTCGCCGTCGGCTCGTCGGCGGTCTCGGCGGTCGCCTCGACAGCTGCTTCCTGCTGGTCGACGATCCCAGCGTCCGATGCATCGGTCTCCGGCGCGTCGGTCTGACTCATCGGGGCATCGGCTGCCGCTTCCACTGCGGGCTCGGTCTGGTCGACGATGCCCTGTTCCTCGGTTGTCGAAGGCTGCCCTTCGCCTTCGACGGCCGAGGACCGTCGGCGACGGCGACGGCGGCCCTGCTGCTCGAGCTGCTGGCCGGCGACGCGCGCCGCCCGGCTACCCGGCCGGGCCGCGTCCTTGGCCTTCTTGCGCTCGAGGCGGTCCTCGGGAAGCCGGCTCACGATGATCGTGATGTGGCAGGTCCGCTTGCGGATTCGGCCGGCCCGCCCCCGAGCCCGGGGGCGGAAGCGGCGCAGCGTCTTGCCCTCGTCGGCGAAGCACGCCGCCACGTAGAGGTCGTCGGCGATCTGCTCGTCGTTGTGCTCGGCGTTGGCCACCGCGCTGCGCAGCAGCTTGCGGATGACCTGGGCCGCCTCCCGCTCGGAGAACTTGAGGATCTCATCCGCGGTCTGCACGTCCTGGTTGCGGATCAGGTCGAGGACGACCCGCGCCTTGTAGGCCGACATGCGCACGTGGCGCACGCTGGCCCTGGTGCCGGGACGCTCGTTGGTCTTGCCCGTCGTGGGCACCGTGGTCGCAGCCATCTACCGCCGTCCCTTCGCGCCCCGCTCCTGGCCGGCGTGGAACCGGAAGGTGCGGGTGGGGGCGAACTCGCCGAGCTTGTGGCCCACCATCGACTCGGTGATGTAGACGGGCACGTGCTTGCGGCCGTCGTGGACCGCGATCGTGTGCCCGACCATCTCGGGGATGATCGTGGAGCGCCGCGACCAGGTCTTGATCACGCGCTTCTCGTTGGCCTCGTTCAGGTTGTCGACCTTCTTGAGGAGGTGGCCGTCGACGAACGGGCCCTTCTTGAGACTGCGAGGCATGGTGTCCCTACCTCCGGGCGCCGCGCGTGCGGCGACGACGGATGATGAGCTTGTCGGATTCCTTGTGCTGGCGGCGGGTGCGGCCCTCGGGCTTGCCCCACGGCGAGACGGGGTGGCGGCCACCGGAGGTCTTGCCCTCGCCACCGCCGAGCGGGTGGTCGACCGGGTTCATGGCGACGCCGCGGGTCTGGGGCTTGACGCCCTTCCACCGGTTGCGCCCGGCCTTGCCGATCTTGATCAGCTCGGCCTCGGCGTTGCCGACCTCGCCGATGGTGGCGCGGCAGTCGATCGGGACCCGCCGCATCTCGGTGCTCGGCAGCCGCAGGGTGGCGAAGTCGCCCTCCTTGGCCACGAGCTGCACGCTCGAACCGGCGCTGCGGGCCATCTTGCCGCCGGCTCCCGCCTTGAGCTCGACGTTGTGCACCGTGGTGCCGACCGGGATGTAGCGCATGGGCAGGGCGTTGCCGATGCGGATGTCGGCGCCCTGGCCGTTCTGCAGCTTGTCGCCGACCTTGATGTCGCGCGGGGCGAGGATGTAGCGCTTCTCGCCGTCGTGGTAGTGGAGCAGCGCGATCCGGCAGTTGCGGTTCGGGTCGTACTCGATGGCGGCCACCGTGGCGGGGACGCCGTCCTTGTTCCGCTTGAAGTCGATGATGCGGTACTGCTGCTTGTGACCACCGCCCTTGTGGCGGGCGGTCTTGCGGCCGTAGCTGTTGCGCCCGCCGGTGTTCGGCTTCGGCGCCAGCAGCGACTTCTCCGGCTTGGTCTTGGTGATCTCCGAGAAGTCCGAGACCGTCTGGAAGCGACGGCCCGGGCTGGTCGGCTTGCGCTTGCGAAGAGGCATGGGATCAGCCCTCGAACAGATCGATGGTGTCGCCCTCGACGAGGGTGACGACGGCACGCTTGGTCGACGCTCGGCGACCCATGGTCCAGGAGCGCCGGTTGCGCTTGCGCTTGCCCTGGCGGTTGAGCGTGTTCACCTTCTCGACGCGGACGTTGAAGATCGACTCGATCGCCTGGCGGATCTGGACCTTGTTGGCGTCGGGGTGCACGGTGAAGGTGTAGGCGTTGTGGTCGATGAGCCCGTAGGACTTCTCGCTCACGACCGGGGCGATGATGACGTCGCGAGCGTCCACTACGAGGTCTCCTCGGTCGTCTCGGCAGGCGCCGGCTCGGCGGTCGGTGCCTCGGTGGTCGGGTCGGAGCCGTGGGTGACGGCGACGGCGATCTCGCTGGTGGTCGTGGTGGTGGTGCTGCCCGGCAGCGTGTCCCGCGTGAACAGGACGACGTCGCTGACGAGCACGTCGTAGGCGTTCAGCTCGGTGGCGAGGATCGGGTGGCACCCCGCCAGGTTCCGGAACGACAGGGCCACGTCGAGCTCGTCGGGCCCGCACACGACGAGGACCTTCTTGTCGGTGAGGCCGAGCGCGGCGAGCGCCGCCTTGGCCGCCTTGGTGCTGGGCTTGTCGATCGCCCAGCGGTCGAGCACGACGATGTCACCGCTGGAGGCCCGGTCCGACAGCGCCGAGAGCAGGGCGAGGCGGATCATCTTCTTGGGGGTGCGCTGGGCGTAGGAGCGGGGCTTGGGCCCGAGGGCGACACCGCCGCCCACCCACTGCGGGGAGCGGATCGAGCCCTGGCGGGCCCGGCCGGTGCCCTTCTGCTTCCAGGGCTTGGCGCCGCCGCCCCGCACCTCGGCGCGGGTCTTGGTCGACTGGGTGCCGGCGCGGGCGCCGGCGAGCTGCGCGGTGACGACCTGGTGCATCACCGGCACGTTGGGCTGGATGCCGAACACGGCGTCGTCGAGCTCGACGCTGCCGGCGTCGGCGCCCTGCTGGTTCTTCATCGTGAGGGTGGCCATCGCTACTTCCCGTTCTTCGCGCTCTTCACGGCGTCACGGACGAGGACCAGCCCGCCGCGGGGGCCCGGGACCGAGCCCTTCACGAGCAGCAGCTGACGCTCGGGATCCGCCGACACGACCTCGAGGTTGAGGGTGGTGACCTTCTCGGCCCCGGTGCGGCCGGCCATCTTGGTGCCCTTGAACACCCTCGACGGCGTGGCGCAGGCACCGACCGAGCCGGGCGCCCGATGCTTCTTGTGGTTGCCGTGGGACGCGCCCTGACCCTTGAAGTTGTGGCGCTTCATGACGCCGGTGAAGCCCTTGCCCTTCGAGATGGCGGTGACGTCGATGCGCTCGCCGGCCGCCAGCAGCTCGACCGACAGCTCCTGACCCACGGTGTAGGCGCTGGCGTCGTCGACCCGCAGCTCGACGAGGCGGGTGCCGGGCTCGACGCCGTTCTTCTCGAAGTGGCCGGCCTCGGGCTTGGTGAGCGTGCGGGCCCGCTTGGAGCCGTAGGTCACCTGCACGGCGCTGTAGCCGTCGGTGTCCGGGTGCTTCACCTGCACGACCCGCGCCGGGGTGACCTTCAGCACGGTGACGGGCACGACCCGGTTCTGGTCGTCCCAGACCTGGGTCATGCCCACCTTCTCGCCCACGATCGCCTTGGTTGCCATGGCGGCTGCACTTTCCCTTGCTTCTCACCCCGCTCGGAGCGGCTGCCCCGAGCGACCTTGACCCTCGCTCGAGCGGGGGCCCCGGATTCACGCGAACGCTCCGCTCGGGCGGACCCGGCGGAGCGCTGGTTGAGTTGTGCCGTTCGGTTCCCGCCACGTGCTGCTGCGGTGCGCGGGCCTGATCGGACGTCGATTCGGACCTGGTCGCCCGAGACCGAGAGGTCTCAGGGCACGAAGGGGAAAGCGTAGCGGTCTCCCGGGAGACCGGCAAAGGGCTCCCCGACGGCCGGGGAGCGGGTGAGCGATGGCGGGAACGCCGGGGCCGGTCTCGGCGTTGGGTCCTGCGTGCGCCGCCTCCTCGTCGGGGCTGCGGGCGTGGCCGTGGCGGCCGCCGCGTTCGCCGTCTACTGGTTCGAGCCCCACAAGCTCTTCATCGTCGACAAGGTCGACGAGGCGGTCCCGGTGGTGGCCGGCGCCGACGTCGGCGAGACGGTGCCCGACGGCTCCCGGCCCCCGGCCACCGCCGCCACGCCGCCCCTCGAGCCGGTCGAGCTGGCGGCCGGCGTGCTCCGGGGCATCCAGGGCCACGACGTCCGCGCCGGCCGGGCGGTGGTGCTCGAGCTGCCCGATGGCACCCGGTTCCTGCGCCTCGAGGACCTGGACGCCGAGAACGGGCCCGATCTGAAGGTGTACCTGTCGGCCGAACCCCACGACGGCCGTGACGCCGCGCACGACGACGACTACGTGAACCTGGGCGGGCTCAAGGGCAACATCGGCTCCTCGAACTACGAGATCCCGCCGGAGGTCGACCTCGCCCACCACGCGACCGCGGTGATCTGGTGCGAGCGGTTCTCGGTCGGCTTCGCCGTCGCCCCCCTCACGCCTGGTGCTGGACGAGGGTGAGCACGTTGCGGTCGGGGTCCTCCACGAAGGCGAGGACCCCGCCCCACGGCTGGACCTCGGGTCCGGCGAGGATCGTGACCCCCTTGGCCCGCAGAGCGGCCACCGCCGCCTCGCAATCCTCGACCGTGAAGGAGAACCCGGCGACCCGGCCGACCAGGCCCTCGGACTCCTCGTCGGCGTCGTCGACCTGCTCGAGCACGAGGTCGGCGCCGCCGGTGACGAAGAGGGCGTAGCCCGGACCGCTCGACCGCTCCTCGAGTCCGAGCCCGCGGGCGTAGAACCTGCGAGCCAGCGTGATGTCCCGCGTGAACACCCGCACGGCTTCGATCGGCCCGACCACAGCGGAGAGTCAACCACCCAGAACGCGAAGAGGCCCGGCCGAAGGCACGCCCGCACAACGCAAAGAGACCCGGCCGAAGGCCGGGTCTCTCACGCGAGCGAAGCGAGCCCCACGCGCCGTCCAGGCGCAGGCCGGGGGGTTGGAGAGGGGGGCGCAGCGCCCCCTCTCACGTTATGCCTGCTGGATCTTGATCTCGATGTCCACGCCGGCGGGCAGCTCGAGCCGCTGCAGCGAGTCGACGGTCTTGGGCGTCGGCTCGAGGATGTCGAGCAGGCGCTTGTGGATCCGCATCTCGAAGTGCTCGCGGCTGTCCTTGTCCTTGTGCGGTGAGCGGATCACCGTGTAGCGGTGCTTCTCCGTGGGGAGCGGCACCGGCCCCCGGACCGAGGCCTGGGTGCGCACGACCGTCTCGACGATCTTCTTCGTCGACTGATCGATGATCTCGTGGTCGTAGGCCTTGAGCCGGATCCGGATCTTCTGGGCCATGGCTACTTGATGATCTTCGTGACGCGGCCCGAGGCCACGGTGCGGCCACCCTCACGGATGGCGAAGCGGAGGCCCTCCTCCATGGCGATCGGCTGGATCAGCTCGACCTTGATGGAGGTGTTGTCGCCGGGCATGACCATCTCGGTGCCCTCCGGCAGGGAGATGTGCCCGGTCACGTCGGTGGTCCGGAAGTAGAACTGCGGCCGGTAGTTGGTGAAGAACGGCTTGTGACGGCCGCCCTCCTCCTTGCTCAGGACGTAGATCTGGCCCTCGAACTCGGTGTGCGGAGTGATCGAGCCCGGCTTGCAGAGCACCTGGCCCCGCTCGACGTCTTCCTTCTTGGTGCCGCGGAGGAGGGCGCCGATGTTGTCGCCGGCCCGGCCCTCGTCGAGGATCTTGCGGAACATCTCGACGCCGGTGCAGGTCGTCTTCTGGGTGTCCTTCAGCCCGACGATCTCGACCTCGTCGCCGGTGTGGATGATGCCCTGCTCGACCTTGCCGGTGACCACGGTGCCACGACCGGTGATGGTGAAGACGTCCTCGATCGGCATCTGGAAGGGCTTGTCGAGGTCGCGCTCGGGCTCGGGGATGTAGGAGTCGACCGCATCCATGAGCTCTTCGATCTTGGGCGTCCACTCGGCGTCGCCTTCGAGCGCCTTGAGCGCCGAGACCCGGATGACCGGGGTGTCGTCGCCCGGGAACTCGTAGGCGCTGAGCAGCTCGCGCACCTCGAGCTCGACGAGGTCGAGCAGCTCCTCGTCGTCGACCATGTCGGCCTTGTTCAAGGCGACGATGATGTAGGGCACGCCGACCTGGCGGGCGAGCAGCACGTGCTCGCGCGTCTGGGCCATGGGCCCGTCGGTGGCGGCGACCACGAGGATGGCGCCGTCGATCTGGGCGGCGCCGGTGATCATGTTCTTGATGTAGTCGGCGTGGCCCGGCATGTCGACGTGGGCGTAGTGCCGGTTGTCGGTCTCGTACTCGACGTGCGCGATCGAGATCGTGATGCCGCGGGCCTTCTCCTCCGGCGCCTTGTCGATCTCGTCGAAGGCGTAGGCCTTGCCACCGTGCTTCTCGGTGAGGACCTTGGTGATCGCCGCGGTGAGCGTCGTCTTGCCGTGGTCGATGTGGCCCATCGTGCCGATGTTGACGTGCGGCTTGGTCCGCTCGAACTTCTCCTTGGCCATGCTGGTCCCTTCAGACTCTTTCTCTTGGATCGGTGGATCGGGAGGCCCTACTCGCCCCGGACCCGAGCGACGATCTCGTCAGCGATCGCCTTGGGCACCTGCTGGTACGAGTGGAACTGCATCGTGTACGTGGCACGGCCCTGGGTGCGCGAACGCAGGTCGGTAGCGTAACCGAACATGTCCGAGAGGGGCACCTGGGCTCGGATGACCATGGCGTTGCCCCGCTGCTCGTTGCCCTCGACCCGGCCCCGGCGGGCGTTGAGGTCGCCGAAGACGTCGCCCATGTACTCCTCGGGGGTGACGACCTCCACGTAGAAGATCGGCTCGAGCAGCACCGGGCTCGCCTTGCGGGCCGCCTCCTTGAACGCCATGGAGCCGGCGATCTTGAACGCCATCTCCGAGGAGTCGACGTCGTGGCTGGACCCGTCGGTGAGCACCGCTCGCACGTCGACGACCGGGTAGCCGGCGAGCACGCCCGACTCGAGGCTGCTCTGGATGCCCTGGTCGACCGAGGGGATGAACTCCCGGGGGATGCGCCCGCCGGTGATCTTGTCGACGAACTCGTAGCCGCCGCCGGGGCCCGTCGGCTCGAGGTCGATGACGACGTGGGCGAACTGTCCGGAACCACCGGTCTGCTTGACGTGGCGGTACACGACCTTCTCGACCTTGGTCGTGATGGTCTCGCGGTAGGCGACCTGGGGCTTGCCGACGGTGGCGTCGACCTTGAACTCCCGCAGCATGCGGTCGACGATGACCTCGAGGTGGAGCTCGCCCTGCCCGGAGATGACGGTCTGCCCGGTCTCCTCGTCGGTGCGGACCTGGAAGGTCGGGTCCTCCTCGGAGAGGGCTTGCAGCGCCTTGGACAGCTTGTCCTGATCGGCCTTGGTCTTCGGCTCGACGGCGACGTGGATGACCGGCTCCGGGAAGTCGATCGCCTCGAGGACGATGGCCGACTTCTCGTCGGTGAGGGTGTCGCCCGTGGTCGTGCCCTTGAGGCCGATGGCGGCGACGATGTCGCCGGCGAAGACCGCCTCGACGTCCTCGCGCGAGTTGGCGTGCATGCGCAGGAGGCGCCCGATGCGCTCCTTGCGGTCCTTCGTCGAGTTGTAGACGTACGACCCGGCCTCGAGCGTGCCCGAGTAGACGCGGAAGTAGGTGAGCTTGCCGACGTGGGGGTCGCTCATGATCTTGAACGCCAGGGCGGAGAAGGGCTCCTTGTCGTCGGCGCTCCGCTCGAGCTCCTCGATGCCCTTGGTGTCGAGGCCCTTGACCGGCGGGAGGTCGAGGGGGCTCGGCAGGAAGTCGACGACGGCGTCGAGCATCGGCTGGACGCCCTTGTTCTTGAACGCCGAGCCGCACAGCACCGGCACGCACTCGTTGGCGATCGTGCCGTGCCGGAGCGCCTTGCGGAGGTCGTCGGCGGTGATCTCCTCCTCGCCGATGTACTTCTCCATGATGTTGTCGTCGAAGTTGGAGAGGATGTCGATCAGCTCGTGGCGGTAGGCCTCGGCATCGTCGACGAGCTCAGCGGGGATGTCGGTGATCTCCCACTCCTCGCCCTTCTTGCCCTCGGCGTCGGCCCACACGAGGCCCTTCATGCCGATGAGGTCGACGACGCCCTTGAAGTGGCCCTCGGCCCCGATGGGGATCTGCACGAGCGCGACCTTGGCGTCGAGGCGGTCGCGCATCGACTGCACGGCGGCGAAGAAGTCGGCGCCGATCCGGTCCATCTTGTTGACGAAGCAGATGCGGGGGACCTTGTACTTGTTGGCCTGGCGCCAGACGGTCTCCGACTGCGGCTCGACGCCGGAGACGGCGTCGAAGACGGCGACGGCTCCGTCGAGCACCCGCAGCGACCGCTCGACCTCGACGGTGAAGTCGACGTGGCCCGGCGTGTCGATGATGTTGATGGTGTGGTCGCGCCAGGCACAGGTGGTGGCCGCCGAGGTGATGGTGATGCCCCGCTCCTGCTCCTGGACCATCCAGTCCATGACCGCGGTGCCCTCGTGGACCTCGCCCACCTTGTACGACTTGCCGGTGTAGTAGAGGACGCGCTCGGTCGTGGTGGTCTTGCCCGCGTCGATGTGCGCCATGATCCCGATGTTCCGGGTGCGCTCCAGGGTGTTCTGCCGACTTGCCATCAGGGCCTCTTCGCTGCGTTTCGTCTGGGGGGAGGGTTCACGATCGGGCCGCGAGGGCTGATCGCTCGCAGGAAGGTCCTACCCAGGGGGCTGGACCCCCTGCGGATCGGGGGCTAGAAGCGGTAGTGGGCGAAGGCCCGGTTCGACTCCGCCATCTTCTGCAGGTCTTCCCGGCGCTTGACCGACGCGCCGATGCCGTTCGATGCGTCGAGCAGCTCGTTGGCGAGCCGTTCGGCCATCGTCTTCTCCCGGCGCTGGCGCGAGTAGCCGACGACCCAGCGGACGGCGAGGGTGCTGGCGCGGCGGGCCTTGACGTCGACCGGCACCTGGTAGGTCGCGCCACCGACACGGCGGCTCTTGACCTCGAGGGCGGGCTTGACGTTCTCGATCGCCCGCTTGAGGGTTGCGATCGGATCGCCCTGTGTCTTGTCCTTGATGATGTCGAGGGCGTCGTAGACGATGCGCTCGGCGAGCGTGCGCTTGCCCCGCTGGAGCACCTTGTTGACGATCTGGGTGACGAGCACCGACCGGTAGATCGGGTCGGGCATCAGGTCACGGCGGGGAGCGGGTCCCTTCCTCGGCATCGGATCAGCCCTCTCGCTTCGCGCCGTAGCGGCTGCGGGCCTGCTTGCGGTCGCGCACGCCGGCGGCGTCGAGTGCGCCGCGGATGATCTTGTAGCGGACACCGGGGAGGTCACGCACCCGGCCGCCCCGGACGAGCACGATCGAGTGCTCCTGCAGGTTGTGGCCCTCGCCGGGGATGTAGGCGGTCACCTCGACGCCGCTCGTCAGGCGCACGCGGGCCACCTTCCGGAGCGCCGAGTTGGGCTTCTTCGGCGTGTTGGTGAAGACGCGCGTGCACACCCCGCGCCGCTGGGGCGCGCCCTTGAGGGCGCCGGTCTTGCCCTTGGCGACCTTTGACTCACGGCCCTTGCGGACCAGCTGCTGAATGGTGGGCACGAACGTCCTTGGAGATGGTGGTCTTGCGGGGGATGCGGCCGCGAGCGCACAGGGGCGCCAAGCCGACGGGCCAGGTTACGGGTACTCCCCCGCTGCTGCCAACCCCGGGAGGTTCACGGCGCCCAGTAGGTGACGGGCGGCAGCCCCCGCTCGGCCCGGGCGCGGGCGAGCAGCTCGGCCACCAGCGCGGCCTTGGCGGCGACGTAGCGCTCGATGTCGCCGTCGACCTCGGCGACCGACCGCCGCTTCAGCGCCGCGTACCGCTGCCGGGCGTCGGCGTCCTCCCGGAGCAGGTCCCGCAGGAGCACGTGGTCCTGGTGGGCGCGGCTGCCGTCGACCACGAGGTAGAGGTGGTGGTCGGGCAGGTCGTCGTCGTCCGGGCGGAAGAACGCCTGGCGCCCCTCGATGCCGAGGTCGCCCCGCCAGAGGTAGCCGAGCGGCCGGAGCGCCTCGATCACCGGACGGACCGCCGCCTCGTCCGTGACCACGATGTCCAGGTCGATGACCGGCTTGGCCGCCAACCCCGGCACCGCCGTCGACCCGATGTGGTCGATGCGGGCGGCGAGGTGCTCGACGGCCGGCCAGATCCGGTCCCGGATCCGCCCGAACCACCCCGCCCACGCCGGATCGTGGTCGGCGACGACGATGTCCTTGGTGACCGCAGTGGCCCACACGTCGAACTCACCCTCGATGCAGACGAGGGTCATGCCCGCCTCGGACCGGGTCTCGTGGTCCTCGCCCGGCTCCCACACCGCGGCGTAGCCGGGCCGCAGGTCGCGCCACCGACCGTCGGCGCCGGCGACGGTCCCCGATCCCGCGACGCACGCCACCAGCTGGGGCGTGCCGGCCTCGTGCCGGCCGATCAACCCGTCGGGCGGCAGGTGCATGATCTGGACCCGCACGCGCGAGTCCCAACCCGTGAGCGGCCCGATCCTGAACCGCGACCCGAACGCGTCGATCGGGATGCTGACCTCCTCGTCGAACCGGAAGATGCGCATCCCGGCGGAGTCTCCACCAGACTCGAATCCATGCGCTACCGACTGGCCCCCCTCCTGGCCGCGCTCGCGCTCCTGGGCGCCTGCGGCGGCGACGACAGCGACGACAGCGACGACGACGGCGACGAGTCGACCACGACCACCGCGGCGGCGGAGCCGACGCCGGTCGCCGATGGCCCGGTGATCGCCCGCATCGTCGTGCAGATCGACGACCAGCTGCGCCCGCTGCTCGCCACGGCCCGCCCGTGCATCCAATCCGACGCCGCTGCCTGCACCGGCGAGGCCCTCAAGGCCTACCAGCAGATCGACGACCTCGCCGGTGCCACGGACCTCCTCAACAGCGTGGTGACCGAGGGCGCGTCGATGTACTCCGGTGAGCTCGACCCGAGCCTGGCCGGGCGCTTCGACGAGACGCTGAACCTCGGCACAACCGCCAGGGAGGCAAGCGAGGCCGCCCAGGCCGCGTGCCTTCCCGACTTCGGCGCGGGGTGCGCCGAGGCCAACGCTGCGCTCGACGCCGCGCTCATCGACCTGCTCAAGAACTTCAACGCCTGGCGCCGGGAGCTCTGATCGGGGTCGCCGTGCGGGTGGAGCCTCCCGACGCCCTCCGGTCCGCCGTCGGTGCCGCGCTCGGTACCGCGGTCGTCGCCGCCGCCCGGGTGCACGGCGGCGACGTCGCTGCCTCCTACCGCATGGACCTGGCCGACGGCCGACGGGTGTTCGCCAAGACCCACCCGGAAGCACCCGCCGGCTTCTTCACCACCGAAGCCGCCGGGCTGCGGTGGCTGCGGGAGCCGGGGGTCGTCGCCGTGCCCGAGGTGCTCGCCGTCTCCGACGGCACCGACGGCGCGCCCAACCACCTCGTGCTCGAGTGGATCGACGAGGGCCGGCCCGGACCCGGCACCGAGGTCGACCTCGGCCGTTCCCTCGCCGCCCTGCACCAGGCGTCGGCCGCCACGTTCGGCCGGGAGGACCGCCGCAGCACCGGCAGCCGGGGCCTCCCGAACGAGCCGTGCGCCGACTGGGCCACCTTCTACGCCACACAGCGCCTGTCCCCGCTGGCTCGGCTCGCCCGCGACGGCGGCGCCCTCTCGGCCGCCGCGCTCGCCGGGCTCGAACGCCTCGACGCCGACCGGCTACGGGAGATCGGCGGACCGCCCGAGCCCCCCGCTCGCCTGCACGGCGACCTGTGGGCCGGCAACCGGCTCGTGGGCACCGACGGCCGGAGCTGGCTGATCGATCCCGCCTGCCATGGCGGCCACCGGGAGTTCGACCTGGCGATGATGCGGCTCTTCGGCGGGTTCGGCGCCGAGTGCTTCGCCGCCTACGACGCGGCCACGCCGCTCGCCGACGGGTGGGGCGACCGGGTGCCGCTGCACCAGATCGCCCCGCTCGTCGTCCATGCCGTGAAGTTCGGGGGCGGCTACGCGCCGGCCGCCGCCGAAGCGATCGCCCGCTACGCCTGAGTCCACGCGCACGGCATCCATCCGCCCGGCGTTCTGTGTCGTCCTGCCGGCTCCATGAGCCGTCGATCCGACACAGAACGGGGGCGTGGCTGGCTCAGGCCTCGTTGTCGCCTGATGCCGCCGGGAAGTCGACGACCTCGCCGGCGGCCTGGCCGTCGCCGAAGGTGTCATCGCTCGACCACGTCTGGTCCTGGCCCTGGGCCTGGGACCGGAGCCAGTCGGCGATGTCCTCGCCCTCCTCCTCGGCCGAGGTCCAGAACTCCATCGGCTGGTAGTCGGGGGCCTCGGTCTCGAAGGTCCGGTAGCGCATCATGCCGGTGCCGGCGGGGATGAGCTTGCCGATGATGATGTTCTCCTTCAGGCCGAGCAGACCGTCGGATCGAGACTCGATCGCAGCCTCGGTGAGCACTCGGGTCGTCTCCTGGAACGACGCAGCCGACAGCCACGAGTCGGTGGCCAGCGACGCCTTCGTGATGCCCATCAGCTCGGGCCGGCCCTCGGCCGCCACCTTGCCCGCCTGCACCAGCTCCTTGTTGGTCTCGCGGTAGACGCGGGCGTCGACCCGCTCACCCGGCAGGAACGTGGAGTCACCCGGCTCCTGCACGCCGACCCGGCGTGTCATCTGGCGGACGATCACCTCGATGTGCTTGTCGTGGATCGACACGCCCTGGTCCCGGTAGACCTTCTGGACCTCGTTGACCAAGTACTGCTGGGTCTCGCGGATGCCCTTGATCTCCAGCAGCTCCTTGGGATCGCGGGGACCCTCGACGATGGCGTCACCGGCCCGGATCTCCTGGCCGTCGGTGACCTCGATGCGGGGCGCGGTGATGAGGTAGCTCTCCTCGCTGCCGTCGTCGCCCACCACGGTGACCGTCCGGCCGCGACCCTCGTCCTCGGAGATGCGCACCACGCCCGACGTGCGGGACAGGGTGGCCTTGCCCTTCGGGCTCCGGGCCTCGAACAGCTCCACCACGCGGGGAAGGCCGCCGGCGATGTCGCCGGTACCGGACGCGACGCCGCCGGTGTGGAAGGTCCGCATCGTGAGCTGCGTACCGGGCTCACCGATCGACTGGGCGGCGATGACGCCGACCGCCTCGCCGAGCTCGATCTCCCCGCCGGTGGCCAGCGACCGCCCGTAGCAGAGGGCGCACACGCCCTGCTCGGCGTCGCAGGTGAGCACCGATCGGGCCTGGACCCGGTCGATCGTCTCGTCGTCGCGGAGCGCCTCGACATCCTCGGTCGACAGGACCCGACCGGCCTCGAGCACGGAGCCGTCCGACAGGGTCACGTCGTTGGTGAGGACGCGACCCTCGAGCCGGGTCTCGAGGTAGGTGCGCCGGCCGGCGGTGTCGGGGACGATGTCCTCGATCCAGATGCCGCGCGGCGTCTCGCAGTCGATCATCCGGATGATGAGCTCCTGGCTGACGTCGACCAGCCGGCGGGTGAGGTAGCCGGAGTCGGCGGTCCGCAGGGCGGTGTCGACCAGGCCCTTCCGGGCGCCCGGCGTGGCGATGAAGTACTCGAGCATCGCCAGGCCCTCGCGGAAGTTGCTCTTGATCGGTCGGGGGATGAAGTCGCCGCGGGGGTTGGTCACGAGGCCGCGCATGCCGGCGATCTGGCGGATCTGCAGCACGTTGCCGCGGGCGCCCGAGCTCACCATCATCTCGATGGGGTTGAACTGGTTCTCCCCCATCACCTTGGCCATGGCCGCCTCGACCTCCGAGGTGGCGGAGGTCCAGATCTCGACCTCCTTCTGCCGGCGCTCGCCGTCGGTGATGATGCCGCGCTTGAACTGGGTCTCGATCTTCTCCGCTTCCTTCTCGTAGCGGTCGAGGATCGCCTTCTTCTCCGAGGGCGTGCGCACGTCGTCGATCGAGAACGTCACCGCCGACTGCGTCGCGTAGCGGAAGGCGTTGTTCTTGATGGTGTCGACCGCCTCGGCGACGACCGCCTTCGGGTAGTGGTCGGCCAGCTCCTGGACGACCTCGCCGATGGTGGTGTTCTTCTTGCCGATGATGTCGTTGATGTAGCGGAAGCCCTCGGGCAGCGCCTGGTTGAAGAAAACCCGGCCGGCGGTGGTCTTCTCGTACACCGCGTGGCCGTTGCTGGCGGCCTCGTCCCGGAGGGCGGGGATGCGCAGCTCGATCGGTGCGTGCAGCTGGATGTGGCCCTCGTCGTAGGCCCGCTCGACCTCCCACACGTTGCGGAAGGCCCGCCCGGCGCCCTTCGCCTCCTCGTTGAGGAGGGTGAGGTAGTAGCAGCCGAGGACCATGTCCTTGGCCGGGGTGATGATCGGCTTGCCCGACGCCGGCGAGAGGATGTTGTTGGCCGACAGCATCAGCACCCGCGACTCGGCCTGCGCCTCGGCGGACAGCGGCAGGTGGACCGCCATCTGGTCGCCGTCGAAGTCGGCGTTGAACGCGGTGCAGACGAGGGGGTGGATCTGGATGGCCTTGCCCTCCACCAGCACCGGCTCGAAGGCCTGGATGCCGAGGCGGTGCAGCGTGGGCGCCCGGTTCAGCAGGACCGGGTGCTCCTTGATGACCTCCTCGAGCACGTCCCAGACCTGCGGGCGCCGGCGCTCCACCATCCGCTTCGCCGACTTGATGTTCTGGGCGAGCTCGAGGTCGACGAGGCGCTTCATGACGAACGGCTTGAACAGCTCGAGCGCCATCAGCTTCGGCAGGCCGCACTGGTGCAGCTTGAGGGTGGGGCCGATCACGATGACCGAGCGGCCCGAGTAGTCGACGCGCTTGCCGAGCAGGTTCTGGCGGAACCGGCCCTGCTTGCCCTTGAGCATGTCGGACAGCGACTTGAGCGGCCGGTTGCCGGGTCCCGTGACGGGACGCCCGCGGCGGCCGTTGTCGAACAGCGCGTCGACGGCCTCCTGCAGCATCCGCTTCTCGTTGTTGACGATGATCTCCGGCGCCCCGAGGTCGAGCAGCCGCTTGAGGCGGTTGTTCCGGTTGATGACGCGGCGGTAGAGGTCGTTGAGGTCGGAGGTGGCGAACCGACCGCCGTCGAGCTGCACCATCGGGCGCAGGTCGGGCGGGATGACCGGGACGACGTCGAGGATCATCGCCCGGGGGTCGTTGACCCGGCGGCCGTGCTCGTCGCGGCGGTTGAAGGCGGTCACGATCTTCAGCCGCTTGATCGCCTTCTGCTTGCGCTGGGCCGACAGCGGGCGCTGACCCTCCTTGGGGTCGATCGCCTCGCGGAGGTTCGTCTCCTCGACGTCGAGGTCGATGCGGTCGATCAGCCGGGCGATCGCCTCGGCCCCCATGCCGCCCTCGAAGTAGTCGCCGTAGCGGTCCTTCAGCTCCCGCCAGAGCAGCTCGTCGTCGATGATCTTGCGGGAGTGGAGGTCCTTGAACTCGTCGAAGGCCCGCTGGACGAGATCGAGCTCCATCTGGGTGCGCTCGCGGAGCGCCTCCATCTCGCGGTCCGACAGCCGCTGGCGGGCCTTGACGTCGGAGTCCTTCGCGCCCTCCTTCTCGAGGTCGGCCAGCTCCTTCTCGAGCTTCTCGTAGTGGTCGCGCTCGGCCACCTCGAACTCGCGGCGGATCTGCTGCAGCTCCTCCTGGAGCTCGGCCTCGAGGTTCGGGAGGTCCTCGTGGCGACGGTCGTCGTCGACCCAGGTGACGAGGTTGGCCGCGAAGTAGATGACCTTCTCGAGCTGCTTGGCCTTCAGCTCCTCACGGACCTCGATGCCGGCCAGCAGGTAGGCGAGCCACGAGCGCGTGCCGCGGAGGTACCAGATGTGCACCACCGGCGCGGCGAGCTCGATGTGGCCCATGCGCTCGCGCCGGACCTTCGAACGGGTCACCTCGACGCCGCAGCGCTCGCAGATGATGCCCTTGAAGCGGACCCGCTTGTACTTGCCGCAGTAGCACTCCCAGTCCTTCGTGGGACCGAAGATCTTCTCGCAGAAGAGCCCGTCCTTCTCCGGCTTGAGCGTGCGGTAGTTGATGGTCTCGGGCTTCTTCACCTCGCCGTTGGACCACGTGCGGATCGAGTCGGCGGTCGCCAGCCCGATCCGGAGCTGGTCGAAGTTGTTGACGTCAATCATCAGATCCGCTCCCTGCGCCGCTCGTCTTCCTCGTCACTGCCACGCTCGGGCCGGCTGAGGTCGATGCCCAGCTCCTCCGCGGCCCGGTACACGTCTTCGTCCAGCTCACGCATCTCGATCTCCTCACCGGTGGTGGAGAGGACCTCGACGTTGAGGCAGAGCGCCTGCATCTCCTTGATGAGCACCTTGAAGCTCTCGGGGATGCCGGGCTCGGGGATGTTCTCGCCCTTGACGATGGCCTCGTAGACCTTCACGCGGCCGAGCACGTCGTCGGACTTGATGGTGAGCAGCTCCTGCAGGCAGTAGGCCGCGCCGTAGGCCTCGAGCGCCCACACCTCCATCTCGCCGAACCGCTGACCGCCGAACTGCGCCTTCCCGCCCAACGGCTGCTGGGTGATCATCGAGTAGGGGCCGGTCGACCGGGCGTGGATCTTGTCGTCCACGAGGTGGGCCAGCTTCAGGATGTAGACGTAGCCGACCATCGCCGGGTTGTCGTACAGCTCGCCGGTGCGTCCGTTGCGCAGCTGCGCCTTGCCGTCCGAGCCGATCATGCGGATGCCGTCGACACCGTCGGGACGGATGTTCGTGAGGGCGTGCTGGATGGTCGGGTGGTTCCCGGCCTGCTCCTCTTCGTCCCAGTGGGCGCCGTCGAAGACCGGCGACGCGATGTGCACCGACGGCTTGGTCGAGGGCCTGGTCTTGGTCTCGGTGCCGCGAGGAGCGGCCTCGCCGACCGTCGAGCCAGCCGACTCCCAGCCCCACCGGGCGGCGTAGCCGAGGTGGGCCTCGAGCACCTGGCCCACGTTCATGCGCGAGGGCACGCCGTGAGGGTTGAGGATGATGTCGACCGGCGTGCCGTCGGCCAGGAACGGCATGTCCTCCTCGGGGAGGATCCGGCTGATGACGCC
>Ga0247717_1000077_pt1 | contig 27546 bp, 30 predicted proteins | sample 24E_NmetaG_FD_189047 | JGI IMG/M metagenome (GOLD analysis project Ga0247717, IMG submission 189047) | Soil microbial communities from hillslope of Landscape Evolution Observatory, University of Arizona, Oracle, AZ, United States - 2-4-E_N | ecosystem: Engineered > Artificial ecosystem >... | reverse complement strand
GCGACGGCCTCCTTGCCGCCGCGGAGGAGGCTTCGTAGGCGGGGACGCCGCGCGCGAGGAGCGCGAGGGTCGCGCCTTCCACGACGCAGTGGTGGCCGGTCTTCGCCGCGTACGCGCTCGCGAGGCCCGCGACGTGGTGGCGCTTCGCGTCGGCGACGACGGCGCGCGGCCCCTCGACGAGGAGGGTTGTCTGGAGGCGCTGCGCCTCCGCGTTCGCGAGGGCGACGAGGTCGTCCATCGTCTTCGGCGTCTCCTTGCCGGCGCCGTGCGCGAGCGCCCGGGCCGAGAGCGCGATGACGGCGGCGCGGCCCTTCACGAGGTCCTCGTGGCCGTGGAGCGCGGGCGTCACGTCGCCGTTCACGATGATGGGGACGTCCAGCTCGGAGATGAGCGCGCGCACCGCGCGCACCGTCTCGTCGCGCGTCCCGAGGCCGCCGCCGATGAGGACCGCGTCCGCGACTTCGGCCTCCTCGACGACGAGCTCGACGTCGAGGCCCGAGAACACGGGGCCCGCGAGGGACACCGTCTCGGCCTCGGCGACGTGCGCGCGCACGCTCTCGGCCGCGCCGGGCGGCGCGAGGACCGTGACGGCGTCCGCGCCGGCGCGAAGCGTCGCCGCCGCGGAGAGCACGGCGGGCGCCGTCGCGCGGTCGCTTCCCGCAAGCACGAGCGCGTGACCGCCCGTGAAGGGCGTGAAGTCCGGCGTTCGCTCGGGATAGAGCTTCGTGAGGTCGAAGGGCAGGGTGCCTCCCATCGCCCCCGCACTCGGGACGGTGCGCCTAAGTTTTTCGTTTTCTCCCGGTCCCCTTCCTTTGGAACAGGTCCCCGATCGCGCGCGGCACCTCGTCGAGCGCTCGGGAGACGACGGCGCCTTCGCCGAGCGCGCGTCCCGCGCGCTCCCCCGCGCGGCCCACGATCGCGGCCGCGTGCCGCCCCGCGTCGAACGGCGCGAGGCCGCGCGCGAGGAGCGCGCCCGCGACCCCCGCAAGGAGGTCGCCCCAGCCGCCCTTCGTCATGAGGGGCGACCCGTACGGATCGACCGCGACGCGGCGCCCGTCGGAGACGACGTCCCGCGCGCCCTTGAGGAGGACGGTCGCGTGGAGGCGCCGCGCCGCGCGCCGCACCGCCTCCTTTCTCGCCGCAAGCGGCCGGTCCGCGACGCGATCGCCCGCAAGCGCCTCGAACTCGCCGCCGTGGGGTGTGAGGAGCGCGCGACGGCCGGCGATCGCGCCGGGATCCTTCGCGAGGGCCCGGAGCGCCTCCGCGTCGAGGACGAGCGGAACCTCGAGGGCGGCGACGAGCGCGAGGATCCCGCGGTGGGCGGCGGGCGTTCGCTCGACGCCCGCGCCGACGACGGCCGCGTCGAACCGATCGGCGAGCGCGAGGACGGCGCGCCGCGCGGCCGCATCGGGGTGCGATGCCTCGAAGGGGACCGTGATGAGGTCGGGATTGCCGCACGCGGCGAGGTCGGCGGCGCGGCGCGGCGCCGCGACCGTGACGAGGTCCGCGCCGGCGGCGAGGGCGCCCTTCGCGTTGAAGACGAGACAGCCGTGGAAGACGGGGCTTCCGCCGACGACGAGGACGTGCCCGAAGTCGCCCTTGCGGGCGTCGGTCGGGCGCCGCGGGTAGGGGTTCACGCGGCGGGAAGGAGACGGAGCGGGATCAAGCCTCTCTCGGGGCGGGGAGCTCGACGCCGTACCAGGCGAGGAACTCGAGCGACCAGTCCGGCTCTCCGGGACGGGGGATCACGCGATCACCGCGCCCGGGTGGCCTTGAGGAGGGCGCTCACGGCGTCGCGCGGGGCGCCGCTCTCCTCGCGCGCGCGGGGGGTCGCGGTCAGGCCGAGGGCGAGGCGGTCCTCCGGGGCGAGGTCGTCGAGACGGCGGACGACCGGGCTCCGGACGGCGGCGTCGAGGACCTCCCATTCGAGGTCGTAGGCGGGCTCGGCGCGGCCGAGGTGGCTCAGCGGGTTCGTCTTCACGGGTTTCGCAGCCAAGCGGATCCCTCGGCCGCCGAGACGCGGGGGCCTGCATGAATTTTACTCCTATTCACGACGGCGAGTGACGATGTGGCACGGCGCCGTGACCACCCCCTGCGGGAGTTCGACGCTGTGCCAGATACAATAGGAAAGTGTCTTGTTCCCGGGGACACAGGATAGCTCATGGCCTCCCCGCCGGAGCCGTCCCCGACCCACCGGAGCGCCTGCGTCCGGGTGGGTCGCGACCTCGCGACGTACCTCGAGGCCGGCCCCTCGAAGGCGCGCGAGGCCGTCGTCCTCCTCCACGGCTTCGGCGCCTGGGCCGAGGTGACCTGGACGCCGACGCTTGCGGCGCTCGCCCCGGACCACCGCGTCCTCGCGCCCGACATGCTCGGCTTCGGCCTCACCTCGAAGCCGGACCCGAGCCTCCTCGAGGGCGACGACGCGACCTCCGTCGAGGTCGCGTTCCTCGAGCGGTTCCTCGACGCGGTCGGCGTGGAGCGCGCCACGCTCGTGGGCGCGAGCTTCGGCGGCGCCCTCGCGCTGCGCCTCGCGCGGGCGGCCGGCGACCGCGTGGACCGTCTCGTCCTCGTCGGATCCATGGGCCTGGGTCGCGCGATCCATCCGCTCTACCGCGCGCTCGGGTCGCCCCTGCTCGGAGAGCGCCTCTCGAGCGTGGATCGCGCCGGCGTCGAGAGGCTCTGGAAGCTCGCGGTCGACGACCCCGCGCGCGTGACGCCGGCGCTCCTCGACCGCCACCTGGAGCTTCTCTCGGAGCCGGGCGCGCTCGTCGCGATCGAGGCCCTGCGCCTCGAGGTGGACGCGCTCGGCCAACGCCACCCGCAGACGCGGGCCCTCCCCTTCGTGCCCCAGCCGACGCTTCTCGTGTGGGGCGCGCGCGACCGCGTCTTTCCCCTTCGCCACGCCTTCCGCGCGGCGCGCCGGATGCCGCGCGCGGCCGTCGCCGTCGTCCCCGGCTGCGGCCACCTTCCGCCCATCGAGCGGCCCGACCGCTTCAACGCGATCCTCGCCGACTTCCTCGCGCGCGGGCTTCCGCCCCCGAAACCGCCCGCGCCGCGCCCCGCCGAAACCCCGCGCGGACGGCCCAAAGCCTTTTCAAGCGGACCCGCCTAGGCGACGCCGTGAGCCGCTTCCCGGAGAAGGGGCGTCCCGCCGAGGACGTCCTCGCGGAGGTCGCGCGGGAACGCGGCCGCGACGTCTCCTTCGCCTCGGGCCGCATCCTGGGAAGCATGTGCACGGCGCCGCACCCCGTCGCGCGGGAGGCCTATCTCCGGTTCCTCGAGACGAACCTCGGCGACCCCGCGCTCTTCCCCGGCGCGCACGCGCTCGAAGCGCGCGCGCTCGCGGCCCTCGGCGACCTCGTCGCGGCGCCGCCCGCCGCCCTCGGCGCCTTCGTTTCGGGCGGGTCCGAAGGCAACTTCACGGCGCTGCGCATCGCCGCGCGCCGCGCGGCGGGCCGCCGCGAGATCGTCCTTCCGGAATCGGCCCACTTCTCGTTCGACAAGGCGTGCGATTACCTGGGCCTCGTGCCGCGCCACGCGCGCGTCGGGCCCGACTTCAAGGTCGACGTGGACGACGTGCGTCGGCTCGCGGGCCCCCGGACGGCCGCGATCGTCGCCCTCGCAGGATCGACGGAGCACGGCGTCGTGGACGACGTCCCCGCGCTTGCGGAGGTCGCGCGCGCGACGGGGGCGGCGCTCCACGTGGACGCGGCCTACGGCGGCTTCGTCGTCCCGTTCCTCAAGCGTCTCGGCCACGCGCTTCCCGACTTCGACTTCTCGGTCGAGGGCGTGACAACGATCGCGCTCGATCCCCACAAGATGGGCCTCGCGCCCATCCCGTCCGGCGTCGTCTTCGCGCGCGACGCGGCCGACTTCCGCCGCGTCTCCACGCCCTCCCCGTACGTGAGCGTCGAGCGCCAGCCCACCCTCGCGGGCACGCGGCCCGGCGCGGCCGCCGCCGCGACGTGGGCCGTCATCGAGCACCTCGGCGTCGCGGGCTACACGGACGTGGTGAAGCGCGCGTGGGAGACCGCGGAGCACCTCGTGAGGCGCCTTGCGGAGCGCGACCTTGCGATCGCCCGCGCCCCGGAAACGCCCATCGTCGTCGTCCCCGTCGCGGACCCCGTCGCCGTGCGGGCGCGCCTGCGCGAGCGCGGATGGTACGTGAACCTCGCGCCGCTCACCCGCGGCGTCAAGATCGTCTGCATGCCGCACGTCACGCGCGAGGCCGTGGACGCCTTCGTCCCCGACCTCGCGGACGTCGTCCGGGAGGTGGGATGACGGGCGAGAAGCTGCGCGCGTCGCTCGCCGAGGCGCCCGTCGTGCGCTTCGGGGACTACCCGTACTTCATCCATCCGCTCACCGACGGCATCCCCGCGCTCGACCCCGCGGTCCTCGCCGAGGTCGTCGCCGAGATCGTCGCGATCGCGGACCTCGACGTCGACAAGATCGTCACCGTCGAGGCAATGGGGATCCCGCTCGGCACCGCGCTCTCGCTCGCGACGGGCATCCCCATGACCGTCATCCGCAAGCGCCGCTACGGGCTCCCGGGCGAGATGACGCTCGACCAGACGACGGGCTACGGCAAGGGCGCGCTCCACATCAACGGTCTCGCGCGCGGCGACCGGGTCCTCTTCGTCGACGACGTCATCAGCACCGGCGGGACCCTCGCCCCCGTGCTCGCCGCCCTGAGCGCCCATGGGGTCATGGTGAAGGACGTCGTCATCGTCTTCGAGAAGGGCGAGGGCCGGGCCCTCGTCGAGAAGGCCACGGGCCGCCCGATCAAGAGCCTCCAGCGCATCGCGGTCGCGGGCGACCGCGTCGTCCCCCTCTGATGGTGAACACCCTGTCGCGCACGAATCCCGACTCCCCCCTCGAAACGCCCGCCGCGCCGAGCGTGTTCTCGAGCTACGACCTCGACCTTGCGGGCACGCTCGCGAAGCTCCGCGCTTGGCCGGACCTGAAGACCGTCGGGCTCCAGTTCCCCGACGGCCTGCGCGATTACGCGGCCGAGATCGCCCAACGCTTCGAGGGCGAGCTTCCGGGCGTCGCGGTCGTCGTGAACGCCGACCCGAGCTACGGCGCGTGCGACCTCGCGCTCAACATGCAGAAGTGGGTGGACGTGCTCGTCCACTTCGGCCACACGGAGATGCCCTCCATCAACCATCTGCACACGATGCCCGTCATCTTCGTGCCCGCGCGGCATCGCGCGGACGTCTCGGCCGTGACCGTCAAGGCCGCGGGCGAGCTGCCGGGTCGCCGCGTGGGGCTCCTCACCACGGCGCAGCACGCGCATCAGCTCAAGGAGGCCGCGGAAGCGCTGCGGAAGGCCGGCTTCGAACCCGTCGTCGGCGTCGGCGACAACCGCGTCGCGGGCGCCGCCCAGCTTCTCGGCTGCAACTTCACCGCGGGGACGAGCGTCGAGCCCCTCGTCGATGGCTTCGTCTACATCGGGTCCGGCGACTTCCACCCGATCGCGATCGCGTTTGGCACGAAGAAGCCGGTCGTCCTCGCGGATCCCTACACGAACGAGGTGCGCGACCTCGGCGGCAAGATGGACCTCCTCCTGCGGCAGCGGCACGCGGCGATCGCCCGCGCCCGCGACGCGAAGTCGGTCGGCATCCTCGTGTCGCTGCGCGTCGGGCAGGAGCGGATGCTCCTCGCGAAGGGTCTGAAGCGGCTCCTCGAGCAGTCGGGGCGGCGCGCGACCATCATCGCGCTCGACTTCTTCTCGTGGGACAATCTCCAGTACTTCCGCCACCTCGACGCGCTCGTGAACACGGGGTGCCCGCGCGTGACGACGGACGACTACGCGCGCTATCCGATGCCGATGCTCACGCCCCAGGAGCTGGAGATCGTGCTCGGCCGCCGATCGTGGGAGGATTACGCCTTCGACGAGTTCAAGGGGACGAAGCCCGCCCCGAAGGGCAGGGCCCGCGTCGCGGACGTGTGATCACGGCGCGGGCGGCGCTTCGTCGCTTCCCGGCGCCGCGGCGGCCGCGTCCTTCTTCGCCTTCTTCTCGTGGAGGGGGCGGAGGATCGAGTCCGGCCGCATCTGCTTGAGCTTCATCGAGCAGACGTCGCAGATCGCCATCGGGTGCTTGTCGTGCTCGTCGTCGAGAAAGAGGAGCGTCGCCGTGCGCTTGTTGCGGTGCTGGGACGGCTGGAACTCGCAGTATCGGATGGGCACGGCCCCTCGAAAGGGGACTTCCCACTTGAGCCTATGCGCGCTCGCCCGGCCGCTTCGGCGCGGGGAGGAGCCACTCGGCCGCCGAAAGCCCGATCACCATCGCCACGAAGCCGACCGCGACGAGGATGGGCCCCGATCCGGGGGGGACCGAGATGTCGGGAACGAGGCCCGAGACCCCGAGGACGACGAGCGCGAGGCCGAGGACCATGAGGCCCTCCGGCCAGTGTTCGCGGAGCATGCTTGAAAGCTCGCGGCGCACCCGGGAAGGACCTTGTGGCCGGTTACCAGCGGTGGTAGGCCGGGTGGCCCGGCTTCACGGCGACGAAGACGCCGCGCAGGGTGGCGGTCACCTCGTCGCCGGGGCCGAGCGTGCCTTCGACGACGACGCGGTCGCCCGCGATCTCGACGGGGCGCGCGCGGAGCGTGACCTCGCGCATCGGCGTCGGACGACGCATTTTGATCGTGAACTCGGCCGTCACGGTGGGCGGCGGCGCGTCCGACTTCCGGTCCCTCATGAGCGCCATCGCCGCGGTCCAGTTCCCGTGGCAGTCGAGAAGCGCGCCGACGATGCCGCCGTTCATCACGTTCTCGAACGCCTCGTGGTGGGGTTCGGGCGTGAAGCGGGCGACGAGCGAACCGTCGCCGGCCTCCTCGCTCCGGATTCGGAGGCCTTTCGGGTTCGCGGGGCCGCAGCCGAAGCAGCGGTTGTTCGGCGCGTAGATGTCCTGGACGCCCGTCACGCGGCGCCATCGCGCCGACGGGGCTTGAACCTCACCCCGATTCGCCCGTGAGGGCGCCGGGCGCGAGGGTGAGGCCCATGCCGGCCCACACGAGGGCGCCGAGGATGAGGAAGAGGTGCGCGTTCAGCGCAAGGATGGCGACGAGGACGGCGAGCGCGGGGAGGAGGACGAAGACCGCAAGGAAGGTCCAGGGGGTCGAGGGGGCCATGGCGAGGCCGCATGGGCCCTCCCCCCCTTCAAGGTTGGCGGAGGAGGTAGCTCACGCGGTCGGCGTCGGCGCCCTTGGACTCCCGCCCGAGGATCTCCATGCGGCCGACCTCGCCCGTCCGCATGACGTGCGTTCCCGCGCAGGGGCACACGTCCACGACGTCCCCCTCCGCGGGGTCGATCACCTCGACGACCCGCAGGCGCTTCACGCTCGCGGGAACGAGGCTGAGGAGCGCGCGATCGCCCGATCGGCGTTCGAGCGCGGTCCGGTCCTCTTCGTAGATACGGATGGGGAGGTCCTTCGCGAAGACCGCGTTCACGGCGTTCTCGAGATCCTTGAGCGCGGAGGCGTCGAACCGCGTCGCGAAGTCCACGCGCGAGCCTTCCGCGCCGATCTGGTTCCCGACGGTGCCCACGCGGCGCGTTTTCCAGACCATCGCGCTCAGGATATGCTGACTCGTGTGGTTGCGCATGTGCTTGTGGCGCAGGTCCCAGTCGATCTCGCCTCGAACGAGCGTTCCCGGCGGCGGACGCTCGCCTTCGAGGACGTGCTTCACGGCGCCGCGCTTCGTGACGGAGACGACGCGGGCCTCGCCGCCGTCCCAGGTGAGAAGGCCGCGGTCCGAGGGCTGCCCGCCGCCTTCCGCGTAGAAGGCGGTGCGGTCGAGGAGGATCCAGTCGTCGAGGACCTTCTGCACGCGCGCCTCGAACGTCCGCAGATAATTCGGGTTCGTCCCGGGGGCGTCCCCCCGGAGCGGGTCCCACGCGGGCATCCAGAGAAGATCCGTCACGCGGGCCCAACCGGCCTCCGGGGGAAAAGACCTTCGCGCGCCGACGGACCGGCATAAGCCTGTCGAGGATTCCCGTGGGGAACGATGGACGGGTCCCGATTGCGTCACGGCCTTGTCGGACCCCCGCGCATCGAGGGCTCAGGTGACCCCATGAAGGCCAACCGCCTTTCCAAGCACAGCAACATGAACGACCGCGGCGAGGTGGGCGTCGGTACGCTCATCGTCTTCATCGCCATGGTTCTCGTCGCCGCCGTCGCGGCCGCCGTTCTCATCAACACGAGCGGCGTCCTGCAGCAGCGCGCCTCGCAGACCGGCAAGGCCGCGACCCAGGAGGTTTCGAGCAACCTCAAGGTCGTCGGTATCTACGGCATCCGCAACGGCACGGCGTCCACGGACGACCTCTACCAGCTCAAGTTCAACGTCGAGCTCTCGGCCGGCGCGCCCCCGCTCGACGTCCAGAAGGTCGTCATGCGCTACTCGGACGGTGTCCGCGTTCGCGAGTACGACTACTCGGGCACGCCCATCTGGACCGCGACGTGGCTCCGCGACGTCACGGGCACGGGCGCGACGAACAAGGTCATGAGCGCGGGCGACCTCGTCGAGTTCGCGATCGACGTCCCCGTCGAGATCGCCGAGCGCAAGACGGTCCAGGTGCTCTTCATCCCCGAATCGGGCGCCTCGATCCCGGCGGACTTCACGACGCCGCCCACGTACGGCACCGAGACCACGGTCTCGCTCCGCTGAACGTGAAGCACCCGGGGCGGGCCCCTGCCCGCCCCCTTTCCTTTTCCAACGCAAAAGGCTGAAGCGGGAGCGGTCCATCCCCCCGCATGCAGCGTCACGCTCCCGCCGACATCCTCCGAGAGGCGGGCCTCGTCCCCGACGCCTCGGGCGTCCTCGACGGCTCCACCGACGGTCGCGCCTGGTTCGGTTCCGGCCGCCTCCTCGACGTCCGTTCCCCGATCGACGGCGCGATCGTCGCGCGCGTGCGCCAGGCGTCCGAGGAGGACTACGAGCGCGTGGTCCGCGCCGCCGAGGAGGCGTTCGCGAAGTGGAGCCTCGTTCCCGCGCCGAAGCGCGGCGAAATCGTCCGCGAGATCGCGATCGAGCTGCGGGCGCGCAAGGAGGCGCTCGGCCGTCTCGTCACGCTCGAGATGGGCAAGATCCTCCAGGAAGGTCTCGGCGAGGTCCAGGAGATGATCGACATCGCCGACTTCGCGGTCGGCCTCTCCCGACAGCTCTACGGGAACACCATGCATTCCGAGCGGCCCGGCCACCGCATGTACGAGCAATGGCACCCGCTCGGGCTCGTGGGCGTCGTGACCGCGTTCAACTTCCCGGTCGCCGTCTGGAGCTGGAACGCCTTCATCGCCGCCGTCTGCGGAGACGTGTGCATCTGGAAGCCGTCGAGCAAGACGCCCCTCACCGCGATCGCGGTCTCGCGCATCGCGAACGAGGTTGCCGCGCGCCACGGCCACCCGGGCATCTTCGTCACGCTCGTCGGACCGGGATCGGTCGTGGGCGACCGCCTCGCGAAGGACCGCCGCGTGCCCCTCGTCTCCGCGACCGGCTCGTGCGCGATGGGCTACCGGCTCGCCGCGACCGTGGGCGAGCGCCTGGGTCGGACGATCCTCGAGCTCGGCGGCAACAACGCGATCATCGTCACGAAGGACGCCGACCTCGACCTCGCGGCGCGCGCGATCGTCTTCGGCGCGGTCGGCACCGCGGGCCAACGCTGCACGACGACGCGCCGCATCATCGTTCACGACTCGGTCGCCGACCTGCTCCGGGACCGCCTCGCGCGGGCCTACGGTCAGGTCCGCATCGGCAATCCGCTCGACCCCGCGACGCACATGGGCCCTCTCGTCGACGAGGACGCGGTGACGGAGATGATGTCCGCGCTCGAGACCGCAAAGAAGCAGGGCGGCCGCCTCGTGGCCGGCGGCAAGCGCCGCGAGGACCTGGGCGCGACCTACGTCGAGCCTGCGATCGTCGAGGCGAAACCGGACATGGACATCGTCGCGATCGAGACCTTCGCGCCGATCCTCTATCTCATGCGATTCGAGGGCGGCGTGGAGGAGGCGATCCGCATCCAGAACGCGGTCCCGCAGGGCCTCTCGAGCGCGATCTTCACGCGCAATCTCCTCGAAGCCGAGCGCTTCCTCGCGGCGAACGGGTCGGATTGCGGCATCGCGAACGTGAACATCGGGACGAGCGGCGCAGAGATCGGCGGCGCCTTCGGCGGCGAGAAGGAGACGGGCGGCGGCCGGGAAGCGGGAAGCGATTCCTGGAAGCAGTACATGCGTCGGCAGACGTGCACGATCAACTACTCGAAGGAACTGCCGCTCGCGCAGGGCATCCGCTTCGACGTGGTCTGATCAAAGCGCGAGGGCCGCGAGCGCCGCGACGAAGGCGAGCGTCGTCGCGAGGTTCGCGAGCGCCGAAAGCCCGTGGGCCCGACGGAATGCGTCGGTCCCCCGCTCGGCCGCGCGCGTCCGCGCGAGGAGCACGAAGCGGTTGACCGCGGCGGCCGCGCCCGCGACCACGACGAGCGGGCCCGCGAGCGTCGAAGCGCCGCCCCCGACCGCGTTCGCGAGGGCAAGGGCCACGAGCGCGGCCGCCGCGGCGAGGGTCTGTGATTCGAAATATCGCGGGAACACGGCCGCGACGGCCGCCCCGACGGCTTCGCGCGGAAGCCTGCGGAAGAGCGCGGGCGTCGCGACGGCGGTCCAGAAGAGGCTCGCGCCGGCGCCGTAGGCGAGCGCGAGGGTCGCGGCGGCGTGGTACACGGTCATCGCGCGTCGCGAGGAGGCGCGAGGCCGTCAAGGTTTCGGGCGAGGTCCGCGTGGACGGCCCGGGCGAGGTCGAGCCGCGCGAGACGATCGCGGAGATCGTCGCGCGCGCGGGGACCGACCGCAGATCGCCACGCGACGGGAGGATCATATGCAACGTCGTCGAGCACGAGCCCCTCGGGCGCCGCGAGGCCGAGGTCGAGGTCGCGCCTCCCGGCGAGCGCCTCGCGGACGGCGCCGGCCTCGATCTCGTCGCGGGCGACGGCGCGGGCGGCCGCCACCATGCGGCGGACCTGGTTCCACAGGAAGGACGGCGCGACGAACGTCGCAACGACGAAGGAACCATCGGAGACCGCGCGCGCCTCGCGGAGGTCGCGCACAGGATCGACGCCGGGTTCGAGGCGCGCGAAGGAGGTGAAATCGTGCCGCCCCATGAAAACGGAGAGCGCCTCGGCGAAGCGCTCGACGTCGAGGCCCGCGGCCGGAAGGTGGTAACGGTATCGTCGCGCGACGGCGCTGCGGGGATGGAACGCGTCGTCGACGGCGGCCGCCTCCAGGATCCAGAGGTCGCGCGCGTTCGCCGTCACGGCCCGCGCGAGTTCCACGGGCTCGAGCGCCGCGTCGACGGCGCACACGTTCGCGCGCGCCGAGACGCCGGCGTCCGTGCGGCTAGCCATCTGGAAGCGCGACGAGCGCGGATCCGCGACCGCGCCGACGGCCGAAAGCGCCGCGAGAATCTCCCCCTCGACGGTGCGCAGGGACGGCTGGCGCTGGCTGCCATGGAAGGCCGAGCCGTCGTAGGCGACGCGGAGCGCGACGCGGGGCACGCGCGGCCACCGGGGTCGCATCCCTTAAAGCCCGCGCCGCGGATCGAGCGGCGTGGACGCCGACCGTGACGCGATCGCGGCCGCCCTGCGCGACCTCGTGCGGGCGCATCTTGAGGCCCTCGGGCGCTTCCCGCGCGACGGACCCGAGCGCGCCCGCGCCCTCGTCGACGGTCTCGAGCGGGGCCTCGCGGACGCCGCGCTCGCCGTCGGAGCCTCCGACGCGCCGCCGCTTGCCGATGGCGAGGCGATCGCCGGCGCGCTTCGCCGCGGGATCGACCGCGATGCGTGGGCGCGCGCCCTCGTCGCGGAATCGGTCGCAGACGCCTCGGGCGCCGCCTTCGCGACGAGACAGGCGCTCGCCTCGCCCGCTTGGCGGACGGCCTCGGCCGCCGAGGCCGCCGTCGAGGCCACGCGCGCGCTCGTCCGGCTCGAGGATGCCGCGACGCGCGCGCTCGACGCCGTCGCGCGATGGGCAGGGGAATCGCCGGCGCGCGTCCGCGCGACGACGCCGCTCGTCGCGAACGCGCTCGCGATGGGCGCGCACGAGGCGGCCCGCGACCTCGTCCGCGCCGCGCTCGCGGACGCGGGCGCCCGGGACGGTCCGGTCGCGCGGGCGCTTGACCTCGCCCGCGACCCCGTCGCCCTCGCCCGATGCGCCCTCCATGCGGACCTCCTCCGCGCGCGCCTACGGTGATCCCGAAGCGCTTATCCCGCGCGCGCCCCTTCGCCGGAGCGTGGCGAAGCCGTTCGTCCTCGTGAACTACAAGATCTACCGCGAATCCACGGGGAGGCGCGCGCTCGACCTGACGCGCGCCCTCGCCTCGGCCGCGGCGGGCGCGCGCGCCGACGTCGCCGTCGCCGTCCAGGCCGCCGACATCCGGCTCGTCGCGGGCGCGACCCCCCTTCCCGTGTGGGCGCAGCACGCGGACGGCGCGAAGCCCGGCGTCGGCACGGGCGCGGCGCTCGCCGAGGCGCTCGCCGAGGCGGGCGCGCGCGGAAGCCTCGTGAACCACGCGGAGCGGAAGCTCACGCTCGCGGAGATCGCGACCGCGGTCGCGCGACTCAAGGAAGCCGGCCTCGCGTCCGTGGTCTGCACGAGCGACCCCGCGACGACCGCGGCGGCGGCGGCCCTCGAGCCGGGCTGGGTCGCGTTCGAGCCCCCCGAGCTCATCGGCGGGGACGTATCCGTCACGACGGCCGACCCCGCGATCGTGCGCGCGAGCGTGGAGGCGGCGAAACGCGTGGCGCCCGACGTCCCCGTCCTCTGCGGCGCCGGAGTCAAGACCGGCGAGGATCTCCGCGCCGCGCTCGCGCTCGGCTGCGATGGCGTGCTTCTCGCGTCGGGCATCGTGAAAGCGGCCGACCCCGCGAAGGCGCTTGCGGGCCTCCTTTCGGGCCTCTCCTGATCGACGTCGCCGTCGCAAGCCGCAAGGCAGCCCCAAAGCGAAGGCGTACGATGGCGAAGCGAACGCTCGACGAACGGGCGCTCGACGACCGCGTGGCGATCGCCGAGCTGAATCGTCTCATCGAGAGGGAGGCGAACGCCGTCGCGCTCCTCGACGTCGCCTGCGCGGTCCTGGGGGGCGAAGCGCGGGTCGAGGCCCTCGAAGCCTTCCGCTCGGACCACGAGAGACACGCCGACCGCCTCGCGGCGGCCGCGCGGGCCGTCGGCGGGGCGACCTTCCAACCCTCGGGCCCCACGGCCCTCGGTCGCTTCGAAGCCATCGCGCTTCTGGGGGAGATGGACACCGCGGGCGTGCTCCGCGCCCTCGTCGTGCACGAGCGCCTCGCGCTCGCCGCGTACGAGCGCCGGCTCGAGGCCGAGTTTCCCGCGGAGGCGAGAGACGCGCTCGAGGAGGCCGCCGACGACGAGCGGCGGCATCTCGAATGGGTCCGCGAGGCGGCGGACGACGCGTCGGCCCTCGCCGTCGCCTCGGCCGCGGCGCCGAAGCCTTGATGACGGGGTCGGACGACTCCGCTCCATGCAGGACCGCCGCATCCTCCAGGTGGCGCTCGACGTGTACAACGCGCACCGCGCGCTCGAGATCGCGCGCGAGGCCGTTCTTGGCGGCGTCGACTGGATCGAGGCGGGAACGCCGCTCATCAAGAGCGAGGGGCTCGACGCGGTGCGCGAGCTCAAGCGAGCCTTCCCGGATCGTCTCATCGTGGCCGACATGAAGATCATGGACACGGGCGGCCTCGAGACGGAGATGGCCATCAAGGCCGGCGCGTCGATCGTCACGATCCTCGGCGCGGCTGACGACGGCACCGTCCGCGAAGGCGTCGAGGCCGCGCGCAAGTACGGCGGCAGGATCATGATCGACCTCATCGCGGTCGCCGACAAGCCGAAGCGAGCGAAGGAGGCGGAGGCGCTCGGCGTCGACTTCGTGGGCCTCCACGTGGGCGTCGACGAGCAGATGCAGGGCCGATCCCCCGTGCAGATGGTGAGGGATGTCCGCGCCGCGACCTCGCTTCCGATCGCGGTTGCGGGCGGCCTCACGAGCGAGACCCTCGCGCCGCTCATCGAGGCCGGCGCGAGCATCCTCGTCGTGGGCGGCGCGATCACGAAGGCCGCCGACGCGACGAACGCGACGCGGCGCCTGCGCGAGGCGGTCGACCACGTGAAGGTCGTCGCCAGCGAGGGCATGCGCAAGTTCGCGGCTTCGGACCTCCGCAAGGCCTTCGAGATCGCCTCGACGCCCAACGTCTCGGACGCGATGCACCGGGAAGGCGCGATGACGGGCCTGCGCCCCGTCACGCAGGGCCTCAAGGCGATCGGCCCGGCGGTGACGGTGCACACGATGGACGGCGACTGGGCGAAGCCCGTCGAAGCCATCGACGAGTGCCCCCCGGGCTCGGTGCTCGTGATCCAGGTGGACGGCACGAACAAGGCCGTCTGGGGCGAGCTCGCAAGCCACACCTCGAAGCTCAAGGGCGTCTCGGGCGTCGTGATCGACGGCGCGATCCGGGACGTGGACGAGATCCGCCGCATCGCGTTCCCCGCCTGGGCCGCCGTCGAGCGCCCGAACGCGGGCGACCCGAAGGGCTTCGGCGAGATTGGAACGGAGATCCTCGCGGGCGGTCAGCGCGTGCGCGCGGGCGACTGGATCGTCGCGGACGACAACGGCATCGTGGTCGTCCCGCGCGAGCGCGCGCAGGAGATCGCGAACCGCGCCGTTGACGTGAAGGAGCAGGAGGACCGGCTTCGCGCGGAGATCGAGCGCGGGAGCTCGCTCTCCAAGGTTTTGAAGCTCAGGAAGTGGGAGAAGATCGTGGGCTGAACTGGCTCGACTCGATGGGTCAACCTCGCTTGGCGGGCTCCTGCCTCGCGCGCGCCTTGGAACCTTGCGGCGCCACGTCGATTCGCCTCTCGTGCTTGCGACGGCTCACACCGAGGCGACGATCCGTTGTTCTACCGCAATGAGTACCTCGCGCGCTTCGCCCCACACGGCGACGACGCGCCCGTCCGGGAGGTGCGCGAAGTGCGCGAAGTCGGTGTTGCCGGCGCGGCCCGACGTTACATCGAGCTTCGGCACGAGCACCGCGCGCGTCGCGTCCGAGCCGTCGGGGAAGCCGCGCGCGAGCACGACCTGGTATTGGCGGGGCGCCGTTTCGAGATAGAGGAGCACGTCGAGGCGGCCGTCCGCGCGGGCAAGAACCCATGGTCCAGGCGCTCCGCGCTCATTGGCCTCCGTCCAACCTACGGGGGCACTCCATGTCGCACCGCCGTCGCGGGAGGTGGAGGTGGCCACCTGCCCGTTCGGGACGGAGACCCACGCGGCATGGACTGCGCCATCGCGCGCGCGGTCGAGGACCGGCAGCCAGTTGGCGGTCGCGTTGACGAGGCTCCGCGTGAACGTTTGGCCCCGGTCCGAGGAAGTGGCGACGACGAAACCCGTCGTGCGATCGAGGCTCGCGGCTCGCGGCGAGCAACGGAAGGCGATGTGGAGGCGGCCGGCCGGATCCACGACACCGGGGCCGTTCGCGCACGCAGCGTCCGGCTGGTCCGGCGCGACGGGCCGGAAGTCCCCGAACGTGCGCCCGCCATCGTCGGAGCGCGCGAGCATGACGCCGCCCACGGGCGATGGCGTGCCCACGGGTGAGGCGACGGCGAAGGCGGGCGATACGCGAGCATACCAGAGGTACACGGTCGCGTTCCCGTCCGCCGCCAACCATTGGCGATCCGAGCCGAGCGTCTGGCGTGGGGTGGCGCTCGCGAGCGAGAGATGCGTGTTCACCGGCCATGTCACGCCCGCATCCGCCGAGACGGCGACGTGGATGCCATGGAGAATCAGCGCGCGCGCATTGGGTTCGAAGGTCGTGACGAGGGCGTGGTAGTAGAGCTTCCCGGAGGCATCCACGTAGAGGGTGGCGTCGTTGTCGAAGCTCCCCGGCGGGGCGGGGGGCGGGATCGGCGGCCGTGGGCGCTTCTCGAAGGAGCGCCCCTCGTCGAGGGAGACACCGAGGCCGTCATTGCCGAGGACGATGAGGCGCCCCGCGCCGTCGACGGCGACGGTGGGTTCGCATGGCGCCGAGCGGCACGCGAGACCTGTGGGCAGCGTTACAAACTCGCCCATGGTCGGAGGCGGGGGCGGCGGCTGCGTCGCGGCGCCGGGGGCCTCACCCAGAAGACAGCCCGCGAGGAGGACGGCCACGCAAGGCACGACGGCGATCACGCGCATGATGTGCGAGGCAGGCGGATGGAAAATGAAACCTTTGTGGTGATGCCCTTGAGCGTCGGGCGCCGCACCTGCGTCCCCGCCCCGGCGAAGGTGCACCCGGCGAGCCCGTAAACTCGATTGTGCAGTCTGACGGCGACGGTGGGACCTACGGCGCCGGTCGCGCCGTATGACCTTCCGACGATCCGGGCCTATTTGAGCCGGATCGTCTCCAGGTTATACGGCGCTGAACGAGCCTGCGGGCTCGTTCGCACCCTCCAATTTTCCGACGATTCGCCTCTACTTGAGGCGAATCGTTTCCAAATTGTAGGGCGCCCACGTCTGGATGTGGTACTTCTTGTGGATGGACGACGCGAGGTCCACGCAGCGCGACTCCTCGCCGTGCATCGTGATGACCTTGTCGGGCTTCGGCGAGATGTTGTTCACGTAGTTCATGAGCTGCCGGCGGTCGGAGTGGCCCGAGAAGCCGTCGATGGTCTCGACGCCGCACTCGATGCGGAGGACGCGGCTCTTGCCGCCCTCGGCCATCGGGAGCTCGCCCATGCCCTGCTGGACGCGCTTGCCGAGCGTGCCCGCGGCCTGGAAACCGACGAACACGAGCGTGGAGCGGCGGTCGCCCGCCCACTCCTTGAAGTACTCCATGACGGGGCCGCCCGTCATCATGCCCGACGTCGCGAGGATGATGCAGGGCTCCTCGGAGGCGAGGATCTTGCGGCGCGTCTCCTGGGAGTCGACGCGGATGAAGATGTCCGAGAGGAGCGGGTTCTCGCCCTCGTGGAAGATCTGGTTGCGGAGCTGGTTGTTCAGGTACTCCGGGTACGCCGTGTGGATCGCGGTCGCTTCCCAGATCATGCCGTCGAGGTAGGTCGGGACGCGCGGGATGTCGCCGCGCTTCACGAGCTCCTCGATCACGATCATGACCTCCTGGCTGCGGCCGACCGCGAAGCACGGGATGATCGCGCGCCCCCCGCGGTTGATCGTGCGGGCGATGATCTCCTTGAGCTGCTCGGTCGCCTGCTGGCGGGTCGGCTGGAAGTCGTTGCGCCCGCCGTACGTGGCCTCCATGATGAGGGCCTCGAGGCGCGGGAACTTGTTGTTCGTGGGGTTGAAGAGCCACGTGCGCTCGTACTTCATGTCCGACGTGCAGCACACGTTGTAGAAGCCGTCGCCGATGTGGAAGTGCGAGACCGCGGATCCGAGGATGTGGCCCGAGTTCGAGAACGTGAGCTTCACGTCGGGCGCGATGTCGGTCGTGTCGCCGAAGTCGAGCGTGATCGCGTTCTGGACCCACTTGCGGATGTGGTCGGACTCGTACGGGGGCTTCTTGCCCTCCGCCGCGGCGATCTTGATGTAGTCCATCTGCAGGAGCACCGAGAGGTCGCGCGTCGGGGGCGTGCAGTACACGGGCCCGTCGTAGCCGTACTTGTAGAGGAGCGGGATGAGGCCGCAGTGATCCATGTGGGCGTGCGTGAGCACGACCGCATCGAGGCTCGAGAGGGGCCAGACCTCGCCGAGGTGCAGGTAGGGGGTCGCCTTGTCGTCGTTCGAGAAGTTGACGCCGCAGTCGATGAGGATCTTCGAGTCCTGCGTCTGCAGGAGGTGGCACGAGCGGCCGACCTCGCGGTAGCCGCCGAGGCTCGTCCAGCGGACCCACTGCTCCTCCTTCACGGAGCCGCGGTAGATGCGGCGGCCGACCTTGCGGAGGAAGTCCTTCCGATCGTCGGAGACCGTGCGCAGATAGTCGCGGATCTCCTTCACCGTCTTCGACGGGATGGGGGGCGTGCGCACGACGCGCGGCGCCCAGCCGATCTCCTTCTTGATGTCGTTGAGCGTGGAGCCGTGCCGACCGATGACGAGACCGGGCTTGCGGGCCTCGATGATGACCTCGCCGATGTCGGGCTCGAAATAGAGCTCCGTGATCTCCGCCTCGGCGGGAACGATGTCCCGCACGCGCTTCTCGGCCTTCTCGAGCGGCGCGAGGACGCTCGGGTCCGGGCGCACGACGACGCGCTTGCGCAGCTTCTTCGCGAGGCGGCGGACGAGGTCCTCGTCGGAGGCGAAGCGCTCGGGGTGCTTCGTGTAGATGACGAGGACGGCGGCCTCGAATTCGATGTCCGTGATCTCGACGGAGGCCGGGATCTCCTTCTTGACTTCCTCGGAGATCTCGCGGAGCAGGTCTTCGACACCCATGGTTGAACAACTCTTGGAGCGTGGGGCTGGTGAGGCGCCCGAAAAGAGGAGAAAACAGGGAAAAGATGGGCCTTACTTGAGGCCCATCTTCTTCTTCCTGCGGTCGATCTCCTCTTTCTCGAGGCGCTTGAATCCGTCCTTCTTGGTGATGGCCGCGACCGACATGCCGTCGCCCGAGGCGCTGTCGCGCTTCATCGCGGCGCTGATGCCGCGGATCGCGAGGTTCAGGCCGTCGTCGACGCTCAGGTCGTCCTCGTAGCGGTCCTCGAGGACGCCGTACACGAAGACCGAGCCGGAGCCCGTCGTCGCGTACTTGTCGGGGATGGAGCCGCCGGCCGCGTCGAGGGAGTACATGTGCCCGCCTTCGAGGTCGATGCCGCCGACGAGGAGCTGCACGTAGAACGGCGCGAACTTGCGCTGGTTCATGACGTTGCTCATCAGGGTCGCCGCGGCCTTGACGCTCATGTCGGCGTTGCGCTTGACCTTGTAGAGCTCGACTTCCGCGGTGAGCCACCGGGCGAGGACCTGCGCGTCGCCGACGAGGCCGGCGATGGTCATGCCGAGGTGGTCGTCGATGCGGAAGAGCTTCTGGGTCTCCTTGTGGGAGATGAGGTGCCCCATCGTGGCGCGCATGTCGGCGCCCATGACGACGCCGTCCTTGCAGACGATGCCGACCGTCGTGGTTCCCGTCTTGGTGGCCTGGATGGGGTCCTGGGTGAACGGCTGCATGGATGCTCCCTTCAAAAATGACTCAGAACGAGCACGCCGCCATCAATGCGACGATATTTAAACACTGCTCTTTCGTGAGCCTGGGTTTGCTGGCCTTCCCTATCGCCGCCCGCTATTTGAATCTTCGCGGTCGACCGCCGGAATCGCGATCACGGGACCTTCGCAAGCGCCTGGTCGAGGTCCGCCCGGAGGTCGCCCACGTCCTCGACGCCGCACGCGAGGCGCACGGTCCCCGGGGTGATGCCGGAGGCGGCCAGCTGCTGCGGCGAGAGCGAGCGGTGCGACTGCACGACGGGCAGCGTCACGAGGCTCTCGACCCCGCCGAGGCTCGCGGCGTTGCGGACGAGCCTCAGCGCGTCGGCGAAGGCGACCGCGGCGGCTTTCGTCCCCGCCTTGAGGTCGAAGGAGACGACGCCGCCCCCGCCGCCCGGCATGACGCGGCGCGCGAGCGCGTGCTGGGGGTGCGACAGGAGGCCCGGGTAGTGGACGCGCGCGACCTTGGGGTGGCGCTCCAGCCACTCGGCGAGCGACTGCGCGTTCGCGTTCGCGCGCTTCACCCGCAGCTCGAGCGTCTTGAGGCCGCGCTCGAGGAGGAAGGCCGCGTGGGGATCCGGCGTCGCGCCGAGCGTCCTCGCGACCGCCTCGATCGCCGCGAGGCGCTTTCGCGAGGCGACGATCGCGCCGAGCGTGAGGTCCGCGTGCCCGCCGAGGTATTTCGTCGCGCTGTGCATCACGACGTCGATGCCGTGCGCGAGGGGCTTCGCGTTGATCGGCGACGCGAACGTGCTGTCGATCGCCGTCGGGACGCCCGCGTCGCGCGCGATGGCGGAGACGGCGTCGAGATCGACGAGGCGGAGCGTGGGATTCGTGGGGCTTTCGAGCCACACGAGGTCGGCGCCCCCGTCCGCGAGCGCCCGTTCGAGGCTTTTCGCGTCGGCCGTCGGGAACCGGTCGACCCTGACGCCGAAGCGGGGAAGGATCCGCTCGAAGAGCGCGGTCGTCCCCCCGTAGGTGTCCTGGACCGCGAGGATGCGGCCCCCGGCCTTCGCATGGGCGAGGACGATGGCCGTGACCGCGCCCATGCCCGAGGCCGTGAGGATCCCCGCTTCCCCGCCCTCGAGCACGGCGACGCGGCGCGCGGCCGACGCGACGGTGGGATTCGAGTACCGCGAGTAGGCGTGCCCCTCGCGGCGTCCTTCATAGAGGTCGTCGATCGCCTGCGTGTCCAGGAATCCGAAGGTGCTCGTCTGCGCGATGGGGGTCGTGACGGGTCCTTCCCGCGGACCCGTGTCGTCGCCGTGCACGCTCTTCGTCGCTTCCCGCCACGTCGTCACGTCAGCGCCTCCAATTGACGAGGGCCACGCCCGCAAGCACGAGGGCCGCGCCCGCGAGGACGAACGCGGTGGGCGCCTCGCCCGCGAAGAGCGCGCCCCAAAGGAGCGCGAAGAGCGGGTTGAGGTAGACGTAGGCCATGGTCTCCGTCGGGGTCAGATGGCGGAGGGCGTAGTTGAAGCCGACGTACCCGCCGACGGTCGCGAAGAGGCCGAGGAAGAGCACCGCGAGCGCGGCTCCCGCGGGAAGCGCGAGGACCGGCCCGGGCCCGAGCGCGAGGATGGGAAGGAGAAGGGCGGTGCCGAGAAGCGTCGTCGACGCCGAGAACGGGATGGCTCCGTAGCGCAGCACGAGCGGCTTCGAGACGACGCTCACGCAGGCCCACACGATGGGCGCCATGAGCACGACGAGGGCGCCCAACCCGTACGAGACGTCGATCGCGCGTCCCGCCCCGAGCGTCACCGTGACGACGACGCCCGCGAGCGCGAGCGCGATGCCCGCAAGCTTGAACGACGTGATCGATTCCCGCAGGAGGCGGGCCGAGATGAGGGCGGTCCAGAGCGGGCTGGTCGCGACGACGATCGCGGCCGTCCCCGCGCTCACCGCCGTCTCGCCGTAATTCAACGCGAAGTGGTAGCCCGCGACGGAGAAGACCGAGACGAACGCGATCTTCCACCGGTCCGCGCGGTCGAAGCGCGGGACGCCCGCGAGGACGAGGAGCGCCGCGAACAGGGGGGCGGCGACCGCGAAGCGGTAGAGCGTGAGATGCCACGGGGATAGCGCCTCGAGTCCGATCTTGATCGCCGTGAAGGCGGCGCCCCACGTCGCGACGACCGCGAGCATGACGAGGTGGACCCGGAGGGGGGCGCGCTCGGCCACGTCGGCGTGACGGGCCACTCCGCCTTGAGTCTTCTCCCGCTCACGGCTCGGCCATGAAGCGCACGAAGGCCTCGACATCGCGCGGCTCGAGGGTGTAGTTCGATTCGAACTCGTGCCCGAGCGTCGCGTGCGGGAGGGGCCCGTAGTCGTGGCCGGGATACACCTCGAGGTGCCGGGGGAGGGACGCGAGGACGCCGAGGAGGCTCGCGTGGAGCGCGCGCGGGTCGGACCCGGGGAGGTCCGCGCGGCCGCACTCCCCGATGAAGAGCGTGTCGCCCGTGAAGAGCAGACGGCGGTCGACCTCGAAGGAGACCGCGTCGGGCTGGTGGCCGGGCGTGTGCCAAGCGCGCACCTCGAGCGCCCCGACGTGGAAGGCGCCTCCGTGCGTCGTGGCGACGTCGAACGGGAGGCGCGAATCGGGGTGCGCCACCACCTTCGCGCGCGTGGCGCGGACGACGTGGTCGAGGCCGCGCACGTGGTCGTCGTGGCCGTGCGTGATCAGCACGCGCTCCACCGCGAGGCCGAGGCGGTCGGCCTCCGCGAGGAGGCGTTCGGGCTCGAATCCGGGGTCGACGATCGCCCCGCGACCCGCGTCGTCCCCGAAGACGTACGAGAAGTTCGCCATGGGGCCAAGCTTGAGCTGCGCGAACCGCACGCGTCCATGAGACCTCCCGGGGACCTGAAGGTTGCGAGCGCAAGAGCACGCTTTTATGCCGCCTTCGACCATCGCCCCCGCGATGGCTGGCGGCGGCGCGATGGGGGCGGTCCTCCTCGACCTGCTCGTCGTCCTCGCGGCCGCGCGCCTCCTCGGCGTCGTCGCCGAGAAGATCGGGCAACCCGCCGTCGTGGGGGAGCTGCTTGCGGGCGTCGCGCTCGGGCCGTCGCTTCTCGGCTGGATCGCGCCGCCGGACCTCGGCTCCGCGCTCGCCTCGGGGGACGGGGGCCTCATCCTCTCCTCGCAGGCGCTCCTCCTTGTCGCCGAGCTCGGCGTCATCCTTTTGCTCTTCGAGGTCGGCCTCACGAGCGATCTGCGCGAGATGACGCGCGTCGGCCGCAGCGCCGTGTTCGTCGCGATCCTCGGCGTCGTCGTCTCGTTCGCGGCGGGCGTGGGAGCGAGCGTGCTGCTCGCGAGGCTCGGCGTCTGGCCCGATGCCGCCATCTTCCACGTGTTCATCGGCGCGACCTTCACGGCGACGAGCGTCGGCATCACGGCGCGCGTCCTCGCGGATCTCGGTCGCCTCTCGACGCCCGATGCGCGCGTCATCCTCGGCGCGGCCGTCCTCGACGACGTCGTCGGCCTCATCATCCTTGCCGTCGTCTCGGCCCTCGCGGCCGGCGCGCTCTCGCCCGAGGGCCTCGCGCTCAAGATCGGCCTCGCGGTCGGTTTCCTCGTTCTCCTCGTGGGCGCGGGGCTCGCCCTCGCGCCGCGGATCGTCGGTTGGGCGCAACGCCACGGCGCGGCGGGAAGCGCCCTTGCCGCGGGCTTCGCGGTCGCGATCGGCTACGCCTTCCTCGCGGTCGAAACGGGGCTCGCGGCCGTCGTGGGCGCCTTCGCGGCCGGCCTCGTCCTCGCGGGGTCCACGCCCATCCGCGAGCTGCGCGAAGGCGTGAGGCCTCTTGCGACCATCTTCACGCCGTTCTTCTTCGCGGTCATGGGCCTCCACGTGGACCTCGGCGCGCTCGCAGCGGGCGGGCCCCTCATGATCGCGGTCGGCCTCTTCCTCTCGGTCATCGCCATCCTCGGCAAGCTCGCCGCCGGCCTCGGCGTCGTGGAGAAGGGCGTCTCGAAGCTCGTCGTCGCCGTCGGCATGGTTCCGCGCGGCGAGGTGGGCCTCATCTTCGCCGGTCTCGGGCTCACCGCGCTGGGCATCGGCGCGGCCGAATACTCGGCGATCATCCTCGTCGTGATCGTGACGACGTTCGTGACGCCGCCCGCGCTGAAGGTCGCCCTCGCGCGACGCGGGTCGACCCTACGGCTCGACCGCGACCAGGACCTTGAGGTCGAGAAGGTCGGCGACGAGGCCCGGCCCCTCGATCGGGTACCTTGAAGGGTCGAGCACGTCGAGCGCGGCCATGATCACGGATCCTTCCATGAGGTTCCGCGCGCTCGGCACCAGGATGGGGCCGAGGATCTCGAAGGCGATCGGCGTCAGGCCCTCGGGCGCGACCTCGAGGTAACGCTGGTCGGGCTGCATCTTCATCCGGCGCTGCCCGGCCTCGCCGACCGCGAGCGGTCCCGAGGCGAGGATGCGCTCGCCCACCACGACCGCCTTGAAGACGGCGCGGAAAGGGAACGCGACGCGGCTCCTCATCGCGTCGAGGGCGCGCGCCCGCGCGCGATCGGGCGAGGCCGCGGCGGCGAGGCCGCGCGAGAGCGCGGCCTCCTCGTTGAGGAGCGCGACGAGCGTCGGGGGTGCGGGCGGAGCCGCGGTCATGGATACCGCTCCGCCGCGCGCAAGCATCAGGCTGTCGGCCAGGGGACCAGGGGCCTACGGCCGCTCGACGCCCGCGGGCACCTCGGTGCGGCGGCTCAGGCGCGCGCGCTCGCGCCGGGCGCCCTCGACCCAGGCCTCGACGTCGCGCATGTAGATGGTGGAGGCGCCGGACGGGGCGGGCGTCTCGGCGATCGCGTCCGCGAGCCGATCCGGATCGGATCCCGCAAGCTCCTCCACGCTCGTGACGCCCGCGGCAACGAGCGTGGCGGCGTCCTCCGGCTCCACGTCGTCGAGCGTGAGGAGCTCCGCCATCGCCTGGTGCCGCCGGACGGTCGATTCAGGAACGTCCGCGCGCCGGGAGAGGTCGCTCGGGTCCGACGCCGCAAGCTCCCACGTCGTGCGCACGCCCGCGTCGCGGTAGCGACGGACCTGCGCGTCCGTGACGCCCGCAAGCGCCGAGGTCGGGATACGCCGCAACGCTTCGCCCTCCTCCGACGCTCCCTCGTCGCCGCCGCTCAGCGCCCGCCCCGCCTCGGTCGCGCGGGAATCGAGATCCGCCACGGCCGATCGAATGGCGGGAAGGTCGGCTGCGCCCGCCTCGAGCGCGGCGAAGCGCGCGTCGAAGGATCGATCGAGAACCGAACGCGCGACGGCGTGCCGGGGCACGCTTTCGTCGAGGCGGCGTTCGAGCGCGTCCGCGATGGACGTCGCGCGCGCGTAGCGTCCCAGCACCACCGCGGCGACGACGAGTCCTCCGCCGGCGATGACGGCGGTCGCCACCGCGAGCGCGGCGAGGATGGTGACGTTGGAGGCCCCCGCCGCTTCGCCGCCCGCGAAGACGAGGACGGCCGCCACGAGACCCGCAACGGCCACGAGCCCGCCCGCGATCCCGACGAGCCACGTCCAGACCCCCGCGTCCGCGGCGTCACCCTCCCTTTCCCCGCGCTCGCGGGATCCATAGCGTTCGCGCTCCCCGTTCCCGACGCCCTCGCGTCGTCCCGTCTCGTCGTCCGCTCGCCGATCGACCAATGCCACGCTGACACCCTGTTCTGCTCGACCTCTGTCGGGTTAACGCATCTGGTACGCCCCGAGGGCGACGTTCCTGCGGGAAAAACGGCATCCTGCGCGACGGGTCTCGAACGGCAAGCGCTAAGAAGCGCACGCGCCTTCGCGAGGCCATGCCCGCCCGCGTCTTCGAGATCCGCCCGAAGGACCGCCCCCTCCTCGAGGCCGCCCTCGCGGACGACACGCTCTCGCGTCAGAGCATCGTGATCCGGGAATCGAAGTCGGTCGGCGTCGATCGCGACACGCTCGCGGTGCTCGTCGAGGGGAGCGACGCGGGGATCCTGCGGGCCGAGGGCCTCATTCTCGATTTCGGCCGCCGCATGCCCGAGCAGGACGCGGTCATCGCGCACATCAAGGCCGAGGAGAGCGACGCCGCGGACGGCGTGGGCTTCATCTTCGGCGACGTGTGAGCGTCACGGGGAGGGCGAAGGGGCGCGGTGGCGGGCCGCCGCGTCCTTGAGGGCCTTGACGGCCGGCAGCTCTTCGCCGGTGAGATAGCTCATGAGCGCGCCGCCCGCAAGCGACACGTAGCCGAAGTCCTCGAAGGTCAGCCCGAACTGGCCGATCGCGGTCACCGTGTGGCCGCCCCCCATGAGCGAGAACGCGTCCGATTCCGCGAACGCGCCGATGACGGCCTTCGTTCCCTTCGCGAAGGCCGGGTCCTCGTAGAGCCCCGCGGGGCCGTTCATCATGAGCGAGCCCGCGTCGGCGATGATGTCGAGGTAGGTCGCGATGGACTCGTCGCCGAGGTCCAGGATCGGATGGTTCGTCGGAAGGTCCTCGAGCCAGAGGTCGACACGCTTCCCGTGCCCGTCCTTGATCGCGACCGAGTCGGGCGTGACGATGCCCGCGTCGTACTCCTCGAGGAGGGCTTGCGCCTCGGGGAGGAGCTTGAGGATGCCCTTGCGCTCGAGGATCTCGACGTTCGGCTTGCCGAGCTCGTGGCCGCGCGCGAGCATGAAAAGGTTCGCCACAAGGCCGCCGAGGAGCGCCGTGTCGAGCGTGCCCTTCGCGAAGTTGGCCTTCATGACGGCGATCGAGTCCTCGGGCTTCGCCCCGCCGAGGAAATAGACCGCGGGCCGCTCGGGCTCGTCGACGGCTTTCGCGAGGGCGGTGAGCTCGCGGTCCATCGTGAGGCCGGCGGCGGAGGGAAGGATCTCCGGGAACGCGACCAGGCTCGTCTGCGCGCGGTGCGCGGCCGAGAACGCGTCGTTCACGTAGAGGTCCGCGACGGAGGCGAGCGCCACGACGAACGGGAGCTTCGCGAGGTCCGCGGGCTTGCCCTTCTTCGACTCGTCGTCGAGGCCTCGGACGTTCTCGAGCATGAGGGCCTCGCCGCGGGGGAGTGCCTTGATCGCCGCGATCGCTTCCGGGCCCGCGACGTCGGCGACGAAGCCCACCTTGGCGGTCGCGAATCCGTCGAGCACCTCGGCGTGCTCCTTGAGGCTCGTGAAATCGTCGCCGCCCTTGCGGCCCTGGTGGGCGAGGATGACGACCTTCGCGCCCTTCGAGCAGAGCGCGTCGACGGTCGCGGCCGCGGCCTCGATGCGGTCCTTGCCCTGGATGCGCCCATTGACGATGGGCGCGTTGATGTCGAGGCGGAGGAGGGCGGTCTTCCCGGCAAGCGGGAGGTCCTCGATCGTCAGGTAGGGCTTGACCGGTGGGGCGGCCATGCCCGCCCATTCCGGTGGCCCGATAAAAGCGTTGTGCGAGGAAAGGCAGGTCCCCCCTCCGTCCTCACGAGGCCTCGAGGTCGCTCGACCCGTCCGCGAGGTCGACGACACGCACGACACGGTCGACGCTCTCCTTCACGTCGTCCACGTGCGTGATGAGGAGGATCTGCCTGAACTGGGACGACAACCGCCCCATCGCGCGGAGGATGTTGGCCTTCCGCGCGTCGTCCTGGCTTCCGAAGACCTCGTCGAGCGCGAGGAAGCCGAAGTCCGCGCCGCCCGCGCGCTCGGCGAGGACCTGGCTCACCGCGAGGCGCAGGCAGAGGTTCGCGAGGTCGCCCTCGCCGCCCGAAAAGCGCGCAAGGGGGTAGGGGACGCCGTCGTCGACGACGGCGAGATCGTAGTCCTCGTCGACCTCGATGTCCGCGTAGCGACCCTCCGTGAGCTCCCGGAAGAGCGCGCCCGCGTAAAGACCGAGCGCGGGTCGGATGCGGCTCACGAGGCTGTTCTTGAACTCGACGAGGAGCCCCTGGTCGCGGTCCCCCGCGAGGCGTTCGAGCAGCGCCGCCGCGGCGAGATGCTCGTCGCGCTCGCGCGAGCGCGCCGCGTTCGCCTCGACTTCGCGCGCGACGGCCGCGAGGTCCGCATCCGCGCGGTCGACGGCGGCCTGCGCCCGCTCGATCCCGATGCGCGCCTCCTCCCGCGCCGTCTTCGCGCGGTCGAAGCGGTCCGACGCGTCCGCGAGCGCGCGATCGCTAAAGGCGAGGGCGGCGAGACGCCTCCCGAGTTCCTCGGCCTCGACCTGGAGCCCCCGCGCGACCTCGGCCTGGACGGCGCGCCGCTCCGCGATCGCGTCGCGTCGCGCGGCGACGGGCGCGAGCGCCCGCGCGCGGTCGCGCCGCCTCAGGGCGGCCGCGAGCGCCTCGCTTGCGGCGCGGTCGCCTTGCGGGTCGTCGGGTTCGAGGACGTCCCGGGCGAGGTCGAGGTCGAGGTCGAGCGCGTCGAGGAGCGCGCGGC
>Ga0247717_1000076_pt1 | contig 27654 bp, 24 predicted proteins | sample 24E_NmetaG_FD_189047 | JGI IMG/M metagenome (GOLD analysis project Ga0247717, IMG submission 189047) | Soil microbial communities from hillslope of Landscape Evolution Observatory, University of Arizona, Oracle, AZ, United States - 2-4-E_N | ecosystem: Engineered > Artificial ecosystem >... | reverse complement strand
CGGCGACCTCGGTCGCCGGACGCTTCCGCAGCGGATCGGACCCCGGAACGCCCGCATCGCGGCCGCCGTTCCCCTTGTGGCGGCGGTCGCGCTGAGCCCGCTTCCCTGGGGGTCCGAAAGCGTTTTGGGGTGGTCTTACCTTCCCGCAGTCGCGGCGGCAGACGCCGGCTTCCTCGCCTCGGCGCTCGTGCCGATGAGCGTGGGCAAAGCCCAGCGTCTCGCCAAGGTCAGCATGGTGGTCGCCCTCGGGGCGTTCCTGCTGGGCCGGACGCAACGGGTGTGGATGTCGTGACCGTGATCGCGGACGAGCGCGTGCGGGGGATGCGTGGGCGCGTGTGGACCCACATCCAGGAAGCCCTCCGGGGCGGCCCCATCCACATGACGCTCCTCGATCCGGCGTCCTCGACGGGCAAGCACGGCGAGTCCATCGCGATGGAGGCCGCGCGCCTCGGAACGCACGCCATCATGGTCGGCGGCTCCACGGGCGTCACGGGCGAGAACCTGGACGACCTCGTGAAGTCGATCAAGGAGCGGACGCACCTTCCGACGATCTACTTCCCGTCGAGCGCGGGCGTCATGAGCCGCCACCTCGACGCGGTCTACTTCCTGAGCACGCTCAACTCGCGCAACCCGCGCTACATCGTGGGCGAGCAGGCGCGCGGCGCGCCGCTCCTCGCGAAGATCGCGGTCGAGTGCATCGGGCTCGGCTACATCATCGTCGATCCCGGCATGCGCGTCGGGAGCGTGAGCGACGCGGACGTCATCACGCGCGACGCGGTCGGCGAGGAGCGCGCGGTCGGCCTCGCGCTCGCGGCGCAGATGTTCGGCATGCCGCTCGTCTACCTCGAAGCAGGAAGCGGCGCCCCGTCGCCCGTCCCCGCGAACATCATCCGCGCCGTGAAGCGCGCCCTCTCGATTCCCCTCATCGTGGGCGGGGGCATCCGCAGCGCGGCCGACGCCTCCGCGGTGCTCGACGCGGGGGCGGACATCGTCGTCACGGGCACCATCGCGGAGAACGGCCATTTCGACAACCTCGCGGCGGTCCTCGGCGAGGTCCACCGTCGCCGCGCGAAGCACGCCTGAGCGCCGAGGCCCCGGCTCCGACCCACGGCCCGGTCTTCGGCTGACGCCTCGCCCTCGCACCCATCCTCCCGCTTCGCGAGGGCTTGCGTTCACGGTCGCCGCCGCATCGCCATCACCACGCGTGCTCCGCGGGGTGGCCTTTGCCGTCGAACGGCCCTCGCCCTCCCCCGCGCGCTCGCGAGGGTCCATGCCGTCGCAAGCCCCCCGCGAAAAGGTCCGATCAATCCGCCGCGGGCGGTTTCACGAGCGCCGACGCGAGCGCGATGGCCTCGACGACGTCGGTCGCGGCGCCCGTTTCGAGAAGCGGCACCGGCTCGATCGCAAGGAGGGTCGCGATGTGGTGCGCGGCCTCGACGGCCTGGAGGGCGCGCACGAGGGCGGTGGTGGCGCCTCCGTGCGGAAACGCGAGGACGTCCGCCTCGCTGAAGGCGTGGTCCACGATGGGCCCATAATTCTTCGCAAGCAGTCCGAGGGCCCGCAGCTCGCGCACGGCCTCGTCGCCCGCTTCGATCGTCTCGTCGCCGAGGACCCCGACGTGGGCCTCCACGCCGAGGCGCGCGAGCGCCCGGCAGGCGAGCGCCGTCGCCGCGGCGCGCTCCTTGCCCGCCGCGAGGCCCGTGGGCGCGAACGCGAGGACGCGTCGCCCGACGAGGACGACGTCCACGGGGAGCGGGCGCCATCCGGCGCCGCGCGCGATCGCCTGGGCCTCGCGCGGCGTCGCGACGATGGCGTCAAACGACGCGCCGCTGGAGGATTCGCGCTCGCCGACGCTTCCTCCCGCCGGCCGCGCCTCGTGACCCCGCGGCGAATCCGGTCGCGCCCGCGCCGGGGCCCGAACCCGGCGCAGGAGCGCGGGCAGGATCGTGTCGGCGGCCCCGTGGACCGCGGCGGGCGCGGCGAAGCCTTCGGCCTCGGCGAACCCCGCAGCCTCGGAAGGGGAGGCGACGGCGGCACCGGCGCGCAGCGATTCGCCCGCGCCCGCCACGAGCGCGACGGCGCGCGCGCCGAGGCGGGCTCGGCGATGGAGGGCATCGAGCGTGAGCACGGGCACCAGAGCGCCGCCCGGCATGTTTAACCCTGTCGCGACGGGGCCGTCCGCGAGGCCCCGAACGCCCTTCGATAGGGCCCCTCCATGTCTCGCGCTGCCCGACGATCTCGCTCGTCGCGAATCGGTCAAGCCTCAGCGTCCTTCCCCACAGGAGCCGCCGCGGATTGGAGCGTTCCCTCGGATTGGATCGTCCCACGGGTTGGAGCGGACCGCGCCGCGGGAGGCTTCTTGTCGGACGGTCAGGCCGGGCCGATCGCCTCCGGGAGGGAGCGTCTGCGACGATCGCTCTTCGCGCAGCGGTCCGGCGAGCGGAGGGATCTCCCGACGGCCAGGCAACCGTCGCGAACATCTTCGAGAACCCCCTTCGTCCGAGGGTCCGGCGACTGCACGGGAACGACCATAACCGCCCGGGGGAACTCCTGGGGCGGTTCACGTCCATCCAACCTTCGGCCGCCAGCACGACAACCTATATACAGAGAGAAGCTTCAAGAAAAGAGCGCGGAGCCGGAACCCAGGCGTGCACCCGCTGGACGGCGCGGGGGGCCGGCACCACCACTGAGGATTTGGGGATATGAGCAAGGTCGCCGCGGTGGACGAGTGGATCCAGGTTCAGGGCTTCGAGACGACGGCGGACATCGAGGTCCCCGAGAAGCTCATCGACCAGGTGATCGGTCAGGAGCGCGCCGTCGAGGTCATCCGGAAGGCGACCGAGCAGAAGCGCCACGTGATGCTCATCGGCGACCCCGGTACGGGCAAGTCGATGCTCGCGCGCTCGATGACGGAGCTCCTCCCGCACGAGGAGCTCGAGGACATCATCGCCTATCCGAACCAGGAGGATCCCCACCAACCCCGCATCCGGGTCGTCCCCGCCGGCAAGGGGAAGGAGATCGTCCAGGCCCAGAAGGCGGAGGCGAACCGCAAGCAGGAGCGCAAGGCGACCCTGCAGCTCCTCATCATGCTCGGCATCGGCGCGTTCGCCGTGATGATGTTCATCCAGAACCGCGACCCGATGATCCTCATCTTCGGCATCATCGCGGCGGCGATGATCTTCATGGTCATGCGCCAGATGAGCCAGCGCGAGACCGCGCTCGTGCCGAAGCTCCTCGTGAGCCACTCGCCGCACGACAAGCCCCCCTTCGTCGACGCGACGGGCTCCCACGCGGGCGCGCTTCTCGGCGACGTGCGCCACGACCCCTTCCAGTCCGGCGGCCTCGAGACCCCCGCGCACGAGCGCGTCGAGCCCGGCGGCATCCACAAGGCGCACAAGGGCGTCCTCTTCATCGACGAGATCAATGTCCTGCGCCTCGAGTCCCAGCAGTCGCTCCTCACGGCCTTGCAGGAGAAGCGCTTCGCCATCATGGGCCAGAGCGAGCGATCCTCCGGCGCCATGGTCAAGACCGAGTCCGTGCCGTGCGACTTCATCCTCGTCGCGGCCGGCAACATGGACGCGATCAAGGGTCAGGACAACAATCCCTTCCACCCGGGCATGCACCCGGCGCTCCGCAGCCGCATCCGAGGGTACGGCTACGAGATCTTCATGAACAACACCATGGACGACTCGTCCGAGAACCGGACGAAGCTCATCCGCTTCGTCGCGCAGGAGATCAAGCGCGACGGCAAGATCCCCCACTTCGACCGCGCAGCCGTGTCGGAGATCATCCGCGAAGCGCAGCGCCGCAGCGGTCGCCGGGGCAAGCTGACGCTCCGGCTCCGCGAGCTCGGCGGTCTCGTCCGCACGGCGGGCGACGTCGCGATCGAGGAGAAGGCGCCGCTCGTGACGGCCCAACACGTGGTCACGGCGAAGCGCATCGCGCGCTCGCTCGAGCAGCAGGTCGTCGACCAGTACATGGAAGTTCGCAAGGAGTACCGCAACTTCCGCACGAGCGGCGGCGCCGTGGGTCAGGTCAACGGGCTCGCGGTCATGGGCGGCGGCGAGGTCGGCGAGCCGAGCGGCATCATGATGCCGATCGTCGCCGAAGTCACGCCCGCGCAGACGAAGAACGGCGGCCAGATCATCGCGACCGGCAAGCTCGGGGAGATCGCGAAGGAAGCCGTCCAGAACGTGAGCGCGATCATCAAGAAATACACGGGCGAGGACATCTCGAGCCACGACGTCCACATCCAGTTCGTCGGCGCCTACGAGGGCGTCGAGGGCGACTCCGCCTCGATCAGCGTCGCGACGGCGGTCATCAGCGCGTTCGAGGAGGTCGAGATCGACCAGAACATCGCGATGACGGGCAGCCTCAGCGTCCGCGGCGACGTGCTCCCGATCGGGGGCGTCACGCAGAAGATCGAGGCCGCCGCGCAGGTCGGGATCAAGAAGGTCATCATCCCGAAGGCAAACCTCAACGACGTGCTCATCGAGGAGAAGTTCCGCGAGCAGGTCGAGATCATCCCGGTCGAGAGCCTCGACCAGGTGCTCGATGCGGTCCTCATCGGCCAGAAGAAGAAGGGCCTGCTCGAGAAGCTCGCGAAGATCGTCCCTCGCCCGAGCGCGATTCGCGACGCGGCCGCCGCGGCCGCCGCGGACCCGAAGGCGCCGAAGCCGTCGGGCGCGTGATCCGGGACCGCGCGCATTTCGCCGCGCGATCACGCGCGACGCCGTTCGAAAGCGGGTCACTTGCGCGATGTCCGGTGTCGAGGACGCCGCTCGAACCCCGATCACTGCGCAGGGTCCTGTAGCCGGACGCGGCTCGAACCCGGATCGCTGCGCAGGGTCTCGTATCCGGACGCCGCGAACCCGGATCACGGCGCCGGGTCCGGTGTCCCGGACGCCGCTCGAACGCGGGTCACTTGAGCGGCGTCGCGTATTGCGGATAGTCGCACACGGGCGGGGTCACGTCCTTCTGCCAGAAGACCGCAAGCAGCTCGCCGCGGTGGAAGCACTCGTGCGTCACGATCGTGAAAAGGATCTCCTCGATCGTGTACGCAGGCTTCTTGAACGGGCCGGGGACGGCGCAGGGCCGTTCGAGGTCCTTGTCGGCGAGGCCGTCCACAACGCGGTGGGTGCGGGCGCGCGTCTCCTCGACGTACGCGAGGACGGGCTCGAGCGTCGTCCACTTCTTCGTGCTGTGGCGCGCCCACTGGGGGGCCGCGCCCTCGACGACGTCGATCCACGCGTTCTCGACGTTCGCCATGTGCGTGAGGATCCCGACCGGCGTGAGGAAGCTCGCGTTCACCTCGGCCGCGAGCATGTCGGGCGCCATCGCGAGGAGGCCCTTCTTCCACTCGGCGTGCATCTCGTCGCTCCAGGCGAGCATGCGGCGTACGTCGATCACGACCTCCGGAGGGCGGGGGCGCCCCATGAAGATTCGCAGGCAACCTTCGCCCTTCCAGGCGACGCGTCAGGTCGGGTTGCGCCCCGTGGCACCCCGCCGCGGCAGACGGCCGCGTCCGGGTCGCGCCGAACCGTCGGGGCGGTCACGGCTTGTCGACGGCGTCGCTTCGCGCAAGCATCTGCACGCGGTCCACGCCGCCAATCTCGCGGATGACGCGGGCGACCCCGCGCGGAACGTCGTGCTCCCAATCACCGTCCGCGACCATCGCGTGGCGGATGCGCGTGCCTTCGTAGCGGGCGCGCTCGTGGAAGGGCGCGTCGCGGACCTCGAATCCGGCTTCGGCGAAGAGGCGTCGAGGAAGCGGGTTGTTGGAGTACAGGACCTCGAAGGGCGGTACGAGGCTGCGGACGTGGGAGACCCAGATGGCGTTGCGGTTCACGTCCGGCAGGGGGATGATCGCGACCCGGTCGAGGTCCGCTTCGGCACACGCCGCCTCGATCATCGCGTACCGCTCGCCCGCCGTGAAGGGATTCACGAGCGAGTGGCTCGATTCGGCCGACCCGATCGCGATCACGAGGGCGTCGTTCTCGGCAAGGATCCTGCGGCACACCTCGAGGTGTCCGAGGTGGAACGGCTGGAACCGTCCAACGAAGAGCGCGCGCCTCATGCGCAGGCATCCGGAGGGCCCCGGCTTAGCGTTTTGGGTGGATCATGGACCGCGCGCCCCTGACGACGCGTTGTACTGACGACGCGTTGCCCCTGACGACGCGTTGTACTGACGACGCGTTGCCCCTGACGACGCGTTGTACTGACGACGCGTTGCCCCTGACGACGCGTTGTACTGACGACGCATTGCCCCTGACGACGCGCGCGCCCCTGACAAGGCGCGCGCTTTCGGGAACTCCTCCGCGGAGGACCGGTCAATTGTTGCCTTCGACCGGCAGCTCGAGGCCTTCCCACGCCGGACCCGCGTAGTATCGGACGATGCGGCCTTCCTTCACCTTCTTCACGAGGCCGGCGCCCTCGAGCTTGTCCATGTGCCAGCTCACGAGGCTCGGTTGGACGCCGAGCGCAGCGCAGAGGTCCTTCTGGATGACGCCCGGCGAGGCGCGCACGGCGCGCGCGAGCGCCGCGCCCGTCTCGTTGCGCAGCACCGCGTACGCGTCCTTGTTCTGCGTGATGTGGCCCGCATTGAGGTAGAACCGCTTGTAGCGGCCGAGGCGGCGGCTCACGACGAGCCTGTTGTCCTCGAGGAGCTTCAGGTGATAGACGGTCGTGCCCCAGCCGATGCCGGCCTTCGCGCTCACGTCGTGCGCGTGGATGCCTGGATTCGCGCGGATGAGCTCGTAGATCTCCTCGCGCTTGCCGTGCTCGAGCACCTCGTCGCGGCCGATGCGCGTGTAGAGCGCGGCGACGATGGGCGATCCGAGCGCGTGCCGGACAAACGGCCAGTAGAACGCGAGGGCGAAGAGTCCGCCCGCGGCGGCCGCGCTCGCGGCGAGGCCGACCATGGGGCTTCCCGGCTCGCCACCGTGGGGCACCGTGTCGGCGGCTTCGAGGGTGCCGGCGTCCCCGAGGCGGAGGATGCGCAGGCCCAGGCGGCCTTGTTCGGCGTCGTGCTTCTCGGCCAGGAAGGTCACGGGGCCCGCGAGCACGGCATCGCCCGTCGCGTTGCGGGGGCCGTCGTCCGACGGCAGGTCGCCAAGCACGTCCTCGAGCGCGAGGGTGGCCGCGCCGTAGGTGGCCGAAAGGGGCGAGGCGAAGACCTCCGCGGCGAGCGTCGTGTCGAGGGTGATCGTGGAGGCGAGGCCTTCCACGACGACGTACGAGAACCGCCGGCGCTCGATTTCTCCATCGGGCGTCACGCTCTCGTTACGGAACCCGGTCGACCACGAGGCCGTGGTGGATGCGGTCCCGTCGGGGGCGAGCCCCGTCGCGTCGAGGCGCGCCCCGAAGAGGGCGAGGCGGAACGTGCCGGCGCCGGCGGCGCGCGCCCCGTCGAGGCCGCCGAGGCGGAACGTCCCGGCGTCGAATTCCGCGAAGGCTTTCGTGTGGGACGGTTCGAAGGCGGGATTTGCGGGATCCTTCGGTTTGATCTCGAGGTCGGCGTGGAGCGCCGAGAGTCGAGCGTCGCTCGAGGAGACGAGGGCGAGGCGCGTCTCGTCCGGGAGGACGGCCGCGGCGCCGCCGCTCACGGAGGGCCACCCCGGGGTCCATCGATCGAGGGTGGCGAGGGTCGCGACGACCGGGGACGCCTTGTCGCCGCGGATGCGCACGAGGCCGTTCGCGAGGAAGCGCTCGCTGCGGTCAGGCGATCCCGTGGTCTGGCACAGGGCGGTCGTCCTCGAGCAGAGCCGCGTCTCCTCGTGGTGGACAATCCGGGCCTGGACGAAGTCGGCCTCGATGGCGAGGCCGGGAACTCCGCTTTCTCCCGGGTGCGTGAGGACGACCGAGAGCCCCTCGCCTTCGGCGGTGACTTCGCCGACGAGCTTCACGGGGTCCCGCGCGGTGAAGCGCGCTTCGTCCGGGGCGGCCGCCGCAAGACCGGCGGATAGGACGGAAGCGGTGACGAACGCCGCGACGCCGAGGGCGGCCAGGACCGCGAGGGGGCGCGGCTGCGGGGCGCGTCCAGACGTCCGGGAACGCGAGGGACCTTCGTTCCTCATCGCCACCTCACCCCGATGTCGATTTATAGCCTTTGTAGACGGGTCCTTGAACGGTCGCCCCCCTGGCCGTCGCCTGCGTCGACCCCGGCGCCGGCGGATCCGCCCCGACCCTCCGCCTCGCGGCGCCTCCGCGACTGCGGCGTCCCGGGAAGGCGTTAAGAGCAGGGTCGGGCGTTCACGCCGCGGGTGCGGTCGGACATGTGGGTTCTGGGCGGGACGGCGGGCGGGGCCATCGCGCAGGGCGTGGCGGAGGGGCTCAAGGCGCCTCTCGGGCGCGTCGAGGTCAAGACGTTCCCGGACGGCGAGATCTACGTCCGGCTCCTCGACGACGTGAAGGACCGCGACGTGGTCTACGTCCAATCGTCGTGGCCCAACGACAAGCTCGTCGAGATGCTCCTCACGCTCGCCGCGCTGCGCGAGCACGGCGCGCGCTCGATCACGGCGGTCGTGCCCTACCTGGCCTACGCCCGGCAGGACCGCGTCTTCCAGAGCGGCGAAGGCACGTCGGCCGCCGCGGTCCTGAAGCTCATCGCCCAATTTGCCGATCGTTTCGTGACGGTCGATCCCCACAAGGAGCACGTGCTCCCGTTCTTCGGCACGCGCGCGCTCGACGTCTCCGCCATCCGCCTCATCGCGGACCACCTCGTCGAAGTGGGTCCGGACCTCGTCCTCGCGCCCGACAAGGGCGCGCTCGACCGGGCCGAGGCCCTCGCGCGCGAGCTCGGCACGCCCGTCGACCACCTCGAAAAGACGCGCCTCTCGGGGACCGAGGTTCGGATGGCGCCGAAGGCGCTCGACGTCGCGGGCAAGGTCGTCGTGATCGTCGACGACATGATCTCGACGGGCGGCACCATCGCGACGGCCGTCAAGGAGCTCAAGCGGCAGGGCGCCGCGAAGGTCGTCGCGGCGTGCACGCACGGCCTCTTCGTGGGCGGCGCGCTCGACCGCCTCGCGCAGGCCGGGATCGACGGCGTGGTCGCGACCGACACGCTCGCGAACCCCGTCGCGAAAGTCGCGGTCGCGCCCGCCATCGTGGACGCGCTCGCGCGACGCTGAAGACCGCGACGCCCCGCGGCCGCCCGCGGGGCTTGCCGGCGCCGAGGCGCGGGCCACCCAACGGACCTCCGCGCGCCGGATTCTGCCCGCTTGCCGTCTCCCGCGGGGCCTCCCGTCGAGCGGCGACCGTCCTTCGTGGAGGACAAAGCCCGGGCGTCTTGCGCGGGACCGCGTTGAAGGGAAGGGCCGGCGTGAAGCGCAACCCGCCTCTCCCCGGATCGCCCAGGATCCAAGCGCAATCATCGTCGCCTATCCGAGCGAAGCCTCGTCGCCCCGGGTCCAGGCGCGACTCTCGTCGCCCGATTCTATCGTGGCCTCGTCCCCGCGGATCCAAGCGTGGCGGCGTCCCGCGGATCCAAGCGTGGCTCTCGTCGCCATGATCCGATCGTGGACCGCGTCCCCGCGGATCCAAGCCTGGCCTCGTCGCCCAAACAAGCGTGGCGCTCGTCGCCGCGGATCCAAGCGTGGTGCTCGTTGCCCGGATCCAACCCGCGCGCGACGCGGGGGGTGCGGCCCTCGTTGCCCAAACAAGCGGGGCGCTCATCGCCGCGGATCCAAGCGCGGTGCTCGTTGCCCGGATCCAACCCGCGCGCGACGGGGGTGGTGAGGACCTCGTCGTCCGAATACCACCGCGGCCCTCGTCGCCGCGGATCCCGCTCACGCGCGACGCCGGAACGCGATCGCGACGGCCGCGAGCGCCGCGACGAGGAAGGCGGGGCCCGGGCCCGGCAAGGCGTGCCTCAGGTCGTTCACCACGCCGGGCTCGGAGAGCTTCGGGTCGGTCGGGAAGGCGTCGAGCGAGTCCGGCACCCCGTCGTCGTCGCGGTCGGCCTCGCCGACGACGACCGCGAGCGTCACGGGATCCGCGCTCTCGGCGTGCGGGCCCGAGACCGCGGCCGAGATCACGTGCGGGCCTTCGATCGGGAACTGCGTCGTCACGGCCACGGCTTCGACGGCGCGGCCGGGGAGCGTCCTCACGACGCTTTCGAGGAGCTCGTCGTCTCGTTTCACGATGAGCCGCAGATCGCCGTCGCGGTCGCCCGTGTTCTCGACGTAGACGAAGACCTGGGCGGTCGCGAGCGCGGCGGGCTCGAACGGGAGCGTGGTGACGCGTTGGATGCGGATCGAGGGCGGCGTGAGCACGCGCAGGTCGCGCTCGAGGTAGGCGACCCGCACCGTGTGGTCGCCCGTCTCAGCGACGGAGAAGGTCGCGGTCGCGGTGCGCGTCTCGCCGACGGGGACGTCGACCTCGAAGACGGCGAGCTTCGCGCCGTCGACCGTGAGATCGTAGGATTTCGCGAGCGGTTTCACGCCGCGGTTCGTCACGGTGAGGGTCGCCGTGACGCGTTCGCCGCTCGAGGCCCGGGCGGGGTCCAGCACGAGGTCGTCGAGGCTCACTTCCTCGGGAAGCTCGAGCCGCGCGAAGGGCGGCCATTCGGTCCCGAACACGTACCTTTCGAAGAAGGCGGAGTAGTCGCGGCGCGTGAGGTTGAGGAGGACCTGTTTCAGCTCCTCGTTGCCGACCTGGCGCGGACCGCCGGGCGCGGCGCTGAAGGAGGCGTCGAACTCGCGGTTGAGCGTGGTGAGCACGGTGGCGAGCGTGACGGCGCCCGCCGTATCCTCGCGCAGAAGGTCGTCGAGGACCGCAAGGAGCACGGCGCCCTTGAGGTACGCAATGTTCTCGGCGGGTCCGTACGCGGCGTCGACGAGGCGGCCCTTGCCCTCGCTCTTTTCACGGAACTGGCTCGCCTTGCGCATCCAGTCGTCGACCTCGGCGCGGTTCCACCGCTCCGTCGCGAAGAGCGCGAGGATGGAGTGGAAATCGGCGTCGCCCTCGTTGATCCAGAGGCTCGAGCGTCCCGGATCGTCGACCGTCGCGAACGCCTGGAAGACGTGAGCGTACTCGTGCGCGAGCGTGCGGAGATCCGTCGATTCGTGGACGTAGAGCGAGGCGGGTCCGCCGAGGCCGCCCTCGTACATGGGCGAGGGGGCGCTCACCGCGAGGATGACGGGGCCTGCGACGTCGCCGTACACGGATCGGTAGTAGGGCGTCGCAGCCGCGAGGAACGGGAGCACCTCGCCGTCGTGGGCGAGGGCCTTGCCGAGGCGCACGTACCGGAACTCCGTGCTCGCGGCGGCTGTCGCCTCGCGGTGGAAACTTTCCGCGGGGCCCATGGCGACGAATCCGCGCGGCAGGGTCGAGTTGCCGGGCGGATCCCACCGTTTCACGCCCGCGGAGGGCCACGGCGTCTCGACCTCCCACCCCGCGGGCGGCTCGATGCGGACCTTCATGTCCCAGACGAACGGCTTGCCCTGGTAGTAGGAATACGTGAACGGGAGCGCGAACGCGTCGGCGCGGAAGAGGCCGAACTGCTCGTTGAGGATGCTGTTCCATTGGCCCGCCTTGTGGGAGGCGCGCGAGACCGCGACGTCGAAGCTGAAGGACTCGAGCGCGCTTCGCACCTTGATGCGGGCGCCGTCGGCGGTCGGCGTGAGGTCCGTGCCGGGACCCGCGGTCACGTTGGTGATCGCGTAGGGGCGCGCCTCCGTCGCGACCGTCCGGAGCGTGATCTCGGTGACGATGCCTTCGAGATTCCCGAACGTCATCGTGACGCGCGCGAGACCGCTTTTCGGATCCTCGACCTTGACCGCGTAGTCCCACGTCATGACGCGGGGCGTCGTGGCTTCCACGGTCGGCGTCGCGAGGAGAGCGGGCACGAGCATGAGGACGACCGCGACGCCCGCGCCGAGGCGGAGGGCGGGCGCGCGGAGGTGACCGGCGGGCACGGCGCCTCCCAGGCGGTCGCCCGATAAAGGATTTCGGATTCCACCGCCCCGCCCGAAGTCCGGTCCATCGGGATGACGCGCGCCGTCGCCGACGGTCCGTCGTGCCTGGCGCGGAAGGGGGCGGCGCGGAGCGGGGCGCCCCCGCGTCGGCCGGGCGCGGGACGCGCGACGCGCCCTCGCTTTCGACTTTGGAAGCCTATAAATAAACGACCCGGCATCGTAGCCGGGACTTCCCCCCCAGGTGTCAGCCATGGCCTACGATTCTTCGAAGTCCACGGGCTCCCGCTCGGCGCTTTATGCGGGCGCGGCCCTCGTGGCGATCTTCCTCCTCGCGCTCTTCGTGAGGAGCTACTGGGCGATCGACGCGGCCCACACCGACGGCAACTTCGTGCTGTCGGGCGGCTCGGACGGCTACTACATCAAGCACGCGGTCGACCACGTGCAGGCCAACGGGTGGAAGACGCTCGTGGAAGACCCGCTGCTGAACTACCCCCTGGGCGGCGTGAACCCGAATCCGCCGCTCTTCGTCTGGAGCATCGCCGTCGCGGGCCAGGCGGCGGCGCCGTTCTTCGGCGGCGACCTCGAGACCGCGACCTGGTGGGTCGCCCTCTGGAGCCCCGCCATCTGGGGCGCCCTCACGATCATCCCCGCGTACTTCATCGGCAAGGCCCTCTACAGCCGGCGCGTCGGCCTCGTCGCGGCGTTCTTCCTCGCGATCGCGCCGCAGCACATCGGCCAGTCGAACCTCGGCGACACGCGCCATTACGCCATCTCGCTCTTCTTCATCGTCCTCACGGCCTTCTTCTTCATCAAGGCCGTCCAGGGCATCTACCGCCAGGGCAACTGGGTCTCGTCCTGGAGCGACCCCGCCGCGCGACGCGCGGGCATCGCGTCCCTCTTCCGCGAACGCAAGCAGGCGCTCGGCTTCGCGCTGCTTGCGGGTCTTTCCCTCGGCGCCGAGGCGCTCGTGTGGAAGGGCTTCCCGTACCTCATCGTCATGATGTTCGGGTACGCCGTGCTCGAGATGCTCTTCGACCACTGGAAGAACCGGGACAGCCTCGGCCTCTTCGTCGTCACGAGCATCACGGTGGCGGTCGGCCTCCTCATGGCGATGCCGTACTACCTCACGGCGAACATCATGAATTTCATGAACCCGGCCATCTTCCTCCTCGCCGGGTACCTTGTCGTCGGCCTCGTGCTCACGCCCACGCGTGACCTTCCGACGATCCTCGTGTTCCCGGCGTTCCTCGTCGCGGGGCTCATCGGTCTCGCGGTCGCGTTCTTCGCGATTCCCGAGGTGAGCGTCTCGCTGCTCTACGCCCTCGTCTACTTCAAGCAGAACCGCTTGTACCAGACGATCGCGGAAGCCCACCCCGCGGACTTCAACAGCATGGCGTTCGCGGCCGGGCCCGCGGTGTTCTTCCTTGCGCTCATCGGCTTCTTCATGGCGATCCGCCGATCCCGCAAGGAACCCTCGCAGCCTCACCTCTTCATGGTCGTGTGGCTCGCGATCGCGCTCTACATGGCGCAGTCCGCGACGCGTTTCCTGTTCAACGCGACGCCCATCCTCTCGATCCTCGGCGCGTGGGTCCTCGTCCGCATCGTGACCTGGCTCGACTACGGCGCGATCGCGAAGGCGATCCGCGGCACGGGCGGCTCGGTCGGCGCAGGCCTGCGCCGCGGCATCAACGGATGGCACGTGACGGGCGCAGCCCTCATCGCGCTCACGCTCGTCGTCCCGAACGTCGTCCTCGCCGTGGACGCGGGCACGACGTTCGAATGGGAGCGCCGCGCGTCTCGCGAGAATCCCTCGTGGGCCGGCTTCATCGACCAGCGCCTCGGCGCCTTCGGCCCCGGCTTCCTCCCCGATTACTGGGACGAGAGCCTCACCTGGCTTGCGAACTACGACAGCCACATCGCGAACGAGGCCGAACGGCCTGCCTTCCTCGCCTGGTGGGACTACGGACACTGGGCGATCGCCGTCGGCGAGCACCCCACGGTGGCCGACAACTTCCAGAACGGCTACGTCTTCGCCGCGAACTTCCTGCTCTCGCAGAATGAGACGAACGCGATCCAGCTCCTGTCCGCGCGCCTCATCGACCCGAGGAACGGCGTGACGGAATCGCAGGCGAAGGCGCTCATGGTCGAGTCCGGCCTCCCGGCGAACAAGACGGACATCACGTACAAGCAGCTCCTCGCGTTCGAGTACGCTCCCGCGATGGACCTCGCGACGGCGAACGCCTTCTACCAGAAGGTGATGGCGGCGACGGGCGACCAGATCCGCTACGTCGCGGCCGACATCCGCATGCTGCCGTACGACAACCCGCAGACGCCCGACATCGACCAGACGTCCATCTACTACGCCCCCGTGGTCCTCGCCGGCAAGAACCCGAAGGACTACGTGGAGCTGAAGTACGTCACGACGAGCGGCGACATGTCGGAAGAGGAGTTCTCGCGCGTCCTCCGCAACCCCAATACGCCCGCGACCTTCCAGGCGACGGGCCAGAAGTACGACTACAAGCAGGCGTTCTTCAACTCGATGTACTACCGCACGTACGTCGGATCGCCCGTCGAGACGGGCGGCCGCGCGGTCGGCGGCGACCGCCTGCTGCAGGGCCTCAACATCCCGCAGCCGGGTTACGGCCTCGCGCACTTCCGGCTCGTGCACGCGAACGACCAGATGAAGCTCCTCGAGTACTACGAAGGCGCGAACGTGACCGGCGTCGTCATCGACGGGTCGACGAACCAGCCCATCGCGGGCGCGCTCGTCACGGCCTACGACGACGCGGGCCGCATCATCCTCCAGTCGTTCCCGGCCCAGTTCCGCGACGAGATCCCCGCGGACGACCTGAATGTCCCGCACGACAGCGCGGTCACGGACGCGGACGGTCGCTACCAGGTCCTCGCGCCCTTCTCGATGCCCGGCGGCAACGTCACCATCGTCGCAAGCCGCGGCGCCGTCGAGCTCGGCCGCGCGACCTTCGAAATCACGCGCGAACAGGCCCGCAGCGGATACACAGTGCCCGAGGCGCTCGGGCGCATCGTGGTCCAGCGCGGCTCCGTCGAAGGCACCGTCTTCCTCGACCGCGACGGCAACGGTCGCTTCGAGGGCGCGGACGAGCCCGTCGAGAACGTGGTCGTCTCGATCGGCGGCAAGAACGCGACGACGGACAGCGCCGGCCGGTACCGCGTGAGCGACGTGCCCGCGGGCAGCCAGACGGTCTCGCTCGTGAGCTCGACCTACTCGGTCGAGGCGCGTTCGAGCGTCGTCTCGGTCCGCCCCGGGCAGACGGCGACGCACAACGTCTCCGCCTCGCTCGTTCCGGCGCCCGTGAGCGGCCACGTGTGGGCCGACCTCAACGGCAACGGCGTCGAGGACGCGGGCGAAGCGGCCGGGTCCGTGACGCTCGCGATCACGCCCGACACGAACACGACGGCCCGGGCTCCCTCGGGCTCCCCGCAGACGGACGCGAGCGGCAACTACAACACGTCGCTCACGCCCGGACGCTACACGGTCGCCGTCGCCTTCACGTCGGGCGACGGGCGCGCCTGGGAGCACCAGGGCGTGCTCGAGGTCGCCCGCGACGGCACGCCGATCCGTCGCGACATCCAGCTCACGCCCAAGGCCTGATCGGCTCCGAGCGCGACTGGAACGGCTCCCGCGCAAACGGGAGCCTCTCCCTTTCCACCCGCTGAGCGCAAGCCCGATCGCGCGATGCGGAACGGGCATGCGCACGGAGATGGATCGCGACGACGAGCACCCTCCCCCCTCCTACCCCGGACCCTTGAGACGGTCTCGCAGAGCATCCGGCCCGATCATGATCCGGAGCGATCCGGCGTTTCGGGGAGCGCGCGTCCGGCTTGCTCTCGGAGGCTTTCACCGGCGCCGCTTGACGAGGTCGAGGAAGACGGACTCCGTGGCCTCCACCACACGGTCCCACGTGAATCGCGCTTCGACGCGCTTCGCGCCCGCTTCGCCCATGCGCCGCGCGAGCGTCCGATCGCCGAGGACGTCGCCGAGGCGCTGCGCGAGCGCGGCCGCGTCGCCGTGGGGAACGAGGAAACCGGTGACGCCGTCCTCCACGACGTCCGGGACGCCGCCCACCCGCGTCGCGACCACGGGTTTGCCGCTCGCGTTGGCTTCGAGGAGCACGATCCCGAAGGCTTCCCATTCGCTCGCGAGCGCGAAGACGTCGCAGGCCGCGAACGCCGCGCGGTATTCGGCGAAAGGAAGGTGCCCGGTGACGAAGACCCGGGACTCGAGGCCGCGGCGGCGGATTTCCGAGGCGAGCCACGCGCCGCGGGCCTGCGGGTCGCCCGCGACGACGAGCCGCGCTTCCCGCCGGTCCCCGGCGCCCGCCTCGCTCGAGACGAGGCGCGCGAAGGCCTCGAGCAGGACGTCGAGGCCCTTGTTCGAGGCAAGGCGCCCCGAAAAGAGGACGAGGGGAGCCTCCTTCGGGATCCCGCGCGCCGCCCGGAACGCCGCGCCGTCGGCCGGCGGCGCATCGAGCCAGCGCGCGCGGTCGAGGCCGTTCGGGATCACGATCGACTTCGCGCGCGCCGTCGGGAACCGCGCAAAAAGCGCGTCGCGCTCGCCCGCGCTCACCGCGATCACGCGGTCGGCCGCGGCGAGGGAGGCGCGACCGAGCGTCGCGTCGAACACGGCGCGCAGGCGACGTCGCTCGGGCGGTCCCTCCATCGACCACGCCGGGTGGAAGTGCGGCGTCATGGCGAGCGGCACGCCCTTCGTCTTGCGGGCGAGCGCCGCGACAAGGGTGTGGAAATAGCCGTACGAGTGGACGTGGACGACGTCCGCCCAGGACGCGTCCGCCAGCAATCCGCGCGCGAGCGCGGGGGCGACCACGTAGTGCAGCGCGCCGCCCGCCGTGCGCGCCGGGTGGCGCGTCACGCGGACGCCGTCCTTCGGCGCGGGCCACTCAAAAGCGCGCTCGAAGGGCGTCTCCGTCCGGAGGTCCGTCGTGTGGACGCGGACCTCGTGGCCGCGCGCCGCGAGGCCTCGCGCCACCGCCGCAGCGTGCGCTTCCGCCCCTCCGGGCGCGGGCGGGTAACGGACGCAGGCGACGGCGATCCTCACGCCGCGCCTCCACGGAGAACGAGCACGCTGCGCCGGGCGCATCCGACGGAGCCGCCCGAGCGGAGCATCACGATCGCCTCACGGTCACGCGAGCGTGCTGAGGTGGCCGCGCACGGCCTTCTCGATGATGTCGCAGCCCTTCTCGATCTTGTCCGCGGAGGTCGAGTACGAGATGCGCAGGTGGCCGCGCCCCGCGGGCCCGAACGCGTCGCCCGGGATCGTGACGACGCCCGCGCGAAGGAGGAGGAGCGCGACGTCGCGCTCCTCCATCGGGAGCCCGTACCTCGGAAAGGCGTAGAACGCGCCCTGTGGCGTCACGCAGTCCCAGCCGGGGATCTCGCGGATGCGCTTCATGAGCATGTCGCGCCGCGCGCGGAACTCGGTCTTCATCGCGGCGACGAAATCCTGCGGGCCCTCGAGCGCGGCCAGGCACGCGTGCTGCGTCGGCGTCGGCGGGCACGCGGCAAGGTGATAGCTCATCTTCTTGATCGCATCCGCGAACTCGGGGCGCGCGACGACGTAGCCGATGCGCCAGCCCGTCATCGCGTACGTCTTCGAGAACGTGTTCATGTAGATCACGTTCTCGTACTTCCCGAGGAAAGACGTGTGCGGCTCCTCGTACGTGAGCGAGTCGTACGCCTCGTCCGAAACGATGACGAGGTTGTGCGAAGCCGCGAAATCCACGAGCGCCTTCACCTGCTTCTTCGGAATGATCGCGCCCGTCGGGTTCGACGGCGAGTTGATGACGAGGATCTTCGTCTTGCGCGTCACGAGCGCTTCGAGGTCCGCGACCTGAGGCACGAAGCCGTGCTCCGGCCTGAGGGGATAGAAGACCGGCACGCCGCGCACGAGCCGCGTGTGCGGGCCGTAGAGCACGAATCCCGGATTCGGACAGAGGACCTCCTCGCCCGGGTTCACGAACGCGGCCATGGCGGCGTAGAGCGCCGCCGTCGACCCGGTCGTGACGACCACGTGCTGAGCGTCCACCGCGGGCCAGCGGTCCCGCTCGCGGTTCGCGATCGCGGAGCGCAGCTCCGGAAGGCCGGCCGACGGTCCATATTTGTTGTGGCCGTCCCGGAGCGCCTTCACGTAGGCGTCGATCACGAAATCGGGCGGCTGGAAATCCGGCTCGCCGATCCCGAAATTGATCGCGTCCTTGCCCGCCATCTCGAACATCTTGCGGATGCCCGACATGTCGACGCCGCCCATGCGGTCGGCGATGAGGCCCCGGACACCCGGTCCCGCGTCGAAGCGATTGAGCTCCCCGAGGGTGCCCATGCCGCGCGCACCGCCCTCGCGGGTGATCAAGCTTCCGTGCCTGACGCTCGCACGAGCGCCGAAACCGCTTTCCGCGACAGCGCCGCTCAAACCGCATGCACCGGGCCCGGACCCTCCTCGCCCTCGCGCTCATCCTTCTCTCCGCGGCGGCCTTCGCCGGCTGCGTCTCGTGCACCCAGGGCCCGCCCGTCACCGCCCGCGGCATCGGCCCCGGCGCCGCGCACGAAGCCGGCACCGGCCCCGCGACCCTCGTCCTCCGCATCACGGACGAGCCCGGCGGCCCCGCGATTCCCGGCGCTGGCGTCGTCGCGTACCACGCGAACGACGCGACCGGCGCCTGGCGCGGCAACGTCACCGCCCGCGCCGAAGCCGACCGCGACGGCGCCCGCGTCGTCGTCGGCCCCGGCTTCGACGCCCATCCGAGCCCCGAAGCCCGCACCGCGTACCGTCTCCGCGCCGACCCGAACGGCGAAGTGACGCTCCGTCTCCCCGCGGGCCACATCATCGGCCTCGTCGCCGCCGCCGACGGCCACACTGAGGAATGGATCCCCGCCCTCGCAACCGGCGAAGCCGGCACGCACGAAACCCTCGAGTTCCCCCTGTTCCGCGCCAACCTCACGAAACGCCTCGAAGGCGCCCTCGCCCCCGCCGGCGCGAGCCCCGGCGCGGTCACGCGCAGCCACTACGCCTGGCACCCCCACAAGCTCGCCTTCGCGGGCGACGACACCGCAAGCCGCCACTACCTCGCCCGCATCGTCGAGCTCAAGGCCACCCTCACGTGGACGAACGGCCTCGAAGGCGCCGGCGACCTCGCGATCGGTCTCGGCCCCCGGCGCGAACAACCGGCCTACGTCCACGACGGTGCCACCGACGCCGCCGCCGGAGCCCGCACCGAAACCACCCTTCTCGACGCCGATCGCCTCCGGCGCGAAGGCATCCTCGCGGCCCCCGAAGCCCACGTCGGCCCCGCGACCGGCACAGCCTTCGTCGGCCCCTTCGGGCTGAAATACCGCCTCGACCTCGAAGCCCGCTTCGACACCGCCCTCGCCGCCCACACCGCCTGCACCACCGACGTCGACGACGACCGACGCGGCGTCCCCGCCCCCGCCCTCCTCGTCCCCCTCGCGCTCGCAGGCGCCGGCCTCCTCTTGCGGCGAAATCGGGAGTGACCCGAACGGGCGCGGGTGCGCGCTGCGCGTCCTGTGCGCGAGGTGCGTGCCGCGCGCGCTGCGCGTCCCGTGCGCGAGGTGCTTGCCGCGCGCGCTGCGCGTCCTGTGCGCCGGGTGCTTGCCGGGCGCGGCGCTCACCCCGTGCGCGAGGTGCTTGCCGCGCGCGCTGCGCGTCCTGTGCGCGAGGTGCGTGCAGCGCGCGAAGCGCCCCCAGCGCGCGAGGTGCGCGCGGTGCCGGTTGCGCGCGCGGCGCGCGCCTGCGTAGCCTGCGCGCGGGACGCGACCCCCTGCCCCGCGCGCCGCCCTTCGTCCGCTTGGCCGTCGTCGTGGAAGGCGCGTCCGATCCGGTTCGGCGAGGCGGCACACGGGTGCGGCGCGACGCTGGGGGTCGGCGCGCCACGGGGCGCGTCCCGGAGGGCGGTGCGCCCCCCGGCGGGCGCCGCATAACGTATATATGGGGCGGTCTCGTACCGGCTGCACCCATGCCTTCTCCGGTGACGCGTCCGGATCTTGATCGTGCGGCGCGTACGGGCGTTCCGGAGGTCATCCTGGCGGAGGGCAAGGAGGACGAGCATCTGCGGGCGGCCGTGGAGGCGTTCGCCTCGAAGGGCGGTCGGGTGCTCGTGAGCCGTCTGGAGGCGTCGCGCCTCGGCGTGCTCGAGGGGCTTCCGTATCCGCGGACCTATCATGCGCTCGCCCGGATTCTCGTGGTGGGAGAGGGCGGGAAGCCGGTCGCGACGGGGGGCCGCGTGGGGATCCTCACGGGCGGCACGGCGGATGCGCGTGTCGCGGACGAGGCGCGGATCGTGCTCGAGGAGCTCGGGTGCGAGGTGCGCATCGCGTACGACGTGGGGGTCGCGGGGATCCATCGCCTGTTCGGTCAACTGGATTGGCTGCCGGAGATGGACGTCATCATCGTGGCGGCGGGGCGCGAGGGCGCGCTTGCGGCGGTGGTGTCCGGACTCACGGATCGCCCGGTCATCGGTCTTCCCGTGAGCATGGGGTACGGGATGGGGGGGCGTGGCGAGGCCGCGCTCCTCGGGATGCTGCAGTCGTGCTCGCCGCTCGCGGTCGTCAACATCGACGCCGGATTCGTGGCCGCGGCGCACGCGGCGAAGATCGCGAACGCGATCGCGCTCGCGCGGCGCGGCGTCGATCGTCAAGTTCATTCGATTTCCCCTGGAGGGGTTTGATTGCCGAAGCCTGACAAGCTGGATGCTCCAGCCGAGCCCGAGGACGCCGAATTCACCGAACTCAAGTCGAAGATCTCCGATTCGGAGAAGCGCTACCGGAAGGTGCTCGATACCCGGGATGCGTTGAACGACCAGGCCCGGGAGGCGCGCGAGGAGCGCGACCAGCTCAACAACCAGAAGAAGTCGATCCTCGACGAGATGCGGAAGCTCCAGGCGGAGCGCGACGCGCTCAACGCGGAGGCGCGGACGCACCGCGAGAAGCGCAACGAGTTCCAGCGGCAGGCGAAGGAGCTCATCGCGCAGAAGCAGAAGCTCCGCAAGTCCGGCCAGGGGAGCACGTACGCGGGTCGCGTGCGCGAGCTCGAGGCCGAGATCCGGAAGGCCGAGCACCGTCAGGAGACGACAGCGATGACGGTCGCGGAGGAAAACAAGCTCCTCGACGTGCTGAAGGCGCGCAAGAAGGAGCTCGAGGCCGCGCGGGCCCAGTACGCGGAGGAAACCGCGCTGCTTGCGGACGTGAAGGACGTCGACGAGAAGATCTCGCAGCTGTTCGCGGCGGCGGACGAGGCGCACAAGCTCGCGGTCGAGGTCTCGAACAGGGCGCAGGCGGCGCACGACGCGCTCGCGCCGATCTTCAAGCAGCTCGATTTCCTCAACGAGGAGAGCGACAAGAAGCACCAGGCTTACCTGAAGCTGCGCGAAGAGGCTGACGCGAACCACAAGGAGGCGCTCGAGATGCGGGGCGAGGTCATGACCCTGCGGGACCAGCGGAGCGCCGTGTTCCGGGAGCGGAAGGCCCTCGTGACGGACCAGCGCAAGAAGGTGCGCGAGGCGCTCTACGACGACGACAAGCTCGAGGCCGAGGCCGACGCGGCGCTCAAGGCGCTCCTCTCGGGCGGCAAGGTCAAGCTCGGGTGAAGCCGCTCGCCCGTCCCGCGCGCGGAGCGCCGGATTGCGCGGGCGGTTGGGTCGTTGCACCACAAAGTAGAACCGGGCATCCGGGGGTCCCGCGTGCATGAACCCGATCCAGAGCGCGGTCGCGCTGGCTCTCATCGCCTTCGTTCCCGGGTTCTTCCTCGTGAAGGCGCTCTTCCCAAGGCCCCGCGCGGCCGGGTTCGATGCGTTGCTCACGGGTTTTTTGAGCGTCGCGACGAGCCTCGCGATCACGATCGTGGTCGGCGTCGTGCTGGGTTTCCTTCCCGCGGAGGGCCGCGGCTACTTCCAGGCCGCGGGGTCGGGTTTCCCGTTCATCGAGTCGTCGCTTGCGCTCGTGTCGGTCGCCTTGGCGGCCGTCGCGTGGCGCCGCGGCGCGTTCCGGCGCGAGTCCGGGGCTCCGGTCGGGCCGAAGCCGGCGGAGCATGCGAACCTGGAGCCGCTTCTCGCGAACCGCTTGACGGAGGCGGAGCTGGAATCGAAGAAGGATGCGCCCGCGGACGCCGCGGCGCTCGCCGCGAGCCGGGAGGAGTCGCGGCGGCTCGAGCGGGGCGCGATCGAGGAATCCTGACGTCCTCGCGCCCATCCGTGTCGCGACCGGGGGTTTCCGGGAAACCCTTAAGGCCCGACCCGGGGGTGGAACCTCGGGGAATCCGATTGGCCTACACGCACGAGGGCGGCTGGAACCTTTACACCCGCAAGGTGAAGCTCAACGGCGGGCGCGAGCAGACGATCTATTTCTTCAGCCGCAACGAGCCGAAGAGCGGCAAGCCGGCGGACATGCCGCCCGGCTACAAGGTCGTCATCACGAAGCGCACGGGACTGCCCGTGCTCAAGAAGGCGTGACGACCGGGCGACGGCCTCAGCGGCGGATCGTGTACCGGCAGCCCTCGCAGTGGAGAAGCGAGGTGAGGGCGCGCAATCCCGAGCCGCAGTCGGGGCAGTGGACGGAGGGCATGGCTCCATGCCCGTCGCTCCTCCCGCATGAACCAAACGGAAAGGCCGGAGGGCGCGGGTCGTCCCTGACCCTCGACCGCCAAACGGTTATATAGGGGGGTGCGCTTCTTGGCGCTGTTCCAGGTGCGTGCATGGGTAACATCCGCCCGACCTACATCAAGCGCGTCGCCATCGAGCTGGTCGAGCGCTATCCCCAGGAGTTCACGGCCGATTTCGACCAGAACAAGCTCAAGGTGAGCGCCCTCACGACGCCGATGGCCAAGCAGATGCGGAACCGCATCGCGGGCTACGTGACGCGCTACCGGACCCAGCAGGAAGAGATCTAACTCTCTTCTGAGTAGCTACTCAAACTTCATCTTCCGGGAGGGGCTCGCCCTCCTTGTGACGGATTCTTCCGCCCGTCGGCTCGCGACGGCCTACGACCGACTCGCCCAGGGCGGCTTCGTTCTCGTCTACGACGCGGACGGCCGCGAGGAGGAGGTCGACCTCTTCGTTGCCGCCGAGCGCGCGACGCCCGCCGCCGTCGAGACGCTGCGACGGGACGCGGGGGGCCTCGTGTTCCTCGCGGTCGACGCCGGCGTGGGGGCGCGCCTGGGCCTTCCGTTCCTGCACGACCTCTTCCGCGACGCGGCCGCGAAGCACCCGGTGCTCGCGAAGCTCATCCCGAACGATCTGCGTTACGACACGCGCTCCTCGTTCTCGCTCACGATCAATCACCGCGGGACGTTCACGGGCATCACCGACAACGACCGCTCGCTCACCATCACGGAGTTCGGCCGGCTTGCCGCGCGCGCCCCCGCCCTCGCGCCCGAGGAGGCGCAGGCGGCCTTCGGCGCCGCCTTCCGCGCGCCCGGCCACGTGCACCTCTGCGTCGGCGCTCCGCGCCCGTTCGTGGACCGCTCGGGCCACACGGAGATCGCCGTCGCGCTCGCGCGCGTCGCGGGCGTCACGCCCGTCCTTGCGGGCGCGGAGATGCTCGACCGCGGCGTCGCGCTCTCCCGATCGAAGGCCGAGGCCTGGGCCCGCGCGCACGACACCGTCGTCGTGACCGGCGAGGAGATCGCCGCGGCCTACGCCAAGCTTCATGAGCAGGCCCGGCCTGTCGTGCAACGTTGACGCGACGGGTCATGGCGGTGGGCGTGTTCGACCTCATCCACCTGGGGCACCTCCGCTACCTCGAGGAGGCGAAGCGGCTCGGCGACGAGCTCGTGGTCGTCGTCGCGACGGACGCGAGCGTGCGCCTGCGCAAGCACGCGACCATCACCCCCCAGGAGATGCGCGCGGCCCTCGTCGCGGCCCTCAAGCCCGTCGACCGCGCGATCGTGGGCCACGAGGACGACCAGTACAAGAGCGTCGAGGACGTGCGCCCTGACGTCATCGCCCTCGGCTACGACGACTACCACCGCGTGGACGAGATCCGCCGCGAACTCGCGCGCCGCGGCCTCGGCCACATCGAGGTCGTGCGCATGCCGGAGTTCGACCACGACCTCAACGGCACGCGCAAGATCGTGCAGCGGATCCTCGACCGCGAGCTCGGCCGTACGGGAGCGTCCTCCTGATGGCCGACCGACGCGCCGCGAAGCGCGCCGGCCCGGCCCGCGGGCGCAAGCCGCGCGCGCCGCGGGCGAGCCCGGGCGGCGAAGCCTCCGCGCGTCGCGCCCGGCGAGCCCCACGGTCGGCCCCCGCACGCGACGCGAAGCCGCGCATCGGCGTCGTCGACACGACCTTCAGCCGCGTGAACATGGGCGCGGCCGCGCTCGACGAGCTCGCGAAGCGCGCGGCCGGCGAGGTCATCGTGGAGCGCGTCACGGTCCCGGGCGTCAAGGACCTCCCCGCGGCCGCGCGGCGCTTCTTCGACCGCGGCGCGGACCTCGTGATCGCCTGCGGCATGGTGGGCCCCGAGGACGTCGACAAGACGTGCGGCCACGAGGCGAGCCTCGGCCTCATGTGGATCCGCGCCGCGCTCGGCAAGCCGCTTCTCGAGGTCTTCGTCCACATGGACGAGGTGAAGACCGACAAGGACCTCCAATGGCTCGCGGAGTCGCGCACGCGCGAGCATGCTCTCAACGCCGTCTGGATGCTCCTCGAGCCGGAGCGGCTCGTCGAGCAGGCCGGGACGGGACAACGCCAGGGGTTCGACGATGCCGGCCCGATCACGTAAACCCGCGAAGCGCGCGCGCATGGCGATCGCCGTTGCCCACTTCAACCGCGAGCTCACGCACGCGATGCGCGACCGTGCCGTCGCGCGCGCGAAGGAGCTCGGCTACGATCCGTCGCCCGTCGTGAGCGTCGAGGGCACCTACGACCTCCCGTTCGCGGTCGCCGAGTGCCTGCGCGCGAAGGGCGTCGTCGCCGCGGTGGCGATCGGCGTCGTCGTGACGGGCGAGACGAAGCACGACGAGCTCATCGCGCACGCCGCCGCGAAATCCCTCCTCGACCTCTCGCTCGCTGCGCGCAAGCCCGTCGGCCTCGCGGTCACCGGCCCCGGCCAGACGTACGCGCAGGCCGAGGCCCGGCTCGACCGCGCCGAGGCCGCGGTCGAAGCGGCGCACGCGATGCTCAAGGCCGCAAAGGACGCGCGCTGACGGGCAGCGACGAAGCGGCTGGAACCTTGAGGCGCGGTCCGGGGCGACCGAAGTCCATGGCAGCCGTTGCGGAGCGTCCTCGTCCCCTCTTCGATCTCACGGGAAAGGCGGCGCTGGTCACGGGCGGCGGACGAGGCATCGGCCGGGCCGTCGCCGAGACCCTGGCGCAGGCGGGCGCGGCCGTCGCCGTGAACGACGTCTCGGGCCGCGGCCACGCGGACGAGGTCGCCCGCGAGGTCGAGGCGCGGGGCGGCGCGGCGCTCGCCGTGGTGGCGGACGTCTCCCGTCCCGTGGACGTCCGGGACATGATCCAGCGGGTGACGGAGCGCTTCGGCCGTCTCGACGTCCTCGTGAACAATGCGGGCATCTTCACGCCCCGGCCTTTCCTGGACATCCCGGAGGAGGAGTGGGACCGCGTGATCGACGTGAACCTCAAGGGCCAGTTCCTCGTCGCGCAGGCCGCGGCGCGAGCGATGGTGGAGCGGGGCGAAGGCGGGCGCATCCTGAACGTCGCGAGCATCGCCTCGGGGGGCGTCGGCGTCGGCTTCCCCGGAACCGCGCACTACGCCGCATCGAAAGGCGGCGTGATCGCGCTCACGGAGACGCTCGCGATCGAACTCGGCCCGCACGGCATCACCGTGAACGCGATCGCGCCCGGCCTCATCCGGACGGACATGACGCGCGACCTCATGGAGGATCCCGAAGGTCTCGACCGGATGCTCGCGCGGATTCCCGTCGGTCGCGCGGGCGAACCGGAGGACGTCGCGGCCTTGGCCGCGTTCCTCGCCTCCGACGAGGCCGCCTACTGCAACGGCGCCGTCTTCTACGTGGACGGGGGTTGGCTCGCGGGTTAGGCTCCTCGGTGGCGGGCTCGCGCGTTGGACTGGACGGTGGCGGATTAGCGCGACTGGACGGTGGCCGGCTCGCGGGTTGGACTGGACGGTGGCGGGTTCGCGGCACTGGACGGTGGCCGGCTCGCGGGTTGGACTGGACGGTGGCGGGTTAGCGCGACTGGACGGTGGCCTGCTCGCGCGTTCGACTGGACAATGGCGGATTCGCGGCATTGGACGGTGGTTGGCTCGCGGATTCGACTGGACGGTGGCGGGTTCGCGGGTTCGACTGGACGGTGGTTGGCATGCGGATTGGACGGCCAAACCTTGAAGCGCGCGCGCTCCGCTCGCCGCGCATGCCCCGCCGCTTCGTCGCCGAGCGCCTCGGCCGCGTCCACGAATCGGGCACCGTGAAGATCACCGACGCGGTCGCGCGCCTCAGGAAGGAAGGCCGCGACGTCGTGAGCTTCAGCGTGGGCGAGCCCGACTTCCCGACGCCCGCGCCCATCGTCGCGGCCGCGAAGAAGGCCCTCGACGAGGGCCGCACGAAGTACGTCTCCGCGTGGGGCATCCCGGAACTCCGCGAAGCCGTCGCCGAGAAGTCGCGGCGCGAGAACGGCATCCCGTGCGAAACCGCGGACGTGCTCGTGACGCCCGCGAAGCAGGCCATCTTCTACGCGATCCTCGGCACGATCGACCCCGGCGACGAGGTCCTCATCCCGGACCCCGCCTGGGTGAGCTACGAGCCCCTCGTCGCGCTCGCGGGCGGCAAGGTCGTGCGCGTCCCGACGGACCTCGCCTCGGAGTTCCGCGTCCTCCCCGAGCGCGTCGCGGAGGCGATCACGCCGGCGACGAAGCTCATCATCCTGAACTCGCCTTCGAACCCGACGGGCGGCGTCATGACGCCCGAGGACGTGGCGGGGGTCGCGGACCTCGCGCGCGACCGCGATCTCCTCGTCCTCTCGGACGAGCTCTACGAGAAGGTCCTGTACGAGGGCCGCCACGTCTCCATCGCTTCCCTCCCCGGCATGGCCGAGCGCACGCTCACCGTGAACGGCGTCTCGAAGGCCTACGCGATGACGGGCTGGCGCGGCGGGTGGCTCGTCGGTCCGCGTCCGATCATGAAGGAGCTGATCAAGCTCCAGCAGCACAGCCTCACGCACCCCGCGACGTTCAACCAGTACGCGTTCCTCGCGGCCCTCACGATGGACCAGGCCCCCGTCGCCGCGATGGTGGAGGAGTTCCGCGCGCGGCGCGACCTCGTCGTGAAGGGCCTCGCGCGCATCCCCGGGTTCCACGCGAACGTGCCGAAGGGCGCGTTCTACGTCTTCCCGCGCTACGATTTCCCGCTCGACTCCCTCGCCTTCGCGGAGAAGCTCCTCCACGAGGGCGGCGTCGCGGTCACGCCGGGCGTCGAGTTCGGCCCGCTCGGGGAGCGCCACCTGCGCCTCTCGTACGCGAACTCGCGCGCGAACCTCGAGAAGGGTCTCGCGCGCATCGCGGAGGTCGCGGCCCGGCTCGCCTGATGAGCGCCGCGCCGCCCGAAGCGGGTTGCGCCAGTCGACCGGCTTTCCATCCCGCGCCTACCGGAGATGCCTCGCTCACCCCGGCGGATTCCTCGCCACGCTCGCGAGGGGCAGGCAATCGGGGACGTGCACGCCTTCCCCCCTCCTCGCCCGCGGGCCCGCGGGCGAGG
>Ga0247717_1000075_pt1 | contig 27668 bp, 34 predicted proteins | sample 24E_NmetaG_FD_189047 | JGI IMG/M metagenome (GOLD analysis project Ga0247717, IMG submission 189047) | Soil microbial communities from hillslope of Landscape Evolution Observatory, University of Arizona, Oracle, AZ, United States - 2-4-E_N | ecosystem: Engineered > Artificial ecosystem >... | reverse complement strand
GAGCCAGACAGCGGCTTCGGCGGGGCTGCGCCCATGGTTGGCGCACGCTGCAGCGACGAAGGCGGTTCCTCGTCGGCAAGGCTCATGGCTGGGCGTATCGCCTCCGTGGTGGTCACCCCGATCCCGACGTCGTCGACGCGGTTCTCGCCGATCGGGTCCGTTCCGCCATCGGGCCGCTGGAGAAGCGACTCGGGGTGCGGCCGCTCGACGTGCGGGTGGACGACCATGTTGTCTTCATGAACGGTGAAGTGGCGCATCTCGACGATGCGGCCGCACTCGAGCGCGCCGTTCAGGACATCTCGGGCGTGGCCGCCGTCCGCTCACACCTGCGGGTCGCGGCCGTCTGAGGAGCGAGCGTCTGCACCCCGACGTGTCCTGCTCACGAGGCTCGAACCCACTCCAAGCGAGCACATCGGAGCGGGGCGGTCCCTCATCCATCCCGGCGACCTGAGCGGCTCCGCTTCCGGCACATCGACGATGCAAGATGAGGCGATGTCGACGACGCTTCGCCGCGAGATCGAGAAGTGCATCATGTCAGTTGACGGAGTGACGCTCAGCCCGTCAGGGCTGGGCGACGCCGACGCCTACTGGGTCAACGGCAAGGAGATCGCTCACTTCGACGAGTCAACGGTCGTTGACCTGCGGCTGACGCGAACAGCCATCAGCGCGCGGCGGCCGGAGTTGAAGGCGGATCCTCGCGTGGAGCTGCGCCGATCGACCTCTGACTGGGTGGAACTTCGGGTTCGGAACCGCGACGATCTCCACTGGCTGAGGTCCTTGGTCGAGGTAGCGGTGCAGGCTCATCGCGCACCGGAGGGAGCAACGCCGAGGGAACCGCCGGTCGGAGTCGAGCTCGAACGACGCAGGCGCTTCCATTGACGTGCAGAAGGCCGACCGATCGGGTTGGTGCAGTGAGCGTCAAGCCGACCATCGTGCGGCGAGCTCGGCCACGGTCTGGATTCTCTGGTCGGGCTCGGGCCGGGTTGCGGCGAGCGCGACCTCCCATGGCGCTTGGGTCCCGCGGAATTGCTCGCGCGACGGCGGCTCGTGGCGGGCGCAGCCCAGATACACCAAGGCGAATCGGCCCAGCGTGAAGACCGTCGAGCGTTCGTCGATGGTCGCGCCGCGTTGGAGCTCCTCGGGTGCCATCACCGATGTCGAGCCGATCTGCCGATCGACGTCGAGGACGTACGGACCGGGCCGGTAGTGATCGAGGTCGATCAGGGACAACCGACGCTGCGCGAAGTCGTAGATGATGCAGCCGTCGTAGAGGTCGACCGGCACGAAGCCGGCGGCCGCGACAGCGACGTGCGCGTCGATGAGCTCGGCGATCACGGCCGCGATCTCGTCGGCCGGCAGCGCCAGAAGGCGTTGGAACGGCGAGTCCAGAGCCTCCCGATCTGGCACCGATGGGTCGTAGCCGTCGACGAGGATCTCGCCGGGCGCCCACTGCTCGACCAGCCCGAACCCTCCATCGGGGGTCTCGAAGGTGTCGACAACGGCAGCGATCGCCGGGTGTCGCACAGCAGCGTGGAATGCCGCCGCATTGCGCAACCACTCCACCGCCTGGGCGTCGGCGGCCTGCTTGATCACCAAGCCGGTGTCGAGACCGACGATCCGGGTTCGCGAGTCGCGGCGTTCCCCGAACTCGCGGATCACGCTTCCGTAGCGCTCCATCGTGCCGAGTCTGTCGGACCACGGCGCGGCGCCGCCGTCGAGAATGCGACCGCCGCGGGTCAGCGGCTGTGGGCGTACAGGTCGCGCAGCACGCAGATCTGGGCGCCGTGGTGGGAGACCTCGTTGACGATGCTCACGGCGAAGAACGCCGCGGGATGCGGCGGACCGGGCTCACCGAGCGAGAGCACGCCGTCGGAGCTGGGCCCCGGCGCGTAGGTGTAGCGAGCGAACTGGCGCTCGAAGCCGTCGTCGTCCAACGCCTCGATGGCCGACCGCAGCGACGCCCAACCTGTTCGCAGCGCCTCGACCGCGCGATCGGCGGCCGTGAAGATCTCATGGTGGGTGAGGTACGGCGACGACCACCCGCTGGAGTATGCGTGCGGCCCGCCGAACACCTCGGTCTCGACCGCCCGCCCCGGCATCGAGCCCACATGCCACAACAGCCACGCGATCGTCGTCATCGGCTCGGGCCCCTCGCCCCAGCGACCGAAGTCGACGACCCACTCGCCCACGCCGAACGGCATGTCGGTCGTGCACTCGCTGCGGCGGCGCACGCTCCACATGTTCGGGACCGGCTCGAAGAACAGCTCGTCGTCGGTCAGGCCGTCCCACACCCGGCCAAGGGTGAACTGCTCGATGCGTCCCATGTGCTCGAGCAGCATGTCCGCCCGCTTCCCCGTGATCACCGCGCGGACGTTAGGCCGATGCGGTCGCTGCCAGCGCGCTGGATCCGGCTGGAGCCATCCGCGGAGCTCCGAGCATCCAACCGCCGTCGGGCGAACCCTCAGGCCGATGACGGCGGCGCCTCGGGGCGTCGCTCGACGAGGTCCTTGAAGCGGATCATCTCCTCAGCGGTGTCCGCCTCCAGCCAGCGCCGAAGTACTGGTTCGGCGATCCATCGCCAGGGCAGCTTGAAGTCGAATGCTTCTCGGTGGGTGACGACGGTTCCGTTCTCGGTCACCTGACAGTCGAACGAGCCATCGAACCTGAGGAACCATCGAGCCGGACCGGCGATCGGCGACCCGAACTGCAGGCGCGAGGCCGTGAGGGTGAACGGGTACGTGCCCGACGGCCCCGGGAGTCCCCTGATGCGCCCCGAGAAGCGAGTGGTGCCACGGTCGCCGGACCGTTGCGTGGCGCCGACTCGGCCGATCTTGTGATCGGCCTGCCGGTAGCGGTCCAGGTCGAGTACGAACTCGAACACCTCGCTCGGCGTAGCCGACACGGTCGCAGTTGCCTCGCCAACGATCATGCTCCGAGCGTAAGCACCGACCGCGCGACCCGCCGCATTCAGCTTGGAGGCGATGGGAGGTCGAACAACGCCAGCTCCTCTCTGTCGGGAGCCTCGAAGACAGCGAGCCACTCATCGAGGTCCTCGCGACTGATCGGTTCCGCTTCCCACGGTGGTGCGGCGTTTCGTTCGTCGATCCGGCGCCAGAGCTCGTCAGCGGACACGTCGAGGTAGTGCAGCTCCACGGCGACACCCAGATGGCGAGCCGCGGTTCGCATGTCATCACGCTCGGCCCGCATCCACAGCCCGAAGTCGAGCACGACACTGAGGCCGAGCCTGAGGATGTCCTGGGCCAGGCGCCAGAGCTGTCCTTCGATCTTCTCCCCGGTGTGCCGGTCCCACGGGCTCGAGCCAAGTGCCCGCTGCCACTCGTCCTTCGTGAGGCGGACGGCGCCGCGCTCGACGGCGAGCCGCGTTGCGAGCGTGGTCTTTCCGGCCCCGGGCAACCCGCAGGTCAGGATCAGCCGCGCCTCGCTCACGATGTCCAGTCCAGCAGTTCCACAAGCCCGATGAGCACCGGCGAGGTGGTGTGTCAGACACGCCCTGTACTGTTCGTCCCGGTGGGTGAGTGGCGGACGGACGGGGCGGTCGATCTGGTGATCGAGGCTTCCCCGGAGAAGCTGTACGCGGTCGTTGCTGACGTCGCCTCGACCGGTGAACGAAGCAGTGAGTGCCGGAGCTGCGAGTGGCTCCCGGACGGACCCCAGGGGGCCGTTGTCGGCGCTCGGTTTCGAGGACGGAACCGCTCCGGGCTTGCTCGGTGGTCACGCGTCTGCGAAGTCGTCGATGCCACGCCAGCGATTCGCTTTGCGTTTCGCACGGTGCCGGAGCGCTTTGATCTGTCGCGACGTGACTCGACGACCTGGATCTACGAGTTCGAGCCCGTCGACGGCGGCACCAAGGTGACACATCGGTACGAGATCACGATGCTGCCTCGTCAGCCGTTCCGAGCACTGTACGGGAGGCTCCTGCCGCATCATCGGGACATGCGACCACAGATGCTCGAGACCCTCGAGCGTCTGAAGTCGAGGCTGCTCACCGACTCGCCGTAGCTGCGCCCACGAGCGCCGCCGGATGCTCGCCGATCTGGACCAGGGCGCGGTGGCACCATGGCTCCCAGAGGCGACAGATGCTCTCGGACACATGGACGCGCCGATCGGCGCGGCCGACGGGCTCGAACGTGAGGAGGTCGCGAGATCGCGACCGGTGTGCCGGGAATCGGGTTGCTCGTAGGCGGGCTGGGGACTTGGCTGGCGCTGTGGAGAAGGCGGACATCACCGTCGACGTGGTCGGCGCGCTGCTACGGGAGCAGTTTCCGCAGTGGGCTGAGCTGCCGGTGCGGCCAGTTGAGGTGGACGGTTGGGACAACACGAGCTTCAGGCTGGGTGACGACCTCCTGGTGCGTTTGCCGAGCCATGAGCGCTACGTGCTCGGCGTCGAGAAGGAGCACCGGTGGTTGCCGGTCCTTGCGAGGCAGTTGCCGTTGCCGATCCCACGTCCGGTCGCGAAGGGCGCGCCGAGCGAAGGTGTCTTCCCGCGCGTGTGGTCCGTGCACCGGTGGCTCGACGGTGACACCGCCGGGGCGGCACCGCCGGCCGACCGCGTGCAGTTCGCAGTGGACGTCGCTGCGTTCCTCGAGGCGCTGTATCGCATCGACGCGACCGGCGGACCTCCCGCCGGAGAGCAGAGCTTCTGGAGGGGCGCCTCGCTGAGCCGCTACGACCGCCAGACCCGCAAGGCGATCGCCGACTTGGGTGATGCGATCGATGCCGACGCGGCGACCTCGGTGTGGGATGCCGCCCTCGGCGCGCCGTACGACGAGGACGCGGTGTGGGTGCACGGCGACGTCGCCCAGAACAACCTCCTCGTACGTGGTGGTCGACTCAGTGCCGTCATCGACTTCGGCACCTCCGCGGTCGGCGATCCTGCGTGCGACACGGTGCTCGCGTGGACATTCCTCGACGGCGAGAGCCGAGAAGCCTTCCGTGACCGCCTACCCGTCGATCACGACGCCTGGGTGCGGGGCCGGGGCTGGGCCATCTGGAAGGCGCTCATCACCCTGGCCTGGAACCCTCACGGTCATCCGCCCTTCACCGCCGAGTGTAAGAGGGTGCTTGCCGACGTCATCGCCGAGCATCAAGCGGAACTCCCCACACACTGAGGATTCGACGGCCGGCGTAGCGGACGGGCTCGCCGTCGGCGTGGACGTGGAGGCGTGGGCGTCAGCGTTGAGCCCGATGGCACCGAGCACGACTGCGAGCAGAAGTGTCCATCGACTACCCACCCGCCACCCTCACGCTGTGACATCGACATCATCCAGCTGGACCCTGAACCGCAGGGCCGCCGACTATCCCGCCCAGCTCACGATGATGCTGGTCGGGTTGCGGGCGCCGAGCCACACCTCGAGGGCATCGGCGGTGAGCAGGGCGCGGGCGGTGTATGCGTCGACGAGGTCGGCGGCAGCGGCCAGCGCCTCGGCGTACATCAGATCGACGAGCCCCTTGGGGTCGAGGGCGTCGCCGCCGAGGGGGCGGACCTCGAGATGCACATGCGGGGGGCCGCCGACGGCGTTGCCCGAGCTGCCCACCGTCCCGATGACCGAGCCCGCCGTCACCTCCTGACCGCCGGAGACCGCGACCGAGTCGAGGTGGGCGAGGTACCACGTGGTGCGGTCCGGTTGGACGATGGTGACGGCCAGACCACCGATGGCGCCGTCGGTGACCCGCACGGTGCCCGCCGCGGGGGCGAGGACCGGCGTGCCCCGGTCGGCGAAGAGGTCGATGCCCTGGTGGACGTGGAACGCGGGCACGTGGCGGGGGAAGAGCCAGTCGTGGGTCCACGTGGCGAGGCCGGCCACCGGGAAGCGGCCGAAGCCGGCCTGCGCCGCGCCGGGGGGCAGGGCGGCGAGGGCGGCAACGAGGTCGGCGGTCGTCCCCGCCGGCGTGCGCGGGTAGGCGTCGATCATCGCCTGCACCCCGGGGGGCACCTGTCCCGGCGCCAAGGTCGTGGTGGTCGGCTCCGGTGCCGGTGCGGTGGTCGTCGTGGTCGTCGTCGTGGTCGAGGGTGGCGCCTCGGTGGTGGTCGTCGTCGACGAGGTCGAGGTCGTCGATGACGAGGTCGAGGTGGTCGATGAGGTGGTCGTCGTCGTCGACGACGTCGTGGTTGAGCGCCGGCCGTCGGCGACCGCCGGTGCGGCCAGGGCGAGCACCGCGGCCGTGACGACGGCGGCGCCCGCGGGGGAGCGAGGGGGGATGCGCACGGGGACCTTTCCGCCGGGAGGTTCTCGGAGCGCACGACACCCTAGCCGGTTCGTAACACAACCGTCATGAACTGTCGGTGTCCCACTGCAGGGAAGCGAGGTGGACCCCGCCCTGCCCCCAGCCGCAGTGGCTCAGCCAGGTGGCGCCCGCCTCGTCGACGATCACCTCGGCGGCGTGGGCGGGGAGCAGACCGACCTCGTCGCGCCGGTCGAAGCGGAACGGGTCGTCGCTCTCGAGCACGAGGGTGGTGGCGTAGACCGATGCCCAGTCGGGGTCCTCCCCGGCCTGGTGGCGGGCCCACGCCTCGCCGAAGCGAGCCGGCCCGGAGAACAGATACCAGCGGCCGTCCCGCTCGACGACGAACGGCGACTCGGTCGGACCCGCCATCGTCCCGACGAGCTCGTCGCGGTAGACGACGTGCCGGCCCCGCCAGCGCACCAGGTCGTCCGACTCGGCCGCCACCACCACGTGGTGGCCGCCGCTCGGCTCGCTGGTTGCCGTGTAGTACATGACCCAGCGGTCACCGACCCGCACGACCATCGGGTCGCGGGCCTCGTAGCCGTCGACGACCAGCGGGTTCGCGGGATGGCGGGTCCAGGTGACGCAGTCGTCGGAGGTCGCGAGGTGGATCCGGTACGACTGGGGCGCGTCGCCACCGGCGCACACGAACATCCAGTAGGTGCTGTCGTGGTGGATGACGTGCGGCGCCCAGAGGTGGGTCTCACCGGCCGAGGGGTCGGCGGACATGGCGAACTGCTGCTTGGTCCACGGACCGTGCAGCCCGGGGGCGGTGGCATGGCACAGGTGCTTCTCGTCGAAGGGCGCCATGGGCTCGGCGTGGGTGATCCCGATGAGGTGCCACGTGCCGTTGTGATCGAGCACGAACGTGTGGTCGTTGACGTACCACCGCTCCGACTCGCCCGCCGACGGGTCGTAGACGCGCTCGAAGGGCCCCGCTCGCACTCGCATGCCCCGAGTCTGGCCCGAAGCTTTCCCTACAGATCTGGTCACGAAGTGTCGAAATGGGACCACCGCGTCAAGGGGAGAGCAGTGGCCACAGTGAAGGGGAGCCCGGTGCGCACGCTCATCGTGGACGACAGCGACGACATGCGGAGCCTGGTCCGGCTGCTCGTCGATCTCACCGAGGGCGCCAACGTCGTGGCCGAGGCGGTCGACGGCGCCGGGGCCATCGCCCGCTGGCGCGAGCTCCGGCCGGACGTCATCGTCCTCGACCAGCGCCTGCCCGACCGCAGCGGCCTCGACGTCGCCGAGGCCATCCTGGGCGAGGACCCCTCCGCGAACATCCTCATCTTCAGCGCCTTCCTCGACGATCGGGCGTTGGCGCGGGCCGAGGCCCTCGGGGTGCGGGAGTGCGTCCCCAAGGACCAGGTCCGGCGCCTGCCCGAGCTCATCGTCGGCACCGGGTAGCCCGCCGGCGGCGGTCCCGCGCCGGTCCCGCGTGCCTAGGGTCTGGCCATGCCGGACCGCGACGACGCTCTCGATCCGTTCACCGCCGCGGCCACGATCGATCCCCACCCGGTGTACCGGCGGCTCCGGGACGAGGCACCAGTTCGCTACCACGCCTCGATGGACGCCTGGACCGTGGCCCGCCACGCCGACGTCGTCGCCGTGCTCCGCGACGCGCGGACGTTCTCCTCGGAGCTCGGCATGGGCGAGCTGATGAGCGGCCGGCTCGTTCCCGGTCAGGCGCCGATGCCGTCCATGAGCGACGCCATGGGTCAGCTCCGGCTGGTCATCGCCGCCGACCCGCCCGACCACACCAGGTTGCGCCGGCTGGTGAGCGCACCGTTCGGGCCGAGGGAGATCGCCCCGCTCGAACCGAGGATCCGCGCCCTGTGCGACGCGCTCGTCGACGACCTCCTGGCCGCCGAGGAGCCCGACATCATCGGCCATGTCGGCTGGCCGCTCCCGGTCGTCGTCATCGCCGAGGTGCTCGGGATCCCGCCGGAGCGCCGCGACGACTTCAAGCGGTGGTCGACCGACATGGTCGGCGGCCTCTCGGGCGAGCTCGACCTGAGCCAGCGTCAGCAGAGCGCCATCGAGCTGTTCGAGTTCTTCACCGCGGCGATCGCCGCCCGACAGCTGGCGCCCGGCACCGACGCCATCAGCTTCCTCGTCTCCAAGGCGAGCGTGTTCGAGGGCGACGACCAGCTCACCGTGCCCGAGCTGGTGGCGTTCTGCATCCTTCTCCTCATCGCCGGCAACGAGACGACGACCAACCTCGTCGGCAACGCCATCCACGGTTTCTTCGACCACCCCGAGCAGTGGGCGCTGCTGCTCGCCGACCCGGAGCGGGCCGGTCCCGCCGTCGAGGAGCTGTTGCGCTTCGACGGGCCCGTGAAGGCGATCATGCGCATGCCGGCCGACGAGGCTCGCATCGGCGAGGTCGTCATCCCCGCCGGCGCCCGCGTCATGCCCCTGTTCTCGTCGGCCAACCGCGACCCGTCGGTGTTCGACGATCCGGACACGCTCGACATCGGTCGCAACCCGCAGGACCACGTCGCGTTCGGTTTCGGGATCCACCACTGCCTCGGCGCCCCCCTCGCCCGGATGGAGGCGCGCATCCTGTTCGAGACGCTGGCGGCGCGGGGCGTCACGCTCGAGCCGCGGCGTCCGGCGACGCCGGTCGTGAGCCCGATCCTGCGAGGGTTCACCGACGTGCCGGTGGCGGTGGTGCGCTGATCCGTGGGGCGCGGCGGCGGGCGGAAGCAGCGGCGCGGAACCGACCGCCGACCGGCGGTGTCGGTTGGTCATGAAGATCAGCGCACTGCTGGGCGCCGTGGCCGTGCTCGGACTGGCCGGCGTCGGCGTCGCCCACGGCAAGGGGATGGCGGCGGCGACCATCGAGGGCCCGGGCCTCGCCGAGCCGATCGTCGTGTTCGGAGAGGACCCGGTGCCCGAGGCGCGGTGGTTCGTGGAGGACACCGGCGTCTACGAGCTCATCTGGCCGACCGAGCCGACCGGCCGGCTGGCGACCGCGCCGACAGCCGATCTCGGACCCCGGCTCACGGTCCGCTGGCTCCTCATGGGCCCGGACGGCGACATACCCATCGCCCAGGACGTCTACCCCCACGCCGACGGCGGCCCCGTCACCCACGTCGCTCCCGGCCAGCCGACGTTCGAGGGCACGGCGACCATCGGGGGTTGGTACCGATCGCCCGCCCGCCTGCTCGACGCGCTCGACGCCCTCGGCGTGCCGGGCCGGGCGGCGCTGGTCAGGGCCGCGGCCGGCGTCGGCGAGCGCGGTGAGCGGCGGTGGGAGCCGATCGGTGCGAGCCTCCTCGCCATGATCGTGCTCGGCGGCGCGCTGAAGGTCGCCGGCCGGCGCCGGGGAGAGGTGGCGCCGGCTGCAGGATGAACCCGAAGCCTCGCTCGTCCAACGTGCCAAGGAGGGAGACGTGGACGCGTACAGCGCGCTCCTGCGCGCCCACGAGCCGGCCGCTCGCCGGCTGGCCCGGGTGCTGTGCGGCGACGACGGCGACGACGCCGCCCAGGAGGCGTTCGTGAAGGGGTGGTCGGCGCTGCCCGGGTTCCGGGGCGACGCCTCGTTCCGCTCGTGGCTCCTGCGGATCGTCGCCAACGAAGCCCACAATCGTCGGCGATCGACAGGGCGCCGCGCGGCGCGCGAGCTCCGGCTCGCCGAGACCGGCGCCGAGGCATCGGCCGAGACGACGGCGCTCCTCGGTGAGCAGCGTCAGCGTCTGCTCGGTGCGGTGAACGCGCTTCCCGACAAGCTGCGGGACGCCGTCGCCTGCCGGCACCTGCTCGAGCTGTCCGAGGCCGAGACGGCGGTCGTGCTCGGGGTCCCGGTGGGCACGGTCAAATCGCGGATCTCCCGCGGCCTCGACCGGCTGCGGGCCGCGCTGGAGGTGGACCGTGCCTGACATCGTCGACGCGCTCGCCGACCTGCGAGCGAGCATCGAGTGGCCGGCGGCGACGGCCGACGTGAGCACCGCGGCCGTCGCCCGTCTCGGTCCTCGGCGCCGCCGGCGCTGGCCGCTCGTGCTGGTGGCCGCAACGGTCGCCGTGGGCGCCGGGGCGCCGGCCGCGGCCCACCTGCTGTCGCTGGGCGGGGTGCGGGTGCTGATCGACGGCGCCGATCACGCCGGCCTCCCGGTCGTCATGGATCTGGGCGAGCCGGTGGCCGTGCGTGGCGACGCCCGCCGGCCGCCATCCCTCGGCCCGCCCGCGGCCGCGTTCGCCGGTCGACCTGACGGCGGGTACTCCGAGGTGTGGCCGGGACCCGTGGTGCTGACGAGCTTCCCTGGCTCGCTGACGAGTGACTCCATCGAGAAGCGGGTGGCCGCCGACGGGGTGATGTTCACCACGGTGGGGCCGGACCCCGCGCTCTGGCTGACCGGGCCGCACCGCTTCGCCTACCTCGATCCCGAGGGGCGACCGCGGACCGAGACCGTCCGGTCGAGCGCCAACGTCCTGGTGTGGAGCCGTGACGGCGTGACTTACCGCCTGGAGTCCGATCGGACGCTCGCGGAGGTGGTCGAGCTGGCCGAGTCGATGTTCGCCCGCTGAGCGCGCGTCAGTCGAGGCGGTGGACGCCACGCAGGCCGGCGTAGGCGAGATCGGCCACCTGGCGCCCGAGGCGGTCGGGGTCGAGGTCGAGGCCGTCGTCGATCCAGTGCCGGCCGGTGCCCTCGGCGAGCCCGACGATGCCGTGGGCGAGGGTGCGGCGGTGCTCGTCGTCGAGGTCGGCATCGATGAGTCCGGCGATGGTCTCGGCGAGGAACGCCTCGACGGTCCGGACGGCGTCGGCGAACTCGGCGTCGAGCCGCATGCCGCCGCGGAAGAGAAGCGAGAACGCGGCCCGGTTCTCGTCGATCCAGCGGAAGTACGCGCCGAACCCCCGCTCGACCTTCTCGCGCGGGCCGTCGGCGCTGGCCGTGGCCTTGGCCACCAGGTCGCCCAGCTGCGATCCGACGTCTTCGAGCAGCTCCACGAACAACCGGCGCTTGCTGTCGAAGTGCTGGTACAGCACGGGCTTGGTCACGCCCGCGGCCTCGGCGATGTCGTTCATCGACGCACCGTGGAAGCCTCGCGCCGCGAAGACATCGAGCGCGGAGTCGAGCAGCTGGCGGCGGCGAGCGGCAGCGGGAAGTCGGGTCAAGGGTCGCTCACGCTATTCCGTGGGCAGGAACGACGAGAGGTCGGGTCGAAGGAGCCGTTGTGCCGTCTCGCCCGAAGCCGCCTGTGCAGCTGAGCCGCCGCCCACCCGAGGCCACACGCCCCATACCGGCAGAAAAGGTCGCGGGCGTGAGCGTCATCGCCGTCCGGCTCCGGCGCCGGCGCTACAGCGACGATCTCGGCCGACTCGGCAACTGGTAGCCCGAACCCGGCGTTCTGTGTCGGATCAACGGCTCCATGAGACGTCGATCCGACACAGAACGGGATCGGGCGGCGAGGGCGAGGGCTAGGAGTAGATCTCGAACAGGCCGGCGGCGCCCTGGCCGCCGCCGATGCACATGGTGACGACACCCCAGCGGGCCTTCCGGCGGATGCCCTCCTGCAGGATGTGGCCGGCGCAGCGCGCCCCGGTCATGCCGAAGGGGTGCCCGATGGCGATGGAGCCGCCGTTCACGTTGTACTTCTCGGGATCGATGCCAAGGGTGTCGCGGCAGTAGAGGCACTGCGACGCGAACGCCTCGTTCAGCTCCCACAGGTCGATGTCGTCGACGGTCAGCCCGTGGCGCTTCAGCAGCTTCGGCACGGCGAAGACCGGACCGATGCCCATCTCGTCGGGCTCGCAACCGGCGACCGCCCAACCCTTGAACGCGCCCAGCGGCGTGAGGCCCCGCCGGCTCGCCTCCTCGTCCGACATGAGCACGACGGCGGCGGCGCCGTCGGAGAGCTGGCTGGCGTTGCCGGCGGTGATGTAGTTGCCCTCACCCCGCACCGGCGCCAGCTTGGCGAGGCCCTCGAGCGTCGTGTCCGGGCGGTTGCACTCGTCGCGATCGACCGTGTAGTCGACGAAGCTCTCCTCCTTCGTCTCCCTGTCGACCTTCTTCATCGTCGTCGCCAGGGGCACGATCTCGTCGGCGAACAGGTCGTTGGCCTGCGCCTTGGCCATCCGCTGCTGCGACTGGAGCGCGTACTCGTCCTGGTACTCGCGGCTCACCTTGTAGCGCTCGGCCACGATGTCGGCGGTCTCGATCATCGCCATGAAGATCGCCGGGTACATCTCGGTGAGCTTCGGGTCGATGTTGGCCGAACCGCCCATGCCGCCCCCGGGCATGGTGATGGACTCGACGCCGCCGGCCACCACCACGTCGGCGCCGTCGGACTTGATGTAGTTGGCGGCGAGCGCGATGGCGTTCAGACCCGAGGAGCAGTGGCGCTGGATGGTGGACCCGCCGGTCGTGACCGGGAGGCCGGCGAGGAGACCGGCGAGGCGACCGAGGTTGGCGGCGCCATGGGCACCGTTGCCGAGGTAGAGGTCTTCAACGGCCTCGGGCTCCACGCCCGACTTGGCCACCGCGTTGCTGATGGCGTGGGCCGCCATCGTCATCGCCGGTGTGTGGTTGAACCCGCCTCGGCCTGACTTGGCGAGTCCGGTGCGGGCGTAGCTGACGACGACGGCTTCACGCATCTCGATCGATCCTTCGGTGGTCGGTGCAGGACCTCGCCACCCTACGCCGCCAGGGGACGGGGCGGCCTGGCCGAGCGGGGAGCCCGGGCGCCGCCTCAGAGACCGTGGCGCTCGGCGTCGTCGCGCTCGGCGCCCTTGACCGCATAGCCGAGAAGGATGGCCGGGGCCAGCACCACGCATCCGGCGACGAGGGCGGCGGTGGTCGCCGTCACCAGCCCGCTGGGCAGATTGGTGGCGAGCGCCACGAAGAAGAGCGCGACCGCCAGTGCGAAGAGCAGGTAGCCGGCACGCTTGGCACCGTCGGCAAGTCGCCGGACGCGCTCGCGCCGCTCGAGGATCGGGTCGCCGGCCATCACCACGAGTCCAGCAGAGCGCGGAGGTCGGCGCGCAGCCGCTCGAGGGAGAAGTGCTCGCGCACGACCGCCTCGTTGCGATCGTGGAGCGTCTCATCGGGGTGGGCGAGGTGAGCGCGCAGCGGCTCGGCGTCATCGGTGGGGAACCACTCGAAGCCGAAGGGCCGCAGCTCCTCGGCCACGGGGTAGGGACCGACGGCGATCGGGCGCCGGTGCACGGCGGCTTCGAGGACCGGCTGGCCGAAGCCCTCCCACCGGGAGGGGAACAGCACGGCATCGCACGACGCGTACGCGTCGGCGGCCGACGGCATCGGCCGGCGCAGCACCGGGCATCGCGCGGGGGCGAGCACCGCGTCGAGCGGATACCCCTCCTCGGCCGGACCAGTGAGCCAATAGGTGCCGCCCAGCTGCTCGGCGATGCGCAGCGCGCTGGGCACGTCCTTCCGGGCGATCGCCCGGGCGGGATGGAGCAGCAGCGGCCGAGCGGCATCGACGCTCGGTCGGCCCCGCGGCTCGTCGACGTCCACCGCGTTGTAGATCAGCTCGGCCTCGATGCCACGCCCGCGGAGCTGGCGGCGCGAGAGCTCGTTGATCGCGACGTGGCGCCAGAGGTCGTCGGTGGGCGGCCAGGGCTCAGGGACGGCCATGCCCTCGCGCTGCCACGGCAGGTCGAGGTGATGGAGGACGGCGCGCCGGCCGGCGAGGGCCGCGCCGACGACGTCGGCGGCGCGCGGGTGCAACGGCAGCGAGAGCAGGTTCACCACCACGACCACGTCGGCGCCGGCTACGGCCGACCGCACATCGCTCTCGAGCGGGTCGGCCGTGACCGGCCAGCCGAGCCCCGGCACCTGCCGCCCGTCGACCGTCGACACGTCGTGGCCGAGCTCGGACAGGGCGCGGGCCCACAGCGCGGCGAGGACGGAGCCGCCGTCGGTACCGCCGAGCCGGAACGAGAGAAGCGTGACCCGCAGGTCAGCGCAGCCGAGCGAGCCGGCGGTTGGTGGCGTCGAGCACGGCGCGGGCGATGGCGTCGTCCTCGGCGCTGCCGCGGACGGGGGCGACGCCGGCGAGCAGCTCCTCGTTCGGCGGGATCACGAGGACGAGGGTGACGATGCCGAGCTCTCGGTCACCGACGCGCTGCACGCCGGCCATCTCGATCGCCACGCTGCACGCGGCCGGTTCGAGGAGTCGCAGCGCGTTGAGCGACGCTTCGGCGACGATGCGCCAGCGGGCCGTCGACGCGATCGTCCCCTGCGCGGTGCCGACGACCTCGTCGTCGCCGTGTCGGAGCGTCACCGTGGCGACTGCTTGGAGCTCCTTCTTCGCCACCACGACGCTCTCGACGACGACCCGCTCCGTCGTGGCCGGCTTCGGCGCGGTCACCGTCGATGTCCCGTTCGTCGGCTTTGCGTCGCCGTTGCTGGGAGCGACCGCTCCGTGTTCGGTCTCGAGCTGGACCACGCTGACGATGCGGTGATCGAAGTCGATGCCGCCCGACGCGATGGCGACGGACTGCACGTCTCGCACCAGCTGCTTGGCGCCCTTGCCGGTCGTGGCGAGGATGTGGACCTCGACGGGGCGGCCGTGCTCGTCGGCGACGATGCGTGCGGCCTGGACCTCGGGGATCCGGCACAGCTCCCGCTCGACACCTCCGAGATCCACTGGTCGCAGGGTACCGCTCGTGTCCGCATCGGTCATCGACCTCTCAACCTCGTCGAGCGAACGGCAGCAGCTCTCCGGCGCCGGCCCGGGTTCCCGTCACCGACTCGAGGTCGAGCCCCACCGCTGCCTCGCGGAACTGCTCGCCGGCGGCGATGGCGGTCCGGACCAGGCCGTCGCCGGTCGCCACCAGCTCGAGCAGGGCTGCGACCACTCGCCGGCTGTGCGGATCCCGTGCCGCCCCGCTGACGAGCGAGAGACCGCGATCGGCGGCCTCGTGGTCGGTGCCGACGATGTCGTCGAAGGTCGAGGCGATCCGCACGACCGCCGCTTCGAGCGTCGGGGCAACCGCGTCGATGACGTCGGCGCGCGCCGACTCCAGGAGGTCGGCGATCTCGACTGACAGGCCGGCCTCGCGGAGGATCTGGGCGCTGTGGGCGGCCACCTCGGCCGGTGTCGCGGTCGTGGTCCCGCCGGCCTCGCCTTCGTGAGGGAGCCCGCCGATGTGGTGAAGACGGACGGCGGTCACGACCCGCGTCGTTGCCGGCCGGTCGAGTCCGAGCTCGCGGGCCAGGGCGACGGCATAGGCCGCTGAGCGCTCGCTGTGGCCGACAGGCGCGATCCCGGCGAGCTCGGGCACCAGCCCGAGCGCCTGGACCGTCTGCTCGAGCGTGGTCGTGGCGCCCGCATAGCGGTCGAAGGAGAAGCGGGTGATGAGGAGCGGGAAGGCGGCGACCAGCGCCATGGCCATCCCCACGCCCTCGGCGGCGACCGCGATGAGCGTGCCGGCGCAGGCGAGCGTGAGGTGCACGGGCAGGACCGAACGCAGTGCCATGCGACTGCCCGCGTCGGGGCGGAGGTGGGCGGCAACGAGGTCTCCGATGACGAGACCGGCACTGGCTGCGACGGCGGCGGCGAGGGTGGGGACGTCGCCGGCGATGGCCCGCTCGGCGACGACGATGGCCACGAGGGCGCCGGCCGCGCTCGCCGCATAGCGCTGCGTGGCGACCACCGCACCGCTCCTCGACCGCGCCAGCACGACCACGGTGCCGAGGAGCACGCCGCACGCGAGCGTGGCGACCGACTCGGTGCGGGGGAGCAGTGCGGCCGCGGCGATGATCGGGGCGCTGCCGACCGGCACGCTCCCGCCCCACGGCACGCGCACCGGGACCAGCAGACCGAGGGCGAGCACGGTGGCGATGGCGGCGCCGGCGAGGCCGTGGTGGACAGCGAGCAGCACGAGCGCCGCTCCCACGGCACCGGCCAGGCCGACGAGCACGACCGGCGGCAGCTGGTCGTCGTGGGTCACCGGGCGACCTCGAGATCGCCCAGACCGGCCGAGCCCACGCCGGCCACCGGCGGCGTCACCGCGAACTGGTGCACTTCGGTCTCATGACCGGCGCCATGGCGCTCGCCGCGACGGTCGAGCGCGGCGACGAGTGCGTCGACGCACGCCGGGTTGAACTGCGTGCCCGCGTTGGCCCGGAGCTCGTCCACCGCCACGTCGTGCTCGAGTGCCCGCCGGTACGCCCGCGTGGAGGTCATGGCGTCGAAGGCGTCGGCCACCGCGACGATGTGGGCCTCCAGGACGAGCTCGGGCGGCGTCGTGACCGACGGCGTGGCGTCGTAGCGCCCGTGCTCGTCGGAGGCGACGACCGCCATGGTGCGCATGAAGTCGACGTTGGCGACGATGTCGATGCCGGCGGAGTTGTGGCGCTTGACGACGTCCCACTCCTCGGGCGTGAGCCGGCCGGGCTTGTTCAGGAGCCGGCTCGGCACCGCGAGCTTGCCGACGTCGTGCATCAGCGCCGACTGGCGGAGGTGCTCGAGCCGGCTGGGGCTGAGCCCGAGCTCCTCGCCGATGTAGAGCGAGTACCGCGCGACCCGCTCGGTGTGGCCCGCGGTGTAGGGGTCCTTGGCTTCGATCAGGCGGATGAACAGCTCGACCGACCGGTCGTGCGCGTCCTTGACCCGGCTGAACGACGAGAAGGTCCACCGGCCGATCCCCATGGGGATGACGAGCAGGACGATGGCGAGCGGCCCGAGCTCGGCGCACACGAGGCCGACGAGCAGGCCGAGCAGGCCCCAGGCGATGTAGTTCGGCAGCGCGGGGAACATGTCGGCCCACACTGCGCTGGCCCGCTCGCCGTGCTTCAGCGCCACGTAGGGGAGGACGAAGCTCACGTTCACCACGCCGTAGGCCACGGCGGCGGCGGTGGCAGCGGCGACCTGCTCCCAGCCGCCGGTGGCGGAGATCGACGTGAACACGAGCGCGGCGGCGGCCGAGGACAGCGCGAACTGGCCGCAGTTGAACGCCACGATCCCGATGTCGCGTTGGCGCAGGTGCGGGATGTAGAGGCCCTCGAACGCCCCGACGAGCGCGGCGCCCACGACCGTGGACGGGTCGTCGCCGAACACGGCGATGGCCGCCATGGTGAGCATGAAGCCGGGGGTGAGGCTCGTGCCGCCGGCGGCGCCGGCGCGGTGGACGAGCACCGAGACGTTCTCGGCGAGGACGATCATCGCCCCGAAGGTGAGGACGACGATCAGGCGAGGGGGCTCGCTGGTGAGGGCGGCGGCACCGACGACGGCGAGGGCGGTGATCGCGGTGAAGATCTCGAGTGATCGTCGCATTCGCTGTCCCTGGACCGTGGCGGGGCAACCGGCCGGGGTCGAGGCGGCGGGAGCGCTGTTGAGCGAACCGGACACGCGCTATCGAGCGCCGAAGCCAGCCCCGCTCGAGAGCAGGAACGTGGCAAGGCTGGCCAGGATGGCGACCATGCGGATGCGAGCCTTCTTCATGTGCAACACCTCCTCTCGCGGTTCTCGAATCCCCGCATCCGCTACGTGGCGGGGTGTCGCTTCGCTTCGCTCGAGGGTGGTGCAGTCGACGGCGCTCCCGCCGTCTCGACCTCAGTCGGTTGTCAAGGTGCGCGCCGTGCTTCCTCTGTGTGGCTCCGCGACCGTAGGGAGTGATGATCCACAGGCACAAGGGTCATCCTGGGGATAATCCGATCGGACCAGCCGTGCCAATGGCCCCCGGTTGTGTGGATTGGCCCGGGTTTGCCCGACGGCGGGCCTCAGGCGTCGACGAGGTGGCGGGTGCGCTCGGGTGCGGCGGCGTCGAGGTGGATCGTCTCGGCCCGCTCCTCGCGTCGGGCCCGCACCTCCACCGGCTTGAGCAACCGGAAGATCACGTCGGCGATGCCGATGGCGAGGATGAGATCGCCGAAGGAGAGCACCTCCCGGGTCGGTCGCACCGGGATGATGTCGCCCAGGAACGTGAGGACGTCGTCGTCCTGCTCGAGGTGCCGCTTCGCCCCGAAGTCGAGCGTGCCGAGCGCTTCGCGCTCGGCCGCGTGGGCCGCGACGATCGCGTCCGCCCGCACCGGCATGCCGCCGTTGGCGGCGATGACGGCGAGGTTGCAGAGCAGCCCGACGAGCACCACCGGCATGCCGACGAGCCGGATGTTGGCGACCGCGAACGCCGACAGCCCGACGTAGGAGGTCAGCACCATGGCGAGGCCGGCGCGCTCGTGCACGTCGAGCATCTCGGCCGCCACCTGGAGGGCGACGCTGATGGCGAGGAGCCACACCAGCTCGAGCGGGCGCCGCTTCATGTTGGCGGCCCGCCCCCCGGCCGCGAAGCCGAGCGCCACCCCGAGGACGAGCGCCACGGCGGTGAACGACATCAGCACGCGACGCTAGCGTCGGCCCCCGTGACGCTCGCGGACCTCCGGTACGACGTGGAGGGCCATGTCGCCCGCATCACCATCGATCGCGAGGAGCGCCGTAACGCCTTGTCGTGGTCGGTCATGCGCCAGCTGCGCGACGCGCTCGCGCGGGCGAAGGCCGACGACGACGTGCGGGTCGTCGTGCTCACCGGCGCCGGCGACCGGGCGTTCTGCGCCGGCGCCGATCTCACCACCATGGCCGACGGCGCGTCGTACGCCCGGCTGCACGACGACCGTGGTGAGCTGGCGCGGCTGTTCCGCGACCTGTGGGAGCTGGGGAAGCCGACGATCGCCCGCGTGCGCGGCTACGCGCTCGCCGGTGGCTTCGGGCTGGCGCTGGCCTGCGATCTCGTGGTCGCCGCCGACGACGCCCGCTTCGGGACGCCCGAGATCGACGTCGGGCTGTGGCCGTTCATGATCACGGTCCCGCTGTGCCGCTCGATGCCGCCGAAGAAGGCGCTGGAGCTGATGATGACGGGCCGGCGCGTCGATGCGGACGAGGCCGAGCGGATCGGCTTCGTCAACCGCGTGGTGCCGGTGGCCGACCTCGATGCTGCCGTCGACGAGCTCGCCGCGCAGCTGGCAGCGAAGTCGCCGGCGATCATGAAGCTCGGTCGCGACTCCTTCCACGCGGTGTGGGATCTGGCGGCGGAGGAGGCGCTACGGGTGTTGCACCCCCTGCTCACGGTCGCGACCGGCACGGAGGACGCCGCCGAGGGCATCGCCGCCTTCACCGAGAAGCGACCACCCGTGTGGAAGGGTCGGTGAAGCGGAGCGTCAGCGATTGGGGATGCCGACGCTGATCGCGCGGACGATGCGCATCGGCGCGGCCCGTAGGACGCCGAAGGGGGCGGTGATGCGGGGGAGGCGAACGGCGCGTCTGCGGTGCTCGACGGCGTGGACGATCGCCCGCGCCATCTCCTCGACGGGCACGTCCTTCGTGAGCCGGAGGCGATAGGCGCGGTCGAAGCCGGCCTCCATCGGGCGGTAGTCCTTGACCTGGTCGAGCATGTCGGTCGGCACCGGGCCGGGCTCGACGATCGTCACGTCGACGCCGGTGCCCGCCAGCTCCCAGCGGAGGATCTCGGTGGCGTGGGAGAGGCCGGCCTTGGACGCGCCGTACAGCGTGCTGCCCGGGAAGATGGCGGCCGCGGCCAGCGACGACACGTTCACGATGTGGCCCGATCGCCGCTCGATCATCCGGGGCAGCACCTGGCGGCACAGGTCCAACGGCGTGATCAGGTTGACCTGGATGGTGGTCGCCACCTGTTCCTCGCTCACCGCTTCGAGGGGCGCCACGTTGTCGACGCCGGCGTTGTTGACCAGCACGTCGATGGCGCCGCCGTCGGCTTCGACGCGGTCGATGAGGCCGCGAACCTGCTCCCGATCCGACAGGTCGCACGGGTGGGCGGTGCCCCCGAGCTCGGTCGCCAGCTCCTTGATCGCCTGCTCGTTGCGGGCGACGAGGGCGACCCGAGCCCCCGCGGCTGCGGCCGCGATGGCCACCTCCCGCCCGATGCCTCGTGACGCACCGGTGATCACGACTCGACGTCCGCTCAGATCCATCTCGGTAGTGTCGCCCGCCGTGCTCCACGAAGGTCGGCGCGGCGATGTCGCGCTCCTCACCATCGACCGGCCCGATCGGCGCAATGCGGTCGACCACGACACCTTGCTGGCCATCCAGGCGGGGGTCACGGCGGCCGTCGAGAGCGGCGCGCGGGCCATCGTCCTCACGGGTGCGGGCGGCCACTTCTGCGCCGGCGCCGACCTCAAGGGCCTCGAGGACGCCGGCTTCGCCACCGTGCTGCGGGGGGTGCTCGACCTGCTCACGAGCGTGCCGGTCACGACGATCGCCGCCGTCGACGGCGCCGCGCTCGGTGCGGGCACCCAGCTCGCCGGCTTCTGCGACCTCCGGGTGGCGACCCCCGGGGCGCGGTTCGGCATCCCAGCGGCGAAGCTCGGCCTGATGGTCGATGCCGCCACCGTCGCGCGCGTGGTCGCGCTCACGGGCGCCGGCACGGCGCGGGCGATGCTCCTCGCCGCCGAGGTCGTCGACGGCGAGCGGGCTCACGCGCTCGGCTTCGTGCAGCGGCTCGGCGACCTCGAGGACGCGCTGGCGTGGGCGGAGGAGATCGCGGCGCTCGCGCCGCTCACCATCGCCGGCCACAAGCTGACCCTGGAGCGGCCCGAGGACCGCGACGCGGTGGCCGCCGCGTTCAACCGCGCGTGGAGCAGCGCCGACCTCGCCGAGGGCCGCGCCGCCTTCGCCGAGCGCCGCCCACCCCGCTTCCACGGCCGCTGACGAGATTCTTGGAGCAGACGGGCGTGCCCTACACGTCCGGGTGCTCCAAGAAGTCAGAGCAGGCCCATGTGGTGATCAGATGTTGGCGGGCAGGAGGCGGGAGACGTTCTCGAAGAAGATGAACAGCACGACGAGGAACACCGGGGCGCCCGCGAGGTAGACGAGGAACCGCCGCCGGCGCCACCTCGCCACGAGCCAGATGGCGGCGCCGACCAGGGCCGTCGCCAGCGCCCACCAGAACGTCGGCCACCGGGCGGCGGGGTCGCCGGAGAGGCCCGGGTCGTCGAGCGTGAGCGGGGCGGGCGCCGCCACGTCGTCTGCGAGGTCGTGCCGGGGGACGGTCGTCGTCGGCGACGGCACCGGATCCTCGCGGAGGACACCGGTCACGATGAGCCGCCTGCGGGCCGAGTACCGGGGTTCGCACGTGGTGAGCGTGAGCCGGGCCTCGTCGGTGGGTGCGAGGACCTCGGTCTGGTGGGGCTCCACCACCTGCGTGCCGTCGACGACGTAGGTGAAGGTGCCCTGGACGGTGCGGAGGATGATCTCGTCGCCCTCCTCGACCCGGTCGAGGTCGTAGAACGGCGCCCCGTAGGTCGTGCGATGGCCGGCGATGGCGGCGTTGCCCCGCTGGCCGGGGAGCGGGGTGAGCGGGTAGTGGCCCGGTCCCTGCTTGAGATCGGCCACGCTCACCCCCTCCACGACGTACCGGCTCACCCCGATGCTCGGGATCCGGAGGTGGGCCACGGCCTCGCCCTCGGCGGGCGTCGGCGGGACCACCGGCACGGTCGTGGTCGTCGAGGACGTCGTCGCCGGGCGCCGGGTGGTCGTCGACGTCGTGGTGGTCGTGGCCACCGCCGTCTCGAACTGGTCCTCGAGCCGGTTCTGGGCCCGGGCCTCGTGGATGCTCGTGCCCCAGAGCTGGTAGGCCACGAACAGGAGCAGCAGGACGCCGATGCCGATCAGGGTGCGCCCGATCCGCCCGAGCACCGCCGCCCACCGCACCTGGGCATCTTGGTCGCTTCGGAGGGCCACCGGTACCGTCCTCGCGACTCGATGGAGAACGTCGTCCACCTCCGCGGCGCCGTGTGCCTGCTCGGCCGCTTCCCCGCACTCGCCGGCGTCGACCTCGACGTGCGCTCCGGCGAGGTGCTCCTCGTGACCGGCCCCAACGGCGCCGGCAAGACCACGCTCCTGCGGGCCATCGCCGGGCTGGTGCCGGTGACCGACGGCGAGGCGGTCGTGCTCGGCCACGACCTCCGCCGCGATCACCGAGCGGTGCGTCGGGCCGTCGGGCTGCTCGGCCACGGCGCCGCCCTCTACGACGACCTCACCGTCGCCGAGAACGTCCGGTTCTGGGTGCGGGCGTCGGGCTCCGGGGCGGACGTCGACGCCGCCATGGACCGGGCCGGCATCAGCGCCCGCGTTCGAGACGTCGTGGGCGCCCGTCTCTCCGCCGGGCAGCGACGCCGGACGGCGCTCGCCGTGCTCCTCGCCCGCCGCCCCCGGCTGTGGCTGCTCGACGAGCCCCACGCCGGCCTCGACGCCGCCGGCCGCGACGCCCTCGACGCCGAGATCGGCACCGCGGTCGCCGACGGCACCACGGTGGTCGTCGCCAGCCACGAGCTCGAGCGGGCCGGCGGGATCGCCACCCGCACCGTCACCGTCGCCGGCGGCCACCTCGTCGGAGACCTCGACCATGTGGCGTGACGCGCTGCTCGTGGCGGCCAAGGACCTGCGCATCGAGCGCCGGTCTCGGGTGGCGCTCCAGCAGGTGGTGCCCTTCGCCGTCCTGGTGATCGTGCTGTTCGCGTTCGCCCTCGACCCCGACCGCGGGGTGCTGACGAGGGCGGCGGCCGGCCTGTTCTGGGTGGCGGTGCTGTTCAGCGCCCTCCTCGCCGTCCAGCGCTCGCAGGCCGTCGAGTCGGCCGAGGGCGTGCGCGACGCCGTCCGCCTGTCCGGCCTCGACCCGGCCGGGATCTTCCTGGGGAAGGCCATCGCGGTGGCTGCCCAGCTGGTGGTGCTGGAGGTCGTCCTCGGGGTCGGGGTCGTGCTCCTCTACGACGTCGAGGTCGCCGGCATCGGGACGCTGGCGGCGACCATGGTGGCGGCTACGGCCGGATTGGCCGCCGCCGGTAGCCTCTACGCGGCACTGGCGGCCGGTCTGCGGGTGCGGGAGACGTTGCTCCCGCTGCTGCTCCTGCCGGTCGTCGCGCCGGTGCTCATCGCCGCCACCCGGGCGTCGGAGTCCGCCCTCAGCGGCACCTCCTTCGAGGTGTCACCGGGGGACTGGCTCGGTCTCCTCGGCGTGTTCGCGGTGGTGTACGTCGCATTCGGGCTGATCGCCTACGGCCCGCTCCTGGAGGACTGAGTGAAGCGGAGCACCACGTCGAGCGGGCTGACGATCAGCCTCGGCATCGCCGCCGCCGTCGCGCTCGCCGCCACCGTGACCCTGGGGCTCACGCTGCCCCGCACCGTCGAGCAGGCCGAGTACTCCCGGCTGATCGCCATCCACCCCGGCATCGCCTGGACCGCCTACACCGCCGCCGTCGTCACCGCGCTCGCCAGCCTGCTGTGGCTGCTCCCTCGCACGCGCCGGCCGTCCTGGGACCTCCTCGCCGGCGCGTCGGCCGAGCTGGCCGCCCTGTTCACCGCCCTGATGCTGGTGACCGGCTCGATCTGGGGGCGGCCGACGTGGGGCGTGTGGTGGGTGTGGGACGCCCGCCTGACCCTGTCGGCGCTGATGCTCGCCCTCCTCCTCGGCTACCTCGCCATCCGCCGGGTGCCGGCCGAGCCCGAGGTCCGGGCCAAGCGCAGCGCGATGACCGCCCTGCTGGCCGTGCTCGTCGTGCCCGTCAACCACTTCGCGGTGACGTGGTGGCGGACGCTGCACCAGGACCGGTCCCTCGACCTCACCCCCGAGGACAGCCTCGACGGGGCCTTCCTCGGGGCCATGGCGCTCGGGTTCCTCGCCATGACCCTCGTCTACGCCTGGCTGTGCGTCCACCGGTTCCGGGTGGCCCGGCTCGAGGAGGCCCGCGAGGAGGCGTTCCTCGCCGACGCCATCGAGGAACGCCGACGCGAGGCGGAGGCGTTCAGCACCTGATGGGCTACGTGTGGGCCGGGTACGGGATCACGCTGGCGTCGCTCGCGGCGTACGCGGTGTGGCTGCTGCGCCGCGCCCGGTCGCTCGACCGGCGCGCCCGATGAGGCTGCGGCTGGGGATCGTCCTCGCGCTGCTGGCGGGGTCGGTCGCCTTCCTGCTCGTGAAGGGCCTCGGTGACGCCACCGTCTTCTTCCGGAACGCCGACGAAGCGGTCGCCGCCCGCGACGAGCTCGGCACCAAGCGCTTCCGCCTGCAGGGCACCGTCGTGGCGGGATCGGTCGAGCAGCGGGGCGACGCCGTCGAGTTCGACGTCGAGTTCCACTGCGTCGCCGTGCACGTCCGCCACGAGGGCGACCCGCCCGAGCTGTTCCAGCCCGGCATCCCCGTCGTGCTCGAGGGCCGCTTCGCCGAGCCGCCGAGCGACGTGTACGAGAGCGACACCATCTTCGTCCGCCACACGAACGAGTACCGCGCCGAGGAGCGGGAGCGGCTCGAGATCGCGGAGCGAGAGGGCTGCCCGTGAGGGCGGCGCTGGGGACGGCCGGCGTCACGCTCGGGCTGGCGGGCGCCGTGCTCGGCCTGCTCACCATCGCCGCGGGGCTCGCGCGGAACCGCCTCGACCTGCAGCGGCGGGGCGTCGCCTCGGTGTGGGTCGTGTTGGCCGGCGCCGTCGTCGCCGCCGTGGCGATGGAGTGGGCGCTGCTCAGCCACGACTTCTCCCTGCAGTACGTGGCCCAGAACCACAGCCTGGCGACGCCGTTCGTCTACACGGTGGCCTCGCTGTGGGCGGCGCTCGAGGGCTCGATCATCCTGTGGTGCCTGGTGCTCGCCGGGTACGCCGCCGCCGTCGTCCACCGGTTCCGCCACCAGCGCGACGACCGTCTCGTCGCGTGGGCGGTGCTCGCCCTGCTCGCGGTGTGCGTCTTCTTCTTCGCCCTCATGCTCGGGCCCGCCAATCCGTTCCGGACCATCAGCCCGGTGCCGGCCGACGGGCCCGGGCCCAACCCGCTCCTCCAGAACCATCCGCTGATGGCGATCCACCCGCCGTTCCTCTACCTCGGCTACGTCGGGTTCACCGTCCCGTTCGCGTTCGCGGTGGCCGCCCTCGTCACCGGCCGGCTCGACGAGGGATGGCTGTCGGTCACCCGCCGCTGGACCGTCATCGCGTGGGGGTGTCTCACCGTCGGGATCCTGCTGGGCGCGTGGTGGTCCTACGAGGTGCTCGGGTGGGGCGGGTTCTGGGCGTGGGACCCGGTGGAGAACGCGTCGCTGCTGCCATGGCTCACCGGCACCGCCTACATCCACTCGGTGATGGTCCAGGAGCGACGGGGGATGCTGCGGGTCTGGAACCTGTCGCTCCTGCTGGCGACGTTCTCCCTCACCATCCTCGGCACGTTCCTCACCCGGTCCGGGGTGCTCGATTCCGTGCACTCCTTCACCGAGTCGCCCATCGGTCCGTGGCTGCTCGCGTTCTTCGGGGCGGTGGTCGCCACGTGCCTCGGCCTCATCGGCTGGCGGGGCGATCTCCTCCGCGCTCCAGGCCGCATCGACTCACCGCTCTCGCGCGAGGGCGCCTTTCTCGCCAACAACGTGCTGTTCGCCGCGTTCGCGTTCGTGGTGCTGCTCGGGACGGTCTTCCCGCTCCTGATCGAGGCCGTCAACGACGACCGCATCTCGGTGGGAGAGCCCTACTTCAACCGCATGGTGACCCCGGTCGCCCTCGCCCTGCTGTTCCTCATGGCGGTGGCGCCGGCGCTGCCGTGGCGCAAGGCGTCGACCGAGCTGCTCCGCACGCGGCTGCAGTGGCCGGCGTGGGGGGGCGCGGCCGCTCTCGTCGTCGCCGTGCTGGTCGGCGCCCGCGGGCTGTCCCCGCTGCTGGCGTTCGCGCTCGGCGGGTTCGCTGGCGTCGCCGCCCTCCGCCAGCTCGGCCTCGCGGCACGGGCCGCTCGTCGCGCCGGGCGCTCGCCGCTGCGGGCGATCACCGGCCGGACCAACGGCGGGATGGTCGTGCACCTGGGTGTGGTGATCGTGGCGGTGGCCTTCGCCGCGGCGTCGTCGTACTCGACCTCGGTCAAGCTCCGGCTCGAAGAGGGCGAGACCCGCTCGGTGTCAGGGCACGAGGTGACCTATCTCGGCGTCGAGCAGTACCGCGTCGGCGACCGGCGCGTCGTCAAAGCCCGGGTGCAGGTCGACGGCGGCCGGATCTACGAGCCGGCGCTCACCCAGTTCCCCAACGCCACCCAGACGATCGGCACGCCGTCGGTGGCGTGGGGGTTCCGCGAGGACGTGTACCTCACGCTGGCGGCCTCGCCCGAGCGGGAGGGGGGCCCGGCGATCATCGGCGTGATCATCGAGCCCCTCGTGTCGTGGCTCTGGATCGGCGGGGGGATCATGGCCGCCGGGACCGCGCTGTCGGTGGTGCCGGGTGCGCCCCGTCGGCGCGCCACCGACCCGGCGCCCGCCGGGGACGACCTCGTGGCCGCGGGACGATGAGGTCGCGGGCCGCCCTGATCAGTGCGGCCGTGCTGGGAGTGCTGGCCGCCGGGTTCGTGTTCGTGCTCTCGACCGCCGAGCCGGCCACCACCCGCAAGGCCGACAGCCCGCTCCTCGGGAAGCTCGCCCCGCCGCTCGTCGGCGCCGACTACGACATCCTCGACAGCGCCGGGCAGTGGGTGCTCGTGAACTTCTTCGCCACCTGGTGCACGCCGTGCATCGCCGAGCACGACGACCTCGTGGCGTTCTCGAACGCCCATGCACTCGCCGGCGACGCGCAGGTCGTCAGCGTCGTGTTCTCCGACGATCCCGACAACGTGCTCGCCTTCTTCGCCGAGAACGGCGGCGACTGGCCGATCGTGCTCGACGGCGACGGGCGCATCGCCACGGACTGGGGGGTCGCCCGGGTGCCGGAGTCGTACCTCGTCGCGCCCAACGGCGAGGTCCGGGCCAAGATCATCGGCGGCATCGAGGTCGGCAAGCTCGAGCAGCTGCTGGCCGAGGCGAAGGCGACGTCGTGAGGCGATGGGCGCCGTGGCTGGCGCTGACCGTGGTCGTGGCTGTGGCCCTGGTGATCGGCACCACCGACCGTGACGAGCCGACCGAGGCCGAGCGCGTGCAGGCGATCGCCCGGACGGTGGCGTGCCCGGCGTGCGACGGACAGTCGGTGGCGAGCTCCGACGCGCCCGCGGCGGCGAACCTGCGGGCCGACATCGAACGCCGGGTGGCGGCCGGGCAGGGCGCAGAGGAGATCCGGGCCGCGTATGCCGCCCGGTTCGGCGACCACATCCTGCTCAACCCGCCCCGCACCGGTGCCGCCGGCCTCGTCTGGGTGATCCCGGTGGCGGCCGTGGTGGCCGCCGGCGCGGCCCTGGCCGTCGCGTTCCGGCGGTGGAGGCGGGAGTGGTGACCGGCGCCGGCGCGCCCCTCGAGCCCGAGCGCGAGTTCCTCGTCCGCTCGATCGAGGACCTCGACCGCGAGCACGCCGCCGGCGAGCTCACCGACGAGGACCACCGCGACCTCCGCGCCAGGTACGAGGCGAAGCTCGCCGCCCTCGACACCCCACCCGCGCCTTCTGTGTCGACCTACCCGCGAAGGACCATGGGCGGATCGACACCGAAGCGGAGGGTGGGGCGGGTGATCGCCACGGTGGCGGTGGTCGCGGTGGTCGGGG
>Ga0247717_1000073_pt1 | contig 28144 bp, 29 predicted proteins | sample 24E_NmetaG_FD_189047 | JGI IMG/M metagenome (GOLD analysis project Ga0247717, IMG submission 189047) | Soil microbial communities from hillslope of Landscape Evolution Observatory, University of Arizona, Oracle, AZ, United States - 2-4-E_N | ecosystem: Engineered > Artificial ecosystem >... | reverse complement strand
GGCCAGACGCTCCAGCAAATCGCGCGCCTCGCTCGCCGGCTGGCAACGGAGCTCGAGGCAAGCGGCCTGGTCGAGGCCCAGCCACTCTCGAAGGTGCAGCTCGGCCACTTCCTTGCGGCGGCGCAGGCGCCCATCAGCCACGATGACCTGTTCGCCGAGGCGGGGCGCAAGGTGCTCGCCCGGCACCTGCTGCGGCTGCTCGACCGTGAGCCGCTCGTGCGCGGAGGCGACCCGCGGGCGCTGAAGCAGATGCGCGTCGCAGCGCGGCGCCTGCGCTCGACGTGGCGCCTCTTCGAGGGCGCCTACCGCCGATCAGAGCAGAAGCGCCACGTGGCCGGCCTGCGGGTGCTCGGGCGCCGGCTGGGCGAGGTTCGCGACCTCGACGTGCTGCTCGCAGGGCTGCCCGACGATCCCGGCCTGGCACCGCTTGCCGACGCGTGGCGAGTGGAGCGTGCGATGGCCATGGAGGCGCTGCTGCGCCACCTCGACTCGCGTGCGCACCGCCAGTGGGCTGGCGACCATGCGGCATTCGTCGCATCCCCCGGGCGAGCAACGGCCCGCCGCCTGGAGGCCAGCCTGGTCGGCGAGCACGCCTCGACGCGGGTCATCACCGCCATCACCGGGCTGCTGTCGAGCGTTTCGTCTATCGCCAATGCTGACGAGCCCACGCTGCATGCGCTGCGCATCCAGGCCAAGCGCACCCGGTATGGGATCGAGGCCTTTCGCGACGTCCTTGCGACGGCGCCCGCCGAGCGCCTTCGCCTGCGGCTGGTGGGACTGCAGGACTCGCTCGGTGCGCTCAATGATGCCGCCATTGCCGGGGCGCGTGCCGAGGCGTGGGCGGCATCGATCGACCCCGCACCGGCGCCCGCCACCCAGCGTGCCGTCGAGCGGCTCGTCTCCGCCCAGCGAGGGCGGATCGCGGCACTGCGTCGGCAGGCTGAGCGGACTTGGCGTGGCCTCGTCAGTGCGACCGCCGGACGGGACATCGAGCGCATCCTGCAATCTCGTTAACGAACTCTTAAAGAGCCTGAAAAGCAGCGTTGACCTGAGCGCCAGACGCTGCGGGCGTGAGCGACCAGAGCCGACTGCGCCCAGCTAGGCGGGTGGCGAGCGCGATTTTGGGCGCCGTCCTGGTCGGCTGCGGGACCGCGTCAAGCGGCGGCGTGTCCGCCGAGCTGACGGCGGCCGGCGCCAGCTTCCCCGCGCCTGTCTACCTCGAGTGGATCGGGGCCTTCCGCGAACGGCAGCCCGCCGTCACGATCAACTATCGGAGCATCGGCTCGAGCGGCGGACGCATCCAGTTCATCGCGCTGCAGGTCGACTTTGGCGCCACCGACTCACCGATGAGCAACCAGGAGATCGCCGACGCGACGGCAGAGCGCGGCTGCGCGCCGCTACACATCCCGACCGTTTTCGGCGGGGTCGCGGTCGCGCACAACATTCGCGCCGTCGACCAGCTTGTGCTCGACGGCGAGACGATCGCCCAGATCGCCCTGGGAAACATCACCAGCGCCAGCGATCCCGCGATCGCTGCGCTGAACCCTGGCGTGACGCTGCCTGACCAGCAGCTCACGTGGGTTCACCGCTCCGACGGCTCGGGCACGACGTCGATCTTCACCACGTACCTGGCCAGCGTCAGCGAAGAGTGGGACGAGCAGATCGGCTCGGGCTCGGAGGTCGCGTGGCCGACGGGCATCGGCGGCGACCAGAACGACGGCGTCGCCGCAATCATCGGCCAGCAGCCGGGGGGTATCGGCTATGTCTCTTACGAGTACGCGGCCGAGGTCGGGCTCGCCGTCGCGGCCGTCGTCAACGCCGACGGCATGCCGGTCCTGCCCTCCTCTGAATCGATCAGCCAGGCAGTCGCCGAGATAGAGGTTCCGGATGACTTCCGCTTCCGCATCCTCGACGTGGGCGGCACCGGCTATCCGATCGCTGGCGCGACCTGGGTCCTGGCGTGGACGTGCGGATATCCAGCGGCGAAGGCGCGCGCGCTGCGCGACTGGCTGCGCTTCGGGCTGCAGCAGGGCGACGAGATCGCGCGCGAGCTGCACTTCGCGCCGCTGCCGGCCGAGCTCGAATCGAGAGTGCTCGACGAGATCGACAGGATCAATGCTGACGGCTGATCAGAGCGCGCGGCCGCCCATCGGCGGGCGGGGCCGCGGACGCTTCGCCGACGTCGCGTTTCGCTGGCTTGTGACTGCCGCCGGCGCGGCCGTCCTGCTGATCCTGGCGCTGATGATCGGCACGACAACCGTTGAGGCCTGGCCCGTCTTCGTGAAGGAAGGCCTCGGCTTCCTCACCAGCACCGATTGGCGCCCCGGACCTTCGCGCACGGAGATCACCGGTAGCTACGGCGGCGCGGCGTTCCTGTGGGGCACAGCCGTCAGCTCGTTGATCGCGATCATCATCGCCGTACCCCTGGCCATCGGGATCGCGCTCTTCCTCACCCAGCTCGCACCGGGCTGGCTCCGCCGTCCGGCCTCATATGCCGTGGACCTGCTGGCAATGATCCCGAGCGTCGTCATCGGGCTGTGGGCGCTGCTCTTCTTCGTGCCCGTCGTCATCTACCCGGTCATGGAGCTGCTCGCCGGCACAATCGGTCAGGTCATCCCCCTGTTTGCCGGACCGCCAACGGTGCGCAGCCTGTTCGCGGCCGGGATCGTGCTGGCGCTGATGATCATGCCCATCATCACCGCCCTGCTCCGCGAGATCTTCGACACCGTGCCGGCGGATGAGCGTTACGCCGCCTTCGCCGTCGGGGCGACACGCTGGGAGGTGATGCGTCACGTCATCCTGCCGCGCAGCCGGCCGGGGATCATCGGCGCCAGCATGCTCGGCCTTGGTCGGGCGCTGGGCGAGACGATCGCTGTGCTGATGGTCGTCGGCGGCTCGCCATCAATCGTCATCGAGCTGTTCCGTCCCGCGCAGACGATCGCTGGGCAGATTGCCAGCGGGTTCGCGGAGGCCAGCCCAGAGGGCATCAGTGGCCTGATCGCGCTGGGCGTTGCGCTGTTCGGCCTGACCATCCTGATCAACGTCGCGGCACGCGCCATCGTGTGGCGCCTCGGCGAGACGCGCGGCGACGCGGCGCTATGAGCGTGCAGGCCGGCGCCCCCACGACCCTCCGCCACAAGAGCGCGAACGCGGCAGCTCGGCGGCGGATCGACCAAGCCATGCGGGTTGTGCTCGCCGCGTGCCTGCTCGTGGCGGTCATACCGCTCGCGCTGATCGTGCTGGTGACGCTCCAGCAGGGCCTGTCCACGCTGAGCCTCGAATTCCTGACCACCACCCAGCCGCTGTCCTACCGCGCCTTCGGCGGCGGGTTCCTGCACGGTCTCGTGGGCACCGCGCTGATGGTCGGCATCGCCGTCCTGATCAGCGTTCCGATGGGCATCGCGGCGAGTGTCTTCCTGGTCGAGTACCGCGCCAATCGCCTGGCCCGGCCTGTCCGCTTCTTCACAGACGTCATGACCGGCGTGCCGTCGATCTTCGTCGGCCTCTTCGTCTACGCCGCACTCGTTCGCGAGGCGGGCATCGGCTTCGGGACACTCGTTGGCGGGGTTGCCCTGTCGATCCTGATGCTGCCCATCGTCGTGCGCTCGGCGGAGGAGATCCTGAAGCTCGTCCCGGCCGATCTGCGCAGCGCCAGCACGGCCCTGGGCGCGCGGCGCTGGCAGACGACGCTGTTCGTCGTGCTGCCGGCTGCGGCGCCGGGCCTCTTGACCGGCGTCATGCTCGCCGTCGCTCGCGGCGCCGGTGAGACCGCCCCGCTGATCCTGACTGCCTTCGGCACGTCGTACCTCGTGACCGACCTGTTCGGCAGGGCACAGACGGCGCTGCCGCTGCTCATATTCGAGCAGGCCCGGCAGCCGTTCGAGGCTGCCCAAGGCCGGGCGTGGGCAGGAGCGCTCGAGCTCGTCGCGCTGGTACTGCTGCTGACCATCGCCGCTCGCCTGATCGCCACGCGCGGCGGCTACCAACGATGAGCCAAGCTGGAGTTGAGATGATGGCCACTGCCACGGAGACGCAGATCGAGGAGCAGATGACCGGGTTGACCGCCAGTCCAACAACGCCGTCCGCCGAAAACGATCGTCCGCCGACAAGCGTCTTCAGCCTGCGCGGGGTGTCCGTGTACTACGGCGGCTACCGTGCCGTCCGCGACATCAACCTGGAGCTCGAGCGCAACCGGGTCACGGCGCTCATCGGCCCGAGCGGCAGCGGCAAGTCCACCCTCCTGCGCAGTCTCAATCGAATGAATGATCTCGTACCCGGTGCCCGTGTCGCGGGCCAGGTGCTCTACAACGGCGAGAACATCTACGACGCCGACATCGACGCGGTCGAGGTACGCAGGCGCATCGGCATGGTGTTCCAGAAGCCCAACCCATTCCCCAAGTCGATCTACGACAACGTCGCCTTCGGTCTCCGGCTCAACGGCGTCAGGTCCGGCCTGGACGACCTGGTCGAGGTGTCGCTCAGGCGGGCGGCGCTATGGGACGAGGTGAAGGACAAGCTGCGCCAGAGCGGGCTGTCGCTGTCAGGCGGCCAGCAGCAACGCCTGTGTATAGCCCGCGCGATCGCCACCTCGCCTGACGTGATCCTGATGGACGAGCCGGCGTCGGCGCTGGACCCGCATGCGACGCTGCGCATCGAGGAGCTGATGATGGACCTCAAGCGCAACTACACCATCGTGGTCGTGACCCACAACATGCAGCAGGCTGCCCGCGCGTCCGATGAGACGGTCTTCCTGAACATGGGCGAAGACCGCGCCGGCTATGTCGTCGAGCAGGGCCCGACGGCACAGATATTCACCAATCCGCAGAACCGGCTGACCGAGGATTACGTCTCGGGCCGCTTCGGCTAGGAGGACGACGCCATGGACGATACCGAGCGCAGCGCAGTGGACGCTCCGTCCGACATGTCGATCGAGAACGACCTCGCCCGCCAGCATGCCGACCGGCCACGCCCGGATGAGCTCTCCGGCGGCGCCGCGGACCGCCCGAGGGCCGGCTACTTCGCCAGCCGCGAAACGCTCGATCGGGAGATGCGCACGATCAAGGACGAGGTCTTGCGGATGGGCAGCCTCGTCGCGGCTCAGATCACCGCCGCCAAGGAGGCGCTGGTCGCCCACGATGCCGAGGCCGCCACGGCGGCGATCGTCAGCGACGGTCGGATCAACGAGGCACAGCGGCACATCGCCGGCCTGATCACCATGACCATCGCCACCCAGCAGCCGGTCGCGCGCGACCTGCGCTTCCTGCTCGCGCTGGACCACGTCACCTACGAGCTGGAGCGAATCGGTGACCACGCCGCGTCAGTCGCCAAGCAGGCGCGCAAGCTGGCCCCGCTGCCGCCGCTCAAGAGCTACGTCGACCTGCCGCGCATGGGCGACGTCGCCGCCGAGCAGGTGCGTGGCGTGCTGATGGCGCTGGTGGATCTGGACGTCGAGCGGGCGCGCGAGGTGGCGGCGCGCGACGATGAGATGGACCACCTCTACCACTCGCTGTTTGACGAAGTCGTCGGGCTGATGCGCCAGGACACCCAGAACGTCGACCGCGGCACGCGGCTGCTGTTCGCCGCCCACTACCTCGAGCGCATCGGCGACCGGGTGACCAACATCGCCGAGGATGTCGTCTTCCTGGCCACCGGCGACATCGAGGACCTCAACCCCTGAGCGACGCGCGGCAGCCCGCGCCGATCAGGGTGCTCTTCGTATGCACCCACAACTCGGCGCGCTCGATCATGGCCGAGGCATTGTTGCGCCACCACGGCGGCCGCGACTTCGAGGCCTTCAGCGCCGGGACCGAGCCGGGCGAGGTGCGGCCGCTCACGCTGCGCGTGTTGCAGGAGGCCAGCGTAGATGCCAGCGGCGCGCGCTCGAAGTCTGTCGACGAGCTCTTGGGTCAGCCCTTTGACTACGTGATCACCGTCTGCGACCAGGCGCGCGACGCGTGCCCGGTCATCCCTGGGAGCCACCGCACGCTGCACTGGAGCATGCCCGACCCATCAGCTGCCGGGGGCACCGAGGAGCAGCGGCTGGCGGCCTTCCGCCGCGTCTTCAAGGAGATCGAGGGCCGCGTCGCGCAGCTCGTCGCCACCGCCCGCCAAGCGAGTGCTGCCGAGCCCCCTACCGCCTGAGCTGCGGCAGCACCTCTGCCGCGAAACGCTCGATGAAGCGCTCCTGGTCCGGCCCGACGTGGTGCACATACAGGCGCTCGAAACCGATCTCGAGGTAGCGGCCTATCCGTTCGACGATCTCCTCGGCGCTGTCCGTGGCGAGGATGTTCTCGCGGAAGACGGCCGGGTCGAGGCTCTGGACGGCTTCCTCGAACTGCTCCGGCGTGCGCAGCTCCCACAGCATGTCGCCACCCAGGCCGACGATCGGCCACTTCTCGCGGGCCAATTGCGCGGCGGCCTCCTTGCTACCCGACCAGGCCAGCTGGACCTGCATCGCCAGCGGCTTGTTGCCGCCCTGCTCGCGGAAGGCGTCGGCCACCTTGCGCGCTTCCTCGGGCGGGGCCGCGACGGTGATCAGCGCGTCGGCCCACTCGCCCGCCCAGCGCGCAGTCTCAGCGCTGACGGCGGCAGCGAACAGCAGCGGCGGCTCGGCCGGTAGCGAGTACAAACGCGCCTGCTCGACGGTCACTAGGCCGCGGTGAGTGACGGTCTCGCCCCGCCAGAGCGCGCGCATGACCTCGGCGCACTCGCGCAGCCGGGCATTGCGCTCGTCCTTGGCCGGCCACCGTTCGCCGGTGATCGATTCGTTCAGGGCCTCGCCACTGCCCACGGCCAGCCAGAAGCGGCCCGGGTACATCGCTGCCAGCGTCGCCGCCGCTTGGGCGATGATCGCCGGGTGGTAGCGCTGGCCCGGCGCGTTGACCGTGCCTAGCGATAGGCTCGTTCCCTCGAGCGCAGCACCGAGCCATGACCAGGCGAAGGCCGAGTTGGCCTGGCTGGGCACCCACGGGTGGAAATGATCCGAGCACATGGCGCCGTCGAAGCCGGCCTGCTCAGCCGCCTTGACGTAGCGCAGCAGGTCGTGCGGGCTGAACTGCTCGTGGCTGGCGTGATAGCCGATCACGCTCATCTGGCTCGACGCTCCGGCTGGCGGCCGCGCGCCTCAGCGAGGTAGAGCGCGCTGTCGATCAGGCCGAGGTGGCTGAACGCCTGCGGGAAGTTGCCCAGGAACTCCCCACTCTGCGGGTCGATCTGCTCCGAGAACAGCCCGACGTGGTTGGCCCGCCTGGTCAGGCTCTCGAACAGCTGCTCGGCCTCATCGACTCGGCCAGCCAGGGTCAGCGCATCAACGAGCCAGAACGAGCACAGCACGAAAGCGCCCTCGCCACCGGAAAGGCCATCGTCGGCGTGGTAGCGGTAGACCAGCCCGTGTTCGGTCAGCTGCTCGCGGATCCGATCGATCGTGCTGACCACTCGCGGGTCGTCGCCGGGCAGCAGCCCGTGGACGCTGACCATCAGCAGCGAGGCGTCGAGCTCTTCGCCGTCGAGCACCTGGGTGAACGCCCCGAGCTGCCTGTTGTAGCCGCGCTCGAGGACCATCTGCCGCGCCTCGTCGCGCCGCGCGCGCCAGCGATCGATGTCGCCGCGCATTCCATAGCCCTCGACCAGCCGGACGGCGCGATCGAGGCATACCCAGAGCATCAGCTTCGAGTAGGTGTACTGCTGCTCGGTGCTGCGAACCTCCCAGATGCCCTCGTCCGGCTCGTCGAGCCGTTGACACGCGCTGCTGGCCACCTTGCCCAGGAATTGCCACACGTCCGGCGGCAGCGTATCCCCATCACGAATGAGCTGATAGGCGCCGTCGAGCAGCTCGCCGTAGACATCAAGCTGCTTCTGCTTGGCGGCCCCGTTGCCTATCCGGACCGGCGCCGAGCCCCGGTGGCCCTCGAGGTGGTCGAGCTCATCCTCGGGCAGGTCGGTGTCGCCGCGGATGCCATACATGATCTGGATCGACTTGGGCGCGTCGGTTACCTGCCTGGCCATCTGCTCGGACCACAGGATGAAGCGCCGTGCCTCGTCCTCGTGGCCCACGCTGTGCAGCGCCCGGACGGCCAGTGCCGCGTCGCGAATCCACGAGTAGCGGTAGTCCCAGTTGCGCACGCCGCCGATCTCCTCGGGCAGCGAGGTGGTTGGCGCGGCGACGATCGCACCGGTCGGGTAGCACATCATCTTGAGCGCCAGCTCAGAGCGCGTGACCAGCTCCTGGAACGGCCGCGCCCAGGCGCGCTCCGCGACGCCGATCTTGTGAAGCCACTCGCGCCATGCGTTGACGGTCTCGCCGCGTAGCCGCCAGCCTTCATCCGCCGAGGCGATCAGCTCGCTATCCCCCAACGCGCAGGCCAGCACGCGCCGCTCGCCGCTCTCCAGCGCCAGGCTCAGGCGGACGGATGGCTGGCCATCCTCCGCCTCGAGGATCTCGGCCCGTTCGAGCTCGTCTGCATCAAGGCCGGCCAGCCGAACTGATTGGCCGCCGGCGCTCGCAACGAAGCCGTCGCTCAGCCGTTCCATGCGCGTCTGCCCGCGCGCGTAGTCCGGCCGGGGCATCCACTCGATCCCTGCCTCGACCGCGCCGCCCTCGGCATGCAGCAGCCGCCATACCTGTGGCGCCGCCTCCCCCGGCTGGGGCTCGTTGAGGTTGCCGCGCAGCGGCATGAAGTCAGTCAGCACCAGCCGTCCGCCGGGCGGGTGGAAGACCGTCTGGAGCACGTTGGTGTGGGTGATGTAGCGCTGGCGCCCGGGCTCGGCGCCCGGAAGGCCGACCCGGAAGCGGCCGCCGCGTCGATGATCGAGCAGCGCGGCAAAGACGCTCGGGTTGTCGAAGTCAGGCAGGCAGCACCAGTCGATCGACCCATCGGGCGCGACGAGGGCAGCCGTACGCAGGTTGCCGATCGCCGCGTAGTCGCCGATCGGGCGGTAGTCGGGGCTCACTCAGGCTCGATGATGGAAGATCAGGTGCGAAGTCTGCTACGCCGCGGACGCCTCAGCCGTATCAATATCGCAAGCGAGGACGATGAGCGATTCAGCCGATCTCGAGCTGTACCTCCTGCGCCACGCCCATGCCGGCAACGCCGCCGAATGGGCCGGCGATGATGACCTGCGCCCGCTCAGCGGCCGTGGCCGCCAGCAGGCACGCGACCTGGGCGAGTTCCTCGGGCGGCTCGCGTTCAGCCCAGACCTGCTCGTCTCGAGCCCGCGCGTGCGTGCGCGGCAGACGGCAGAGATCGTCAGCGCTGAGATCGGCGTGGCGGTGGGCATAGACGACCGGCTGGCCGGGCCGCTCGACCTGGACGACCTGTCGCTGATACTGGACGACTTGGGCGGTCAACGGGTCATGCTCGTCGGCCACGACCCGGACTTCTCCGAGATCCTGGCCACACTCGTCGGCGGCGGCCGGCTGGCGATGCGCAAGGGCGCGCTGGCACGGCTCGACGTCAGCCTGCCGTTGATGCCCGGCGGCGGTGCGCTGCGCTGGCTGCTGCCGCCGGAGCTGCTGGCCAGCTGATCGGGGTGTAGGCTAGCGCCTGCGCGCCCTCCAGATCGCTCGGCCAGCACCGGGCCCAGATACCCCAGCTGATCTCGTCGTCGCGCCAGGCACGGCGGCCGGAGACGGCGTACTGGTCGGCCTGCTCGTCCCGATAGGCGCGGTTGCGCTGCACGTACCGGGCAGGTCTGACACGCTGCGAGCGTAGTCGAGGCCGGGCATCATGCGCCCGTCAGGAGGGCCATTGCTCGAAGCCATCGCTGCCGGCCTCATCGCCGGCTACGCCATCGCCATCCCGGTCGGGGCCATCGCTGTGCTGATCATCCACACCGGCATCCAGCACGGCCTGCGGGCGGGTATGGTCGCCGGCGCCGGCGCGGCCACGGCTGACGGGGTGTATGCGCTGCTGGCGGTCGTCGCCGGCGTTGCCGCGGCCCGGCTGCTGGGCGAGTTCCAGACGCCCCTGCGCCTGACCGCCGGGTTGGTACTGATCCTGATCGCGCTGCGCAGCCTGGCGGGGCTGCGCGGGCCGCGCGATGACGGGGCGCCGGCGGCGGCGGTCGCCGCGGCGCGTCACCGGCGGACTTTCGTCGTGCTGCTCGGGCTGACATTGCTCAACCCAGTCACGGTGGTCTACTTCGCGGCGCTGGTGCTGGGCCTGCCCGAGCTGGGCGGCGCGCCTGAGCGAGCGGCCTTCGTCGGTGCGGTGTTCCTCGCCTCGCTCTCCTGGCAGAGCCTGCTGGCGGCGATCGGCGCTGTGCTCGGACGTGGGCCGGCCCACCGCCTGCGCCGACCGACGACCATCCTGGGCAGCCTGGTCATCCTCGGGTTGGGCCTGCTCGTCCTATGGCAGGCGGTGTCAGGCCAGGCCTAATCTGCGGGCCTGTTCCCGTCCGTCGTTCGGGGCAGCTCGACCACGAAGGTCGCACCCGCCCCTTCTCGGCTCTGGGCCCAGATGCGGCCGCCGTGCCCTTCGGCGATGTGGCGGGCGATCGCGAGCCCGAGGCCGGTCCCGCCCGAGCCTTCGCGCGTGCGGGCGCGGTCGACCTTGTAGAAGCGCTCGAAGATGCGCTCGAGATCGCGGCGCGGGATGCCCGGCCCATGGTCCTGCACCTCGAGCCGGAGGCCGTCCCCGGACGCGCGCAGGCGTACCGCCACCTCCGCGGCTGGCTCGGAGAGCTTGATCGCGTTGTGCAACAGGTTGAGCAGCAGCTGGCCCAGGCGCTCGGCGTCGCCGTCGACGATGCGCTCGCCAGCCGTGCCCGGCACCTCCCCGCGCAGCGCGACGCCCTGGCGGTCGGCATAGGGCCGCAGCCTTCCGATGACATCCTCCACGACCGCGCCCAGGTCGACCGGCGCGCGACGGAGCGGCGTCTCGCCATGCTCGATGCGCGCCAGGTCGAGCAGCTCGGTGACCATCTGGACAAGGTGTCCGGTCTCGACGTCGATCTTGGCGATGGAGTCACGCACCCGCACTGGCAGCTCGGACTTCTCGGCCTCGGCGCTGAGCACCTCGGAGAGCAGCCGGACCGTCGTCAGCGGCGTGCGCAGCTCGTGCGACAGGTTGTCGATGAACTCGGTCCGGATGCGACGCAGCCGGCGCAGCTCGGAGACATCGAGGATCACGATCCAGGCTCCGCGGCCAGTCCCGTCGCGCTCCGCGCGCAGCTGGAGCGTTCGCTGCGGCTCGCCCGGCAGTGCCAGATCAAGCTCGGCAGCGCCGGCGGTTGCCACCCGCCCGAGCAATGAGTCGACGCGATGGTCGAGGAACGCGCCGATCGGGCTCTCACCGACCAGCGCTCCACCGGCCCGCCCAAGGTGCCGATGGGCAGCACCGTTGGCCTCATCGATCCGCCCGTCAGGCGCGACATGGACAAGGCCGATGCCGGCCTGCTCGGTCAGCCGCTCCAGCCCCTCGCGCGTCAGCGACTGGGCCGTTGCCCCGCCGCTGCCAGCCGCGGTGCGCAGCGGGCGCTGCTCGAGCCGCTCCAGCCTTCGCCCACGGCGAACCGCGACCGCCATTGCCGCGACGGCGGCACAGCCCGCCGCGAGGGCGAGGACCAGCGCCAGTTCGGGGCTGAGCACGGGCCCAGTCTAGGCGGCCCGGAACAAGCCGCCAGCGCCGGGCGTTCTAGAGCCGTGCGCAAGCTGCTGCTGCTCGTCGTTCCCCTCCTCCTCGCGGCGTGCAGCAGCGCGCCACCCGCCACTCCCTCACCCCTGCCGGCTGCCTCGCCGACCGCCGCCTTCGATTCCGAGTGGCGCGTGCTGGGAACGGAGCTCTCACTATCCGGGACACCATTTGCGGTCCGCGTCGCGCTGGGCCCGACAGCGTTCGAGATGCTCTGGTCAGAGCTCGGCGGTGCCCAGCCACGGCCGCCGGTTGACTTCGCCAGCGAGGTCGTGATCTACCTCGGCATGTCCGGCAGCAGCAGCTGCCCGGAGATCCTCGACGGGATCGTCGTAGACGAGCAGAGCGGGCGCGTCTTCGGACGGTGGCACCCCCAGCAGGGTCGCGCCTGCACTGATGATCTCGGCCCGCAGGGGATGCTGCTCGCCGTGCCGCGCGACCTACTGCCGAGCGAGACGTTCCTGCTCTCGTTGCGCGAGACTCCGATCTGCGCCGACTGCCCGACCCAGCCCGACCAGCTGATGGTCGACCCGGCGGCGAGCAACAGCCGCTAGCGAGTCGGCCTCAGGGCCGCAGCACGTAGCCCACGCCGCGCACGGTTTCGAGCAGCTGTGGCCGGTGCGGGTCGTCCTCGATGACCTGGCGCAGCCAATGGACGTGGACGTCCACTGTCCGGGTCTCGCCCGCGTAGTCGTAGCCCCACACGCGTTCCAACAGCTGCTCGCGGGTGAACGCCTGGCCCCGGTTGCGCAACAGGAACGTCAGCAGCTCGAACGCCTTGGGCTTGACCGCCAGCGGCTGGCCGCCGCGCATCAGCCGGTGACCGGCAAGGTCAACCTCGACGCGGCCGAGCGACAGCAGCCCATCCTTCGAGACGGAGCCGCTCCGTCGGTCGGCGGCATCGCTGCGACGCAGCAGCGCGCGCACCCTGGCCATCAGCTCGCGCAGGCTGAACGGCTTGGTCACGTAGTCGTCTGCGCCGACCTCGAGGCCGACGACCTTGTCCAGCTCGCTGCCCTTGGCGGTCAGCATCAGGATCGGCACATCCGATTCGCGGCGCAGGATGCGGCAGAGCTCGATGCCCGAGAGCTCGGGCAGCATCAGGTCGAGCAGCACCAGGTCGGGTGCATCGGCCCGGAAGGCCTCGAGGGCGGCTGATCCGTCGGCCGCCTCGACGACGCGATAGCCCTCGTCGCGCAGCGCCTCGGCGACCAGCTGGCGCAGCGTCTGCTCGTCGTCGACGAGCAGGATCGTCTGGGCCATGGCCGCTCAGCCGGCCCCGTCGAAGCGGCGGCTGCGCACCCACCACTCGGTGAAGTACGTGCACTGCCCAGCATCGTCGAAGCGGCACAGGAAGACGTTCCAGTACTCCCCGTCGAGATCGCCGTCGGCGTAGTAGCGCGTCCAGCCCGAAGCGACGTGGTTCTCGCCGTCGATCGCCAGCGGCTCGTAGTGGGCATCGAACGTGCCCGGCTCATCGGGCTCATCGAGCCAGTCGGCGACGATCGCAGCGCGCCCGCGGACAGGGTCGTCCGGCGGCCGGTGGCGATACTCGGCGTCCTCGGCGAACAGCTCGCCAATCGCGTCGGGGTCGGAGTTCTGCCACGCCGCCACATAGCGATCGAGCCAGGCCTGGAATTCGGGATGGGTCATCCGGCTGCTCCGCTCAGGCTGGCAACGGCCGCGTCCAGGCGCTCGAGCGTGCGCTGCTGGCCCAGCGCGACGAGCGTGTCGAACAACGGCGGGGTCGCCGTCCGGCCGGTGACCGCGACGCGGATCGCCATGAACAGGTCACCGGCCTTCCAGCCGCGCTCCTCTGCCAGCCGGCGCAGCGGCGGCTCGAGCTCGTCAGCCTCGAAGCTGACCTCGCCCGCATCGGCGACGACCTGCCGCGCAGCGACCAGTGCGTCGCGCGTCGTGGCCGCGTCCCAGCGCTTTGGCACGAGCAGCCCGGGGTCAGCCCGGACCTCATCGATGAACAGGTAGTCGAGCATGCCCGCGACCGCACCCAAGGTGGGGATGCGCTCGCGGATCATCGGCATGAGCGGGCGCAGGTCATCCGCCGTCGGGATTCGTGCCGGCACCCCGGCGGCCTTCGCGGAGTCGATCTCGCGAACCAGGAATGGCAGCGCTCGCTCGACGAGCTCCTCCTCGGGCAGGCGGCGGATCCACTGGCCGTTGAGCCATTCGAGGCGCTCCCGGTCAAAGACGGCACCGGCCGACTGGACGCGCGAGAGCTCGAAGCGCTGGGCCAGCTCGTCGAGGCTGAAGATCTCCTCCTCCGTCCCGCTCGACCAGCCGAGCAGGGCAAAGTAGTTGACCAGCGCCTCACGCACGAAGCCCTGCGCGATGTAGTCAGCGACTGACGTCTGGCTCTTCCGCTTGCTCATCTTCGTCCGATCCGGGTTGAGGATCAGCGGCAGGTGGGCGAAGACCGGCACGTCAGCGCCCAGGGCGCGGAAGAGCAGGATGTGCTTTGGCGTGTTCGACAGGTGGTCCTCGCCGCGGATGACGTGGCTGATCGCCATCCCGACGTCGTCGACGACGACGCTGAAGTGGTACAGCGGCGAGCCGTCCGAGCGGGCGATCACCAGGTCGCCGCCGAGGGCGGTCGTGTCGATCTCGACGCGGCCGCGGACGAGGTCGTCGAACGCGACCGTGCCTTCGCCGATGCGGAAGCGCAGCACGGGTCTGCGACCGTCTGCCTCGCGGGCGCGAATCTGGTCCGGCGCCAGGTGGGCGCAGCGACCCACGTAGTGCGGCGGCTGGTGGGCCGCCTGCTGGGCGGCTCGATCGGCCGCCAGCTCGTCGGGCGTGCAGTAGCACGGATACGCCTTGTCCTGGGCGAGCAGCCTGTCCGCCGCCGCGCGGTAATGGTCGAGGCGCTCCATCTGGCGGTATGGCCCGTAGGGCCCGCGGGCAGGCTGGCCGGCAACCTCGGGTCCCTCGTCCCACTCCAGGCCCAGCCAGTGCAGGCCCTCGAGGATGTCGCGCTCGTGCTCGACCGCCGAGCGCGCAACGTCCGTGTCCTCGAGGCGCAGGATGAACGTGCCCCCCTCGTGGCGGGCGAACAGGTAGTTGAACAGCGCCGTCCTGGCAGTGCCGATGTGCAGCGGCCCGGTCGGGCTGGGAGCGATGCGGCAGCGGACGCTCATCGGGTGATCCTGACGCCTGCCCACGGCCGGCGGCCGCGGTCGGACAGCAGCCAGATGGCCACGATCAGGTAGGCCAGGGCCAGCGCCGCCGCGCCGGCAAGCAGCGCCCACGCCGGCAGTGCCGCGAGCTGTGGCGCGCGCAGGCCGGTCAGCCAGGCGCCCAGCAGCGCTACCCCACCGCCGACGACCAGCGCCGTCGTGGCCAGCGCGCCGGCGTACGCCAACCTCGGCGCTGCCAGCAGCAGGCCGAGCAGCAGACCGGCGACGAGCGCCTGGCCGGGCACGAGCATGGGCGAGCAGCTGGCCAGCGCCGGCTGGCACTCCGCCGCTGCCGGCCCGCCGTAGCCGATTAGCAGCGCCAACGGCGCCCAGGCAAGGAGCGCGTAGCGCAGCCGCTGGAAGCGGCTCGGCCAGCGGCCGGCACGCTGCTCAGCCTGGAAGCGAGCACGGACGCGTGCGACCGTGCTGGCGTCGCGGGCGATGCCCGCTTCGGGCGCCGGCGGCTGGGCGGCGCTTGCCGCGGCCCGTCGACGTGGAACGGGTTGAGGGGTGGGCGGCGCAGCCTGGCGACGCGCCTGTTCCTCGGCCGCGGCGCGGGCACGGGCGGCAGTCAGAGGCTGCGAGCCCTGGTACTGGAACGAGCCGCGCCGAGGCAGGTCCTGGTCGGCCCGCCGGAAGTAGGCTCGCGCCGCAGCCGACCAGGCGGCGCCACTCGAGCGGTTGTAGACGTCGAAGTCGGGCCGCGGCTCGGTGGGCGCCGGCGGCGGCGCAGCGTCTTCATCGCGATTCTGAGCGCGGCTTCGCGGTGGCGCGCCGCGGAGCGGCTGCTCGGCCGCTGGCCCGCCCGTCGGCCCGGGTCTTGCGGCCCGGCGACCGCCCTCCTCCCACCACGGCACCTCGCCGGCCGACCAGGTGTAGTTGCGCGCGGCCTGCTCACGAGCGGCCGGCGACGGCGTGCGCCGGCTGCGGCCACGGGGCGCGGAGCCTGCCGGCTCGTCGGCACGGACCGGCGCCGGGGCGTGGCGGGCGTCCCACTCGCGCCGGCGCAGGGGGTCGGAGAGCAGCTGGTATGCCTCCTGCACGCGCAGGAAACGCTGCGCGTCGGCGGTCGGCGAATCGGGGTGGTAGCGCTTGGCCAGCTTGCGGTGGGCAGCCTTGACCTGGGCCAGCGACGCGTCGCGCTGGACGCCCAGCAGGCGGTAGGGATCTGACAGCTGGGCCATGGCTAGGCCAGCTCACCTATCGGCGCCAGCTCGAAGCGCGCAATGGCGTGGCCGACCTCGACCCCGCGCGGATCTCGGGCCGGGGGGCGATGGAGCTCGACCAGCCGATCGAGCTGCGCTCGGTCGAGCACGCCCATCTGCGCAAGTGCCTCGACCGTCACCGCCCGGCTGGCCCGGCCCCGGCCGTCGCCATCCTCGATCTTTATCGCGATGCCCACCGCGCCGGTGTCCTTGCCGCGCGCGCCGGCGAGCAGGCCGATGCCGCGCAGCGCCTCGGCGCCGCCCTTGGCGAGGAGCTGCCCCGGCCGGGCCTTCATCAGCAGCGTGTCGCTCGAGTCACGGCTGCCGCCGATCATCTCCGGCGCGCCGAGCATCGCGTCGCGCACCCGGCGGAGGTGCGGCTGGAGGGCTTGCCGGCCGGGCGTGTCGGCCGCGTCAGGCTCGGCGAGCAGCGCGTAGGCGCGCGCCACCTCGGCCAGTGGGAAGGCGTAGGTCAGCAGGCCGCAGGCGTCGACGGCGCTGACCAGGCGCGCGGGCGTCGTCGAGAAGACGCGGGCCACGACGTCAGCTACGGCGTGCTGGCTCGGGTGGTCGGGCCGCCAGTAGTCGCTGAGCGACCAGCCGGCGTGGCGCGACAGGACGAGGCTCGCGACGTGGAAGCCCGAGCACATGTGCCGGATCGGGCTTGGCGATTCGCCCTCGCGTGCCAGCCGTGACGCGGTCAGCTCGTCGAGCGGTGCACCGTCCGAGCCATTGGCCAGCAGCGACTGCGACAGCCCGGCTCGGCGGAGCACTCCCTGCAGCGTTCGGACGTGGGCGTCCTCGCCGGTATGCGAGGCAGCCATCACCGCCAGCTCGGTGTCGCTCAGCTGCAGCGGCCCGTCCGCGCCGGCCTCGAGCAGTGCCAGCAGCGCGAACGGCTTGACCGCCGAGCGCAGCGACACGACAACGTCCGGGTCGCCCACGCCGCGCTCGATCCGGCCATCAGCCGCGACCTGCACGACGTGGCCCCGATGGCGGCTCTCCACGATCATGCCGCGTCGCACCTCGACCAGTACCGGTGGCGCGGCGTTGCGCGGGTAGCGCGGCAGTCGGCCGGTTCGGACGGTTGCGCGCACGGGACCGCCGGCCGCCGATTGGACTGTGCTCCTGGCCATCTGGGCGATGGTAGCGCCCGGCCCGCCGAGGGTCCGCGGCCGCAGCGACCGGCGCCTACAATCGGCTGCGATGGCCGCCGCCGAATTCCCCAGCCTGCACGTCTCGCAGCATCCTGCCGTGCTCCACAAGCTGGCCCTGCTGCGCGACGAGCGTGTCGAGCCCAAGAAGTTTCGCGAGCTGGTGCGCGAGATCAGCTGGCTCGTCGGCTACGAGGCGCTGGCCGACGCGCGCGTGCGCGCGATCCGGGTGCCCACGCCGCTGGAGAAGACCGATGGCGTCGAGCTGGCCGACCGCATCGGCCTGGTGCCCATCCTGCGCGCCGGCCTGGGCATGGTCGACGCGATGCTCGAGCTGATGCCGACCGCGCAGGTCTGGCACCTGGGGCTGTTCCGCGACGAGCGCACGCTGCGGCCGGTCGAGTACTACAACAAGCTGCCCGATTCGGCGACGGTGGACATGTGCCTGATCCTCGATCCCATGCTCGCCACCGGCGGCTCGGCCACGGCCGCCATCGAGGTGCTCAAGCACTGGGGCGCGAAGCGCATCAAGCTGATCAACCTCATTGCGGCGCCAGAGGGCGTGCGGACTGTGCAGGAGGCCCACCGCGATGTGCCCATCTACTGCGCGGCGCTCGATCGGCAGCTCAATGAGAAGGGCTACATCATGCCCGGCCTTGGCGATGCGGGCGACCGCCAGTTCGGGACGGGGCACGGGTAGCCCTCGACCTGGCCGTGCGCGTGCTGGACTGTGGGAGAGCGCACAGCCCAACGCGGCCACACCGTTGAGACTGGCGGCATGAACGCTGATACCGATCGCGCCGGGGGACGCGAGCATTTCGACTTCGTCGTCATCGGCGCGGGGGCCGCGGGCGAGGCCGCGGCGCACCTGGCTACCGCTCGCGGGGCGAGCGTGGCTGTAGTTGAGCGCGAGCTTGTAGGCGGCTCATGTCCCTTCTGGGCGTGCATGCCGTCAAAGTCCTTGCTTCACGACGCACGCATACATGCCCTGGGCGGGGAACGGACGTGGCGCCAGGCATCGGATCGGCGCGACTACATGATCAATCGCCAGGGCACCGAGTGGCCCGACGATAGCGGACACGTGCGCAGCCTTGAGCAGGCCGGCGCGAGCGTCATCCGAGGTCAGGCGTACATCACCGACAGGGCCAGCGTGCGCGTCACCGCCAACGGGGCGAGCCGCAGGCTCACCGCCGACAACATCATCGTCGCGGTCGGTACAAACCCCACTATCCCGTCGGTCGACGGCCTGGCCGAAGTGGGGCTGTGGACCAACCGGCAGGGCACGTCTGTACGCGAGCTGCCGCGCAGCCTGCTCATCCTGGGCGGCGGGCCGACCGGCCTCGAGCTGAGCCAGGTGTACGCTCGCTTCGGCGTGCCGGTGACGCTCGTCCACCCGCATGAGCGGCTCAACCAGCGCGACCATCCGCGAAACTCCGCGGCGATCGAGGAAACGCTCAGGAAGGACGGTGTGGCGATAATCAAGTCGGCCAGGGCCGAGCGCGTCGTGGCCAACCGATCCGCCGAGCACTGCGTCGAGCTGTCGAACGGCAGCGAAGTGAGGGCGCACGAGATCCTGGTCGCCGTCGGTCGGACTGCGCCAATGGACGACCTGGGGCTGGCAAACGCAGGCGTGGAGTTGACCGACGAGAAGCTGCCCCGCGACGGCAATCTTCGCCTGGCCGACGGGCTGTGGCTGGTGGGCGACCCGGCCGGGCCCGAGATGCATACCCATCTCGCCCATTACCAGGGCGAGATGGCCGTCCGCATGGCGCTCGGCGAAGATGTCCGGCCTGACTACCGGGCCATTCCGCGTGCGGTCTACACAGACCCCGAGATCGCCGGCGTGGGACTGACCTTGGACGAGGCACGCGAAGCCGGGCACGCCGCGGCCGAGTACACCCAGGACCTGGCCCTGACCGCGAAGGGCTACGTGGCCGACGCGGTCGGTCACGTGACCGTGATCGTGGACCGGTCGCGGCGCGAACTATTGGGCGCCTTCATTGCCGGCCCGGGCGCAGCGGAGGCAATCCACGAGGCCGTGCTGGCCATCAAGACGCGCACGTCGCTCGATGTCCTGGCCGACACGATCCATGCGTTTCCGACCACCGCGCGCGTGCTTGGCAGCCTACTCGTCGAGGCCGCCCGCTCGTGATGGTTCGTCGCACGCGTAGCCGGTTGAGTGCGCGCTGCGTCGATGACGGCGCACTCAGATACGTGTGGGTCAGTGACTAGACCCAGCCTGCGCCTCCTCGTCGCGACCACGCTTTTGCTCACGGTCCTAGCTGCCGGTTGCGCGCCCGGCGCATCCCAGCCTGTGCCAGCACCCGACGACCTGTGGCGCACTGCCGAGCTGCGCGATGTGCGCAGCGGCGAGACGCTGGTCGTGAACGAGCTCGTCGCGGCGGGCCGTCTCGTGATCATCGAACCGATGGCCATCTGGTGCACCACTTGCCGCATCCAGCAGGACGAGGCGCGCATGGCGCTGGCCGGCCTGGCCCGCGACGACATCGTCTACATCAGCCTCGACGTCGATCCCAACGAGACCGAGCCCGACCTGGCGCGCTACGCCGACGAACGCGACTACCCGTGGCACTTCGTCGTTGCCTCGCGCGACGCAGCGCGGTCACTCGCGCAGGTTTTCGGCGACCAGGTCCTCTCACCGCCCTCGACACCCAAGATCGTCGTAGCGCCTGACGGGCAGGCCGAGGTCAGCTTCGGCATCAAGCGCGCCGACCAGCTGCAGGCCGAGTTCGCCGCGCTGCTGCCCTAGATGGAGGCGCTCGCCACCTCCTTCGTGCTCGGCTTCGCGAGCGCCGCCAGTCCCTGCCTGCTGCCGCTTTACCCGGCGTTCCTGGCTATGCTCGTCGGGCGCGGCGAGGCGACCGGTAGTGCCCGCGCGCCGGCGCTCTTCGGGCTGGTCGTCGTGCTCGGCGTGGTGACGGCGCTGGTCATCGTGGGGGCGGTGGTCGTGGCGCTGTCGGTCTCGCTGGGCAGCCTCCTGGCCTACATCGTGCCGGCCACCACCGTCGCGCTCGTCGCGCTCGGCCTCTTGATGCTCTCCGGGCGCAATCCATTCGCGCGGATGGCCAGCGTGCGTGTGCCCGTCATTCGCCGGCCGCTCGGCCAGGCGTATGTCTACGGCCTGCTCTTCGGCCCCGTCGCGCTGCCCTGCGCGGGGCCCTTCGTCGTCGCTCTCTTGGCCATCTCGATCGGCGTGGCCGAGACCGCGTCGCGGATGGCCGGCTTCGTCGCCTTCGGCGTCGGCTTCGGGCTGCCGCTCATCGGGCTGTCGCTGATCGGTGCCGTGCGGGCGCGCGCGATCACCGCCTGGCTGGCGCGCAACCACACGCGCCTGATGCGCGTTGCCGGCGCGCTGCTCATCGTCGCCGCCTTCGCCGAGCCGGTGCGCCTGCTGCTCGAGGCCTGAGGAGACGACGGCGGGCTGGCCTGTAAGCCGCGCTACTGTCGCCTGACGGCAATCCGGCTAGCGTCTGGACCATGGATCTGCCTGTGCAACGCTACCGATCAACGCTGGCACTCGCTGTGGCTGGTGTGCTGCTGGTCGGTGCCTGTGCCCCGCTGGGCGAGGTTGGTCCGGGCGATCCGTCAGTGAGTCCCGACCCGGGCCCGGCGGCCGCGCCCGTGCCACCGGAGCCAACCGCTGAGGGTGAGCCACCTGCGCCTACTCCGCGCGGTCGACTGAACGTGTCGACTTCAGGCTGGCAGACGGACTTCGAGATCGCCAGTGTGGAGCTGTCGGAGATCATCGGCGGCGGACCGGGCAAGGACGGCATCCCGGCCATCGACGAGCCACGCTTTGAGCCGATCGAGGACGCACGCAGCTGGCAGGACGAGCGAGCCCCGGTCATCGCTCTCGAGGTCAATGGCGAGGCGCGGGCATACCCGCTCTCGATCCTGATGTGGCACGAGATCGTCAACGACACGCTCGGCGGTGTGCCGGTCGTGGTCACGTTCTGTCCGCTGTGCAATACGGCGCTCGTCTTCGAGCGCGATCTCGATGGGGTGCTGTACGACTTCGGCACGACCGGCAACCTGCGCTTCAGCGACCTGGTCATGTACGACCGCCAGACCGAGAGCTGGTGGCAGCAGGCGACGGGCGAGTCGATAGTGGGCGTGCTGACTGGCACGCGCCTGCCCTTCGTGCCCTCGCAGATCGTCGCGCTTGGCGACTTCGCGGCCGCCTATCCGGACGCATTGGCGCTCAGTCGCGAGACGGGATTCTCGCGCAGTTATGGGCGCAATCCCTATGTGGGGTACGACTCCGTCGACCAGAATCCGTTCCTCTTCCGAGGGGAGATCGACGGCCGACTCTCACCGATGGAGCGCGTCGTGGCGGTCAACATCGACGACGCGGCGGTGGCCTATCCGCACTCCGAGGTGGCCCGCCTTGGCGTGATTCACGATCAGGTCGCGGGCACGCCCGTCGTCGTCTTCTGGCAGCCCGGCGTCGCATCGGCGCTCGACGCGGCACGCATCGACGAAGGCCGAGACATCGGCGCGACCGGAGTCTTCAGCCCGGTCGTCGATGGAGAGCGGCTGACCTTCGAGCCTGGCTCCGGTGCGATCGTGGACCGCGAGACCGGCTCGCTCTGGAGCATCTTCGGCGTGGCGACTGAGGGTCCACTGGAGGGCACCAGCTTGGAGCCGATCGGCCACGGCGACCACTTCTGGTTCGCCTGGGCCGCGTTCGAACCCGAGACGCGAATCTGGGTCGCCGGCGAGTGAGCGCTGTGCCCACCGTTCCACTCACCGATGTCCCAGCCGTCACCGCCGGCCAGATGCGGGAGATCGACCGCCTCGCGGAGGAGGACTTCGGCATCAGCCTGGCCCAGATGATGGAGCTGGCCGGTGCGGGTCTGGCCCGACTGGCGGCGGAGGCAATGGGTCGCACGACGGGTAAGCGCGTCACCGTTCTGAGCGGAGCGGGCAACAACGGCGGCGGAGGGCTTGTCGCGGCGCGCCACCTGGCCAATCGCGGGACCGAGGTCCACGTCGTTCTGGCCCAGCCCGTGGGCCGGCTGCACGTCGCGGCCAGGGAGCGTCTCCTGACGTTGATCGAGATGGACGTCCCCTGCTGCGTTGCCGCGTGGGACCTTGGCGCCGGTGAGCTGGAAGCGCTGCTGGCCGACAGCGACCTGCTCATCGACGCCCTCCTGGGCTATTCGGCGGACGGGCCACCAAGGGGACCGGTGCGCGACCTCGGCGAGCGAGCTGCCGGCAGTGGCACGAGCGTGCTGAGCCTTGACCTGCCATGCGGCATGGATCCCGACACCGGCGCCGTCGACGACGCCGCGCTGCGCGCAACGTCGACGATGACCATCGCCCTTCCCAAGCGAGGCCAATTGACTGCTTCCGGCAGGCGGCAGTCGGGTGACCTGTACCTGGCCGACATCGGGCTGCCTCCGGCACTTTATGCCCGGGCCGGTCTCTACTTCGCCGATCCTTTCCTGGCCGGGCCGCTCGTCCACCTAGACTGAGTTGGTGAACGAGAGGTCGGCTGCCCGCTCGCTATCTGAAAAACTCGGGCTGCTGCGCGAACTGGATCTGTTCCGAGGGCTGTCCGAGCAGGACATCGAGGCCATCGGTCACGCCACCACGATGACCTTCTGCACGCCGGGCCAGATGTTGCTTTCACCGGACGATCCGCCCGACCGTATTCATATCGTCAAGAAGGGCAAAGTGCGGGTCTACCGCATGACCCCTGACGGTAAGCAGCTGACCCTCGACATCTACGATCGCGGCACCATCCTGGGCGACATGCGCATGCTCGGCCAGGACCGCCTGCCTGAGGCATATGTGGAGGCGGTTGAAGAGGGCGTCATCTGCACGCTGTCGCCCGACGAGCTCCGGCGGCTGATCGAGCGATACCCGGCGATTGGGGTCAACGTCATCAGCCACCTCGCTGCGCGACTGCAGGAGGCCGAGCGCGAGTTGGAGGCGATGGCCTACCAGCGTGTCGGCCAGCGCCTGGCTCGGAAGCTGATTGACCTCGGCCAGCGTTTCGGCGTCAAGACCGTTCGCGGGACGCTGATTGAGGCGCGCCTGACACAGCAGGAGCTGGCCGACATGATCGGCACAACCCGCGAGACGCTGGCGCATACGATCGGCGAGTTCCGGCGCCAGGGGCTGCTTGCAACCGAGCGCCATCGCGTCGTCATCCAGAACGCGGAGCGGCTGCTCGAGGTGGCCGAAGGCGAATAGCCGAGCTGTGATCTGGCCCACGGACGGAAGGTGTCGCGTTCACGTAGCGTGTGAGCATGGAAATCATCAGTCCGCCGCCCACCGCTGACCGGCTGTGCGCCCATGCCCCGTCTGAGCACGCCGTGCCGCGGGCCGACCGCTGCGAGGAGTGCGGCAGCAGCTTCAACCTGCGTTCATGCGCCCACTGCGGCCACGTCGGCTGCTGCGAGTCGCAGGCCGGCCATGCGCGCTCGCACGCCCTCAGTGAGGGCCACCCGGTCATCGAGCAGATCACCGGCGCCGGCCAAGGCTTCGCCTGGTGCTACGCCGAGCACGCCTACGTCCGCTGACGGAGTGACGAGCCGTACCGTTGCTCCGCCCGGCAGGCAGCTGGGATCCTCGCTTGCTTTCCGCTCCCACTGGGCCGCCGCTATCGCTTTGCCACTCGCGAAACCGTGGAGCTCGATCCACCGCTGAAGATCCACTACCGCCACAGGAGCGGGCCGTCGCGGGGCCTCGCCGAGACGATCGAGGTCAAGCCGATCGACGCGTCCCGCTCGCGAGTGATCTACGTGGCCGCCTACCCATCGCGGCGTCGCTGGTGCAGGCCCAAGGCGGAGCTGCCCCGCGGCAAAGAAAGGGCCCGGGCCTGAGCCCGGGCCCTTTTGGCGTCCGCTTCGTGAGGGGCGACCTAGTTGCCGCCCTCGGTCAGCTCGACCTGGCGCTTCTGGAAGTTGGTGCCGCGGGTGTCACCCTGGAGGCCGTCCATCGCCCGCTGGGCGAGATCGGTCCGGTAGGCGCCGTCCGGTGGCTCGGTGGTGATCACCTGGCCCTCGATCGCGACCTGGACCGTCCGCTCGTAGGCGGTCGGATCCATGATCCCGATGCCGTTCGGCGACGGCCAGATGAGCGCGTTGATCTCGTTCAGCTGCCACGTCTGGTGGCCGCGGCCCAGCGTCGGGCCGGCCTCGAGCACGGCATCGACGCACTGCTCGAAGTTGTCGCGGCACCAGATCCAGCCGCGGAAAGAGGCGCGCAGGAAGCGCACCGCAACATCCTCGTTGCCCGGCTGGCTGAGCCACTCGCCGCGCGCGAAGATGCCGTCCTGGAGCATCGCCGTGCCGGCGTCCTCCATCGAGATGACCGTCAGATCCTCCGGCTGGTACAGCTGGCCTGTCTCAGGATTGACCTTCTCGAGCACCTGTGCGTACTCGTTGTAGGTCATCGCCTGCGCCGCGTCGAGCTCGTTGTTGAGCAGGGCGTCCATGCTGAAGTCCTGGCTGACGATGGTCACGTCGCTCTGGTTCTCAGGATCGATGCCAACCTTGCGCATGGCCGCGAACAGCTCATGCTCGTTGCCAAAGCCCCACGTGCCGACGCGCTTGCCACGCCAGTCCTCGGGCGAGTCGATGCCGCTGTCCGCCCAGGCGACCTGCAGAGTGCCGGAGCGCTGGAACGGCTGGGCGATGTTCACCAGATCCGCGCCGGACTCGATCGAGGCCAGCACCTTGGGCAGCCAGGCGACTCCGAACTCGGCTGCGCCCTGGGCCACGACCTGCTGGGGCACGATGTCGACCGCGCCCTGCAGGATCTCGACCTGCAGCCCCTCGTCCTCGTAGAAGCCCTGGTCGAGGGCGGCGAAGTAGCCGGCGAACTGGGCCTGCGTGACCCATTGCAGCTGGAGCTTGACCGGCGTCATCGCCTGTGGCGTGGGCGACGAGCCCGGCAGCATGTTGCAGGCCGTTGCCAGCATCAGCCCGGCCACGGCAAGGCCGAGCAGTTGTCTGATCCTCATCCTTCCTCCTCCATCCGGGCGGATGCATGATGCCCGCCCCCTCCGAAGCCTCGGCGATCGGGCCGGGCGCCGACAGTCTACGACCGCGCTCAGGTCTCGTGCGAGCGGAACGACGCATGCCAGGGCATGACGAGGCGCTCCAGCAGCAGGACGAGCAGGTAGAGCGAGATGCCGATCGCGGCGGCGAAGATGATCGCCGCCCATGAGCGCTCGAAGTTGAAGTAGGCGGCGTGCTGGACGATGTACTGGCCCAGGCTGGCGCGCGGCGCGCCGAAGTACTCACCGACGATGGCGCCGATGGTGGCCAGTGTCGTCGCCACCTTCAGCGCGGTGAAGATGAACGGCAGCGCGTTGGGGATGCGCACCTTGCGCAGCACGGTCAGCTCAGAGGCGGCGGTCGAGCGCATCAGCTCCAGCGCCGCCGGCTCGACCAGGGTCAAGCCGCGGACGGTGTTGATCATCACCGGGAAGAAGACGAGCAGCGCGGCGATGGCCATCTTGGAGGCCGGGTTGGCGAGCCCGAACCAGTTGTTCATGATCGGCGCGAAGGCAATGATCGGGATGGCGTTGATGGCCACCGCGAAGGGCAGCAGAGCCTCGCGCGCCGACACCCAGCGGGCGGTCACGAAGCCCACCAGCAGCCCGCCGGCGACGCCGAAGATCAGCCCGCCGATCGCCTCGGTGGCGGTGTATGCCGCTGCGGCGGCAATCTCGCTGAAGTACGTCCCGAAGGCGCCGGCGATGGCCAGCGGCGCGGGCAGGATGAAGCGCTGGACACCGAACGCCATGACCGCCACCTGCCAGACGAGCAGGAAGCCGATCGCGACCATCACCGCCGGCAGCCAGTCACCGACGCGCCGCCACAGGCTGCGCCGCGCCTCGACCAGCGAAGGCTGGACCACGGCCGTGTTACCGACGGTCACGCAGACAGGCCCTCTGCGCGAACGCGCCTGCCGGCTTCGGCCTGCTCGCCCGCCTCGCGCCCTTCACCGGCCCGCAGGCTCTCGCGCACGCGCGTGACCAGCTCGAAGTAGCGCTCCAGCTCGCGCGTGTCGATCGTCCGCGGGTAGGGCAGGTCGACGTCGATCAGGTCGGTGATCCGGCCCGGCCGCGGCGACATGACGACCACCCGGGTCGAGAGGAAGACCGCCTCGGGGATCGAGTGGGTGACGAAGACGACGGTCGTGCCCGTCGCCTGCCAGACGCGCAGCAGCTCGAGGTTCATCCGCTCGCGCGTCATCTCGTCGAGCGCGCCGAAGGGCTCGTCCATCAGCAGGATCTGGGGGTTGAGGGCCAGGGCGCGCGCGATCGCGACGCGCTGCTGCATGCCGCCCGACAGCTGCCACGGCCGGTGGCCGGCAAAGTCAGAGAGCTCGACCAGCTCGAGCATCCGCGCCGCCCGCTCGTGGCGTTCGGCGCGCGGCACGCCGCTCACCTCCAGCGGCAGCTGCACGTTCTTCTCGACCGTGCGCCAGTCGAACAGCACCGGCGACTGGAAGACGATGCCGTAGTCGCGATCCAGCCGGGCGCGGTGGGCGGACTTGCCACTGATCGTCACGCTCCCGCCGCTGGGCGAGGTCAGGTCGCCGATGAGCCTCAGCAGGGTGCTCTTGCCGCAGCCTGACGGCCCGATGAGCGAGATGAACTCGCCCCGACCGATGGTCAGGTCGATATCGCGCAGGGCCTCGACGCGCTGCCCGCTCTGGCCGGCGAAGACTTTCCTCGCGCCGCGGACCTCGACGACCGGGGACGCGCTGGCGCTGGCTGGCTGGTCGGCGGTCATGTCAGCTCCTCGGTCTGTCTGTAGCCACGCAGGAAGAGGCGCTCGGCGGCGACGACGAGCATGAAGGCCACGATGCCCAGGCCGGCCGAGAAGATCAGTGCCGCCCACAGCCGCTCGGGCGCGATCGTGTAGTACTGGTTGAAGCTGAGCAGGGCGCCCCCCAGGCCGTCGCGCACGCCGGCCGGCAGCTCGCCGACGATCGCGCCGACGACCGCCGCCGTGGCCGAGATCTTGAAGGCCGTGAAGAGGTACGGCGCGGATGCGGGCAGGCGCAGCTTCCAGAGCACCTCGCGCCGGCCGGCAGCCAGCGAGCGCATCAGCTCGATCGCCCGCGGGTCGGCCGAGCGAAGGCCGCGCAGGGTTCCGATGGTGACCGGAAAGAAGGTCAGGTAGCTGGCCACGATGGCGACCGAGAACCAGCCCGCCTGCAGGCCAATGACGATCACCGGCGCGATGGCGATGATCGGCACCGTCTGCGACATGACAACGTACGGCACGAGCGCCCGTTCCAGCACCCGGACGTGAGCGAGCAGGATGCCCAGCGACAGCCCGAAACCCGCGCCCAGGGCGAAGCCGAGGGCCGCGCCCCGGGCGGTGTAGACCGAGAAGTCGAACAGCAGCGAGGCCAGCGCCGGGCCTCCGGGCTGGATCGGCCGGGTCATCGTCCCGAAGACCTGCCAGATGTGGGGCAGGCTCTGGTCGTTGGCCAGCTTCCAGCGAAAGGGTGGGTTGTGGACGAGCTGACCGTCGATGCGCCAAGGGTCGCCGGCCAGGAACTTGATCAGCACCCAGGCGAGCGCGATGACCAGCACCACGATCAGCACGCCGAGCACGCGTCTACGGCGGCTGACCGCACTGCGGCCGGTGACGGAACCCTCCCCGCTCATGTGCCCGCAACTCTAGCGCCACTCGCGACACGTGCGTCCCGGGCTTGACATGCCATCATAGGTAAGCGTATACTTACGCATATGAGGCCCCCGCAGGCCGCGCTGGCTGCCCTCGCCGACCCCACCCGCCGAGCGGTGCTGGAGCGTGTGCGACGGGCGCCGCGGTCCGTCAAAGAGGTCGCTGACGGGCTGCCGGTCAGCCGGCCGGCAGTGTCGCAGCACCTGGCCGCGCTCAAGCGGGCGGGCCTGGTTAGCGAACGCCGGGACGGGCGGCGACGGGTCTATCGGCTGGATC